>OCOJ01041088.1_pt1 | contig 15729 bp, 13 predicted proteins | sample 1539251 | NCBI WGS metagenome assembly OCOJ01 (sample SAMN01911457, study PRJEB22624) | soil metagenome | biome: Soil | place: Malaysia | collected 2012-04-30 | depth RA_metagenome m | reverse complement strand
CGGCACACCCGTGATGCCGCTTGATCCGTTCCGCCTCCGGGATAGGTGTCCGCAATCCCACGGCAAGATCATTGGTGAAATGATCTCCGCCAATGGCCACCGCGCCCGTGTGCCGCACCACTCCGCCACCGTACACCACCAGTTCCGTCGTTCCCCCGCCGATGTCCAGCAAGCAGCAACCCAAGTCGCGCTCATCCTGCGTCAGGCAGGCTTCCGCGGAAGCCAGCGGCTCGAGCACCGTATCGTTGATCAAGATGCCCGCCTTGTTCGCGGCAGTGACTAGGTTCTGCGTCGCCGAGCTGGATGCCGTCACGATATGAACGTTGGCTTCCAGCCGCTGTCCAATCATGCCGATCGGGTCGCGAATCCCATCTTGCGAATCCACTTGGAATTCATGCGGCAACACATGCAGTACTTCGCGATCTTCCGGCAAGGAAATATTCCGCGCCGCATCGATTGCCCGCCGCACGTCCTCGCGCTCGATGTCCCGCGGCCGGCTTCCCAGCGAGACGCCACCGCGACTATTCACACCGCGCACGTGGCTCCCGGCCACTCCAATAACCGCTGATTCCACTGGCACGTTCGCCACGCTCTCGGCCTCTTCCACCGCGCGCCGGATCGAGCTGACCGTGGAGTCCAGATTTACGATGAGTCCCTTGCGCAGCCCCTTTGATTCCGCCGCGCCCAGAGCCAGAAATCGCACCTGCTCGTTGTCCATCTCTGCGAGCAGGGCGCATGTCTTGGTGCTGCCAATGTCCAACCCGACGAGATATTTGTCTTTCTTCGCCAAAATTGCTCTCCTGCGTAGGTTCTATTTTCCCCTCGCGGCGGGCACACTGGTGTCGGGGTTCACCACCACCTGCCGGGAATACTGCAAATCGATCGATCGCACCGGCCCGGCATTCGCCTGCCACTGTGCGAAATTCTCCACCAGCATGCGGTACTTGCCGGTGAATTCGTTCTGCCCAAAGTGCACGGTGATGGCTTGCGCGCCATCTCCACTGCTCAGTCCCGTTAGTACCGCCTTCAAATCCCGCGGGTTACTCAGATCCAGTTCACTGATATGCTCCGACGAGCCGGCCTTCACCAAATCCACATCCTTCATAAATTCCTGGTACGTCTGCATGCGCTTCTCGCGTTCTCCCCTCGCCATGTTGTCCGAGAGGCCCGTCACGATCGGGAACCGAAACTCTTCGCCCGCCGGCCGGTCCAACAACACGCCGTGCGCGTCAATCAACACCAGCTCCGCACCATTTCGGCAATAAGCGATGGGTGTGCGTTCCGTTATGAGAACCCGCAGGTGATTCGGCAATATCCGCTGCACGCTGGCCTCTTCCACCCATGGCAATTCCTGCACTTGGGCTCGCCGCGCATCTAGCGGAATTCGCAATACGCTACGGTCCCGGTCATGCACGAACAGCTTCAAAACGTCTTCGCGCGGCACCACGTGGTTTCCGGTCACCTCAATCTGCTCTGGCTTCAGGAGCAGCATTTGTGGAGAATAAAGCAAGTACTGGGCCAAAAAGACGCCAACTGTCGCCACCGCTGCACCCGCCAGTGTCCACACGAATACCCGCCGGTAGATCGGCCAACTTTTCCCGCTGAATTTCTTCCTTCTTATCTCAACAGGCTTTTGCCGACGCAAGTAGCGCGGCTCATCTTCCGCCACCAACTCCGGCCGGTACGCTTCCGGCTCTGTCGCCGTGGCGGCATAGGCATTCCGCTGCAGCGGCTTCATGCGTTCCACACCACCACCTCATTTTCGAGAGTCACTCCATAAACCTGCTGCACCCGCTGGCGCACGTTGGCAATCAGCGCCAGCATGTCTGCCGCGCTCGCGCGCCCGGCATTCACGAAAAAGTTCGCGTGCCGGTCGCTGACCCGTGCGTCCCCGACCGAGAGTCCTTTCAATCCCAGCTCATCGATCATCCGTCCCGCGGAAGCTCCCGGGGGATTCTTGAAAATGCAGCCCGCGCTCTTCTGCCCCAGCGGCTGGCTGGCACGCCTCTTTTCGTTACAGATACGGATGCCTCGGAGAATTTCTTGATAAGGCTTCGAGGGAAGTTCGAGCTTCACTCGCAGCATCATATCATCCGGCGCAAAGGATGTGTGCCGGTATTCGAAAGAAATTTCATCGCCGCGCAACGTTTCAATCGCCCGCCCAGCCGCGCGGTACACCTTCACCTCGCGCACGTACGAACCGATCTGCGTCCCGTACGCCCCCGCATTCATCCGCAGCGCTCCCCCCACAGTTCCTGGCACGCCAATCAGCCCTTCCATTCCGCCCAGATTGTTTTTCGCGCAAAGTGTCACCGTGCGGCCAAGGTCCGCTGCCGCGTCCACGGTCGCGATGTTGCCTTCGATCACCACATCCGGATCCGGCTGTGCCAGTTGCAGCACCACAAACGGCAGCTCCCCATCCATCACCAGCAGGTTGGACCCGCCGCCCAGAAACTTGTGTGCGACGCCCTGCGCGTCCAGAAGCTTCAACAGTTCCGGAATCGTTTCGTGCCGGTGGATTCGCAACAAATCCGTCGTGCCTCCAATGCCCAGCGAGGTCAATTCTGCAAGCGAAACGCTGCGTTGCAGCTCCACGTTCAACGCTGGGAGTGCCTCCAGAACTCTGCGTTCCTCAATGCGCATCCTTCACCCGATTGCTTTCGCGGGGCCCGCCTTCTGGGGCGGGCCCATCGTTCACCCGAATCTCCGTTCCCAGCAGCAACATCAATTCATTACTGGCACGGCTGACGTTCCCGGCCCCGATGGTCAGAATCGCGTCACCGGCCCGCGCCTCGCGCAACAAAAATTCGATCGCAGCCTGCATCGAGCGGTAGTAGTAGACATTCTTGTGTCCGGCTCCGCGAATGCTGTTTGCGAGTTCCTCGCTGGTGATTCCCGGAATCGCATTTTCGCCGGCCCCATAAATATCGAGCACCACCAGCACGTCCGCCTCGTTGAACGCTCGAGCGAAATCGCCCCACAAGTGCTGCGTCCGCGTGTACCGATGCGGCTGGAAGAGCACCAGCAGCCGGCTGAACTTGCAGCCTCGCGCAGCCTCGAGCGTGGCGCGTATTTCTGCTGGGTGATGGCCATAATCATCGACCACAGTGATGTCGTTCACCGAGCCCTTGACGTCAAAGCGCCGCCCCACGCCTGCAAATTTCCCAAGTCCTTCCCGGATCAGGTCCGTGGCTACGTTCAGATACAGCGCCACTGCCGCCGCCGCTGCGGCGTTTCGCACGTTGTGGATTCCCGGTGGGTGCAGCAATTGAAACAGTCCCAGGTCGTCGCCCTTGTAGGTCAACCGAAACTCGCTGCCCTTCATCCCTTTCAACTGAATGTCGCTGATGATCAGGTCGGCTTGGCTCGAAGTGCCATACGTAATGATCGGCCGCTTCACGTCGGGAATGATCGCTTGCACATTCGGCTCATCCAGGCAGAGCACCGCAGCGCCATAAAAGGGCACGCGGTTCACGAATTGCAGAAACGCGCTCTGAATGTCTTCAAGCGAGGCGTACTGATCCAGGTGCTCCCGGTCGATCGTAGTCACCACCGCAACCACCGGCGCAAACATGAGGAAGCTGCGGTCGCTCTCGTCCGCCTCAACGACAAAATATTCACCTTTGCCTACCCGCGCCGTGGTGCCTGCCTGGTTCACCCGGCCCCCGACCACAAATGTCGGGTCCAGGTGCGCTGCCGCCAAAATCGACGCCACCATCGACGTCGTTGTGGTTTTTCCATGCGCGCCCGCCACCGCGATCCCGTACTTCAGTCGCATCAGCTCCGCAAGCATCTCTGCACGCGGAATCACCGGGATTTTCCGTTTGTGCGCTTCCACAACTTCCGGATTGTCGGCCCTCACCGCCGAAGAAATGACCACCACGTGTGCGCCTTCCACGTTCTCGGCCTTGTGGTCTTCAAAAATCGTTGCGCCCAGATCCTGCAAACGCTCCGTTATCGTGGAAGGCTTCGTGTCCGAACCGGTTACCGAATAGCCAAGCGTCAGGAGCACCTCGGCGATCCCGCTCATGCCAATCCCGCCGATCCCCACCATGTGAATCCGTTGAAAATTGCGAAACGATACCATCATTGCTTGCCCCGATCTTCGAGGGGTCCTCTAGGTTCTTTCTGGCTCGCCTGCCCCGAGCTTCGAGGGGCCTGCCGCTTGCTTGCGCCGAGCTTCGAGGCCGCCTCTTCAATCAAATTGACGACTTCGCGCGCCGCATTAGGGTAGGCAAGACTGCGCGCCTTCGTCGCAACTGCTTCAATGTCCCTGGGCTGGTCCAGGAGGGAGAAAATTTCCTGCGTCAAACGCTGCGCTGTCAGTTCCGGTTCCGCGATCAGCCGCCCCGCCCCTGCCTTGGTCATCTCCTGCGCGTTCCGCAACTGATGGCTGTCCGTCGCCCGCCCAAACGGAATGAAAATTGCCGCCCGCCCTGCTGCTGCCACTTCCGCCGCGGTGATGGCCCCTGCCCGGCACACAATCACGTCCGCCCAGGCAAATCGTTCCGCCATGTTCGTGAGGAATGGTGCTATCTCCGCGTCAATCTCATGCCGCGCATACGCCTCGCGCACCTCATTATAATCGCGCTCACCCGTCTGGTGCACGATTCGCATCTCTGCCTTTCTTTTCGCCAGCAATTGCGCCGCTTCCATGAAGGCCCGGTTAATCGGCCGCGCCCCCTGGCTTCCTCCCGTCACCAGCAATCGAAACGGCTTCTGCGGCTTCCTGGGCTGAATCGAAAAAAATTCCGCCCTCACCGGATTTCCCGTAACGACGGCCTTCTCGCCCCAGGTCCGCGCGGAAATCTCATATCCAGTGGCAATGCGCTGCGCCAGGTGCGCCAGCACCTTATTCGTGAAGCCCGGCTCGGCATTCGGCTCGAAAATCACGTTGGGAATCCCTCGCAACCACGTCGCCAGCAACATCGGGCCAGCCGCGTAGCCGCCCACGCCGAACGCGACTGCCGGCTTGTGCCGCTTCAGCACTCCGAACGCATCCGATAATCCTGTTCCCAACATCGCCAGATTCTTCAGCAGCGTTGTGCCGCCCTTCCCTTTCAAACCCGCCACGCGAATCGTCTCCAGCGGCAAGCCCGCCGCCGGCACCAACTTCATCTCGATCCCGCGTTGCGTTCCTACCAGCACCACTTCTCTCTCCGCTCCTCGCGACAACCACTCCTGCGCGATCGCCAGCGCTGGAAACACATGCCCCCCCGTACCTCCGCCTGCGATCAATAGCTTCACGGCCTTCGCCCAAATCCTCTGCCACTCGAGTTCCGCACGACTCCAGCCTTTGTAGCAGCNGCCGTCTGCGGCGGGCGCCTTTTCGCTTCAATGGCACTCCTTTCGCGTCCCGCTTTCATTTCCTCACACGCTCGTCGCAGCGTTGCTGCTCCCTTGGTGCGCAATATTCAACAGCACGCCTGTGGCCAGAAGCATCACCAGCAAGCTCGATCCCCCATAGCTCACAAACGGCAGCGGAATTCCTTTCGTCGGCACCATTCCCAGCACCACCGCAAAATTAATCAGTGACTGGAACAACACCATCGCCGTCACCCCCAGCGCCAACATTCGCCCGAAGCCGTCCGGTGCGTTGAACGACGCGCGCATCCCGCGCCAGCCGTACACCGCGAACAACGCGATCACTACCGCGGCGCCAATAAATCCCAGTTCCTCGCATATCACCGCGTAAATAAAATCCGTGTGCGCTTCCGGGAGATAAAACAGCTTCTGCTTGCTCTCCATCAGCCCCACACCCGTAAACCCGCCGGAGCCCACCGCGATCAGCGATTGCAGCAGCTGAAACCCCGCGCCTTGCGGATCGGACTCCGGGTGCCAGAACGACGCCATCCGCGCCTGCCGGTAGGACACATGCGTAATCAACACAAACAGCAGCGGCGCCGCCGCCCCCGCGCCCACCACCAGCCATTTCCACGAAAGTCCTGCGACAAACAAAATCGCCGCCATAATCAACACGATGTCCACCGAAGTGCCTAGGTCCGGTTGCATCACCACCAACACCACACAAACAAAAATGGGAGCCACCGCTGGCAGGAGCGTTTGCATAAAATCTTCCTTGCAAAACTCCAGCCGCGTCGCACTTCGTCGCCGCAAATCCAGAAACCACGCCAGGTACAGAATCGCAGACAGCTTTGCCAACTCCGATGGCTGAATGCCCACCGGCCCAAACCGGATCCACCGGTGCGTGGCATGCGACTTATCCAGAAAAAATGTTCCCAGCAGCAGGAGCAACACCAGGCACAGCGTCGGGTAGACCACCGCGGGTTCGCGCAGCCGGTGGTAGTCCAACTTCATCAGCGCGAACATTCCCGCGAGCCCGACCACCAGCCATACCGCCTGCCGCAGCAGGAAATAATAGGAGTGGCCGTACTGTTGCTCCGCCGTGACCGCCGAGGCGCTGAAAATCATCACCGCGCCCAGCAGGCACAGCATCAGCGTCACCCCGAACAGCCAGCGGTCCGTCTCTGAGCGTCTTGCCACGTTGCTACCTCACCAATCTCCGGTCACTTTGCACTTTTTCACTCTTCAACTCTTCAACTCTTGTACCAGCCTCTTAAACACCCGCCCGCGGTGCTCGTAATTCTCAAACTGGTCGAAGCTCGCGCAAGCCGGCGCCAGCAGTACAATATCTCCCGCTTGCGCCGCGTTTGACGCAATCTCGACTGCGCGCTCCAGCGTCCCCGCGCGTTCAATCGCTACGCTTCCCGTAATCTGCTTCTCGATCTTTTCGGAAGCCGCGCCGATCAGCAGCGCCAGAATCGCCTTCTCGCGGAGCGGTTTTTGTAGCACGGTGTAATCACTTCCCTTGTCCTTGCCGCCGAGAATCACCAGAATCCTCCCTGGGAACGCGTCGATTGCCTTCAACGTGGCATCCACATTCGTGGCTTTCGAATCGTTGTAGTACTTCACTCCGCCAATCTCCGCGACAAACTCCAGCCGGTGTTCCACTCCTGCAAAACTTCGCACTGCTTTCCCGATCGTCGCCGCGTCCACTTCGGACAGCCGCGCGGCCATCGCTGCCGCTAGCACATTTTCCAGGTTGTGCGCCCCGACCAGCGGAATATCCGCAGTCTTCATCACAAATTCTTCTTTGCCGTGATGCACGATCACGATGTCTTCCCCGCGCACACACGCGCCTTGCCGAACACCCTTCTTCCGGCTGAACCAGAACACCTGCGGCTTCGTCGGCGCCAGCGCCACCGTCGGCGCATCATCTGCATTCAACACCGCGGCATCCATCTCCGTCTGCTTTTCGAAAATCCGCGCCTTCGCCGCGGCATACGCTTCCATCGTCTTGTGCCGGTCCAGGTGATCCTGCGTCAGATTCAGAAATACGCCAATGTCCGGCCGGAATTTGTCTATCATTTCCAGTTGAAAGCTGCTCAGCTCCACCACCGATACCGTCTCCGCGTTCATCTCCTCCACGCACGAAATCAGCGCCGTGCCCACATTTCCTGCCAGGATCGCCTTCCGTCCCGCGGTCCTCAGAATGTGGTGCACCAGCGTGGTAGTCGTGGTCTTCCCGTTCGACCCCGTAATCCCGATCAGATCCCCTTCCATGAACCGGTACGCCAGTTCGATCTCGCTCCACACCGTGATCCTCTTCGAACGCGCCTTTTCGAGCAGCGGGTCGTCTGCCGGCACCCCCGGGCTCGGCACAATCAAGTCTTGCGCCAGGTACGTCTTCTCCTGGTGCCCGCCCAGTTCCAGCGTCACGCCCGCCTCCCGCAATTTTGCCGGCGTATCTCCCAGTTCGCTCTCCGGCCGCAGGTCCGTCGCTGTCACGATGGCGTTGTGTTTCGCGCAAAACAGTGCCGTCGCCTCCCCCGTCCGCGCCAATCCCACCACCAGCACGCGCATCTTTCGCAACTCAATCGATCCCGGCATGTCCGCGATACCTCAAACGGGTGCTCCTGACTCCTTAGGGGGTCGGAGCTTCAGCTCCGACATAAGGCCATAGCGCATTTTGGGCTTTAGCCCCTAAGGAATCCGCTCTGCCCGCCTAGCCACCCCCCGCTCAAATAATCGTCTGTCCTCCTCACCGCAATTTCAGCGTCGTCAGCGCAAACAGCGCGAACACCAGCGCCGCAATCCAGAAGCGCACGATCACCTTGCTCTCGCTCCAGCCCAGCAACTCAAAATGGTGATGAATCGGCGCCATCCGGAAAATCCGTTTCCCGCGCAGCTTGAACGAGCCCACCTGCAAAATCACCGACAGTGCTTCCAGCACGAAGATCCCGCCCACAAACACCAGCAGCACTTCCTGCTTGATGATCACCGCCACGGTTCCCAGCGTCCCGCCTAGCGACAACGACCCCACGTCACCCATGAATATTTCCGCGGGATGCGCGTTGTACCACAGGAACCCCAGCGACGCTCCCACCAGCGCTCCGCAAAACACTGTCAACTCCCCAACGCGCGGAATGTACTGGATGTCCAGATACGTTGCCCAGCGGTAGTTGCTGCTCACATACGTCAAAACCGTCAGCGCTCCTGCGGCAATCACCGTGCACCCGATCGCAAGTCCATCCAGTCCGTCCGTCAGGTTCACGGCGTTCGAGCTCCCGGTGATCACCACCGCCACGAACACCAAAAACGGCAGAAACGCCAGCGGCCACAAGTGTGCCGCTTGCAGCAGGCTGTGAATCACCAGATCCGGCCGGAATCTTTTGAAGAACGGCACAATCAATTGCGTCGAGTATGCGCTGTGCGTGGCCAGGATCAGCAGCACAATTCCCACTATGGTGCTCACGCCAACCTGAAGCGTTATTTTTCTCTTCCCGGTCAGCCCCAGGTTCCGCCGCTTCGCCACTTTCGCGTAATCGTCCACAAAGCCGATCGCCGCAAAGGCCAGAAGCGCAAACAGCGAGAGCAGCACAAACGCATTCGCCAGGTCTGCCCACATCAACACCGGCACCGCGGTTGAGATCACGATCAGCACGCCGCCCATCGTCGGCGTTCCCGCCTTCTTCTTGTGTTCCTGCGGGCCTTCTTCGCGGATGAATTGTCCGATCTGCAGTTCGCGCAGCTTGCGGATCAGCCACGGCCCAAACACCAGCGCCAAAAACATCGCCGTCAGGCTCGCGTACACCGTCCGCACCGTGATGTAGCGAAACACGTTCAGCGGGCTGAAATATTTCTGCAACACGTGGTAGAGCAGGTAGTACAGCATCTCAGTGCCCCACTCCCGCATTCGACGGCGCATCCACGGGCGCGAATCGCCCCAGCATTTCATCCACGATGCGCTCCATCTTCACGCTCCGCGAACCCTTGACCAGCAGCAAATCCCCCGGCTTCACAAATTCCGCCAGAAATCCCGCCGCTTCCGCCGGCGTCGCGAAAAATCTCGTGCGTTCGCGCGGCACGCCTGCGGCCACCGCTCCTTCCACAATCTGCGCCGCGTCTCCCTGCACGCCGATCACGTAATCAATCTTCCCCGTCTTCGCTGCCCAGGCTCCGCCCTCGCGGTGCAATTGCGGTGAACTCGGCCCCAACTCGCGCATCTCTCCGGCAGCCAGGATTCTGCGCGAATAACCCGGCGTGGCCGCCAGCAAACTAATCATCGCCTGCAGCGCCGCCGGGCTCGAGTTGTACGAATCGTTGATCAGTGCAAACCCGTTCATGAAGCGAATCAATTCCCCGCGCATCGCTGGCGTCCGCAACCCGCGAAATACGCTCTGCGCTTCCCTCACGTCAATATTCCACACACTCGCCGCCGCCAATGCCGCCAGCGCATTCGAAACCACGTGCCGCCCCGGCAACGGCAACTCCAGCCGTGTGCGTCTTCCCCGTTGCACCAGCGTGAACGAACTCCCCAGCGCCCCGCGGTCCTCGATCTCTTCGGCCATAAATTCCGCAGGCCTCTCCACGCCATAAAAAATCACGCGTCCCGGCGCGGCTGCGGCCATCGCTGCCACGCGCACGTCGTCCGCATTCAACACCGCGACCGAAGCTGCCCCGCGCAGGCCCTCAATCAATTCTCTTTTGGCCAGGGCAATCTCTTCCACCGACGAGAAATTCATCAGGTGCGCGGGCGAGACCCGCGTCTCAATCGCCACGTCCGGCAATGCAATCGCCGCCAGTCGCTTCAGCTCCCCAGGAAACGACATGCCCATTTCCAGCACGGCTACGTCATGCGTTTCTTCCAGCCGGAACAGCGTCAGCGGCAACCCGTACTCGTTATTGAAATTCCCTTCGCTCTTCAGCACCCCTAACTTCGTACCAAGCAATGCCGCCAGGATCTCTTTCGTGGTGGTCTTACCCACGCTTCCGGTGATCCCGCAGATTTTCTTCCCCCATTCCTTGCGCACCGCTCGCGCCAATTGGTGTAGCGCCGTGAGCGTATCGGGAACGGTGATGCAACGGTCCTGAATCCATCCCGGGTACCGCGACACGAGCGGCTCCGCCACCACTGCCGCCACCGCTCCACTCTCCAGAGCTGCGGCCACGAAGTCGTGTCCATCATGACTCGGACCGTGTATGGCGACGAACAGCTCTCCTGCACGTATCGTGCGAGAATCAATCGAGACGCCGGCCAGCCGGGCCATGGCGTCCAGCCCGCCACCGCGCCGGCCCGCCACCGCTTCAGCCACTTGTGTAACCGTCCACCGCATAGTTGCCTCAAAAGGTTCGCTCTTTCCAAGGTTCCGCCAAGGCTTTCACCTCGGCCGTACGGCACTTCTCGGTGCGTTCTCACCGGTTGAGCGCTCCTCCTTTTTTGCCTCACCGCTCTGGCCCGCGAGCACCTCCTTGATCATAACTGTGCCTCACGCGCCAAACCCTTTACCCTTATTCGGCCCGCCAATTTCAATCCCGCACAAGCCCTATGCAATTTGTCATCCTGAGGCCCACGCTTTTTGTGGGCCGAAGGATCTCAACCGGTGCGTCTTGCCTCCAATCTTCTTAACTAATTACGCGTTACCACTCACCAGTCACGAAACCGAATATCCGCGCTCCCCCAGGGCCTTCCGTGCTTCTTCGCGGTCGTCAAAATGAATCGTGTGATCCGCAAAAATCTGGTAGTCCTCGTGCCCCTTTCCCGCCAGTAGCACAATATCTCCCGGGCGCGCCTCCTCGATGGCCAGGTGAATGGCCTTCGCGCGGTCCGGTTCGATCATGTATTTCCCGCCGGACTTTTGCATGCCCACGACAATGTCGCTGATGATTTTCAGCGGGTCTTCCTGCCGGGGATTGTCGCTCGTCAAGATCGAAAGATCGCTCAACCGCCCAGACATCTCCCCCATAATCGGCCGCTTCGTCCGGTCGCGTGATCCGCCGCAACCAAACAACGTGATGATCCGTCCCTTGTTGTTCAATTCCCGCGCAGTTCGAATCAGATTTTCCAGCGCATCGTCCGTGTGCGCGTAATCGACCACCACCAAAAACGGCTGCCCCTGATCGATCCGCTGAAATCTTCCCGCCACCGCTTTCAGATTTCGAATCCCGGATTCAATCACTTCGTTGGAAAGCCCCAGCCCCATCCCGGCGCCAATCGCCGCCAGGATGTTGTACACGTTGATCCGTCCCACCAGCGCCGATTCCACCTGCATTGCTCCGTTTGGTGTCTGCGCCGTGAAATTTAGTCCACCGAAACTGAGTTGAAATTTCTTCGCCCTCAGGTCGGCGCCGTTCTGCAAGCCATAGGTCAGCGTTTCCTTCCCCAGTCCCACCAGCTTCTTGCCCCATTCATCGTCGGTATTGACCACGGCCACGTCTGGAACGCCTGCGCCTGTACCCTCAAACAGCCGGCGCTTGGCCGCGAAATAATTCTCAATTGTCTTGTGGTAGTCGATGTGGTCGCGCGTCAGGTTGGTGAAAACGGCCACCGCAAAGTGGCAACCCCACAAGCGGTCCATAGCGAGTGCATGCGAACTGGCTTCCATCGTCGCGTAGCTGCCGCCCGCATCCCGGATTTCCGCAAAGAAACTCTGCAGGTCCACCGATTCCGGCGTCGTATTTGGCGCAGGATGTTCGCCGCGCGGCGTATGGTAAGCGATAGTCCCAAACAATCCCGTCTCCGCCCCCGAAGCGCGCACAATCGAATCAATTAGCGATGTCGTGGTCGTCTTTCCGTTCGTTCCCGTAACGCCCACCAGCTTGAGTGCCTTCGCCGGCTGCCCATAAAAGTTCGCCGCCGTGATCGCCAGCGCTTTGCGCGCTTCGCTTACTTGAATCCACGGAATCTCCCGCGGCCAATCCACCGGCGCGGCAATTTCACTCACCACCGCCGCCGCTCCTCGCTCGGCTGCGGCTTTCGCGTACAGGTTGCCATCGGTCGCCTCGCCGTGAATCGCCACGAACAGCGCGCCTGGCTGAACCTTTCGCGAATCGTTGGCCACCCGCAGGATATGCCGCTCGCCCGGCGGCAGCCCCGAACGCACTTCCACTCCTTCCAGTAACGACCTGAGCGTCGCGCCCGCGGACTGTTCCTGCTGAGCCACAGTCTGTTTCCGTTCGTCCTCTGCCTGTTCCCCACCTTTCATTTTAAGCTCTGTCGTGCTTCCGATTCCCGTCGTCATCCGCGTAGTAAACCCTTCTCCTATCTCGACTTGCCCATGCGCACGTGGGCATCGCCAAATTCCACAGTCACCTTCGTGCCGCGCCTCACTTTTGCTCCGGCCGCCGGCAACTGTTCAACAGCAAGACGGCTGCCAAGCAAAACCGGATCCAGCCCCAGGCGCATGCAGCTTTCCGTCACCTCCCGCATCGTCTTCCCCTTAAAGTCCGGCACTTCAATGTCTCCGCCTTCATCCACGGCCATCATCACTTCCGGTAATTTCGCCGTCTGCTCCTGCGTTCCTTCCAGTTTCTGGTTTTCTTCCTCCGCGCCCGGCTCCGCCGAAAAATCCACCGGGGTCAGGTCGTCCAGCGAGGAATCTTCCACGTCCTCTTTCTTGCGGTACGCTGTCTGTATGAGCTGCTGGCTCACCGGCACATCGCGGGGCACATCCAGGTAGGCCAACACCTGTTCCGCAATTCTCTTGAAAGCCGGTGCCGCGACCGTCGCCCCGTCGTGCGGGTAACCGGCGGGAGAATCGATCGACACCAGAATCGTCACTGCGGGGTTGTTGATCGGTGCAAATCCGGTGAACGAAGCAATCACATTCGTCCGTGAATATCTTCCCGTTGCCGGATCGATCTTCTGCGCCGTGCCCGTTTTTCCACCGGCAGTCCAGCCGTCCAGACGCGCGTTCTTTCCCGTGCCGTGCAGAATCACGCCTTCCATCAAGCGGCGCAACGTTGCCGCTGTTTCCGCTCGGATCACCCGTTTCGGCTCCGTGACTGCCGATGGCCCTTCCAGCGGCAGTGCCTGTTCTCCCCGCCGCATTTCCTCGACCACTTGGGGCTTGTACAAATACCCACCGTTCGCTACCGCGGACACCGCCGTGATCATTTGCAGCGGCGTAACGCCCACTTCTTGCCCCATGGAGACCGATGCAATTGAGTACGAGCCCCAGTGCTCCAGCCTCCTCAGCAGCCCGCGGCTCTCTCCTGGAAGATCCACGCCCGTCGGCGACCCGAACCCAAATGCACGAATGCAGTCGTAGAACTTCGGCGATCCCAGCCGCAACGCGATCTTGATGGCTCCAACGTCGCTCGAATTCGCCAGAATATCCGCAACGGTTAGCATTCCATACTTCTTGTGATCGTGGATCAGGTGTCCCGCAACCGTCACCGCACCGTTTTCGCAATTGAACACATCATCCGCACGGATCAGATTCTGATCAAAGGCCGCGGCCAGCGTGATCAGCTTGAACGTCGAGCCCGGCTCGTAAATCGCGCTGATCGCCCGGTTCATGCGCATTTCCGCCGGCACGTCCACGGCGGCATTGGGATTGAACTTCGGCCAGTTTGCCAGCGCCAGAATGGCACCGCTGTTCGGGTCCTGCACAATCACCGAGCCCGCCGGCGCGTGAAACTTCGCAATCGTCGCGGCTAACTCCCTCTCCGCAACGTACTGGATCTTTTCGTCCAGCGTGAGCACGACATTCACGCCGTGGTCTCGCTGCACTTCGCTGCCGTCAAACCAGCGTTGCCGCGCATCGGCCATCACCACTATCTTCTCCGCTTTGCTGCGGATCAACTCGTCGTATTCGCGCTCAATTCCTCCTAATCCTTTTTCGTCCACATCCACGAACCCCAAAACGTGTGCCGCCAGGTCCCGTTTCGGGTAATATCGCTGGTTTTCTTCCTGCAAATAGATTCCCTTCAAATTGAGGGACTGCACAGCTTCCGATTTCGCAGGCGCCAATTTCCTCTTCAGCCACACAAAAGTCGCACCGGATTCCAGCTTCCTGCGAATCTCCTCCGCCGGCATCCCCAGCACGCCCGCAAGCAGTCGCGCCGCCATCGCCGTGTCCTTCACCTCGCTGGGCACGGCAAACGCCGACTGCACCGGGACGCTCATGGCCAGCGGGCGCTTGTTCCGGTCGAAGATGGCCCCTCGTTTTGGCGTGATTTCAATCGTGCGCCGCTGCTGGCGCAGTGCGCGGGCGAGATAGTCGCCGTGGCGGAATAATTGAAGGTACGCGACGCGGCCGAACACCGCCGTCATCCAAAAAAGAGCCACGCCCGCGAGGATCAACAGACGAACGTGGACTTTTTCTTGCTCCATGGTCCCTGGTTTCCGGCTCGCGCTCCCAAATCACTTCTTCAGAAGTCCATTCGTAAAAGCTGTTTAGGGGGTCGGAGCTTTAGCTCCGACATTTGCAGACCAGGCAAACCGGGCTTTAGCCTCTGAGGAAACTTTCTCTCCCTGCACCCCTTCCTGAACAATCACCAGGGATACTGCGCTACGGCGCGCGGTTCTCCCGTGCGTACTGCACCGCAGCCACTTCTGCTCCATCGCCGTTCGCGTACTCGCGTACCTGAGCGGGTTGTGCCCTTGTCAATCCCAATTCCCTCTGGGCGATCACGTCGATGCGACGGGGATCACGCAGCGTTTCGATCTCCAGTTTCAATCCGCTGTTGAGCGCCTGCGCTTGTTCCTGCTTGGCCTTCAAATCTTCGAGTTGAAAGCTCAGGTCAATACACCGGAAATGCTGATAGATGTACAGCATGAAAAACGCTGCGACAATGCCGCCCAGTGCCGCTGTCTTATACAGGTTTCGCAGCTTCATCGGCTCCACGTGCCGGACCAGCCGCGAGTTGTCGATCCGCTTTACCGTGTAGAACTCCACCATCGCAGGCTTTTTGCACTTTGTGCTCCGCGGAATTCTCAAAATTCGGGACGGCCCAGCCTTGCAGTTGGTGCGAGGAACACCTGACTCGTCATTCCGAGCGGCGTCTGCGAAGTGAGGAATCTCTCTTTCTTGCCTCTCTGCACGCGGCTTTAGCCCCTGAGGAAACTCCGCACCCCATCTATACGCTGTCGCCATCTTCACACCTTCTCCGCGCACCGGAGCTTCGCGCTTCGCGATCTCGGGTTCGCTGCTTGCTCTTCTTCGCTGGGCACAATTACGTGTTTGGTGAGCACCTTCAGGGTCCCCACCCTTTCCCCTTCCTGGAACGCGCGCTTCACTAGGCGATCTTCCCGCGAGTGGTAGCTCAGCACCACCCAACGGCCGCCCGAATTCAATGTGGCAGGAGTCCGAAAAAGAAACTGCCCGAGTTCCTCCAATTCTCGATTCACCGCTATCCGCAGCGCCAGAAACGTTTTTGTCGCGGGATGCAGTTTCTGCCTTCCCCACTGCTTCCGGGCGCCTG
>OCOJ01033356.1_pt1 | contig 15763 bp, 14 predicted proteins | sample 1539251 | NCBI WGS metagenome assembly OCOJ01 (sample SAMN01911457, study PRJEB22624) | soil metagenome | biome: Soil | place: Malaysia | collected 2012-04-30 | depth RA_metagenome m | reverse complement strand
ACGACAACGAGGCGACGGCTGCCCTCACCAGGGAGCTCTCTGCGCTGCTCCCGAGGAGGACGAAATTCGTCACGCGCCGAGCGAGAGAGGTCGGGCCGAGGTGGGTGGAGATGGCCGCCGAGATTCGGGTCCCTGGCTAGAAGGGCAGGCTCTGGCTGTACCTGTAAAGATGGGCGATCACGCCAAAGGTGACGAGTATCGCGCCAACGTCGAAGAGGGTCATGGCGTTCAGGTTGGAGAGCGCCGCAGTCCAGGCAAAGAAGTTCAGAGCGAGTTGTGCGCCTACGAGCATCAGGAACAAGATGAAGACCCACTTCTTCGTGAGAAGCGGGCTCATGGGAGCCACCGCCCTCCTGACCCGCTCCTTGGCCTTCAGGTAACGGAGGAAGGCGTATGTGAAAGCGAACGAAAGCACGGTCACGCCTAGCATCGAAGAGAAGTAGAGCGCGGGATCTACGAAGAGCCTCGAGAGCGTCGGGAGGCTGGTGTCAGGATTGATGTAGAAGCCCCAGGCAGTGGTGATGAGAATCTGGGCTATGGTGGTGATGCCGAGGGCCGTGAAGAAAGGCCTGTCCTTCCAATTCAGCTTCTTCGAAGTGTCGACGAAGGGGACGACTATCGCCATCAGGAAGAGGAGGGCGGGCATGAGGCCGCCCATGACAAACTTGTCGAACTCGGTCCTGAGGAGGGCATAGATCCCCGTCAGGTACCACTCCGGAATTGTGAGCTGGGGGTTGCTGGGGCTGTAACCGACCCCGACCGCCACCGGGAATATGGCGGCCACCAAGAAGAGGCCCCCGACCACGGTCGAGATGACTGGGAGGTCGAATACAAGGTAGCGTGGAAAGTGAACGAAAACGAGGATGAGCATGAACATTGGCAGGATGAACACGTGGGCGGCGTAGAGCCTGAGAACGAAGTCGGTGAACCCTGCCCCGAAGGTCGCGAGGCGGAGGGTCCCCCCTACCAGCGGCGACGCGTTCGCCAGGGACGACCCGATCTCGATGGCGAGCCCCGCCCTCTGGTTGAAGAGCAGGTCGTAGCCGCTGAAAGCCTCCACGCCAGTGATGATGCCAAGTATGACCCCCGTGACCCAGAGGACCTCGTTCTTGATCTTGAACCTCCCGCTGAAGTATTGATAGTACATGTGAAGAACTGCAAGCAGGACCATTGCGTTGGACGCCGTGTAGTGGATGTTCCGCAATAGCCATCCGAAAGGCACGGTGTTATTGATGCGCTCGATGCTCGCGAAGGCACATGTCAGGCTCCCGCAGCCCGACAGCGTCGGCTGGTAGTATATCATGAGCAGGCCCCCGGTTATGCCCAGCACAAGGAAGGTGATGCCCGTCAGGACGCCGAGGTACCCCAGCGGACTGACGAAGCGCTTGGGATAGGTGTACTGGATCCCCATGTACACCGTCCTTTCGAGGCCGTTCTTGATCCACTGATAGAGCCTTGTAACAACGTTCTCCTTTTCAGAGGGCTTGCTCACGGTTGCTGGTCTCCCTCTGCAACAGGCAGGATGTAATTCTGATAACTCTGGTAGTTTCGACCGTACCCAACGACGCCGTTATGGTCTATGTCCCACTTCGGGATTTCGATCCAGAGATCGCCGCTCGAGTCTGCAGTTAGGGTAAGCATGGGAATCGCGTTCGTAGGCGGTGCCTGCAGAGAAGCGGGCCCCGCTATGGCCTTGCCGCCGTCTATCAGGTCCCCCGTTTGGGGGTCCTTGACTGGGAGCTGGTAGATGCTCCCGTGACACGGGCACTGATAGGTTTCGAAAGCGGACTTCGATGATTTCTGAGGGTCGTAGTTGGGGCTGCACCATAGGTGCACACAGACCTTGCTGTAGGCCACAAAGGCAGCAGCCTCTTTGTTGGAGCCTCCGAGCTCAGGCGGGAGCCTGATGAGGGCGAATTTCTGAAAGGTATCCGGACTTTGCGAGTCAACGGTAACGTCCCCCGATGACGGATAAGTGATTAGCCAGCTGCTGTTCGGCGGGAATGAAGTTAGGTCATTCACGTTGACCGCTTTCCCGGCGACTGCTCCGTTCGCGTTGTTGTTCGAAGTCGTGTTCAGGTCCAATACGATCTTCTGCCTCTTGGGGGAGCCGCTGCTCGACACCGAAGAGAGCAGGAATCGCTCCCAGGGGACGAAGGGCACGATGGCGAGAATCGCGCTAATTGCCACCAGTGCCTTGATGAAGGTCCTCCTCCCCGATGGTTTCTGCTGCGGCGCCGCTGCTGGGGCGGGCGGTTGCACGGCTGGGGGAGGCCTGGGAGGGGGCGTCACGGGCCTGGGCGGCGGAGAGGCCGTGGGAGGGAGACCGGGAGGGCGAGAAGGGGGCCCGGCGGTCGCCGCAGGTTTTTTCTCCGCTTCAGAAGGATTCTGCTGGGAGGGCGGGGTCTCTTTGCTGTCCTCCACCATTCGAATGTCCGCAGGCGGGGTGTCAGGGCGAGTTTTTTAGCCTTCGGTTTGCCAACCTGAAACAAGAATACTCCCGAAAACGCTTAAAGGCAATTGCTGTCGGGCGGGAAAGAAGGTCCTTTGAGCAGCAAGTCTTCAACAGTCGTCGGCGTTATAGTCGCAGTACTCATAGTCGGTGCCATAGCAACCCTCGGCTTCTACCAGTTTGAGGTGGCTAGCAACCAGACCACGACTTCGAGTACACCCCCGACCACCAGCGTGGTGAATTGCGCTGCGACTCCAGCGGCATGCGTCAACGTGACGATTACTTCCGGTGCCAGTTCGCCGTATTCGGGGTACACCGCAGGGAGCACGACGCTGTTCGGGTACAATCCCCTAAGTATCACGGTTGTAATCGGGAAGAACAACACGGTGGTTTGGACGAATGAAGACTCTGCGTTTCACACCGCAACGTCAGCCAGCAACGACCCGGCGAGCTTTGAAAGCGGATGCCTGAACGGCGCTGGCGCACCCTGCCCCTCTGGATCTAGCGGCAACAGCTACCAGTTCACATTCACCGTGCCTGGGACCTATACGTATCACTGCGACTACCACCCTTGGATGCAGGGAGTGATCAAAGTCCTGCCGGGGACTGGGTCAGGTTCTTCCGCGTCCACCTAGGGCTCTCCTGCAGTATCCGTAGTCCCCCCTCGGCCCGGGCCTGCGCAACACCAACATACCCGTGTGGTGTCGCCTCCAGGGATGCGAAAGACATCCAGAGAGCCAGAACTGCTGGAGCTGTCTCGTGACTCCGGGATCGTTTCCCTGATTCCGAAGGTGGCCTACACGGCTGAAACGGAAGAAGATGTGGCCACATGCATCAATGAGGCAACGGCAGACAGGCTGACAGTCACTGCGCGAGGAGGGGGGACTTCGATCCCTTCTCAATCGGTGGGGAGGGGCGCGATCCTGCTGCAGTCGAGGCGTCAGGTCCAGCTGCATCCGGACGGCTCCGCGGTGTGCGAGCCCGGCATTGTCAAGGCCGAGCTCAACAGGCTGCTCGGCGCTGCAGGCAGATGGATGCCAGTTGACCCGTCGAGCTACGCGAGCTGCACGATCGGGGGCATGGTTGCCAACAACTCTTCCGGCGTAAGGACCATGAAATACGGATCCACAATCGACTTCGTCAGGTCTCTGCGTGCGGTCGTCCCAGGAGAGCATCCGGCGCTTGTCCAACCGGTGTCCCTCGAGCAAGCCCTCGCGGGGGACTCGCGGATTAGGAAGGTTGCTTCTCTCCTTGTCGAGAATCAGGAAGAAATCCTGAGGGAACAGCCCAGGGTTACCAAGAACTCCTCCGGCTACAGGCTGGAGAGGGCGATCCATGGCGGGGTCTTCGACCTCCCCAAGCTGCTGGTAGGGTCAGAGGGAACCCTATGCGTGTTCACGGAGGCGACCTTCGCCACCAGGGGACCACCGAAGTGGCGGCTCCTCCTCGTGGTCGAGTCGACCCTGAAGGAGCTCAACAGCGTAGCGGCTGTCTTCAGGGCCCACGAGCCCTCCGGACTCGAGCTGGTTGACAAGTCCGTATTCAAGATGATGAACCGCTGGGATACCATCGCGAAGTACTCGAGGACAGATGCCCCCTACCTTGTCTTCTGCGAGTTCGACGGCGACTCGGGGGACTCGGCCGAGAAATCTGCGGAGCTGGCGTCATCCAAGGTCGAGGACCTAGACCCCTTCGTCATCACGGCTCCCTCAGAAATAGCGGCTGCCTGGGAAGCGAGGAGCGAAGTACTCACCATAGCCCAGGAAATCAAGAAGGGGAGCAGGACCGTGGTGCCCGGCGTTGAAGACCTGACGGTGCCTCCAGACAGGCTGTCCGACCTGGTCGAGCTCCTGACGGACCAATTCAGCAGGAGGGGGCTCGAGTACATCTCCTACGGCCACGCCGGGGACGCTAACCTGCACGCGAGGCCCCTGCTGGATGTCACCGAGAGGCCCGGGAGAAGAACGCTTGACGAGCTAATGGAGGACTGCTTCGAAGCCGTGTGGAAGATGGGAGGGACCATGACGGGGGAACACGGGGACGGGATGCTTCGGGCGAGGTTCGTAGAGAGGCAGTATCCGAAGACATACTGGATTATGAAAGAGATTAAGGAGCTCTTCGACCCGAGAGGGGTACTGAATCCCGGAGTCAAGATCGCGTAGCAAGTAGCGCCCTGGCGAGGAGCTTTGCGACGCGCACGGGCTCGGGAACCGAGCCCTGTAGAGTGAACAGATCAAGGACCGGCTTCACGGAGCTTGGTTCAATCCCAGCCGTCCGGACGTAGACTCTGTATCCGGTGTGGAGCTTCACCCCCACGCGTCCGCCCAGTTTCCTGTAAGCCTTGAGCTTCTCCTCCGCCCCCTCGGGAAAGTGGTGCCTGATGGAGCCCTCTATGCCAGCTGTCTCCTTGTAGGTCAAACAAATCACCGGGAGCCCAGTCTTCTCGGAGAGGAGGTCGACATCTATGATGTTGTACAGGCTCAGGATGGCACCCGAGACGAGGACCAGATTGACGTCGTTTCGCCTGAACCTCCTGAATAGTGACACGATCGAAGTAGTCGCGTCGTCCCCTCCGACCTTCGTCCTGCCCAGTGCCACGCCGTCGATGACGAAGTCGCTTCTCATCACCACCCCGGCGAGGACGGACCGCTTCTGGCCCTGCCTGAAACTCTCTGCAACACCCATTGCCCTGATTCCCGGCTTGTTCAGGTTGAGCCGCAAGGAGACTCCGATGTTGCGCGCCCGCGGCCGAAGCTTTTAACCGAATGGGTGCCAGCGAAAGGGGATGGCCAAGATCTACAGCCTCAAGGCGGGGGCAAAGATACCGGACGACATCCTTGCGATCGCGAAGAGGGAGAAGATAGCGACTGCCAGGGTTGAGGCGATAGGTGGCGTGAAAGAGCTCAGACTGGCTTATTTCAACCAAGANGCGACTGCCAGGGTTGAGGCGATAGGTGGCGTGAAAGAGCTCAGACTGGCTTATTTCAACCAAGGGGCCAGACGCTACGAGGAGCACGACTTCAGGGAGTTCCTAGAAGTCGCAGGGATCACGGGTAACCTGACACTGAAGGAAGGCAAGCCGTTCCTGCACATCCACGGCACATTCGGGAGGAAGGACCTCAGCGCGCTGGCGGGGCACGTCATCAAGGCGAAAGTCTCGCCGCTCCTCGAAGTAGTGGTCACGCCCACGAAGAACAGGGCCCTCCGCAGGTTCGACGAGAAGCTGGGGCTCAACGTGATCTATAGGGCCTAGAACCCGATTCCGCCCCCTCCCTTGCGCAAGCATCAGTACCGCTCATGTCAACCCATCATGGGAACGGGAGCTGTGGCGGCCTTTGCGCGCTTCGGGAGATCACCCTGCGGGTAAGGAGTGCGACTGGGACCAAGCGGCGCGGTGGGGCCCGATAGGGGGCAGCGAAGGTGGGCCTCCCTTTCGTTACACCTGCCAGAAGCGGNAGTGGAGCTCAGCCTAATGCCTTCCGGTCATCTTGACCTAACCGTAACTCTGTTTCTTCATGGCTCCGGCGGCGAGCTTGGCCGTTCCGATATAAGCAGTTTTGGGACCAGTCACTCGCCCGAGAGGGGCAGGTCTAGAACGGTGATGAGCCCTGCTCTCGCTCTCCCGATTCGTTCGGCCGCGTGGACCGTCAGCGCCACGGTAGCCGAGTCTCCGAACACACCCTTTTCGAAGCGCATCTTGATCCCGGGGTCCCCCTTCACTTCAACGACGTCGAAGTCANGCCGAAGTCATGCTCATCTCGAGGTCGAGCCTGATGAAGCAGTCCCCGGCCATGCCCTCGGCGAATTGACGCACCCCCATCACGTAGTCCTCTGAGCCTACGACTGGGAAAACGCCGTCCTTGAGCCCCTCGAGCGGCTTCCCAAGCGACAGGGCAATCAAGTGCGCAGACTCGATCAGCCCGAGGTGGCCTATGGTGCCCTCCTTGGCCTCCTTCTCAAACTTCGCCCTGCTGTGCCCGACCCCAGACTTCGCCTGCAGTTGGCGGCGCCTCTTGCTGATGTCAACTGACCTTACGACGTGGATGCTCGTCGGATTCTTGGTGGCAGAACACACCAGGGCGGGGATCCAGTCCATGACGAAACCTGGATTGACCCCGACTCCCACTATGGTCACCTCGTTCTCCTGGGCAACCCTGTCGAGAGCGGGGACAAACGACGCCCCTGCGTAGTTGGGGTAGGCCATCTCCTCGGACGTCGTCACGACGTCCAGCCCCTTGGAGGCTGCGTAGGTGATGTCGTCGACCAGCTCTGGAATCCTGGACTTCGTGCTGAAAATTGCGACCTCGGCGTTGTCGAGGGGGACCTCTCTTATCGAACTCGACACCCTAATTGCGATTGGGAGGCTGGTCAGTTCGGCAACCGTCCTCCCAACCTTCTGGGAGTCGTTGTCGACAACCCCCACAACCTCATGGGAGCGCTTCAGAAGGTACCCAAGGATCTCCGTGCCTATGGCGCCCATGCCGCACAGGACGACCCTGGCCAACCTGCCCGGAACCTCAGGGCGCTCTCTAATAATCGAAGCGGACTCTCCACGCTAGAAGAGTTCCATGCCCTGCGAGTAGCCCGAGATGTTGTCGAGGAAGTCCCCCAGAATCCTGACGGGGACCACGGCACCCCCCATGATGTATCTGGGACGCTCCTCAGCCAGGGAGAGGACCACGACAGCCATCGGTTCCACATCCTTCATCTTGCTGCGCACGGCAGCGGCCCTCTCCCCCTGCCTGGAAACAACTTGGGACAGGGCTGCCGGCCCCCTGACGTGGGACCAGTGCTTGCAGTCTACTATCAGGGCGATAGAGGGGGACCGGGCGAGTATGTCAACCTGGACCCTTGGCCGGTTGAGACGCAGGTCCCGAGTGACGGCGAACCCCTTGGCCTTCATCAGAAAGGCGCAGAACGCTTCGAAGTCTTTCCAATCGAGATACCTTGCCACCATTTCAGGGGAAGCTCCTGCCTCCAGGGCGACCATGGCCCTGAGGACCCGGTACCCGAATGCACCCTCTTCGATGCCGACGGCGTCGGCAACCTTGGACACCCTAGCTTCGTAGGCGCCCAGCGACAACTCCCCAGCCATGAACTTCTCGAGGTTGCTTCCGAAAAGGGCAGTCACGGCAGTGTTGTGAGGCTCGACGGTATTTAGCCAGCAAGGCCGGACGCCAAAGCAGCGGTCAGCAGAGACCTGCCCTGAAGGACGAGTGAGACATTTGGGTGGAGGGGGCGCCCCACTTCACGAGCTCTGCGCCTCTTGCGGCTTCAGTTCGTTACTATTTCTTGAACCTGTTCTTGAAGGCAGCGGCAGCCTCTTCGTAGAAGAAGCAGGCGACTTCGTGGGCTCCCTCGATCCTCCTCATTTCGGGCTCCTGGGTCGCGCATATCTCCTTCGCGAAGGGGCACCTGGGATGGAACCGGCACCCGCTCGGTATCATTGCGGCGCTGGGAACCTCTCCCCTGGCGAAGATCTCCACCTTTCTGCCGTCGGGGTCGGGTACTGGTATGGCGGCGATCAGTGCCTGCGTGTAGGGGTGGAAGGGGTTGTCGATCACCTCCTCGGTGGTCCCTGATTCCACAATCTTCCCCAGGTACATTATTCCAAGACTGTCGCATGTATGCTTGGCGAGAGCGAGGTCGTGGGTCACCATTAGGAACGAGAGTCCCACCCTGCTGGTCAGGTCCGTCATGACGTTGAGGACCTCGGCCCTGATCGAGACGTCCAGCATTGACACAGGCTCATCGGCAACAATGAAGTCTGGCTGGAGGACGAGCGCCCGGGCGACGGCGACCCTCTGCCTCTGCCCCCCCGACAGTTCATGGGGGTACCGGGTAATGAACTGCTCCGGCGGGACGAGCTGGACGAGCCTCATGGCCTCCTTGACCTTCTCCGCCTCCTCCTGATCCGACCTCACGCCCAGGGCCTTCCGATTGATTTTCACGCCTTCGGCTATCACGTCGTAGACAGACATCCTCGGGTTTATCGACTCGTACGGGTCCTGGAAGACCATCTGTAGCTTGGCCCTCATCTCCCTCACGTCGCCGCGGGGGAGCTTTGTCACGTCCGTTCCTCGGACGTACACCGAGCCAGAATCCGGGCGCACAAGGAGCAGGATGGCCCTCCCGAGGGTTGTCTTCCCGCAGCCGCTCTCGCCCGCCAGCCCGAATATCTCCCCTTTCTTCAGACTCAGGCTGACGTCGTCCACGGCCTTGATGACTGACTTCTTCCTTGAGAACGCGCTTCTGACGCCTCCCTTCGACTCGAACGCCTTCTTCAGGTGGTCGACCCTCACGACTACCTCGCCCTCTGAGGTGCTTCCCTGAGCAGTCCCCTCCGTCAAGCGTGCACCTCCTCCCAGTGCCAGCAGCGTGAAAGATGGTCCTGCTCAACCTTCTCAAGCTTCGGTTCCTCCTTGAGACATACCTCTGTTGCATACTTGCAGCGCGGGGCGAACCGGCAGCCTCCTGAGAGTTTGATTAGGTCCGGAGGAGACCCCGGAATGGAGGAGAGTTTCTGCTTCCTCCCTTCTAGGTTGGGCACGGCCTGCATCAGGCCGAGTGTGTAGGGGTGCCTAGGGTTATGGAAGATTCTGGAGGCGGGCCCGTGCTCGACAATCTGCCCTCCGTAGAGTATGGCCACCTGATCACACATCTCGGCGACAAGAGACAGGTCGTGGGTTATCAGTATCATTGACATTTCAAGCTCCTTCTTCAGGTTCCTCAGGAGTACGAGGATCTGCGCCTGTACTATGACGTCCAGGGCGGTAGTCGGCTCGTCNAGCAATCACTATGTCGGGGGAAAGGGAGAGGGCCGAAGCGATCATGACTCTCTGCTTCATCCCTCCTGACAGCTCGTGGGGGTAGGCTGAATAGCGATCTCTCGATATTCCCACCTGCTCGAGAAGCCTCTTGGCCGATTCCGACGCAGAATCACTGTCNGACGTCCGAGTGGGCCAGTATCCCTTCCCTGATTTGGTCCCCCACCCTGAAAACTGGATTGAGCGCATTCATGGCCGCCTGGGAGATGATTGAGATTTTCTTCCACCTTACCTCCCTCCTGACCTCGGAATCGCTCATCTTCGTGAGATCCTTCCCGTTCAGCACCATGCTCCCCTCGACTATCCTCCCGTTCCCGGGGAGGAGCTTCAAGAGAGTGAGTGCAATGCTCGTCTTCCCGCTCCCCGATTCCCCCGCTATCCCCAGGATCTCCCCTTTCTCCAGATCGAACGAGACGTCATCGACCGCGTGTACGTCTCCCTGGCGGGTGGCGAAGTACATCTTCAGATTCTTGACTTCGAGTAGCGCCACGGTGATGTCCCCCCTTTACCTCCGCCTCAGCCGTGGGTTCAGCACGGAGTCTAGGGCGAAACCAACTAGGAGGAAGGCCATGGACAGCACCGCGATGGCAAGTCCTGGAGGAAGGAACCACCACCATACAAAGGAGTGGACTGGTGACGTGACAGCCTCCTGCGCCCTGGAGACCATGCTCCCCCACGATACTATGGTAGGGTCTCCGAAGCCGAGGAATGTCACCGCCGCCTCCGTCAGTATTGCCCCCGGCACTGTCAGCGCCATGTTGGCGTAGATCAGCCCTGTCACATTTGGAAGGATGTGGCGCGCCATGATGTGGCCGCTCTTTGCTCCCAGGCCCCGCGACGCCTCGACGAACTGCCTCGACCTTAGCGAAAGGACCTGGGCTCTGATGATACGGGCTATGCCTTCCCACGAGAATATGGCTATCACGACAATAATCAAGAACTCGTTCCCGAACGGGAAATGGACGTTGCCGACGCTGATTATGGTAATGATGATGAGCAGGAGAGGGAGGAATGGCAGGATGAGCATGAAGTCGGTGAATCTCATCAGAACCTCGTCTAGAATTCCGCCCAGGTAGCCAGCGGCAATCCCCACGATTGTTCCCACGGCCACCGCGATGACGGAAGCGACAATGCCCACAATCAATGACACCCTCGACCCGTAGACGAACTGAGACCAGACGTCGCGGCCCAGGTCGTCTNGTGCCGAGTATGCCGAAGGCCCTCCCCTGGAGGTTGAGGGCAGCGGAGGAGAACAGAACCTTAGCGCTCGTGTCCGCCGTCACGACGTAAGACAAGGTCACGTTGCCAGGGTGGCCGAATATGGCCTGGGGGAGTCCGCACTGCCCGAGGTTGGTCGGCGACAATGTGTTGATTGCAAGTAGGTTGGAGTAGACGTCGCTCGAGCTGAGGAACAGATTCTTCATGGTCCCGTTGGGGNCCGTTGGGGAATGTCGTGAGGTAGGCGAAGTGGTCCCCGATGTTGGTGTACAGGTCTGGCCCGAAGACGTGATATATCTTGCCTGACGTGCCCTTGATGTATTCGCTGACCTGAAGGTCTTGACTGGAGAGGTTGCCACTTAGCGAAGTGACATGCAACGACGTCTCGTAGTGGCAGGCGAAGGTCCAGGGGTAGGTTATGGTCTGGTTGAAGTAGAAGGTCGGTGTGGTTTGGCCCAGCCCTGCGGGCTGGGGGTTGTTGAACTTCACAATCAAGCCGGAGCTTGTTTCACTATAATTTACGGTACCGCCACCGGGCGTGCTTGGATTCACCGCGTTCAGCTTCCAGCTCCCGAGGTTGGCTGCAGCCAGGCTAGTCCCGTTCAGGAGCTGCGTGCTGACCGGGTAGTCAGAGTATTGGGGGAAGACTCTTGCCCAGGCGGGGATTGAGTACGGAGAGGCGAGGTCGTACGAGAATATCGGGTCGTACGAAGTCAGGAGCGGGGCGAGCACAGCGAGCAGGGTGAAGAATACGATGATCACTATCCCAGCGATTCCGAACTTGTACCTCCTGAACTCGGCGAGGAACTTCCTAGCGCCCTTTAGCCTCTCGCTACTTCTCCCGGAGATCTTCAATAGGTGACCCTCGGGTCGAGGAACCCGTAGACTATGTCTGCGATGAAATTAGCTGCGATGACCATCACACCGATGAGGAAGAAAAGGCCCATTATGACAGGATAGTCGAAGGCGTAAATGTACTGCAGCGAGGCCCAGCCCAGCCCCGTGAAACTGAATATTGTTTCGGTTATTACCGCCCCCGAGAGTATGAACCCGAAAGTCAGAGCGACGGATGTCACAAGCGGGAGAAGCGCGTTTCTGAAGGCGTGCCTATAGAGCACAGTCCTTTCGTTCAGCCCCTTCGCCCTTGCCATTGTGATGTAGTCCTCGGTGAGCACGTCGTTGACAGTGTTTCTCATGATCAGCAGAAAGCCTCCCCAGGAAATGAGTGTCAACGAGACGATGGGAAGAGTGGCAGCCCAGAGGTAGGCCTGGATGTACGGGAGCAGGCCAGGAGCAGCGGCCGATGTTGCTGAGCCGAGCCCCACTGGGAACCAGTGATTGGCTACTGCGAAGACGTAGAGCAGGAGCAGGCCAATCCAGAAGCTGGGGAGCGAGAAAGAGAAGACGCCCGCCGAAACAGAGGCCAGGTCGACGAACTTCTCCCTCCGCGCGGCCGAGATCACCCCGACGAGCGCTCCCAGGATGATGGCGAGCACAGACGAAACCCCAAGGAGGAATATGCTGTTGGGAGCGTAGGTCGAGATAAGCGTCCATACGGGCTTGTGCCCGCTGATGGATGTTATTCCGACCCCGTAATTCCCTGTGAACACGTTGGCTAGATACAAGAAGTAACGGTTGGGCCAGGGCTGGTTAAAGCCGAACTGGTTGGCGACCTGGGCGTACAGCAGTGTCTCGTTCTGGCCCGCAGCGTGCGGAGGAACGAAGAACTGGACGCCTAGACCGAGGACAGCCTGCGGGATGTACATGAAGATGAAGAAGTTCAGCGTCGCAAATGCGAGAAGGACGATTAAGATATAGACCAGCCGTTTCAGAATATAGGAAAGCATTCCCATAGCTGGCCACCCTGTGAATTAGCAAAATGCGGGACAGGAATGGATTCTCATCCACTCCTGCACTACGACGGCTTTCTCCTTGTGTATGCCGCTACACCTGCGATTATTACGATCACTACTACTATCGCCGCAATGTAGTAGTAGGTGTAATCAGGTGACGGACTTGTTGTCGAACTCGATGGAGGCGGAGTTGTGGACGTTGTTGGAGGTGGTGTCGTTGAGGTCGTTGGAGGNGTTGGAGGCGGAGTTGTGGACGTTGTTGGAGGTGGTGTCGTTGAGGTCGTTGGAGGCGGAGCCGCAGCCGTCACCTGCATTCCGTAGAACTGCAGTGCTGTGTGAGGCTGCCCGTAGCTGTCCGTGTAGGTGCCGTTGACGGTGACCTCGTAGAACCCTCCTGCCCAGCCCGTGGTGCTGAACGAACCGGTCCAGTTACCATTGCTGCCGAGAGTCAGAGGTGTGTTCGCCACCGCCTTTCCGTTAAGGGTGGCAAAGGCCTTCACCGTTGCACTCGATGGAATTGGTGTGCCCTGCTGGGTTATGGCGAACGTCACAGGCTCGGAATTCCCTGACGTCACCGGCGGTACCTGCCATGCCTGTATGTTCGTCCTGAAGTAGCCGGGGAACCTGTCGACGACAACATACTGGCCAGTCACGTACTTGGCCCAGTAGAAGCCATCAGTCCCCGTCATCAGGAGAGTTCCATCCACAGCATTGGCCGGGCTAGTGGGATCGACGTCGTTCCTGAACTGGGCGCCGCTCACATGTGACCACAGGTGCTCTGCCAGGGTCGGTGCGGTTAGTGCGTAGAGCCAGTCGGTCTGGGAGGTGGAATTGATGTAGATGTTCATCGTGTACTTGCCGGTCACCTGGGAATCTAGCAGCGTCGGCAACTCTCCAATGTAGTTGGAGTTGTTGTTGCCCGTGTAGGGCCCGTAGGCTCCGTTCAGGTCTTCATACCACAGCGAGAAGTTGTAGTCCGCTGCGGTGAACGGCACGTTGTCCTGCCAGGTGATGTTTTGCATGAAGTTGAGGTGTAGGACCTGCCCGTCGACCATCTTGTAGCCGTGTGGAGTGGTCATGTTCGCATTGAACTGGTTCCCGCCTGTGCTGGAGCCGAAGGCCGGCATGGTCGTCAGCATCCATGGAAGCAAGTTGCTGATGTACGGCGCACCAGGCGCCGTCGCGACTGGTGTGTCGAAGAACACCGAGTTGATCACGTCGAAGTCGTACACTGAGCCTGCGAACAGTATGTTGTAGTCATCGGGAGCCTCGTGCATGTTCACAACAGCGTTGCCTCCACTAATGGGATTACCGTTGGTCGGGTTCACCATGTGCATGTTGAGCTCGGTGTAGTACCCAGTTCCGAACGACCAGGTACCGTAGGCTGGTACGTTAACGTACCCTGACCAGTAGGTTCCACCGTGAGTGTTGAGCGATGGGATTGCGAACGCGTCCCACCACATCATGAGTGCCGGAATCTGGTAGCTGAGAATCTGGATCAGCTTACGCGAGTCAGCCTGAGCCAGTGTGACGTTCCCAGTTGCGTGCATTTGATCTGCAATTTGTTCAAAGGTCGAGTTGTAGAAGTGGTAGGTATCGCCCAGGTACGGGCCGAGTCTGATGCCTGCTTGGGTGAAGGTGAAGTAGAGGCTACCCACCGGGTTGAGAGGTGCACTGTAAGAGTTCCCTCCGAAGTACATGGTCCACTTGTTGGAGTAGTCGTTGAAGACGATTGGATATACAGAACTGAAGTGGTTCAGAGGAATAACGTCAAGGCACAGGCCGATGTGGGCCGCGTTCTTGGCGATATTGTTGGACGAATCGAGCCACGTCGGGTGGTCTATTCTAGTGTAGAACTTCGGTGAGAAGTCCGTGCCGTTGGTGTACTTCCAGATGCCAGTCTGGCCACTGGTGCAGAAGAACCCTGTGCCAGTTTGAGCCGACGACGGGTGTCCCGAGGCATCGTACGTTATGGCGAGGCCTTCTGTGGACGCCTTCTGCAGTGCAGTGCTTGCAGATGCGAAGTTCGTGGTGTAAGTGTTGATGTTGTTAGTGGAGTACGGACCGAATGCCTGGGGGATGAACCAGTTCTGGGAGACAAGGCCCTGGATTCCGTTCAGGACTGTGTCCTGTATGTAGGTGTAATTCACCAGCTGCGCAATGGCCTGTCTGAAGCCCAGGTAGTAGCCTGGGTCTGCGCTCGAGTACATGTTGAACATCAGCTGTTCGAAGTTGGTTCCGAACGCGGTCGTGACGTTCACGTACTGGGTCGAAAGCGCAGTCTGCAGGTCTGCGAAGTCTGGAGGATAGTCCAGGATGTTGCCCTGACCCGCCAGCAACGCGTCCACTGACGCGTGGTCTGTTGCGAAGAACGGGTACGTAATGCTGTTCACATACGGCCCGTTGAGGTTAGCGGACGACCCTGCAACAACTGATGGGTTAGATTGAGATGGCGGTGCGGAATTGAATGCCACTGGAACTGAAGATAGGACTAGAAGAAATGCAAGGAGAAATGAGCTTAGTATCCTGCCTTTCATTCTCAAGCCATTTTGGTCTTCATATGCTATTTATCTGTTACGAACATGAGAGGTGGTTCTGGGCCCATGAGACGATTTTTCAACCCGGGATTGCAGGGCCCTGCCTTAATATGAGGATGGGTCCTCGCCGCCCGACGAGCCGTTTCCTCAACGCTGTCGCGGGATACGTGTCTTTGCTTTGGCCACTTCACTTGCCCATCGACGGGAAGATTCTCCTTCGTCAGGTTTCAAGGCCCACACTGAGTGGCACGGTCCGCCGAAGAAACCGCGAGGCAACCTAGAATTGCGGGCGAGAGGCCAAGAGTCTCCTTGAGCGTTACGGGAACTGCGCCCGAGCATCGCCGTCGTCTCGATTCCAGGGGCCAAATGTTGGCCCTGATTCTTCTTTCACTTGTTCTTTCGGGAGCAGCCCTCCGCACAGTAGACCTTGGCTCCAGAGGATACTTCATCCCAGACGAGGATATCTCAATCAAATCGGGCAACTACTTCGTCCTTGGCAATGCCACCGGGTACGGCCTGAAGTTCGCCAATGGCACACTGGTACTCATGTGGCCCCACCCGTACAACTACGAGCACCCACCGCTGGGGAAGATACTCATAGGAGTATCCGGGATGGCATTCGGGCACACCGCCGCCGGTTACAGGCTGCTCGGTGCTCTGCTGGGGACATCACTCGTCTTCCTCGTGTTCTTGCTTGCTCGGAAGTTCATGAGCGATTCCTGGGCCCTGGTCCCAGCTGCGGTAGCCTCCTTTGACCCCCTGCTTGTGCAGCTCAGCAGGCTAGCTACCCCTGACGTTTACTTCCTCTTCTTCGCTGTTTCAGCGTTCGTTGCGTTTGTCTACCTCAGAGGTTTCAAGGGCGTCGCGGCAGCCGGA
>OCOJ01016934.1_pt1 | contig 15805 bp, 19 predicted proteins | sample 1539251 | NCBI WGS metagenome assembly OCOJ01 (sample SAMN01911457, study PRJEB22624) | soil metagenome | biome: Soil | place: Malaysia | collected 2012-04-30 | depth RA_metagenome m | reverse complement strand
AACGCAGCAGCCAAACCTGCTTCAATCAACGTCCCAACGTTAGTTTTAATGTCAATAGGCTTCTGGTCAGGAAGAAGCGTTTTAGTGCCCAGCATTTTGGTAAGTTGTTTATCAAGTAAACCCTGACGACCGCCTAACACAATGTCAACAGGCGTACTAGCGATGTTCTGGACTTTCTCACGCCTAGAAGCCACATTCTTAGGAATAGAACCTATGAAATTTTCAAGTTGTTGAACAATAGACTTAGGCCGTGTAGAACGTGGCAACGATGCAATTTTAGCGGCTACTCCAGCTTTTCCACCTAAAGGTTTAGGTTCTATGGTAGAAACTGGACGCTCAGAAAAACCTAAAACCTCTTGATCAACACTGGTAAGCGCAAGAGGAACAGGACGTTCAGAATAACCCAAAACTTCAGGGTCCACCGTGCCAGTGTGAAGACGTACCCACTGTTGCCGTTCAGCAAAAGCCTTACCCGCTGGACTCTTCGCAAAAGAAACTAAACCGCCCAAGGTCATGCTGTATTCTTTTGTTTCTATGTCGGCGCGTTTACCTTCAGGACTCTGAGCAAAACGCACAAAATCGCCCAACGTGCCGCCGTATTCGCCAATTTCAACAGCGTCAGCACGACCTTCAGTAGTCCTAGCATATCCTACAAGTTCCTGAAGCCGACTTAAAGGAACAGAATATTCTACAGTTTCCATGCCATCCTTCACACTAACGCTTGACACGTTTGCACCTGTAGGAAGACTACGCCCTTCAGGACTCTGAGCGACTCGTGTCAGCTCCTCTAATGTTGGGCGATGAGCAGCAACGTCAGAAGACTGAACCGAAGGCGGAACTTCAGTTTCCGTTTCCACTGGACCCGCTGGCGGCACAAACCGAGTAGGTGGAGAACTATAACGTGCCAACTGTTCAGCCACACTCATTTCTGACCACCATGCTCTTTATTCCAGCGAACATCACACTTCAAAATCCTAATAGCGGTTCTACGTGGCACAAAAGGATATTTCAGCATAGTCTGACTAATCATAGCTTCAGTAATGCCGTAACTTTCAAGATACTTCTTCTTAACAGGTCTGAAAAGCTTACCTAACGTAACGTTTCCAGTGAAGTCAACGTTACCTAGGCGTTCCTTTTTCAATTTATCGCACCTAGAAACTTGAGCAATTCGTTAGGAGTTTTTCCAACTGTGAACGGCGGCATCGGCATCCTTAACCCTTCGCTGTGTTTACCAGCCCTAGCCCGTGCTTTGTATGTCTCATCATGGAACGGCGCATTAACCAAAGTAAAACGGTTCCTTCCCGTGGATTTAGCCGCTAATTCGTAAACGTCAACGCCCTTCTTTTTCGCCTTAGCATACCATTCTTCACTAGGAAGCAACGTGTAGCGTTTACCCTTCTGAAAAGTCATAAGCGGTTTCTCTTTCTTCTTCATGCTGACCCCTTCCCTTTTCTACACAAAGGAGCTAACAGTAGGCTACGCCCTGTAGTGTTAGATGCCGTAGGCACATCCAACGCCAACAATGGCGGCGTAGGAATAGCCAACAGGTTCTTAGGAACACAGCTACGTTTACCCATTCAATCACCTTCCTTCCACGCTCTTACAAATCTGGTCAGCGTTAGCGGCCACTTCAGCCGTTCCTTTAGGAAGCCTAGCCCTGTAGAAACGTGCGTATAGTTTCCAATATTCAGGTGTTCCGCTTTTAGCTGGAACCACGTTTGGACTGTGCTTCTGATAATGATGTGGACGCTTACCCATAAACGAATATTTAGACTGAAACAGTATATAAAACTTGTGTAGAAGGGGAGGCTCCAGCGGAAGACTGAAGCCCGAAGGTTTGACGGTTGACGGAAATGCCTAAGCCTCAGCCCCTTAACTGAGACACTAGACAGAGTAGTGGAAGGTAGAAATAAGGTTTGCTGTTTCGGTTGAATGACAAATCTTAAATACTTAGACAGCGAATAATTAGACAGAAGGTTTGATAGCATGACAAACAGATTACCTTCTCAAATCGAAACAACCCTTAGTTTTTTGAACCTGAAGTTTTGTCGTCCACGCCAAACAAAGAAGGCACGTGAGTTTTGGCTGGAGCAAGAGGCTTTAGCATGGCACGAAGACACTAAGGAGCATCGAGCATGAACCGACAGCTAGGATACTGCTACAGAATGACCAGTGAAGGCAAACGACGCATGATAAAGGTCAGCTTGCCCCACTTCTTCCAGAAGCCTCCAGCCGACGTGCGATTTTGGACGCTAGTGCCATACTCGGACGTGAAAGACCATGACTAAACAACCGTTGAAACACTGTAGCACATGCTCCAAGGAAATCAACTTAGACGATCCACAACAATACTGGAAGGCACGTTTCGATGATGTAACCCTACTCTGGTACTGTTCCAAAACCTGCTACCAAGAACGCACAATTCAGAAACCAAAAGAAGCGTGTATCTGTTGAGTGCCAACGATTATTTAGCCCAACGCTGCGCCGCACTAGAAAAACAAAACCAATTCTTAAAAACTAGACTAGAACAGCGATATGAAGAAACCGTCAACGAATACAAGGACCGCCGCCGCTTTTTCGACAAGGAACAAGAGTACGTGCTGAATCTCTTTCTGGATTTACCGCCAAACGTCGGGTTAACAAGAACAGAAATCCCTGAAGAATTTGCCAAACGCTACCCCGAACTGCGATCAGTAGACTCACTAAGAAGGGCGTATGAACTGTGCGCAATGAACAAGTTGTGGAGACACAAGGACGACGACGGCCTAGTAAGATTTTACCTGAAACTGAATGAACCCAATGACACTCAACAAGTACCCACTCGTGACCATGAAGCCCATGCAAAGGTTCAAGGAGCCTGTCAAGTTCTCAACGGAGACTACCACCAATGACAGAACAGCCATTCACCACACAACCGCACAGCTACATACGCCGAGGAAACAAAACAGTAAGACAACGCTGCATAGAATACTGTGAAACCCTAACCATCCAAGGAACAAAAGAACTGCCACTAGAACAGGCTAAAGAACTGTTCAGCCTCAACATAATAGACCTATGGGACGAAAGAACCCTTAACAAATACTTTGGAACACAAGAACACAGAAACACCAAACAAATAGAATGCCGCAAACAATATGCTACAGGATTTGTATCAAACAGAACCATAACACTAACCCAACACATTCACCATAAAACTGGCCTCTTAGAAAAGCTAGGACTCGTCCACTATGAACAGAGAGGAAAAACATGGTTCATGATACTGGAAAACCGCGTTTTGGTTCCAGAGTTAGTGAAAGGTTCAGGTTCCAATGTTAATTTGTGTATCGTCCATAGACAAGGCGAATACTACCGCAACCTAACTAAACACCCCTTTCATAAAGAACGTGAAGCGGTAGCTTCGAACCTTCCTATGGCTAGGTCCATGCTGGAAGGTTCCAATACGAATGAAAAGAGGCTAGAAGAGAGATCAGAGAGAGAGTATATAGGAGCAGATACAAATCGGTCGAGTGAAAGTGATTTACCTGCTACACCGAGTGTAACAGATACACCTACTCTAACGCCTTTAGAAACCGCCATCCTTAACGGAAAATATACTGGGCCTGAAAAAGACAGGTATAGGGTGAACTGGGGAGGTGGGTGAACTCGATAGAACTTTTAATAGGCTTAGGAATTGGCTTAGCCGTTGGAATTGTTGGCACAGCCTATTTTCTACGCTACTGCTTCAACACGGTATGGAATGAATCTGAAGAGAGGAGGCGCTACTCTTGAAGTACATACATCCACGTTGCATGATACGCAACATGCTTAGAACGTTCGGCTACGCCACGGTAAAACACACTCTTGGGCACGATGCATACTGGAGACTGTTAGCACGACCCTCCACGCTGTACGCTAAGCTCCTGTTTCAAGACAAGCCCATAACCGCAACTGAAATAGGCGTGTTCGCTGGAATGAACGCTGAAACCATACTGGAAAACTTGAACGTGGAAACCCTCTATTTGGTTGACCCGTACAAGCCTTACCTAGACGCTAGACCCGTAGAGGCTGAAGAAACAAACAAAGCCTTCAGAATCATGGCCCACAACGTCATGGCAAAACATAATGGACACACACGGTTCTTACGCATGACAAGCGATGAAGCCGTGAACAAAGTGCCGAACTACCAGGATTTTATCTACGTTGACGGTTTACACACGTTCGCACAGGTAACAAGAGACATGGAACATTACTATCCAAAGCTGAAGCAGGGAGGCTTATTGGCTGGACACGACTACAACTGTGAAGAAGTACAGAAGGCCGTGGACAACTTCACACAAACGCATGGAATACCGCTGTTAGTCAACAAAGTGGAGAACACGACGGAGAACGGATGGGAAAACGCTTCCGACTGGATAATAGTTAAGAGGGAGGTGATCGCATGAGTAGTGAAGAGTTAATGGAACCGAAAAAAGTGTGGCTCAGCAACATGTGGAACGCGCTGTTCAAGATACAGGGCAAAGAAGACGTTAGAGGCTTAAAGTCACTGTTGAACCTTATGCCCGACACATTCAAACAGAAGTTCACTATACTGTTTAAGGAAATGATAGAATGAAGTACGTGCATCCTGGAGTGTTATGCCGAAAAATTCTAAAACAGGTCCACAACAACCAGCCACGCCAAACCACTGAATACGCTAAACGCCACTTCAAAGGTAAACCGTTAATCGCAACTGAAATAGGCGTAGCCGCTGGAGAAAACAGCGAAAGCATAATGAAAACTTTGAATGTTAAAATGCTGTTCCTAGTAGACCCCTACACGCCTTACACGGACCTTAGATCAGTAGAAGAACAGGAACAGGCTAAAATGTTGGCTTCTGTGAAACGCCGAGTTTTAGACCAGTTTCCTAGACGCACAAGACTGTTACGCATGACTTCAGATCAGGCCGCCGAATACTTGCCATGTGAACAGGATTTTATCTACATTGACGGTTTGCACGATTATGACCATGTAGCCCAAGATATGGCTAACTTCTTCCCGAAGGTTAGGCGTGACGGAATCTTAGCTGGACATGACTACTGTTTTCCTTATGACGGTTTACAGAAGGCGGTATCTGAGTTTTGCGCTACGCATAACGTAAGACTTCACATCTTAGGCGGTGAATGGCTAATCGTGAAAGAGCCTATTCAGGCGGGTAGGTGATAATGTGACTAAAGGAAAACCTATACATGGTGAAGAAATCCGTAAAGTTTGGAGAAATCAGAAACGGAACCAGAGAGCTAAGCAACGTGTGCATGGTCAACGCTGTGATGGTTTAAGTTATCTACGTTTGCTGATTCAGGGAAGAAATTTCTAAGTGTAGGCTTATCGCTATAAATATCAATTACTTACTATATGTTAAGATAAGCCTAATCCTGTCTTCTTTTCCGTCTAACGTCCATGGATAACATTTTAGATTAAAGTGTACGGGCCGCCATACATCTGTGAGAATGTTTTATTTTTCCATGGGCTTTTGTTGTTGTTTGTGGTTTTCTATGGAGATATATACTTAAACTACAGTTAAGATAACCGTGAATTAGGCTTCCTTCTGTGGTGAACACCAAAACCATGATGGACTTGACCGATAAAGCTAATTATCGGTAAAGGGCGTTATAGCTTATTCCAAGATTTTTCGTTTGGTTGTTGGTTTCTCTACACTCATAGTATCTATAATTGGTTTGAAATCTCTGAGATTCAGGCTTCTTTTGTTCATGGTCAACGGTTAATGTTGGGAAATTACCGATTGAATAATCAATCGGTAAGTGGTCATAATGGATTCTCAGAAGCGCACGGTTGACCGTGCAGACTTTACGCTAAGTTTAGCTTACGTTTCACCCTGAACCACCACACTGTTCTTAGGTTTGAACACGCCAAAGTTTTCAGCCACGTAAGCGTCACGTTCCTTCCTGATCTTCGCCAGCTCCCTAAACCGCTGGCGTTCCTCACGCCTAAAGTTCCTGATGATCTGACGCTGTAAATCTTCCACGTTCAAACCTAGCTGCTCCTCTAAGTATTTGAGATAAGCGTTAAAACTCTTATCCTTCTTAGTTGCCGTCATTCTGTAAGATACACCTTTTCAGTTTCAACAGATAGACTATGAGGCTTACGCTTTTTACGCTGGAAGAAATGCCAGTAGCAGAGAAAACCGAACAGAAACATAGCAGCCAAAAGAATCATTATGCCAAAAAACCCAGCCACAATATTACTTCCTAAAGACGCTGTAGCCACAATCGAAACAGTAACAGAAGCCAGCCACGTGACAAGTTGATGTCCAACTTTTCCACCTGAACCAACAGTCAAAACAGAAACAGCCACACTACCGCTTCTAAGATAACTGGCAAGCTTGGACGCACTAGCCATAAATGAAACTGTGAGACTTCCAGAACGCACATAACTGGCTAGACGGCTAACAGATGTGCTAACCGAAACAGTTACACTGGAACTTCTAATATGAAGCAGCACATCAGAAATAGCTGACACGATAGACGCTGATAGACTACCGCTTCGAGCATACGACACAAGCCTAGAAACACTAGCCACTATAGACGCTGTTAGACTTCCTGATCTAACGTAACTGGCAAGGCGGCTGACACTAGAGCTAACAGAAGCTACGAGACTACCGCTTCTAACATAGCTGATCAGCCGAGAAACAGAAGCACTAACCGAGACTGAAACACTGGAACTTCTAATATGAGTAGGCAAGTCAGATATCGCCGTTTGAATCTTCACCGTCAACGCTACAGATTCAGCTACACTATGCAGTTTAGAAGCAACCGCTGAAATAGACGCTGACAGGCTAGCCGTCCTAAGATAAGTAGCTACTCTCGAAGCCGCCATACTAATTGTGTCCGTCAATGTTCCGCTACGCACATAGGACGCAACCCTAGAAGCGACGGCGCTAATGTTGACTGACAAACTCACACTTTTAGGAACCGTGCGAAGTTTACTGGCTACCATGCTAACAGAAACAGTTAGACTATTGGAAGTCCTAAGATACGTGACTAGCCTAGAAACGCTAGAAGAAATAGAAACCCTGAGACTTCCTGATCGTGAAGCCGTGTGAAGTTTAGAGGCTGAAGCTGAAATAGAAACAATGGCGTTAAAAGTATATGGACCCCATGTAGTGCCACTACTGACAGACGCACGAAAAGCCCCAATAGCCCCAGTCTCAGTAGCATAAGTTGTGTAGGTTCCAGTATCGTAGCATCCTAAACTTTTCGTAGTCACCAAATTCTCATAAACATAGGCCAAACAGTCATAGCCACTATCACAGCTTGAATTATCTTTTCCATCCAACAAAGTGAAACCGTTATTAGGTGTAGTCATTGTTGCGACAGCCTCAGTATGCTCCCATGTTCCACCAACCAACAAGTCATTAGTGCAGGTAGTCGTAGTCTCAGCTCCAGTAGTCATGTTAGTAGTGTCCTGTGTGTAAGTTCCGCCAGTAGTGTCTAAAGCGTTAGTCTGATTAATCCCTGACCATTCAGCAACTTCTATTCTTGCGGTCACGCTGGACAGTGTGAAGTTACAGATTATGCCTGTTCCAAAACTTCCAGAAGTCACGTTAGCATACCAAACGTCTGTAGCTAAATCCCAATGTCCACCATAATAATAGAAGGTAGCACGTTTCCACGTAGCCCCAGTCTCAGTGATATTTCCTATTAATCCACTTGCCCCATTACTGTCAGAGCCGCCACTAACCAAAATCAATTCGTCACCAGACGTGGGTGTATTAGCCAAGCTAACCCCAAACCAGCCAACACCTGTCACGGTATTGTTAAATGGACCCTGAACAATAGCCGGCGTATTGTAACTGACTAAAGGATGAACACCACCTGAAGACACGTAAACTATGAATGTATCGTTAGAAACAGCAAATAAGCCTACAGTAGCGTTAAAAACTTCAACGTTCCAAACATACGTGCCCACGTTAGGCAAGGAAATAATGAAGCTGTTAGACCCTGTGCTGTTCAATGCGCTGCTATTCCACTGATTCAGTGCCCATGTTCCAGTCGTATTTATCCACAAACTAGCATTAACAACAGGTTCACTGAAATTGAACGAATAGGTAAAAGCTAACGTTCCTGTTCCATTCAGGATTAATTGACGATTAGCAGGATAACCAAGACTCACACTGTCAGGATTCTGAGCATACACAGAACCGAAAAAATACGCTAAGCTAACTAACAGGAATATTAGCGCAACTGTGACGATTTTACCCTTCACTATTCACCCTCTTGAATATGGAAAAAAGAAAAGTGGAAACTTAAAGCAATCGCCTAACCGCTAGGAACAGTGTCTAACCATGTTACTTGAATGGAGTCACCAGAAGCCAAAGTTGCTGTTGTAAACGTTGCGAAAGCACCTAAGTCAGCCGTTGAACCTGTTGTGCTGAAACATTCTCCTGTAGCGTTCAAAGTAACCGCCGCACTGACACCAGACCATGTATAAGTCACTTGGTACTGGCTACTGTTCGTTTGCCAGCCGCCACTGACAGGCCACGATAAAGTGCCATTCTGACGTGTGCATACGCTAGTGTCCTCTTGAGTTAATGCCGTGCTGGAAACACTCATAGCCGTTCCACTATCATTTCCCAATTCAATAACAGTCATAGTGTTGTTATACCAAGAGGCCATAGTTCCATGGGTAAACGTGTAATTCATCATCAAGCCTCTATTCGTGGTTATGTTGGTAGCTTGATTAGTGAACGTGTTATGAGTCCACACATCATAGAATACTTGACCATTAGGATGCCATGCTTCTATATGCACTTGACCAACATGCGTAATATCCGTGCTAACAGTGACAGTGCTAACGCTAAGACTACTCATAAGAACATACATGACCAGCAAGCCAACAACAAAAGCACCGCCCATTCCGAGAATAGACTTCTTCATTTTAGTTCAGTCACCTCTATTAAAGTCACCATTCAAACACCCTGAGAAACAGCGGTTTCTGTTTCCGCTTAGGACACGGACGTGAAACCCTAGAACTTCTATCCTGATGCGCTGGATCCTCAATACTGTCAAACTTAGCACCCACCTTCAAAATTTTAGACCGTGGCACATTCTTGTATTGAACCTTAATAGCGTGTTCACGTGCTTCAATGTCCGATTTATGTTTGACTTCACGCTGATAGTAATAGTCCTTTTCATAGTTCCTAGTTATCCGACGCATAGGAACACCAGCGTAAGTTTTCGGCACAAGAGGATTAATCCAAATCTTCTTAGTCTTAGGATCACGCCGAGCCAAATCGTCAACCTGTGGACATTTACATTTAGCCATACCGTTCACTTCAAGAATACTTTAATGAATATGCCGGCAAAGCCTAAGCCTAAAACGATAAGAGCCAGCACCATGCCCATAGCTGGAACAAGTGCCCACATAGCCGAGCCAACAGCACCAATACCCAGCAGAACCATAATGAAGGCTACACCGTCTAGCTGAAACTTAGCGTAGACAGGAATAAGAACAAACAACATGGCAATTCCATACACAATGTTATAATCCACCCAATTAGGCAAGGCTGGATAACTGAAACACTGAGCCAAAGGAAACATCATGGCCATAACAAAGTTTCCGTTCAGCATGTAATACATAGCAACTTGCGAAGGGTCATAATTAGCGAATAAGACATTAGACATGCCACTAGGATAAGTGCCGCTTCCAAAATAGAAGCTGGCCTGAGTGCCACTAACACTGGTTCTGTAACCGTACAAAGTGAACGTCCACGTGCTGTTCATTATTTGCGGATTAACAAAATCGTTGCTTACCCACGTGCCCAAGTTTTGCCAGCCAGCCGCGCCTATTTGGCAGTAAATGTCTACGCGGATTCCATCAAACCCAACTGACAGCGTGACAGTGCTAAAACTGTAGGTGCTAGTCAACGTTTGTAAGCCGTCAGTGCTTTGAGTCATAATTGCGCTAGGCTGACCGCCAGTAACTTCTGTCGGACCACTGTTAACATGCACAATGTAAATTCTGAAGCCGTAATACACGTTTTGACCGTTAGACCCTGAAGGCGTAGCGTTCAACCACGTGTTACTTCCGCTGTTGCTAGTCTGAAGAAGGTAGCCCGTAGTGTTGAAAAGTGTGGGTGCCGAATAACATGTTATGTATAGGGTGCTTCCGCCCGAGGACGGCAACGGAACCGTGGTTTGCGAAGTCACCGTGATATTAGACCACGGCGAATAAACCGTTATGTTCAAGTTGTCAGTTACGGAAGCATAGACGGACACGGTGCCCGATACGGCTAATGGAAGCGTCCACGTGGTTCCTGACCCGAATTGTGTGCCGTTACTAAAGAACCATGCGTAGGTGAAGTTAGGCGTTCCACCCGTGACTATCGCCGTCCATGTCTCTAGGCTTCCCGCATATTTTGTATCTGTAAGCGGCGTTATTGTCAGGCTGTATCCCGCTTCGTAAGGTGCCGATTCTTCACTACCCCATGAACCGCCTGACACATCATTGCCGCAATAGCTAGCTACGAAACACCAATGCATACTGCACGGACCCGCCGTGCCCACACGGAAGGCAACGTAGTTGGACGCTGTGCTTCCCGAGTCAGTAGCCGTTAGCACTTGTGTACCGTTAAGCCTCAATGCAAAGGACGTGTAGTTAAAGTCAAATTCAAAGATGTTAGGGTTAGTGTTGTCCGACCATGTGGTGCTTGCAAGATTAGTGTTTCCGCCGTAGCCTAATCTAGTTATCCCGTCCCAGTGCGTATGAGTCTCAATTAGGGCATCATAAGAGTTGCTTGTATCCTGAAATCTTGCCAGCAACCCAGCATCATATTCCGTGCTTGTCGAACTGAAGTTTATGTCGGCTACCATGCGTCCATTAGCCGTTTTAAAGTTGGTTTCGTGCATGAACTGGCTATCACTTGTTGCCGTGGTCAAATAGCCGCCTGACGCTGACCATGAACCACTATCTTGTACCCACGTGTTAGTTGTTAGGTTGTTGAACGGGTCATAGAAGCTAAAGGTTCCCGTTCCATTGGAAGAAGTTAGACCCGTTGCCGCTGTAGTGTTGCCATAATAGATGTAGATGGTTGAACTTGCCGAAGATAAATTGTCAGGATCAGACACCCAAATCAGGACGGAAGAACTGTTTGCACTATCAGGCTGCAACCAATACGGAATAGGCGTTACGCCGTCACCCTTATAGAAGTGAACGTCACCGAAGTTAGGTGCTGTTTGGTGACTTCCCAGAAAAACCACGTTGCCCGAATCCGTGCCCGAGCCGTTTGACACGGTTATTTGAACAGGGTAGCTAGTGTTTGCACCCGCAAGTTGACTTAACACGTGGCTTTTGCGGTAGCCGAAATAGTTAGGATTAGGCCACGGCATAGAGGCGGATGCAGACGGTAAAAAAGGACCATATATGACCGCCAGCAACGCCACAATAAGCATGACGGATAACAGCGTATTCTTCATGTGAAACCATCCCATTTTTTACACATTTCCTTACCGAACTTTTTAACTTCAGAAACAGGAATGAACCATTTAAGAAGGCTAATCAAGGCAAGCTGGAACAGTGCCACATGAAACATCAACGGCAACGGTGCAATAATCGTTAGGCCGATAGAAACATACATTAACAGAAACCAGAAGCCAGCCCTGTTCATTGTGTCATGCTCCTGTTCACGAAAATTTCTATTATCCCGAAAACCACGGTAATGAACATGATAACGCCTATCACGTCACTTACAAACCATAAGCTAGACGGCATCAACTCACTTAGAAGCAGCAACGTACCCAAAGTTAGCCACTGAGCCACTGGGATAACGATGGAAGCCGCAACTAGAATGAAGATTATAAAAACAATGGCCCAATTTGTGCCAGCCCCGCTGAAAAAGTTGAATATCATGCCTAAGATTCCAACAGCCGCCAGTGTTCCAGCAATAGCCCCTGTAGTGCTGTTCAGAATGTAGTTAGCTGGATTGCTTAGAAAACCGAAGCTAGGATAGGTTACGTTTCCACTTACCGTTTGAGATGTGCTATTACCCCATGGAAGGTTAGGCTGGGTCTGCATGTTCTGAGGTGTAACAGGCAACGACACTCCGCCTATTGCGCCTGTGTTGGTCATGTACATTGATGCCAGCCATAAACAACAGTGAATAATCAAAAGTGCTATGACAAACTGTTTAATGTTCATTCATACGTCACTTCCTTTTCACGATACAATTTGAAGCCTACCATGACCAACAGGAAGAAACTTAGTCCTAACGCTTCACTGGTTTGAACCACAGTGCCAACTGACATCCAGTTAAGCCAAACGAATAAGGCTTCAATAATCCACGCTAGAAACATTGACATCAAAATGTTAATTTTGCTTCCAGCTAGAAACACGGCTAGAATAAGAAGTGTAAAAACCACGTTTGTAAGTGGTATAGGAGAATCTGGAAAGAAAGTGTTAAGCACAGCTAAAGGATTAGAAGCTCCTGTAGTGTTGACTGTTAAATATACAGTCCATAGGTAACTGTTGCCGTTAGCTAAAACGTTTGTTGCTGAAGCTAAATATTCTGTTTGACTGTCAAGGTTATTAATCGTTGTTAGATAGTTGCTGCCAGTCCATGAACCAGAATAGATTAGCGCACCAGTATTATAGTTTGTCACCGTAATAGAGCCGTTAGCCGTTTGTCCTGAAGGGTCAGAAAACGCCAGTTGTACGCTAGTTCCTGTTGAAGTTCTGTTAGCGTAAAACGTCATGTTGTTATACGTGTAAGACTGACCAAACGTGCCCCACTGAACAGTCACAATAGGATAATAATTTGTGTTCGCCAGCCAGCCACCATAGTCTATTTGCCCCTGACTAGAAACAATGAAAAGGTTATAGGCCGTGCCCAACTGACACGTAAACGTCATATAATTCACAGTGGACCACGGTTCACATTCAACCGTTTCAATGTAGCCGTTCAGGTTAATTCTAGTTTCCAGATAGGCGTTAGTCAAGCCTAAGAAGTCAGACCCCTTAAAGTAATATACGTTTAAGGCGTAACTATTCGGCAAAGGCAAAATAATGTAGAGGTTCTGAAAAGTTGTTGAACCGCCGACCAGCCAAATAGTCCTGGTGCCGTTCAAAACGTTAGAAGTGACGTTATAGGAAAAGTAAAAAGGCTGGTAGGCCGTGGTCCAGTTTATCACGCCTTCACTAGCACCAGCCGAGAGATACTCGGTTTCAGGCGGTTCAAGCTGCTTATACAGTGTCACCTGACAAGTGTAGCCACTTGCCAAAGTGCCGTTCTCCCAATACGGCCCGTGCGTTACATAATAGAAATTTCCAGTATAAGTGTATGTTATAACTAGCTGTGGAAGGTAGCTACTGGCGTACCCATCTATTGTTATGTATTCTAAGCCTGACGGTTGACTCTCGCTTATGTCATTTGTTGAACGAAACATATAGGATGTCTGTGTGCCGTTTGTTCCTATCCATGACTGACCCTGAGTGTTTACAGTAATATTCCACCATGCATTAACTGAACATGAATCGTTTACGGCACGGCTACCTCCAGAATTACCCCAATAACCCTGATAATAGTCGGTTGTTGCTACAGGAACATGAGGCACACCAGCCGTTGTGCTGTTCTGCAATGTCATGTTATACGCTGAACTCTGATAAAGACCTGTAACATAGACGCTAACTATTGCAGACGTAATGTTGCATCCTGACGGTAAGCTGCTAGTGTCAAAAAAGAGAATTGTCCTGTAAACAACAAACGTGTTTCCGCCTGACGCTTGACCACCCACATAATAGGCACCGCCATTAGCATGTGGAATCCCATTAGTGCTGTTCCACGCTGGCACATAAGTAGCGGCTGAATATGTTAGGTAAGCACTGTTACTTGAACATGGAAAACTTACCGTTCTAGTGACTGAAGGATAAGCCATGACACGAGTAGGCGAAAAGGTCAGGAAGGAGAAAAGGAGAATGAACAATATGGCAACTAAGGAAACCCCTTTGAACCCTGACCTTTTCACAGTTCTAACCAGTTGCCCAGTCATAATCCACACCCGCCTGATCCTCAGCCGTCTGACCCCTAGCCGCCGTTGAATACACCCAAAGTCCGAAAGCACCCCAAAAGAACACTGGATGATAAAGCCACATCAACTTCAAAAAGTTCACAGTGTTCAATGCTGAAGACGGAAACGTGTAAATTCCTAGCATAGTGTTGATGATACCCATGGTAGCTGGATAAAGCACAAACCACAACATAGTATAGACGGCTATGCTAACGCCAGCAATTATCAAAGTTTTCAACATACCCATGTTTTTTTCACTTCCTCTTACGTTTCGTTTTACGTGATTTACGAACCTGAGACTTAGGATAAAACTGGACGAACTGGCGAGTAGCCCTAAACTCTCCTATGCCTGAAACACCGCCTATTTTGGCCGCCCTGAAAAACTCTTGCGGACCCTTCGCTGTTTTCGGCTGTTTCAAGCCTCTAACTGGAAAGAACCGTTCAAGATGAGCCAAAACCTTACGTTCTTCAATGCCTGACCCTGAAGGCGTGGCACGGAAGGCGTTAAGAAGAAATAATGGTTCCTTAGCCTTCTTACGTTTTCTTTTCTGTTCATATTCACTTTCAGTAGCCACGTCCATACGATATCCATATTCTTGAATTGTCCGTGGTTCCTGAATCAATTGTTGTTCTTGTTCAGTGAAACTTGCCAGTCCAGCGGTTGAATCAATACCTAAAATAGCCCTTATCGCACCAGCCACGCCTGAACCTAGAATGTTCTCAGTGTCTTCTTCCGTGCCCAACCGTGTAACAACTTCTTCACGGCTACCTAGCACAGATGTAACTTTTGAAAGGTTGAAAGGTTGAATGATAGGCGTTACTGTAGGCTTCAATGAAGCTGGCGTTTCTGGAGACGTTTTATTGATAGGTTTAGAAAGAGATACGCCAGAATCAGCTAATGTCATACCAGTTTCTACCAACGCTGAAGAACCTAACAATTTTTCCACTTCACCAGTAACATCAGGTCCAGAGATGTTAGGCACAGATTCAGGTATAGGTTCAGACACGTCAACGTCAGGCTTAGTGATTAACTCTTGAATTGCACTAAGTCCACCCATGCCTTCAGTTGGCATACTCTTTTGAAGCAACTTATTCAGTGTGACAGCCATAGGTGTCTGTGGTTCTCCATGCGTCACAACAAACCAGTCTTCCTGTGGAGCTTCCGTCACAGGTTCCATTCTCCAAAGATTCTTCCATTTACCAAATGCTTCAGCACTCGGTATGTCCTCATAACCGCCTGAACCGAAAACTTCCTCTGTCCATGGAAAAGCACGTTCAAACCCAATTAATGTTCCAGTCTCTTTACCGTAAACAAGATTCAGAAGCGATTGCGGAGCATTTTGTCGAAACTGAAAACCAATATCGTTACCTAAATTGCCTAAATATTCCGTGAACTCTGGAATAGGACTAGGCATGTATTCCACGGCACGGCTAGGAATAGACTTAACAAAACCAGCAGCCGATTCAACAGGATCCGTTAGGCCACTAGGCAATCGTTTCCACAAAGCACCGCCAACATCAGCGGCACTAACACCAGCAATGTAGCCAACTTCACCTACAAGGCCAGCTTGAACAGCTTGTTCAGGAGTAAGAAACCTGTGACCGCCTATCGTGCCTAAAACTGGAATTTTAATAGAAGGAAGCAACGTGCTAACAGCTTCCGCCACGCCTATGTTTATTCCAGCAGCACCTATCAGGTTAACCGCCATTTCTGGAAAAGCAATAGGCAACGCAGCAGCCAAACCTGCTTCAATCAACGTCCCAACGTT
>OCOJ01775695.1_pt1 | contig 15806 bp, 18 predicted proteins | sample 1539251 | NCBI WGS metagenome assembly OCOJ01 (sample SAMN01911457, study PRJEB22624) | soil metagenome | biome: Soil | place: Malaysia | collected 2012-04-30 | depth RA_metagenome m | reverse complement strand
CCACCCTCAACCACGTCGACATGCGCCGAGCTCCTTGCAATAGCAGGGGGATACCACGTCGCCCCCACAGGCACCCCTGGCCTCCTGACCATCTCAGCCTCGTCTGACTCGCACTTCCCCATCACTCCAGGGCATTACACTACGGGCGCGGGACCAGTGACCTGGTCGGATTTCAATCTCCTAGTGATAGAAATTCCCTCCTATTGATCGCTGTCCCCTCCCCCTTTTTGACTGGAGGTCTTGGGCGCTACTTTGGATTCATCCTTGAAAGGATTCGCTGAGTGTAGAGACTTGAACCAATTCGCTCTGACAGGTCCAGCGCCTCTCTGAACGCCTTCTCAGCTCCTGGTGAGTCTCCAGCTTTCTGGCATGCGACACCAAGCGCATAATTCGTCATTATCACAGGGTAGACGTCTTTCTGCTCCTTCAGGATTCCGAGCGACTTCTTCAGCTCCTCAACCGCCATCCCGTGGTTTCCTTCCAATGCCAAGACTCTACCCTTGGCGTCGTGGGCGCAGGCAAGGGCCCTCGGGTCGTCAGTCTGGGCGACTATCTTTTCGAGATCCTCAAGGTGAGTTCTCGCTTCTTGCAGCTTCCCCAGGTCTGCCTCCACGCCGACCAACGTGTCGAGGATCTGCGAAAGCGACACCAGATAGGTACTCATGCCGTGGATGCCTGCGCTTACCGAATCCCTCCAGGCTTTGCTCAGGTGTTCCTCAGCCCTTGCCAGGTCTCCTTTCTCCATGTCGAGGCACCCTACCGAAAACTCCGACCAGATGGCATTCTGGAAATCCTTGGTTCCTGCAACCCTGGAGCGGAATCTTTCAAGAACCTCTTCGCATTCGCGAAGATCGCCCTTGACGAGGAGAACTGATCCCAGGAGAAGGCTCGCGTAATCCTCACCGTATCGCGACTCTATTGCGACTGATTCCGCCAGAACCCTCCTGGCCGTTTCTTCCGCCTTTTGCAGGTCTCCGATGTTTCTATAGTAATCCCCCATCGAGGTTTCGAAATTGATCTGCCATCCTATGTAGCCAACCCGCTTGGCGTACTCTAGGCCCTTCGTGGCAATCTCGAACGCTTCTTCGGTCCCCGCCTCAACGAGCAAGTTGTTGTAGGCCCTTAGCACCACATCCACGTAGCTGTTCTCGAGGCCCAGCTGCAGCGCCTTCTGCATGTTACGCACTTTCTTCTCTTTCTCTGCAGGAGGGGCCGTTACGGCCATGTCCAGGTAGGTGTGCGCTTCGACCTCACGGAGGCCGAATTTTTCGGCCAGCGCCAGTGCCTTTCTAGAATAGCTATCCGACTCGGCGAAGTCGCCCGAGAGCCAGTCAAACCTCGCAATGCTCTGGTACAGAGACGCCAGTTCTTCCCCTTCGCCTTCATCCTTCATTAAAGAAAGCGCCTTTTGGAAGTAAGCCCGCGGGGTTGCGGAGTCAGCGCGATGCGCGTCGTAAGCCCTTGATCCCATCTTTGCGTAGATGCGCGCGGCCCTCTTCTTGTCTCCGATTTCCACACTCAGAAGAGCCGCCTTTTCGTACGTAGAGAGGCAGAGCTGCCACATCGCCGAAAGCCAGTATGAGTCGCCCAGCTCTTCCAGAACTTTCGCCCTGGTCGCTTTGTCGCCATCGCCCTCCAGAAGGTCTAGCGCAATCTGGTAGTACCGTATGGCTTCCTTGTGGGCGTAGAGCCTCGCGGCCTCCTCTGCCGCCTTTATCGAAAACGAGAGCGACTTGGAATGGTCGTTCCCCTTGAGGTAGTGGTATGCAAGAATCCCGTATCCTTCTTCCAGCCTACCCGCGTAGATTTCCTCCATCGCCTGGCCTGTCTTCAGATGGTACCTGCTCCTCCTCGCAAGAGACATCTCCTCATAGAGCGCGTCCCTTATCCGAAGGTCGGTGAACTCGTAAGCGTATCTTCCCAAGTGAGAGGACGTCTCCCCTATGAGCCTCGACTTGAGTATCCTGTCCATCAGGTCGAGCAGTCGATCTTCATCTATGCCCGTGACCTTCTGAAGAAGGTCGAAGGTGAAGTCCTTGGAGGCACAAGAGGTCACCGAAGCGATAGAGAGCACCCCCTGACAATCCTGATCAAGGTGATTCAGCCTCTGTTTGATCACCATCTTTACGCCCGATGGAATCTGTATCTCGGATATCTCCTTCCTCTCCCATCCCTCACCTGTCCTGTACACGACACCCTGCTCCACGAAGGACCTCAGGACTTCCTCGATGAAGAAGGGGTTACCTCCCGTCTTCTGATAGATCAGGTCTCTGAACTCGTTGCTTATTTCAGCCTTGGTTCCGAAGAACTCCTTGACCATCTTCGCCACGTCGTCTGGCGTGAGCCCCTTCAGACGGAGGGTCTCGACGATTTTTTCCCTCTTCAGTTCGTACAACACTTCGGAAAGTGGCGAATCTTCTTCCAGTTCCACGTCCCGATAGGTTCCGAGTACCATTAGGGGCCAGCCCTTGGTTGCCCTGGCAAAGTATTGCAGCAGGTCGAGTGATGCCACGTCAGCCCAGTTCAGGTCCTCAAGGACCAAGAGCACTGGGCCGTCCTTTGTGAGGTTGTTGATCACCTGGGCGATTCCATCGAAGAAGCGAAGTTTGTCCTGTTCGGCCAATCCAGCCAAGGCGGCAGACACAGGGCCTATCTTGTCGGTGACCTCGGGGACCAGCCTCGCGACCTCGCTTCCATGGCTTCCCACCAACCTGACCAGGTCTCTCGGAGTGGAGTCCTTCACGAACTCTCTCATCAGTTCCACCCAGGGCGTATAGGGTGCGTTTCCTTCCCTTCTGTGACACCTTCCCGTCAGTACGGTGGCTCCTTTCTTCCGCGCGAGTGAAGAGATTTCGTCGGCCAATCTTGTCTTCCCGATTCCTGCCTCTCCCGCAACCAGAAGAAGGCCGCCTTCGCCCTCTGCCGACCTTTCGAGCGCCGACTGCAGGGAGCCCATCTCGTCTCGCCTGTCAATCAAGCTGAGGACGCGTTTCTGGTCCCCCGGAGGGATTTCTTCATCCCAGGGCAATGAAACCTTGTACACCTGGACCTTCCCTTCGACGTTCTTCAGCTCGTGTTTTCCAATCGATTGAAGCTTCAGATCGACTTTGTTGTAGACCTGGTCGTAGACCTGCTGCGACACGCAAACGCCGCCCGCTTCTGCGAGGGGCTGGATGCGGGAAGCTATGTTCACGGCGTCCCCCAAGATATCACCTTCTTGGGCAATCACGTCGCCGACGTGTATGCCTATGCGAACGGGTATCTTCTTCTCGTCGGAGACCTCAGAGTTCCGCTTGCGGAGGGTGATCTGGATTTCGACGGCGCAGTTGGAGGCCTGGAGTGCGCTCGGGAACTCGACCAGGAAGGCGTCCCCGACCGTCTTGATTTCTCTGCCTTCGTATTTTGAGAAGATGGGACGCAGCAGCCTGGATTGCTCCTGCAACAATTCCAACGCAAGGGCTTCGTTCTTCTGGGCCATGGCGGTGTAGCCCTGTATATCGGTGAACATTATGGCGGCGAGCCTTCGCTGCCCCTGGGACAAGCTCTATTACGAGAGTCCGATTCGTGCCGCAGATAAATCCATTGTGGGGGTTTTCGCCCTCGAAAGAACTCCTGCGTAGGATGCCGCCCCTGGATCTATTCAAACGCCGACGGACAATCACGCCTCTCTCATTCCGGCGGAGGCGCAATGAGCCCTATCCCCCGAGCAGGTGCCCCCGGCGGGGTCTACTGCTGAGAGAACTCTTCAGGCAGAACCTACTCACATACTCCCTGGTTAGGTCCCTTGCAATTTCGAGGGCAGTCTCGTCAATACCCGGTACGCCGCACATCATGAAAAGGACACCCTTTGTATGCTCCGTCACCCTGCTGTCGTCCGAGTCCCTGTAGGGATAGACAGCGACCAGCTTGCGTGCTTGGCGATTCTCAATTACCACCTCGACGCCAGTGAGGGAATCAGGCGAAGCCATCCCGATGCCGTGGAAGGGCTCGCCCTTCGCCGCCCTGCGCATCAGCAGGGACTCCGCTTCTATTGAGCCCAAGTCAAAGGCTGCTATGGCTACGGATGTCTCGACCGACGCGATGTTGTAGGCGTCCACCACAGTATTCACGGTCGGCAGGTCCCTCCCTCCGAGGATTCTCCTAGTCAGAGCCTCGCCGGCGGGCCGTACCTTTGTCGGGTCCATGCCCACCCTCCAGAAGAAATCTCTGTACGCCCGGAAGATAGGCCGGTCCTTTACTTCCGCCAGAGTAGCGAACCTCTGACGGACCCTCTCTTGCGCCTCAGCCTTGAACGACTCCAGAGCAGGGTCGCTGTTCCTGACCCTCAGACCATCCATCTTCAGCTCAACGACCCGCAGGCCGGGAAATGTGGATTGGAGTTCAGGAACTATTTGCATCTGATCTCCGACTCGCTTGTCTCCATCTATGCCTTGGAGGCAGCCCTAGCCAGTTCGTCATCCAAGAGCCACAGCACTTCAGGGGTTCCCCAGCGCATCCTCCCGTCAACAAAGTACGTAGGAGCACCGAAGACCCCTCTCCCGTACGCCCTCTCTGTCTCCTTCCTCAGTCTCAGCTTGGTCTCTTCCCGCTCTATAAACTCCAGAAACCCGTCCCTGCTCAGGCCGAGGGACGCCGCCATGGTGCCGAGGCTCTGGGCGTCTGAAATGTCCGTCCCGTTCACCCAGTACTCCCTAAAGACCCTTGAGACATAGTCGTCAACCCTCCCCCTCGACTCCGCGAAGTAGGCGCCGCGGAGAGCCCGCACTGAGTTCGGAGGGAAACTCGAGTGCGGGAAGTTGAACTCAATCCCGAGGGTCCGCGAAATCCACTCCAAGTTGGCGACCATGTAGTTGTACTCGTTCGTCCCCCTGGGGACCGGTCCGTCATTGGTCACCTTGAAGAGCCCTCCGAGAAAAAGGGGCACCATCCGCACGTCCAGCCCCCATTTCGCCTTCAGCTCCCTCAGCTTATGATATGCCACATAACAGTTCGGGCTCGCGAAGTCATAGAGGAACTCTACCTGCGCCATGGCGGAGGGCGCGGCCCTGAGGCTTAAACGGGCACCGATAGCCTAGACGCAAGATGAGGTAGTCCCAGCTAGGGCGCAACGTACCTCTATGCACGCCGAGAAGGTGGGCTTCTTCACCATCTCTCGTAGTGAACCACTTCCGCCCGCCGTCTTCTCCCTCGCTTGAGCGACGGTGATTTGACATCCTCGGCGCCGTGCCCCATTGAGATGACGCCCACAGGATGGAATTGAGGCGGGATGCCCAGAAGCTCCTTCATCCGTTTCACATCGAACACTCCGGAGAAGGCTGCTGCGAACCCTGCGTCCACGGCCCCAAGGAGGACGAGCATGCAGCCGGCGCCGATGTCAAAGAACCAATAGGGCGTCGGCCACTCTATCTCCTTGCCCTGTTCGTCGAGCTTGTCGGGTTCGTTGTACCTGTCGTGATACAGCTTCTCGCTGACGCAGGCTACGATAGCGACCGGGGCCTCGGAAATCCATCTGTGGAATCCGGCGGAGCTATACTCATCTTCTCCCTGCAGCTTGGCCACTCTCTTCTTCATTTCCGCATCGGTTATCACAATGTAGGCGCTTCCTTGGCTGAATCCCGCGCTAGGAGCGTGCTGCGCCAGGTCGAGTATCCCATCGATTATCTCTGGCGGAACCGCGTGGGATGAGAAGTGTCTCACCATCCGACGCTTGCGGACGGCTTTCTGGAACTCCATGATGCCAAGAAGCCCGGCCGAACCTATTTTATCGTTTGACAACACACACATGGGCGCGAGATCGGTGAAGGGAAGATGGTGCTAACCTGCGAAGTCTGCGGCAGCCCCATAAGGACTATGCCCGGCCGAATCAGGATTGACGGCGCCGTCCTACTGGTCTGCCAGAACTGCGCCAAGCGTGGAACAGCTCAGAGGCCCGCGCCACCAGAACCTATCCTGCTCAGGCCTCGCCCCGTGGTTCGTGACACGTTCTCAGAGCCCGAACTTGAAATTGATCCCGACTACAATTCCATCGTAAAGCGCGCCCGCGAGGGGATGGGTCTGACACAGGAGGCACTTGGCCGGGCGATCAACGTAAAGCCTTCTGTTATAAGCCATGTCGAGTCGAAGAAGCTGAAGCCCGACCTGATTCTCGCGAGGAAGCTCATGCACTACCTGCATGTCAAGATCCTGGTTTCGAGCAGCGAATTGGATTCGGCCGGTTTCTGAACTGCTATTGCAAACCGCGAGGTGCAGGGGCTCTCGTGACTGAACAAAGCGAAGCAACCGATGCAGTTGTCCCTGGCAGGAACGTTCACGCATGCTTGGCGGCGGGCTGCGGAAAAACGAGTCTCCCGGCGACCGCACGTGGCATTCGAGTCTGGCCTAGCAATTTCTCCCGAGTCGCTGGCAAGCTAACACTCAAACCCCGCATCGTATCGGATCTCCGATCCGTGACACCTCACTCATTCAATACACAACTTACGATGCCTGTACCTACTTCGGGTTTCCGTTGCGCTTTATATAAGCCACGATTTCAACCCTAACGCGTTAGGGTTTGGAGAAACCCTCCCGAGCAGCCGTCTCAAAGCGGTCACCCGAGGTTGTTGTCCCATTTCTGTCTTCAATCGCCGTTGCAGTCCTGTTCGGGGTGCTAACGCTCCTGGTCGGGGACCCCCTCTTTCTGATCTTCATCGCTCTGTTCGCAGCCACGGCGGGGTTGGTCTGGCGGAGGAGCAGAGTGGGATACATAATTGGTATCATAGTCAGCTTACTGGTCCTCTTCCTCTTCTCGGCAAACATTCAGGCTGACCTAACGGGCTTCGCCGACCTGGCTTCCTTCGGGATAGTCATCCTGGCCGTGCCTGCTCTGATCCTGACAATAGTGTACTCCGCCTTCGGAATGGCTAGCGCCATGAGGAAGGGTGTTCCTGGACAGAGGAGGATGTTCCCGGCAGCATCCACCCTGGCCCTTCTTACCGTAGGGTTCGTACTGGGGAGCCTGTTCGTCGGGGTGCTGGCAAATGGGGCTGTGCTCTCCATTGGCCGGTCCGCAAACACGTCTGCGAACGTTACTATAGTCGTTGGCGCCGCGAACAGTGGGGTGGCGGCCCCCTTTAGCCCGGGCAACTACACCACCAAGGCGGGAAGCACCATCACCTGGGTCAACAAGGACTCGATTGCCCACACCGTGGTATCGACTTCTGTTCCTTCTGGCGCCGAGTCTTTCGGTTCAGGGCCAATCCAATACGGCAATGTCTACTCTGTGACTCTTACCGTCCCTGGGACCTACAATTACGAGTGTTCGATACACCCTTTCATGAAGGGCACCATAATCGTCACACCCTAGACTTGCACGGTCAAACGACGATTTGTTAGCACAGTAAATGGATTCTCAGGGGTACAGTTGCTCGCCGGTATCCACGTCCTCGATTCGAATGACTCCATAGGGACAGGACTGGGCTGCCAAGAAGAGCGCCCCTGGCTCTGTCCCCTTCGCCCTCAGGACTTCCAGCGGAGCTGGTTCGCCCATCGACGACCTCCTCTTCGCCCAGTCGAGCCTGAATACCTTGGGAGCCATCGCCACGCAGCTGGCTGATCCCATGCACAGGTCGGCATCTATCGACACCCTGACGTTCCTCCCTTCCACGAGGCTCCCCGTCCACCAGGAGTCTTCGGCCCTGCGAGTCACCGGGACTTCGATGGGAGGGGGCGAAGGGGGCACCCAACGGGCAGTGGCGACAAGTTCTTTCGCGGTCGGGGCGGAGGCACTCCTCAGCCGTATCTCCTCGTCAATCCAAGCGCCCGCCGACAAGCGGCTCTCTTCAATTCCCATTTTCACGTCGGTCACTCCCTTCAATGTCATCGCCCATTGGACGATCTGTTTCGCTTCCCCAAGGTTACTCGAGAATGCTGAGAAGAGGGAGTGCATGGGGTCCGATCTTGTGTCGCTCCATTCGTATCCTTCCCCCAACCTTTCGACGATAACGGGATCCGCCCTCTCCTTTTGCGCCGTGCCTTCGTAGTCGACGACCAGTGTGTAGGCAAGTCCCGCCATCCTCTGGAAGTCCACTCTCACCTCGAGGAAGAAAGCACGTCCTTCGATGAGTCTTTCCAGCCTCCTGTTGAACGTCTTGGCGCTCACACCCGCTTCTCTGGCCAGGATACCCAGCTTCCTCCGCGCTCCCCTCCGAAGGGACCTCAGAATCATCCAGTCGGTCAAAGTCATCACAAGGCCAAACGGAGGGAACTTGGAGTCCAAGACAAGGGTGCTCCTCGTCCCGCAGATCCCCTCGATCTCTGCGACCCGTGCATCATGGGGCGAACCTGTCGGATAATCAGCGAAGACCAGCAACGAATCTCCGTGGAACGAGTGGACCGACGTCACGCCTTCGACGCCTGTCAGCCTCTCGGCCAGTTCGTGCCTGTTGATTCCGGGACGGAGCTCCAGGTAGACTCCGACGCTGTCCCTGTCGAGCAGGTGGGGGTTCGGCGTTATGGTCCATCCCTGGATGACACCGAGGGCCTCCATCTTGGTCACCCTCCTCCTGACTGTCTCTTCGTCCACCATCAGTCTCTTGGCGATTCGGACGAAGGACTTCCTGATGTCCCACCTCGAGGCCGGGTTCTGTAGCTCGCGGAGGATGCCTGCATCCAGCCGATCCGGGTGGTACAACCGTTTACAGGAATTTCACTAATGCTATAAGCATTGTCAACTATTTTGAGAATGTCCGATTTCCGGCACAACCGTAGGGTGTCTGTTAACAGATTCGACCCCTGGATAACGTGGTATGGCGAAAAACACGACGAAAAGAACCGGTTTCCCGGCACACCTTCTTTCTTCAAGCGCCGTGGAAGCAGCATCCTCTCAGTTGACGGAAGACCCCCTCGGGAGGTGAATCGTGCGAATTTGAAGACCGTGAATCTGATTCTGTCGGTTGTCCTACTGTTCTCCGCAGCGGTTGGAGGCTACATTCTAGCCACCGACTCTTATCTGTGGTCTGTGGCACCGACGCATGCCTACGGTCTCGCGGCATTCACGGCCATTGACTTGGTCTTGGTTGCCGGCCTGTGGAGAAAACCGAGGGCGGCAATCGTGGTCGCAACCCTGCTCGGCCTGGTCCAGTTAGGGGCGATGAGCGGCGACATCTTCTTCGGCACAATGACTTTCTCATCGGACGTCACGACCGCCGCCGCCTTCTCGAAGTACCTCCTCGGCGATGCTGCCTTCGTGGCCCTCCTGGGCATACAGGCTGTCCTCATCGTCGTCGGGATCGCCGCCTTTGTGACTTGGCGAAGGGCTCCGGCCGTGATGAGAGAGGTCGCGGGGGCATGAAGGCGCCCGCAGAGAGGCGTGGGCTAGGCACAGGGGTCGTTTTTGTCGTGGCGACCGTGTTCGTCGTCCTCCTTGCCGGCATAGCCTACTATGCCTCCATCGGCAACACGGCCCCAGCCCAGGCACATCAGACGATGCCCCAGGCCACGGCGAGTACGGTGACAACGAGGTCTGCAGTCTCAACAACAGGCTCGAGCGCATCCACACAACCAGAGATGGTGCAGGTAATCTTGCCTTACAGAGTGGCCACGAACCAGTCATACAATTTCCAGCCCAGCACAATCGACTTGATCATAGGCATCAACAACACAGTGACATGGACCAACGACGACAGCGCACCTCACGTGGTCAGTGCGATGTCCGTTCCGAGCGGCGCGGCCAAGTTCGACTCGGGGAACATGATGCCTGGCGCAACCTTCTCTTACACCTTCACAATTCCTGGCACCTACAAGTACGATTGCACGTACCACTACTGGATGCAGGGAACCATCGAAGTGGGTCAGGCAGCGTAGGCTGTCCGACCCCAAGTTGTCGGAGCTGATCGTCAACGGACGACCTCGTTGCGAACCTTGCCTGGATTGCCTTCGGGATCGGCACGCTCGTCGGTTTCGTAATGATCCTACGATGGCGGCAAGACCTGAGTCAGAGTGGATGGTGGACAGGGATTGTCATCGAAGGAACGAAACTCGATGTGGGCGTCGACCATGACCTCTGCATGGGCGCCTCCAGTTGCGTTGAGTTGGCCCCAGACGTCTTCCGTTTGGACTGGAGCAAGAAGAAGTCGATGTTCGACCCGGCCCCGCTGGAGCGCGTGGGGGACCCGAACGTGGACCCCGAGAAGGTCTTCAAGGCGGCTCAATCATGCCCCTATCGGGCCATCTACCTTCGGGATGCCTCTACCGGAGAACGCGTCTTCCCCTAACGAACCTGGGGCGTGCATCCTCCCCCCGGGGGTTCGGACCACAGCCGCTGTCGGAAGCCCACCGGGTTGGCCATGAGGCAGGGGAGGTAATTGCGGCGGGGCCCGGTTAACCCATGCATTACGAAACCGCCTATGATCCTGGCACAGAACCCTTATCATGGCTCATCATCCTCCGCGAAGTCGTATGAGCGCTGACCAAGAAGTCATCCTGGCCCAGGAGGAGGGGGCCGCGATGCGGTCCGGGGGGGTGTCCAGGGAGGTCGAGGCGGGGTTCGGGGTGGGCGTAACTGAAGGTACACTGGTCCTCACAAACAAGCGGTTGATCTTCGTCTGCACCAATGAGAAAGGGGAAGAACTTCCGGTCGGCTACTACGGCGACCACCTGCTCCTCTACTCGGAAGTGGAAGATCTGGACAGCATCCCGGTCCAGCCCCCCAACGTCTTCATTCCACTGACTGGTGCCTCCGCAAAGGGGCACAAGGGGGAGTTCGGAAGGCCGAGCCTCGAGGTCACCTGGAAGGACCAGAGCGGGGGCCACAGAGCCGTCTTCACCGAGACCCTGACCGGCACCAGACGAAGGAACCTGAACGACTGGGCCTCAGTCATAGATGGAATCAAGGATGGGAGCAGGAAGCTGATCACACTACCGAGCCCCCCGCCGACCGAGACTCTCGAGGGGAAGGTGATGCACATCATGGCCGACATGCAGGAAAAGGGGCCGCTTGAAATCGAGGAAGACATAGAGAGCGAGTACAGGGTCGAGCTGGACCCCGACGAGGTCCAGGCGGCTTGCGACCGCCTCTCTTCACAGCGCCTTCTGATCCGCTCTCCCGACTCGAGCGGCGACGTCTACTACAGGCGGGCGTCTCCTCTCGGCGAGGACGACCTCTCGAGCTGAGTCCCGCGAGGCCCCTGACCCCTAGGGTAGAGCTCCCTAGCCCTGGCGTCACTCCGGCGGGGGCGAAACGAACTCTGGCTCCTTCAGATGTGCAGAGACTGCTGTGATCCGTCGGGTGGCGAAAACCCTAGGCAGGACCGGCCCGCCCAACCAACCTCTCGAGGGCGTGCACCGTTCCAGACCTGAAGTGGCCTTCGTTCCACCTTGAAGCCACGCGGTAGATTCCCCTGAACCTTACGTCCCAGACGGCAGCTACGCTTCCCTCGCTCACCATAACTGTCTGCTTTCCCGTGAACGCCCCTGACGTGTAGTCTATGATCATGCTCCTTCTGAGTTCATCGATGGAGATATCCGCGTCCCCCGAACCGCCGAACGCGAACTTGATTTTCACGTGGACTACCCCGTTGTCCTTGCCGACCACCTGGAGAGAACGCGTTCCATGCCAGTACCTCGGAATCTCCTCGATGGCGGAGACCCGCTTCCAGACTTCGGCCGCATCTCCTTCGAACTTCATGGTCTCTCCGAAACGCATCCCAGAGCTAGGACGCCATCCACCTAGAAAAGCAGAACGTCAGGCGCAGTTCGCCCTCCCAACCCCTAAATATCCGTCATCGTGGAATGCCACTCATGGCACAGTCGAGACATACCGCTGAACCCGGAAGGTCCGTCATGGCAGACTTTCTGGAAGCCCTCTCAAACAAGCACTCACAGGTGGACGTAAACCTTCAGGGCATGCACGTGAAGTTCCCGAGCACCGGGATGAGCGTCGAGTTCAACGGGCTCGTCACGGTGACTTGTCACGTAAGGGACCTGACCGAGGATGAGAAGAAAGCTTCTGCCACCAAGAACGTAACGCTGATGGCAAAGAGTTAGGCATAGAGCCGAACTCTATCTCAATGCCTTCAGCAGCTTCCTAGCCTTAATGGGGTTCATCCTGATTCGTCCCGTAAGCCGTGACACCCCCTTGCCCATCGTGAGTACATTCTCCCCCTCGGCGCTCAAAGTCAGTTTCCATCCGGAGGCAGAAAGTGCGCCTGCGACGCGCACCGGGCCCGTCAGCGTGGCAAGTGGTCCCCCCTTGTCGCCTCTGAAATCCTGAAGGCGCAGGCCAGCCGCGGTGAATCCATCCGCGTCGACCTTCAGTGTCTTCTCGTCGGCGTCCAGCTGTACGAAGGGGTGCCCTTCCACGGTTATCGTCACTTTCCCTTTCGAGACGGCTGCCAGAAGGTCGAGAATGGAATCCGGCTCGCTTTCCTTCGCTTCCTTCAGGGGTGCCTCACGACAGGACGGTCCGTCAGTTCCACAAGAAAAGATTTCGCCCTGCCCTCCTTTGCCAAGTCGAGTTCCGGCCGAAATCAGAGCGCGGCACGCCTGAGAACGCCTGTCGCTACGGCGTCTTCTGGAGGCCACAGGGGACAGACGACGGGGGACTCCCCTTTCTCGGCAGTTGCGAAGTCACGAAACAACTAAAGGAAGGCGCACTTTGGTGTGCCTGTGGTCAAGAATCCACACGTCAAGACGTACCTGGTCAAGCCTGGAGCCAAAGTTAACCTGGACAGAATTGACCCTGACGACACGGCCGGGTTCCGCGGTGATAAGAAAGACGGAGAGAAGGCAATCGACGCGATCATAAGGAAACTCGACCCGCTCCAGGAGTTGCTTTACGCCGAACACAAACACAAGGTCCTGCTGGTTCTTCAGGGGATGGACGGCTCAGGAAAGGACGGCACGATACGGCGGGTGTTCGAGGGGGTCGACCCTCAAGGGGTAAGGGTAGCCCACTTCGGTAGACCTTCGGCAGAGGAGCTGGACCACGACTACCTTTGGAGGGTTCACAAGCAGGTCCCTGAGAAGGGAGAAATTGTGATTTTCAACCGCAGCCACTACGAGAGCGTCTTGGTTGAAAGGGTCCACGAATTGGTCCCCGAGAGCGTATGGAGCGGAAGGTATCAACAGATCGTCGACTTCGAGCGGATGCTGAACGACGAAGGGACGATCATCCTGAAGTTCTTCCTTCACATAGACAAGAAGGAGCAGGCCAAGAGGTTCCAGGACCGGCTGGACGACCCTACCAAGCACTGGAAGTTCAGCTACTTGGACTACAACGAGAGAGCCCTTTGGAAGGAGTACATGCGGGCGTATGAAGACGCCCTGGAAAAGACAAGCACGGACTATGCTCCCTGGTATGTCGTTCCCTCGAACCATCCTTGGTTCAGAGACCTTGTCGTGTCCGAGGCCGTCGTTGAGGCCCTCGATGCCCTCGGGATGCGCTATCCAAAACTAGATCCGGCAAAGGCCGCACTGGCTGCCGGCTAAGCGCCTCCTTAGCTGCGCAGTCGCCGGGCATGGGCAGCCGCTTCGCAGCAACAACGGGAATCTCGGTGGATGAAACGCCGAAGTCGCATTTTATAACTGAACCCTACATACGCTCGCATTCAGGAGCACAAATGAGCGACGATACAGAGGACGAAGACGCTGTGCTGCAGGAGCAGGAAGTCATGGCAAGCCCGGACATCGAACCGGTAGAGGAGCTCGAAGAGGACAGGCAGGAGGCCGAGACGGAGGTCGAGGAAGAAGACAGGGAATCTGACGAGATCAAGGAGAGGAAAGACGAAACGACGACCCTGAGCAGGAACCCCGGCTGGCGCGAACGCTCAAGAAAGACGAAACGCCACAGTGGTTCGGTTCGCAAGAAATCAAGAGGACCGGGTGCACGCCGTCCAAGAACTGCTTCGAAGAGGCACTGAGCGGTAGGCGGGTCGCGCATGTCATCCTGGACCGGCTTGCTCAAGCCAAATTAACGGGTCGGTCCAGGCGGAGACGTGCCCGGAGAGATTCAGCAAATCAACGTGAAGCCCCAGACGGAAGGGGAGCATGGGCTCCCCAAGAAAAGAGTGGACTCGGCTTTCGTGGCTCGGGCAGGCGTCGATGGCGACTACAACGTCCACAGGCACCTGGAACAACGGGACGACCCCGACCAGGCGCTCTTGATTATGCCCATCGAAACCATCAGGGAGCTGAACTCGGAGGGCTGGCCGATAAAGCCGGGGGACCTTGGAGAGAACCTCACCACCAGCGGAATCCCATACGAGGCCTTCGGCGTCGGCAGGGTCTTCAGAGCAGGCAGGGTGCGTTTTCAGATCACCAAGGCCTGCAGTCCCTGTGACAACCTCATTCTGCTTCCCTACGTCGGAGCGTCCAAGGGACCGAGCTTCCTCAAGCTCATGCGGGGGAGGCGAGGGTGGTATGCACGAGTCCTCGCAGAGGGGCAGATGTATTCCGGGGACAGCTTAACAGAAGAGAGCACAGAACCGGCGAGCGCCTAGCCTCTGGAGTTCGGTCTTGGCGCTTTCCGAACAGGGGAGGAACCTGATCTACACCGTCATCGGAGGGCTGGTGATAGGCACTGCCCTTGCCTTCGTGACGGTAGATGGCTACCCCCTCACCCTGTTTCTTCTCCAGGAAAACGGAGCCGTTATGGAAGGTTGGGTTTGGCAGCTCGTCACTTCCATCATCATAGCGCCCCCGACCCTTCCGGGAATTCTCGACGTGGCCTTCAACGCCATGGCCCTGGCCTGGCTGGACGGCATATTCTCGTACACATACAGTAAGAAAGAGTACTACGCCGTATTCCTAGCCACGGGCATTGCGGGAAACATATTCAGCCTGGCCAACGGCCCGAAAGTGTCCAGTTTCGGCGCCTCGGGCGGGATCTTCGGACTGCTTGCAGGGGTGATCTCATTCGACCTTGTGACGAACAGGCGGGTGAACCCGGGCCTGATGCTGTGGTTCGCAGCTATCTTCATCGTAAGCAGCTTCCTGCTCGCTTCCGTGGACTGGGTGGCGCACGCTGGGGGAGCCCTGCTCGGGGTGGCGCTGGGCTACTTGGTTGGTGTGCGCAGGGGCGTGGATCCAGCAACCCTGTGAAGGGGCGGGAGCCCCTGTGAGACCTGAGTCTAGCACCTAGGGGTGAATCACTCAACCCGCCAGAGAGCGACTTGCTCAACCCTGCGGTACCTGATTTCCCGCCCCAAGTCAAGCGACGACCTGACGACATTTATTGCCCTTCGAAATGCCTCGTCGGGCATCTCAGAGGGGTACCCATAGGCGCGCTTTTCAAAGAAGCACAGCCTTTCCCCCACCGTCGTGACCACCTGCGAATCGTCTATAGTCAACAGCTCATTCGGAGGAGACGAAGAAACGAACTCCTCTTCATTTCTGAACCTCTGGCGCCAGTCTCCAGCCGGCTGGTTCAGAGGATAACCCAGCTCCTCGGCCGCTTTCAGGAAGGACTCTCTGATCTGGCTTCTGTCTTCAGCAAAAGGGGGAGCTCCATCATCTCCTTTCCTGACGATGGCAACGATCCCTTTTCTTGCGATTCTGGCCAGCCGGCCGAAGGTCGCTGGCGGGTCCTCCAGCAGATGAATAACGTGGGCCAGGACGACGGCATCGAATGTCTTCTCACCGAAGGGGAGCCGATTCGCGTCCGCCAGGAACAGGTTCTGCAGTCCTTTGCCCTTGGCTTTCTGAAGCATCCCCCTCGAAAGGTCTGCACCTACCAAGTCGAACCCCCGCCTCTGGAGCGGTAGGGCGATGCGGCCGGTACCCACTCCCACCTCAAGGAGGCACTTCAGTCCATTTCGGGAGAGAATGTTGGC
>OCOJ01043848.1_pt2 | contig 15818 bp, 10 predicted proteins | sample 1539251 | NCBI WGS metagenome assembly OCOJ01 (sample SAMN01911457, study PRJEB22624) | soil metagenome | biome: Soil | place: Malaysia | collected 2012-04-30 | depth RA_metagenome m | reverse complement strand
CTCATCGGAAACGTCCAGATCCAGGGTCTCGATGAGGAGTTTGCGCTCCTCTGCGAGGCGCTCGAGCGATGCGCGTTTCTCCGCGTTGCGCCCGGCAGCGAAGATGCGGTAGCCGTTGGCAGCGAGAAAGACGGCCATGGCGCGGCCGAGTCCATCGGTGGCGCCAGTGATGAAAACCGTTTGCGTCGGCTGCGGGCCGGTGTCAGCGGTCATTTTTTCTCCCTCTACGCTCGAAACTATCGGAAAATCACGGCGCTCGACGGTCTCGGCCCCAGCTTTGGGGTGCCGGCGGAATATCGAAGGGGGCTCCCATGCGCAATCCAAGAATTCTACGCTGTTTCGGACTCATCGCCGTAGTGTGCGGACTGACGGCCGCCGCGATTTGGGATTCTGCACGCGCCCAGACGCTGAGCTATCAACCCGAGGAATCTTCCCGGCACGGAAAAAGGAAGATTAAGAACCCAGCAGGAAGCAGCGCGGTGGACGCGGCCTACACCGCAAAGATCCGCGAATTCACCACCGAACCTTATTTGACCACGGAACTGGTGGACCACCTGCCCGCTTCCTCCAGCGTGCCCACACCAGAAAAAATTCTGAGTTACGTGATCGGCACGCCCAACAAACTGACGCACACGGCGGACATCGACCGGTATTACCGGGCGCTGGCCCAGGCTACGCCACGCGTGAAGGTATGGACGACGGGGAAGAGCGAAGAGGGGCGGGAATTCCTGCTCGTGGCGGTGAGCGACGAGTCCAACATGGCGCAGTTGGAAGCGTACAAGCGAATCACGGCGAAGCTGGCGGACCCCAGGACCACGAGCGAGAGCGAAGCGCGACAATTGATCCGCGACGGCAAACCCGTCTACTGGCTGTCCGGGTCAATCCATTCGCCGGAGACGGGCTCGCCGGAGATGCTGATGGAACTGGCCTACCGGCTGGCCGTGGAGGACACGCCGCTCGTCGAAGCGGTGCGGAAGAACGTGATCGTGCTCATCACGCCGGTGCTGGAAGTGGACGGGCGCGACCGCGACGTGGATCTCTACAACTACCGAAAAGCGAATCCGGAGAAAGCGGCGCCGAACCTGGTCTATTGGGGCCATTACGTGGCGCACGACAACAACCGCGACGCCATCGCCATGGGACTGGCACTCTCGCGAAATCAGATGCACACCTTCCTGGAGTGGCATCCCCAGGTGCTGCACGACCTGCATGAATCCGTGCCGTTTCTTTACACCTCGACGGGAATGGGGCCCTACAACGCGTGGCTGGATCCCATTGTGGTGAGCGAATGGCAGGAGCTGGCCTACTACGAAATCCAAAAAATGACGGAGCGCGGCGTGCCCGGCGTGTGGACACACGGCTTCTACGACGGCTGGGCACCGAATTACATGTTCTTCATGGCCCAGGGCCACAACTCCATCGGGCGTTTCTACGAAACGTTTGGGGGACGCGGCGCGGACACTGGGGAGCGCACGGTCCCCGCGACAGCGACATCGCGGACGTGGTTCCGGCCCAATCCGCCGCTGCCAAAAATCCGCTGGTCGATTCGCGACAACATCAACCTGCAGGAGAGCGCGTTGCTCTACGCCCTGCAGTACACGGCGGAGAACGGGCAGGGATTCTTGCAGAGATTTTACGAAAAGAGCAGCCGCGCCGTGGCGAAGGCGACCACGGAGGGTCCAGCCGCATGGGCCATCCTGAATGATGGACGGCGACCGGCGCTGGCCGCGCAACTCGCTGCAATGTTCCAGAGCCAGGGCGCGGAAGTGCACCGGCTGGACCAGGAGTTCACGGCGACGGCCGCGGAAGCGAAACGCGAACGCGCGACCGATGGAAAAACGGATGCCGCACCGGCCGAGCAGAAGCCGGGAGCGGGAAGCACGGGCACAGAGGGAAAACAGGCGGAAGCAAAGCCGGAGAAAAAAGAATCGCAAACGGTGCGGATCCCCACGGGGAGCTACATCCTGCGGATGGACCAGCCTTACAGCCGGCTCGTGGATATGCTGCTNCGACACGCAGTACTACTCGACGAACGATCCGCGGCCGTACGACGACACGGGATGGACGCTCGGACCGCTGCGTAATGTGAAAACGGTGCGAGTGACGGACACGGAGATCCTGAAAGCGCCGATGACGCTGCTCACGGCACCGGCGTGCGCCGCAGGAGCGATCGACGGCGCGGATACGGCGAAGCTCTACATCGTGGACGCGACGGCGGAGCCGGCCATCGCGACGCTGCGGTTCCGGCTGAAAGACATGCCGATGTCCGCAGCGGAAGAAGGGTTCGAAGCGGACGGGCAGAAGTTTCACGCGGGCGCTCTGCTCGTCGCCGCGGGGGGAGACACGCGCACGCGGCTGGACGCAGCGGCGAAAGAACTCGGACTGCGCGTACACGGGACAGCGGGAGAGGTGAAGGTGGCGCGCCATGCCGTGGGCGTGCCGCGAATCGCGCTGCTGCACACCTGGGTGGCGACGCAGAACGAGGGATGGTTCCGGCTGATGCTCGAGGAAGCAAAGATCCCATATTCGTACATTTCCGATCAGACGGTGCGCAACACGCCGAACCTGAAGGACAAATTCGATGTGATCCTGTTTCCGCCGGGGCCTTCGGAGGTGGCGCGCATGCTGCGGGGAATGCCGCGGCGAACGTTGCCGGACGGCAAGGACTACGGCGGGGCGGTCCCGTGGAAGCAAAGCGAGCTGACGCCGAGCTTCGGCGACGGTCCGGACCAAACGGACGATGTGCGCGGAGGGCTGGGGCTGGAGGGCGCGGCAAACTTGCAACGCTTCATCGAGGCGGGCGGCGTGTTCATTCCCATCGCGGGTAGTGCCGCGCTGCCGATCTCTCTGGGAATCACGGAGGGCGTGAGCATCACGACGACGCGGCAGCTCCAGGCGCGCGGCGCGGTGCTGAACGCGGACGTGGCCGACAGGAAAAGTCCCATCGCTTACGGTTACGACGAGCGCGTGGGCGTGTATTTCAATCAGGCGCCGGTATTCCGCGTTTCCGTTGCGGGCGAGGGGCTGGGCTTCAGCCCATTCGGCGAGCAGGAAGGCCGCACGAGCGGCCGCGGCTCGCTGACGGATCCAGACATTCCGCAGGGACGGCCGTGGAATCCGCCTGAGGCGGAGCCGAAGCGGTCGAAGGCCGAGCAGGAAACCTATATCGAGCCGGACATACGCGAATTTCTGGGTGCAGCGCTCCTACCGAAGGAACTATGGCCGCGCGTCGTGCTGCGGTTTGCTCCGGAGAAAAGTCTGTGGGCGAGCGGAATGCTCGCGGGCGGTGGCGAACTTGCGGAGAGTCCAGGGGTCGTGGATGTGCCGGTGGGCCGCGGGCATGTGGTGCTGTTTGCCATCAATCCGATGTGGCGGCAGGAGACGCAGGGGAGCTTCATGCTGGTGCTGAATGCGGCGCTCCATTGGGACCATCTGGCCGCGGGATGGAAACCGCCGGCAGAGACGCCCGCGCCGGCAACCACAAAGTCCGCAAACGAGGCAGAGGAATAGCGCGGGGACGCAGTCCGGGGCCTTACTTCAGTCTCCGGTCAGGACACAACAGGCCACGGATTGCCTAGGGTGAAGCGGGTGGCGCGGGCAAGTTAACCTGCTGGCTGAATTGCCATGTGCCATTCAGGTTGTGCTTCGAATCGCGGTCCTCATCGCGGTCGTGGTCCCTATCGTGGTCGTGCTCCCTATCGTGGTTGTGCTCCCGCTTCTCGGGGAGACCCACATGGGCGTGATACGTCCCCTCAATCCGCAACACCGCTGTAGTGCCAGGCGCCCCCACGCTGCCGGGGAAGCTCACCAGAATGGTCGCCGTGCCGCCCGGGGCCACGTTGGAAACGATCACAGGAAGAGGCGTGGTCGTCTCGAATCTTTCATGTCTGTCCCCCACTGTGATCGTCAGAGTGGCCCGGACCGCCTCCAGGCGCGACGCCGTAACGTTGCCCTGATTCGTGACCCCCAGCGTTGCCGTGTACGTCGTCACCACCGCGCTTCCCGGCGGTGGGTCGGCCGAAAAGGACTCCAGCATTGCGTTGATACGGATGAAGGGGAACAGAACCGCCAAAGTAACCGTGGAGCTCGCTGAGAGGCCGAACGAGTCCGTGGCCGTCACAGTGAATGTCGAGCCGGTCGCGTTGACGACCGTGGGCGTTCCGGAAAGGACGCCGGTAGTGGAATTGAGACTCAACCCAGCCGGCACGGGGCCGCTTGTTGTCCAGGTGATGGTGCCGATTCCGCCACTCACCGCAAACGGCTGCGTGTATGCCACGCCGAGCGCCGCCAGTGGCAAAGTTCCCGCCGGGAGGGGCGAAGTCATCAGGTCGGGCGTGTCGTTCACGGTAANTCGGTTCGTTGATCGTCGGCACGGTCACCGTGCCTGAAGGCGGCGCCAGCGGCCCGGTCCCGCTGCCCGTGCCGTTCAGGGTGATGGTTTGCGTATAGTTGGGCGCCGTCCCGGCGCTCGGTGGGGCGCTTAACGCCGCGTTGTCCGTAAACACCAGCGTGCCGCTGTCGCTTGCGGGCGTCCCCGAAGGCGTATAGGTGATGGTGAGCACGCAGGCCCCGCCGCTGGGCAGCGTGGTGGGCAGGGACGTGGCCCCGTTCGAGCACACGGTCTGCGTGATGCTGAAGGCGGTGGAGGAAATGGCCGGCGCGCTGGCAAACACCAGCGGCGCCGCCCCCACGTTGGAGACGCTCAGTTGCTGCGGGCCACCCGCCCCGCCGAAGCCCAGCCCGGCGCTGGAGAATGCCGCCGCGGGCGGAGCAAAGTTGACGATCAGCGGAGTGACGAAGAGCGTGTCGCTCACCGTGACCGGCTCGNCCGGCTCGCTGACCATGATAGGGACCGGCGGGGGCGGGGGTGGCGCCGTAATCGTGAGCGAAGTGCCGCCGTTGCTGGAAGTGAAGTTGGCATCGCCGCTGTAGGCCGCCGTCAGCGGGTGCGCTCCAGTGGCGGTAAAGGCGTATTGGCAGGTGGCCTGACCGGCAGCGAGGGTTTGGCTGCCTCCACTACAACTCAACGCGACGCCGTTGTCGGAAAAAGTCACCGTTCCGGTGGGTGAACCCGAGCTAGGAGCGAGCGCAGTCACGGTGGCAGTGAGGGTGACGGCCTGGCCCGAGTTCGCCGGGTTCGGCGAAGCCATGAGGCTGGTCATAGTGGCGGCCTGAGTGATCGTCAGCGTGAAATTCTGGGTTGCGTTCGGCGTGACGCCATTCTGAGCGGTAAAGGTGATGTTGTAGGTTGTCACCGTCCCTGTGGCCACGGTGCCGCTGAGCGTGCCTGTGCCGTTTCCGTTGTCAACGAACGTCAGGCCGGCCGGCAGAGTTCCCGTCTCGGTCAAGCTGGGCGTGGGCGAGCCGGTAGTGGTTACGGTGAAAGAAACCGTTTGCCCGACCTCGAAGCTCGCGCTGTTTGCGCTCGTGATGGTCGGAGCTTGGCCTGCGGCAACGGAGAGGGGGGTCAGTTCATAGGCGCCGATGTCGCAGGCAGTCCCTTGCGGGCGGAAGACGCCGCGCTGGTCGGTGATAACCGGGATCCCGCTGACATCGGTGCAGGCGTTCACCGCAATAGCGTCCACGGCGGGGCTGGTGGATTGGAGCGCGATGGTCTGGGTGGGCCCGCCATTGTTTTTGAGGCCCGCAGGATCGAGACCGGCAGCGGTGTTATTCACGTCGCCGGTCCCGGTGAAAAACGAGCAGCTCATGTCGTCCGAGAGGTTATGTCCGCCGGAAGTTGCTGCTCCATTCGATAAAAGACAATTTCCTCCTATACCGTTATTCGCCAGGATCGTATTCTTCACCATCAGCGTGCCATGGAAGTTGGCGATGGCGCCAGAATTGGAAGGGGCGGAATTGCCCGAGAACGTGCTGTTGGTCACGTTGACCACGACCGCGCCATTGAGCCCGCTGATTTCGATGGCGCCGCCGAAGTTGACCGTAGTATTGCCGGAGAAGGTGCTGTTGGTTAACGCTAGGGTCCCTCCAGTATCGTTATAGATGCCGCCGCCACCGCTGACGGCGGAATTGCCGGAGAGGGTGCTGTTGGTCACGATCAGCGCGCCGCTGCTATAGATCCCGCCCCCGACGGAGCCGGAGGAATTGCCGGAGAAGGTGCTGTTGGTTACGATCAGTTCCCCGCCACTATTGATGATGCCGCCACCGTAGGTGGCATTGCCATTGGCGATGGTCAGGTTGTTGACGCTGAAATTGACGCCGGAATTAATGGAAAAGACCCCCACCAAACTGCCACCGCTGATGGAGATGGTCTGGCCGGTCCCATCAAGGGCAGTGTTATTGGAAACAGTGATGCGGCTCGTGAGGGGAATGGTAGTTGGTATCGGGCAATTGAACGTCACCAGTCCGCCCCTAGCGACGGCGGCATCCAGCGCCGCTTCGTTGCACGGCGCGCCGTCCCTGCCGACGATGGTGGCAGGCGCGGGGACTACCTCATACGCGCCGATGTCGCACATGAAGTTTTGTGGGCGGGTGATGCCCCGCTGGTCTTCCGCGACGGTCGTGCCGCAGCCGTTTGTCCCCGCGGGAATGGCGTCAATGGCCATGCTGCCGGTCCCCGGAGCGATGGTCTGCGTGGGACCGCCGTTCGACGCCAAAGCGCCGAGGTTCAGGCTGGCGGTGGGGACGCTGTTCGACGAGCCACTGGCGCTGAACGCGCATGTCGCGTCATCGGAAAGGTTATAGCCGCCGTCGGTGATCGTGCCGCCACAATTTCCGGCGCTGGCGTTGCTGTTGGCGAGGACGGTGTTCAGGACCTTCACCGGCCCGCCAGCGGTGTAGATGCCGCCGCCGGAGTAGGTGGCGGTATTGCCAGAGAAAGTGCTGTTGATTACCGTGAGAGTCCCAACGCTGTCGTTGTAGATGCCTCCGCCGTTGACGTCCGCGGTGTTGCCGGAGAACGTGCTGTTGATCACCGTCGCCGATCCACCGGAGTTCTGGATACCGGCACCGCCGCCGAAAGCGGTATTTGCGGAGAAGGTGCTGTTGGTCACGATCACCGTCCCGCCGTCATTGTAGATAGCGCCGGCGCTGGCGATATTGTTGACAAAGGTGCTGTTCGTAACGATGAGCGTCCCGATGTTGTGGACACCGCCGCTGAAGAGGATGTTGCCATTGGCGATGGTCAGAGTGTTGAGGCTGAGGGTGACGCCGAAATTGACTATGAAGACCTGCACCGCGCCGCCCCCGCTGACGGTGACGGTCTGGCCGGTCCCGTCAATTGAGGTGTTGGCGGAAATGGTGATAGCGCTCGTCAGGGTAATCGTCCCGCTGCACGAAAATGTGACCGAGCCGCCGCCTGAGAGCGCGCTATTCAAATGAGCTTCGTCGCAGGTGCTGACTACGCCCCCGGCCCGAGCCTCCGGCGCCCAAACAGATGCGACGAGCAGCACAGCCGCCACACTCAGAAGCCAGTCGGCGCGGCGCAACGCGAAGGATCTGCGCAGAACGAGCCAGCCAACCCCCGTGGCAAGCGCTAGGGCGCTCGCCATCGGGAGCTTCCCTCTCATCGTGGGTCCGGGCGTTGCTATCACGATAATTTGCCTCAGCTCCGTGCGGTGCTTCTCTGTGCTCGCCTGGCCGGGCGGCTGAACCAGGAGGCCGGGTCGGCGCCAAGCGGCGACGCGAACTTGCCCGCCTACGAGAAGCTGATGGCCACCGTCACCGCGACGGTCTGGCCAGGGCTGACGTTCACTGACGTGGCAGCGCTCGTGAAAAACGGCACGTAAATGGCGGCGTCAGATGCTACGCAGGCTTGCGGGCTGATTGTGTTGGGGCAAGAAAAGGTGACTGTGTCGACTTCGATAATCGCGGTGCCGAACGCGGACGGCACAACTCCGGAACCAGAAAAAGACAACGTCCCGTTGTTCACAGTCACGGACAGGTTAGTGCTCTGTGCACAAGCATTTGCGGGGCAGCTGCTGGTGAGCGCCGGACCATCCGCACGTGGGGAATTCGGTTCACTGACAAAGATGGCATCGGTGTTGATGTTCCCGACGTTACCGGTAAGACGAACTACCCAGCCGCCGACGGTGCTTGCGTGGCCAAGAAGCCCGGCCAACAAAGGAGCGCCGTAGCCGGGAGACAACGAATTCTCAAAGTCGACGTGCCGTGCAACGGTACCGTCGGGGTTGCGGACCTCGATGGTCCAGTGGCCGTGGACCTTGATGCCTTCGTTGCGTCCACCCCGCGAGGGGGTTTCCTCCGCGACGGGTTTCTGCGACCCGGCCGCTTGCGCCGCAGGCGTGGCCTTTGCCTTTTGGTTCTGCCCCGCCCAGGCCGTCTGCGAGAACAGCAGCGCATAGACCGCTAGAACTCTTAAAGCCAGACCCACGAAGCTGCTTCCATTCTTCTCCATGGCTTGCTCCTTTTGCGAAAGGGCGAATCCCCGGACAGCGTGCGGCAGGCCTGCGCTGAAATTGGGGAGCGCTCCCTCGTTAGCTGCATACCTTCCGTCGCACAAGGATGGCGTTCAAGAACCTAGGCGGTGGTTTTTTGGTTCCTGCGGAAACGATAGAAACGCGGCAGGTAAGGCGCCGAGGTTCCCGGAAATGCCGAACCGGAGTAGTGCCGGCGGCTGCACCAGCCTGCCGATCAAGCCTTGGAAGTCCCGGCAAATCGTATTAGCATGGCAAGACTTTTCACTGAGGCCCGAACGTGGCCACACTGCCGAAGCCTGCTCGCACGCTCAGATTCGGCGCTTTTCAAGCCGACCTGCAGACGGGTGAACTCTGGAAATCCGGGATTCGCCAGAAGCTGCCCGGGCAGGCTTTTCAAGTGCTCCAGCTTCTCCTCGAACGCCCCCACCAACTCGTTACCCGGGAGGAATTCCGGGAACACCTGTGGCCGGACAACACCTTTGTGGACTATGACCTGGCGCTGAAAAAGGCCATCAACCGGGTGCGCGAGGCCCTTGGGGATTCCGCGGAAAGCCCGCGGTTCATCGAGACCCTGCCCCGGCGGGGCTATCGCTTCATCGGTGCTGTCGAACCTCTCGATGTCCTGCCGATGGCCGTAGGTGCCCCACAAACCGTGGCGGAGTTGCCGACGGCGCAGAAGCGAAGCTGGCTCGGATTCTGGACGGTCCTGGCCGTGGCCGCCGTGCTGCTTTCCGCTGGCGCTGCGGTCTGGCTGCTGCGCGGCTGGCCGGCGTATTCCTTCCATTCCGGCGACTTCGTGCTGATCACCGATTTTGAGAACCGCACGGGCGATGCGCGGTTCGATGATGCCCTGCTGACCGCCTTCACCATCGGCCTGGAGCAATCTCGCTACGCCAACGTCTATCCGCGCACGCGCCTTCCCGCTGTGCTGAAGCGCATGCAGAAGCCGGCCAGTGACCGCATCACCCCGCAGCTCGGCCTGGAGATCTGCCAGCGGGAAAACATCCGCGGACTCATCGCCGCCAGCATCACTCGCACCGGGCAGGAGTTCGCGCTCTCGGCCGAGCTGATGGACCCGCAGACCGGCGCGCCCGTCCGCTCCTATAGCGAGCGCAGCTCGGGGGAAGGTCACATTCTGGATGCCCTGGATGCCATTGCCGGGCGCATCCGCGCGGACCTGGGCGAATCTCTCTATGAGATTCACCAGGCCTCGCGGCCGCTGCCGCAAGTGACCACGCGATCGCTGGCGGCGCTGAAGGATTATGCGGACGGCGCGCAGCTCTGGAGCCGGGGAAACTTTGATGACGCGATGGCCCAGTTTCACGCCGCCGTCGCCGCCGATCCCGATTTCGCGGTGGCCCATGCGGCTCTGGGCAACGCCTATTCCAGTCACGTCTTTTACCAAAGAGAATTAGGCAAACGGGAGTATGAGAAGGCGCTGGCGCTTAGCTCGCGGACCACGGATCGCGAGCGGCTGCTGATTCAAGCGAAATTCGCGGACAACATGAACCACCCGGACGCCGGCGAGCTCTACGCGCGCTATCTGGCCCGTTACCCGGATGATGTGGGCGCGCACTACAACTATGCCCGGCTGCTGCGGATGCATGAACGTCAGCAGGAAGCAATCGCCCAGGATCAGGAGGTCGTGCGCATCGCGCCCACTGAGGCCCGGGCCTTTGTGGACATGGCCACTGCGTACAAGACCTTGGCGAAGTTCCCCGAGGCCCTGAGCGCCTACGCCCGGGCGTTCCAACTCGAGCCGACGTGGCTGAGCGTGTCCAACGTCAACCTGGAATACGGGTTCACGCTGGTGGCAAGCGGAGACGAGAACCGCGCGAAGCAGACATTTACAGTGTTGCTGGAGAACCCGAAAACGCACGCGGCCGGCCTGCGCGCTCTTGCCCTGCTGGATNCTGTATCACGGGCGCTACACGAGCGCGCAGCGCTCCGCAGAAGAGGCGCTGAGCACCGACGATAAGCAGGCGGATCCGTCGCTGGCCTTCTCCGTGGCGCGCGACCACTTCCTGCTGGCCGTAGTAGCCCTAGCGCAAGGCAACCGCAGCAAGCAAATTCGCCAGCTCGATGCTGCTTTGGCGGATTTCAAAGATCTGGGGCCGAAGGTGGTGTACGGCTCCATGGTAGGCCAGGAGTACGCCCGCTCCGGGGCCTTGGCCAATGCGGAGGCACTGTTGCAGCGGATCACACCCCTCGCCGACCCCAACGACCGGGAGCAGGCCGGTTACCTCTCCCTGTTGAAGGGAGAGATTGCGGCCGCCTCCGGAAAGTATGAGGAGGCGGAGAGTCTGCTTTTGATTACCGATCCCCAATCGGGCCCCTCGGTATTGGCTCTTTCGCGGGAAGCCCTGGGGCGTGCCTACCAGCAGGCGGGCGATTGGAACCAGGCGATCCTCGCCTATGAGCGGTTCCTTTCGCCGACCTGTCACTGCTTAGGCTGGCCGGAAGCGCACCAGCGCTGCCAGACCGCGCGGCTCGCGCTGGCACAGTGTTACTTCGCGCGCGGGGATCGCGCCCGCGCGCAGCAGGCGTTGGCTCCCCTGCTCGACCGCTGGAAGGACGCGGACGCGAATCTCCCGCTGCGCAGACAGATGCTGGAACTCGAGGCGCGCCTCAAACCGTGAGCCCCTTCCCGCTGGGCGTCAGTTTGGACGGGGTGAATCACCGCGCGGCGAAAGACGCAGGAGCGCCTCGCCGGCGCCTACTTCCTGATCGCCCGCTGCTATGGGGATCTGCAGGATGTGGACGCTGCTCTCGATAATTATCGGAAATCCGCGGCCATCCGGGAGTCCATCGCCGGCGGCTCACCCACAGTCCGATCGCGGCTGGCCGGCACCTACGGGTACATGGCAACAATTCTCGCGACGCAGGGGAATGTGAGCCAGGCGATCGCCTTGCAGAACAAATCTCTCGAAATCATGACCCGGCTCTCCGAAGACGATCCCACGAACGCAAGCTATCGCCAGCATCGCGACGAAGCCTACTACTGGCTGGGATTTTTCCTGGAGAGGGACGGAGACTCTTCGCAAGCGCTCCTCGACTATCGCCNAAGCGCTCGCGGATTTCGATGCGCTGGCTTCCGCGGATCCGAAGGAAGTGCTCGCGAAAGAGTACGAGGGCATGTGTTCATGGGCATTGGAACTGCTCTGGCGGCCGGAGCCGACCCTGTCCGAGGATTGCAGAACATTCGCAGAGGGCTCGCCATCTTTGCGCAACTAGACACTTCGGAGAAGACGGGAAACGTTGCCCTAGCGTATCGAGCGATTGGGTTTGCATATTCGCGCTTGGCGGCGCAGCCGGGGAATTCGAGATCTGTGCGCCTGGCTAACTGGAGGCAGGCGCGCGATGCTTATCAGAAAAGTCTGAATACTTGGCTTGATATCGAAAGCCAGCGCAAGCTGACCTTCTTCGAAGCCGATAAGCTCGGGCGAATCAAGAGCGAGTTGGCAAGCTGCGAGGCTGCCCTGGCTCAGCTCACTCCGCCGCCACACTAGCCAGAATTTCCTACCGGAAGCGTCTCATGCGTCCCCAGCGCGAAGGGTGGGTGTAGCTCTCGGGATACGAGGGACTCCACTTCGCTTTGGTAGACCAGACCCGCCAGAGTGCAGCGGACCAGGAAAGACCCACGGTCAGTCCCGATCCCGGAGTCCCGAAGGTTCGGGACGGGATTCGGGAAGCGCTGATTGTGGCTAGCGAGGGAAAGAAAAGATGCCGGCTGCCCTTTGGGTGCCCTTGGGGCTCCTAGAACCCGACGGTACGAAATTTACCGTGCTTGAGCGATGACGAGGGTTAGGTCGTCGGCTTGAACGCCGTTCGAGAATTGCTGGACGGCGGCGTTGATGCTGCTGAGAAGCGCGGCAGTGCTGGCGTGATCCCGCAGAGCGGGACGCATGGATTCCAGCAGGCGCTTTTCGCCGAACTCTTCGCCGGCAGCGTTGGGAGCTTCGGAGACACCGTCGGTGTACATGACGAGCAAGTCACCTGGTTCGAGAGTGGTTTCCACGACGGCGCACTCCCAATTTGAAAACATGCCGAGCACGGTGGCCGTGGCCACCAGGCGTTCCAGCTTTCCAGTGGCGCGCAGCAAGAGCGGCGGATTGTGCCCGCAATTGACGTAGCGCAGGCGTCGGCCGGCGTCTTGGTAATCGGCGAAGAAGAGCGTGGCGAAGCGGTCATCGGGAGTGTTTTCGAGGAACAGGCGATTGACGGACTGGAGCAGGCGAGGCAGATCCTCGAGCGCCAGTGCGTATTGGCTGCGGAGATTGGCCTGCAGATTGGCCATGAGCAGCGCGCCGGAGATGCCTTTCCCGGCGATGTCCGCGAGAACAAAGCCGAGGCGTCCGGGCCCCAGGTCGAGAAAATCGTAGTAATCGCCGCCGACCACGCGCGCCTGGATGCAGCCGCCGGCATAGTCGAGCGTCTGGAGGGGCGGCATTTTTTGGGGGAAGAGCTTGGCCTGCACTTCGCGCGCGATTTCGACTTCGTGGGCGGCGCGGCGTTCCGCCTCGATGCGTTCCGCGATGGTTTCCGCGAGGCGAATGTTCTCCAGCGCAACGCCGGCTTGGCTGGCGACAGCTACCAGCAGCCGGGCGTCCTCTCCCGAATAGGGTTCCTCGGACAATCGTTCGCCGAGAACAAGCAGGCCGATTAAACGGTCGTCGCGGCCGAGGATGGGCACCAGGTATTCCGGGGCAAGCGGCGCGAAAGCGGAGAGGTCGGAAATAACGTCCACCGCCTGCGCGAACCACTGCAGACGCTGGGGTAGCGAGAAGTCGCTCGGGGAGGCGACTGAGGCCGGCCGCAGCTCTTCGAAAGGGAGTTCCCACGGCTTTCCCCGCCGCGCGAGTTCCCTCAATAGCGGCGACGCCGGATCGAGGGTGGCGAGTTGCTGCGGGACGGGGCCGAACTCAGCAGCCAGATAGCCTTCCTTCGTCTCGAGATAGCCGCAGAGAGATTTCGGATGCAGGGCCTCACGAATCTGGTGCTCGAGGAGGGCGGCGAGCTGGTGGCGGTCGTTAACGGTGCGGGCCTTGTCGGCGAGATGCTGGAGAATCCTGCGGGCGTCGTAGGCGCTGCGGAAGAAAGCGCGGTCAATGCGATCCGTGCCGCGGCGGATGAGCGGCGAAGAGACCCAGACGAGAACGATGCCGAAGACGGCGCTGACGGCCATGCCCATGTTTGAGCCCGCGGGGAAAAAGCGCGCGAAGGTACGCGTGAAGGTGGCGATCATCACCGCGGCCATGAGAAAGAGGAGGACGAGGAAACCGCGCTGGACGAGCACGTAGCGGGCGCTGCGCTTCAAGAGCACCGGAATTTCCATCACGCGGTGCTTGACCACGACATAGGCAAACGAGAGCGGGAAGAGGGCGAGGCTCACGACGAGCGCGGTATCGAGCCAGAAGGCCGGCTGAAAGTCGAGGAAGTCCATGGCGGCTCTTTCTGCCACTACGGGCACCACACCCACAGCGGTTCCCCAGAGAATGAGGCGGCTCTTTCGCGATACCACGGGATTGGCCATGTTGACGGCATTTCCGAAGAGGGCTACGACACCGAGAAAAAGGAACCCGTACACGTAGGCCAGGACATACACCCGGGCGCCCACGGACCCAATCCAATCCACGAGAAAGGCGGGCGAAATCATCGCTCCTCTGTGGAGGCCGGGAACGATGACCGAGGCACTCAGCGCGAGCGCGACCCATTTGAGCCAGGGGACGCGGCGCTCGAGGGGCGATGGCGCCGGGAAAACGGCGAAGAAGATATAGAAAATAGCGCCCAGCAATCCCCCAAAGATCCCCCGGAAGGCCATCATGAACGGGCGCAGATCGGACGGCAGCGAGTAGAAGACTGTCGGGAGAGGCGCAATAGCGATGAAAGCGCAAAACATCAGTGCGAGGAGCCAGGCATTCGCGTCCTCCCGGCGGAGAAAGAGTACAGTCATCCCCACGAGAAGGAACGAGACCGGATACGATCCCAGTACCTGGGCCGCAGAAGATCTTGCGAGGCCTTCCTGTGACTTCGATTGGCGGAGCCGGAAGAAGGCGTGGATCGTCACGGTGCCGGGGATCCCGGGGCGCTGCACAGTGACGTCAACCGGATCGCCGGGCTTCGCGTTCCACCAGGCTTCGTTGAGAACATCCGTGGTCCCCGCATCGCGGCCATTGACGGCGACAATGCAATCGCCTGCCCGCAGCCCAGCGCGTTGCGCGGGACTATCCGGGTAAATACTCTGGACATGCTGACAACGAACAACCATTTCGGACGTAGGCTCGTAGCCAATCTCCACGCGCGGCTGCGTGTGACGGACCGCGTACATCCAAAGGGTGCTGTAGAGAGCGGTGGCTGCGGCAAGGAGGACGGCCGCGGCGGTGAGAAGAGGTCGCGGAAGTGAAGTCCAGCGCGGCATGGGCTGACCGGCTCCCTAGGGGCAAAAAAGGAGCACTGAGGGCATGCTACGCAGTGCGCGAGAGGGCGTCAATCCGAGTCAGGCGCGGAAATCTTCGTGGCGAATTACTCCGGGAATTTAAGGCGGCGGACGAGGGCCTGATAGCGCGGGTCGGAACGGATGGAATCGAGGCGCGGGTCGGTCCAGAGGAACGGCACGCAGGCGGAGCGGACTTCGATGGCTTTGTCGTACCAGCGAAACGCGTCGTCCTTGCGACCCAACTCGAGAGAGATGGTGCCGAGCTCGTAGGGGCAGACGTAACGGCGATTCAAGTTCGCGGCGAGGGTGGCCAGGATTTTCTCCGCTTCAGCGCGCTGTCCTGCTGCCGCAAAGATACACCCGACGAATCCGTGGAGCAGCGGACTGTCGTCCAACTTTCTGGCCGTTTCCCCTTCCGCAACGGCTTCGGTGAGTCGCCCCTTTTGTACGTAAGCGAGCCCAAGTTCCATGTGAACGTAAGCATTCTTGGGCTCGATGCTTAGCCCAGCGCGGCCCTTGGCGATGGCCTCGTCATATTGCCGGTTGAGCCAGTAAACCCAGACGGCGTCAATGTACACCTGCCCCGAAAAGGGAGATAACTGCAGCGCACGAGCAATCTCTGCGCGGGCCTCCTCGGGTCGCCGCATCGCGGCAAGAAAGTTCCCGTAGATGTGGTGAGCGTCGGCGAAGCTGGGATTCAATTCCAGAGCCCGCTTAAATTCGCGTTCGGCCCCCGGCCAGTCCCAGTCATAAAAGAAATGAATCCAGGCCAGGGCGTTGTGAGCCTCCGCGAGCGAATCATCGAGTTGGAGCGCCTTTTTCGCTGCCTCTGTGGCCTTGGGCATGATCTCGCGCGGAGACAGGTAGAAATCCTCAAGGGCCGTATAGGTATCGGCCAACCCGGCATAGGCCAGGGCATAGGTCGGGTCGATGGCCAAAGCCTGCTGGTAGAATTCGACACTTTTCCGGAGATCGTCGCCGTT
>OCOJ01040579.1_pt4 | contig 15822 bp, 15 predicted proteins | sample 1539251 | NCBI WGS metagenome assembly OCOJ01 (sample SAMN01911457, study PRJEB22624) | soil metagenome | biome: Soil | place: Malaysia | collected 2012-04-30 | depth RA_metagenome m | reverse complement strand
CAATTTCCTCCTGCAAGTGCCGTAGATCGCATGCTTACGAAATCGACCTTCCGCAACTCCTTTAGATTGCATGCTTACAGAAATAGGGGGGTAGGGGGTAGGGTCCGGACCGGGCGCATCCCTGACACTTTAGACCGGGGACATTGCTGAAAGTGCGAACCTGGAAGGGAGATATTGATCAGCAGAAGACAGTACGCAGGGGATTCAGGCCCGAACTCGCCTGGTGCCACGCCGCGATGCCGGCGCCGCAGTCCGCCTCGGCTTGCGCCCGGCTCTTGCCGGACGGATCAGCACATCGGCGGGAATGCCCAGCTTCTGGTGGAGCGTCCGGATCATGTTCAACGAAAGAGGCCGCTTGCCTTGGAGGACTTCATAGACGCGGGTGCGTCCGCCAATCAGGCCCACGAGTGCCCGCGAATCCTTCCCCTGTTGCTCCAACCGGAACTGAATCGCCGCAACGGGACCGGGCAGATCCATGGGGAAATGTTCCCGCTCATAGGCCTCCACCAGGGTCGCCAATACGTCCAGTTCATCGCCCTCCGCGGAACCCTTGGGAGCGTCAAAGAGCTCTTCCACGCGGCGCAAGGCGCGCTCGTAGTCCCCTTCGTTTCTAATCGGCTTGATCTCCATAGCTCACCGTCCTTACGTCAATCTGGTCGTAATCAGCGTGCGACCCAATCCACTTGATGAAGATGATCCCATGCTCATAATTGATCGCCACCACCAGCCTGTAATCGTTGCCCTTGATGTTGAAGACCACCCGGTCCCGTCCCACGATGCTGGCGGTGGCATACGACCTGCGAACATCGGAGGAGTTCCTCCATTCGGCCCGCGAAACTTCGTGAAACCAGGCATGCAGTGCGGACGCCACAGCCTCTTGGTCTTTCCTGCCTTGCAGCGAGTCAATGAACCGCCGGAGCGTTCGCCTGGCGATTACCCTCACGGCCAGCTCCCAAGCTTCAGGGTATCAATATACCACTGTTCCCCGATTGGGAACAGATGCCTCGAAAATGGACGCAAACGCTCCAAGGCCGAAAAACCAGCCGCACGACAAACGCACAGCCCCTTCCCCGCCGCCCGCTGGGCCAGAGCGGCCGCGCGGCGAGCGGCCAGTCAGGGCGGCGGCGCTACGAGAATGCAGCGGCAGGATGAGCACAGACCCTTCCTTTGTCAGGGCGGGCTGGAATGGCTGTGCCACTGGCCTGCCAAAACTAATAGTGGCCTAAAGGCGGGGGATTGCCTAAAGTGGGGACGCAGCATTCTGCGCGAAAGGGGGTCCTCCCCATGAGTAAACTCCTGCGCAACATCGTCATCGCCATCGTGGTCGTGGTGGCGATCCTGTTTGCCCTGCCGTTTTTCATCAACGTGAACAGCTTCAAGCCCAAGATCGAACACGAGCTGAGCGCCGCACTGGGACGCCACTCCACAGTCGGCAATCTGAGCCTTTCCATACTCGGCGGCAGCGTCTCCGCGGACGACATAACCATCGCGGATGATCCCGCGTTCAGCAAATCGCCGTTTCTCACCGCCAAATCGCTGAAGATTGGCGTCGAGCTGATTCCACTGATTTTCTCGAAGGAGCTGCACGTCACGGACATCACGCTGGATGAGCCCTCCATCAACGTGCTGAGCAACGCGAGAGGCGCTTACAACTTCCAGAGCCTGGGAGGAACCGCGCCGAGGTCCGAGTCCTCTTCTTCCTCCGGCGGGGGGCTGACCGCCTTCTCCGTGGCCGAGCTGAAGGTAAACGACGGGAAGCTGGTGATCGGCAAGGTGGGCTCGTCCGCCAAGCCCACGACCATCGAGAAGGTCAATATCGAGGTGAAGAATTTCTCGGCTACCACGCAGTTCCCGTTCACCATGACCGCGCTGCTGGCCGGCAGCGGGAAGCTGAGCCTGGACGGCAAGGCTGGTCCGCTGGCTCCGGCGGGAACGCCGGTCGAGGCCGCGCTGAAGCTGGCGGACCTGAACCTGGCCGCGGTGGGCGCGGCGCCCAGCGCGGGCCTGGGCGGCACCGGCAACCTGGATGGCAAGCTGGAGTCCGACGGCAAGAACGCCAGGATCAACGGCACGCTGACCGTGGACAAGCTGAAGCTTTCGCCCAAAGGCACGCCGGCCCCGAAACAGGTGGCCGTGAAATTTGCCACCACTTACAACACCGTCAGCGAATCCGGCACGCTCTCCGAGGGAGACATCTCCGCGGGCAAGGCAGTGGCGCATCTGACCGGAGGCTACCGCAGCCAGGGAGAAGCGATGCTGCTGAACATGAAGCTGGACGCGCCGGGAATGCCGGTGGACGACGTCGAGTCGCTGCTGCCCGCAGTGGGCGTGACGCTTCCTTCCGGCTCCGGGCTCAAGGGCGGCACGCTTTCCGCCAACCTGGGCATCTCCGGGCCGACGGACAAGCTGGTGATTACCGGTCCGGTGAAGATCGAGAACAGCAGCCTGACGGGCTTCGACCTGGGCGGAAAACTGGGCGCCCTTTCCGCGTTCACCGGAAAGGCCGCTTCGAGCAAGGACACGGTGATCCAGAACGCCAGCACGGACGCGCGCGTGGCCCCGGAAGGCACCAAGCTGGATAACATCAACGTAAACGTGCCCTCGCTCGGGACGCTGACCGGAAGCGGCACCGTCAGCCCGGAAGGCGCGCTCAACTTCCACATGGTGGCCAACCTGAGCGGGGCGGGGGGAGAACTGACCAAACTTGCAGGCTTCGGCGGCAAGGGCGGAGGAGGCCTTCCGTTCATGATCGAAGGAACCACCTCCGACCCGAAATTTGTGCCCGATGTGAAGGGCATTGCGGGCAGCGCCATCCAGCAGGCGATTGGCGGAAAGACCGGTCTGGATACGAAGAATCCAGCCAGCGCGTTACAAGGGCTGTTCAAGAAGAAGCCGTAAGCCATTTGCGGCCACACTGCGGCTTGGCAGGCCGCTCATTTTGTAGCCCCGCCTTCCAGGCGGCAGGGCGGAGCGGGAGCGCAGTGCGCGGCAGGCACGCGCCAGCCTGAAGGCTGGCGCTACACGCCCGCGCGGAACGTGCCATCCGCCGAAGCGATGCCCCAAACCATATGCGGAGTGTTGAAAGCAAGCCCGGGAGTGCCGTTGCGGTCCAGCAGGATCAAGCCGCCGGTGCCTCCCGTGCGCGCGGCCAGCAGACGGACGGCTTCGTGCGCTGCTTCCTCGGCGGAGCGGCCCGCGCGGAGCATCTCCACCGCGGACTTGGCCATGACGATCTTCATGATCGCTTCGCCCCAGCCGGTCGAGGAGACGCCTCCGGCCTCCGTGTCCGCATAGCAGCCGCAGCCGATCATCGGGGAATCGCCCACGCGCCCGGGGGCTTTGCAGCAGGTGCCTCCGGTGGAGGTGGCGGCATAGAGGTTTCCCGCGCGGTCCATGGCGATGGCGCCCACGGTGCCGCCGTCACCATGCTGCGCGGAAGGCGCCGCGGCGCGGGCCTCCGCGAGCTTCTCCGAATACGCAGGGGAGAAAACAAACTCAGGGTCGTGGAATTGCCGCTGGTGGCCAAAGCGCAGGCAGAGTTTCCAGGCGCGGCGCTCGCGGTCCACCACCAGGTCTTCCGGGCGGCACAAGCCAAATCCCTGCTCGAGGGCAAAGCGCTCCGCGCCGGCTCCGGCCAGCAGCATGTGATGGCTCGCTTCCATTACCTTGCGCGCCAGGCGGATGGGATTGCGAATGCGCTCCACGGCGGCCACGGCGCCGGAGCGCAGCGTGCGGCCCTCCATGACGATGGCGTCGAGCGAGACGTGGCCGTCACGGTTCAGGTGCGAGCCCGTGCCGGCATCGTACTCCGCGTTGTCTTCGAGCGAGACGACGGCGGCTTCCACCGCGTCCAGGGCGGAGCCGCCCGCGGAAAGAATTTTCCACCCGGCGGCCAGCGCTTCCCGGCAGCCGGACTTGCAGGACTCGATGCAGGAATCAGGGACCGCCCAGGCGCCGCCGTGGACGATGAGTGAGGGAGGCATCCGAGACATTCTAGGAGAAGAGAGAGAGAAAGGACAAAGATAACGCCGAGACGCAGAGGCCGCAGAGAGGATCGCAGAGAAACTCAGAATCAACAAGGAAAACACGGAGAGAGGGCGGAGAACAGCAGGGAGAAGAAATCTAATCGCCCTGAGGTTTGGCGGTATGAAAAGTGAGATCGCTGGAGGAGGATTCCGAACGCGACTGGGAGGCGGCAGCCGCGCGCGCCGCCGGCGCCGGCGCGGGCGAGGGAACCGCGCTGCGCTGCGGGGCGGGTGCGGACCCGTTGATCGCTTCCGAGGCGGTTTGCCGCGGGACTACGTCCACCAGCCGCCCGGCTTGAATTTCATTCCAGGTGTGCACGATGCGCTGGATGACCGAGATGTTCGGCCCGATGGCCAGCAGCCACAGCGCGGGGGCCATGCGATTGCCGAGCGCGCCCAGAATCAGCAGCACGATGCGCTCCGGGCGCTCCCAGAAGCCGGCCTTGCAACTGGGGATCAGCGATTCGGCCCGCGCCCGCGCGTAACTGACCATCACCGAGCCGGCCATGGCCACACCTACCAGGATGGCGTAGAAGAAGCGGTTCACGCGCGCGTAGTAGACCAGCAAACCGAGGTAGAGGACCAGGTCCGAGTAGCGGTCAATTACCGAGTCGAAGAACCCGCCGAAGGGAGTTACGCGGCCCTGCGCGCGGGCCACCCGGCCGTCGGTCATGTCGAACACGCTGGCCAGCAGCATCACCACGCCCGCCGCGGGAAATCGCCCGGCGGCAAAGAACACCGCGGCCCAGACATTGATGACCAGGCCGGTGAAGGTGAGGACGTTGGGATGGACGCCGGTGGCGGCGAGGGCGTCCACCAGCTTGTACAGCACCCAGTGGCCTGCCTTGCCGATTTTGCTGGTGATCATTTGTTGCGCCGCTGCCCTCTATCACTGATTCCGGGAAGCAGCCGCCCGCGTTCCCTAGTCCTCGTCGTGGATCGTGAGCAGCTTCAGAATTTCCAGTTCTTTCTTGCCCGCGGGGGTCAAAACGCTCACCGTGTCGCCCACCGCCTTGCCCAAGAGCGCCCGGCCGATGGGCGAGGTGGTGGAGATCCAGCCGCGCGAGGCGTCCGACTCTTCCGTGGTCACCAGCTTGTACTCGGTTTCCTTGGATTTTTCCACGTCGAGCACGATCACCCGCGAACCGTAGGCGGCCTTGTTCCGCGGCAGGTTATCCAGGTTCATCATGGCCACGTTGGAAAGGCGCTGCTGCAACTGGCCCAGCCGCGCGGTCAGGTAGGACTGCCGCTCCTTGGCATACTTGTACTCCGCGTTTTCGGAGAGGTCGCCGTGCGCACGGGCCTTCATCAGCTCCTTGGGCAGGTCGTGGTTCAACTCGAATTCCACGCGCTCGAGTTCCTCTTCGATTTTCTTCCTGATTTTGCGTTCGATTTCGCCCATCGAGTCTCTGGTCGCGGAATCCAGCCGGCCTCCCCGCTCCGTGCGCCGTCCGGCGGATTCTCCGCGGGAATCTTTTCTGGCGGAGANGGGGGGGATTCGAACCCCCGGTACACGTTTTAGCGCGTACAACGGTTTAGCAAACCGCCGCCTTAAGCCTCTCGGCCACCTCTCCGCGCAACACGGCAGCCCGCGGGCGCACACTCGCCCCGCCCCACCGCTTAGCCGAAATTATATCATGCACCCCGCAAGGTCCCGGCGGTCATGCCGGGGGATCGTCGCTGCTGGCCGGGCGGTTTTCCTTCGTGGCCCGCAGGATGCCCGTTTCGTCCAGGTAGAAGCTGCGGAAGCCGTAGCGCTCCGGCTGGGCCACGAGCGAGTAGTGCGTGATGCGGCCATCGAGTTCCGTGGCGGTGTAATTCAGGTTGTAGCCCTCGCGCTTCGCTTCCTGCGCGGGAGTGCGTTCCTTTTCCCCCAGCGCTTCGAGGGAGGCAGGGTACTGGCCGTCCTTCGCCTCCGCGTAAGCGGCAAGCTGCCGGCCGATTTCGCGAAGGGAAGCAGCCGCCTGGCCTTCGGCCTGGACGGCGCTCGCGGCGCGGCGGTCCGGCACCATGTAGAGCAGGAAGCCCCACACCGCTCCAATCAGCACCGCAAAGAGCAGCAGCACGCGCAGCCGGCGCGCCAGCGAGGGGGGCGGTGCAGGCGGCTCCGCGGCGCGGGCGGCCAGGTCCGTACCGCAGTGCGGGCACACCTCCGTCGCCTGGTTGATTTCGTACTCGCATTCGGGACAGGTGTACATGAGAGAGCGAAAATCGAAAAACGAAACTCGAAATTCGAAAATCGCGCAGCCGGGATGCTATGGCTTCAGTGACATTACCCGGCGCCCGCAAAGGCAAAGTAGCCGATTTTCGTTTTTCGAGTTTCGATCTTCTCAGGCTTCGGGGGCGTGGCCAACCACAACCATTCCCATGGCGGCCTGAACGCCTCCGGCCAGGGGAAGACGGAAGAAGACGGTCCAGGTTTGAAGATCATCCTGGAAGCGCAGTGCGGGGGCCGCGGCGGAATCGTCTCCCGGCCCGAGGCTCCAGACGCTGGGGTGCTTGCTTCCCGTTGTTTTGGTGCTGCGCTTGATGGTCTCGTCGCGGCTCAGGGTTGCCGGGTCCGCATCTTCGGTGACCGGGGAAAGAAGAGCGAAGTCCCGCTGCGGGGCCACGCCCTGATGATTGCCGTCCACGGGGTGCAGCGCATAGCGCAGCGTGTACAGACCGGGCTTGATCTTCTGGTTGCGGAAATCGGTGGTGGGAGTGGCGATGCGCATGATGCCCAGGAAGGTGCCTTCCGCAAGCTGGCCAAACGTCACACCCAGTTCGGTGGAGGGCGTGGCCGCCACGGGCACTTCCTTGCGCAGCCAGATTGCGCAAAGCACGCCGCTGGGGGACTTCACCTCCAGCGCGTCCGTGCGCACGGCATCGCGCAGTGGAGCCGGCACCTCCGCGGGCGGCGCCTCCGAGACCTTCTCAAGGCTGTAGGTTTCCGCGGAGAACGCCGGAGAAATGGAAGCAATGAAGAGCGCCACTGTCGCGAGCCAGAGTGGGAATTGAACCCGCTCCGCCGCGTGCGCCGCCCACGCAAAGCGGCGCCCAGGCGCCGCGCTCCAAAGGAGAGGCATCACGCTGCGAAATGGCCGACGAAGGCGCCGCGGCGTCCGGCGTCATGCCACGTTGCGCCCAAGTGATTGCCGCTGTAGGTGCCTTCCAGCGTCACCGCGGGCATGGCGTGCGTCAGGTGGGAAGCCAGCGGCTGATAGAAAACTTCCTCGTTATGGCAGATTTCGTCGCCCGGAGCGATCGCGCGCGTGGCGATGCGCACGGTGTTCGCTTCGACGGAAACCACGCCGTGCTGCGCGCCCAGCTCGAAGCGGATCGGACTGGTCTCGGTGGCGACGACGGTTGAGAGCAGCGGGCCGGCCTGCGCCTGCGCTAAGCGAGCCAGCGCCGCGCGCTGCTCCGCGGTGGCGCGCGCATCCACGATCATTACCGCGCGGGCCGGCAGCGGATTGGAATAGGGACTGCCCAGCGTGGCGCTGGCGCGCACCACGGCGAGAACGCTCAGCCCATCGAGCCGCACCCCTTCCCACGCGCCCGAGGTAACGTGCCAGGCGAGCACGGCCTCGTCGCCGGTCAGGCCGACTTCGCCATTGGCGAAGCACGGGCCGGTGTAAACGTCGGCAGTGCGAAATTCGGCGTAGTCGCCGGAGATGGTCGCCGCGCCCGTATCCGCAGGCGTCGCGGCCATCGCGGGCAAAGCCCAAACCAGGGCAAGCGACAGGAGAAAAAGAGCGGCGGGCAATTTCATGATCTGCCTCCCACAAAGGTTGGATGTGATTTTCCCACTTTTGGGTACGCCCCGCAATCATTCGGGCCATGTAGCACAGGCTTTCAGCCTGTTCCTGAGCCGCGCTTCAACCCGTCCCGCGAGGCGGAGTGGACCGGTTTGTGCGGGACCCGGCAAAGCCCGGCGCGGGCACAGGCTGAAAGCCTGTGCTACCAGGTCCGAAGGTTGTCAGTTGAGCTTCGCGAATTCGGCCTTCGCTGCCCGGAGGACGGGAATGTCCGGGTCCGCGTCCTTCCAAAGCGTAAGAAAATCCTGATAGGCGGCGCGTGCTCTCGCCGCGTCGCCCTGCAAGGCATAAGCGCGGGCCAGGCCGAGCCGGGCGAGCGCGCCAATGGGATCATTAAACACAATGCCGCGATGGTTGATGATTTTCTGGAACTCTACCGCGGCTTCCGGGCCGCGACCAGCGGCCAGATACGCTTCGCCGCGCGCATGAATGGCGTACAAGGCGGCCCAATAAAAGGTAGGCCCCCCCCATGCTCCCAATTCATACGGGGCGGCGGCGCGGAGACTCTCAATGGCCTCAGAAGCATTTCCCTTGCGTACCGCGATCTTTGCGCGGAGGGTCGGCAGGTAGTTGAACTGGACGATGGTATCCTCGGGCAGGCGCTTGGCCATATCGCCGGCGAGAGCTTCCACGCGAGCCGTATCTCCCACAAAAGCGAGCGCAAGAGCGCTTAGGTACTGCACATCCCGGCTCGTGGAATGCGCCGGCCGCGCTGCCACTCGTTGCCTGGCTTCCACACCATTGCCGAACAGGGCTTCGCGCAAGGCCGCTTCGGCTTCGTAGCCTGCGGCTATCTCATTCTCTTCCACGCGTTCCGCCGCGGCTTCAGCACGGCGGGAGAACTCCCGTGCCTCTCTCAGCCGCCCGAAATAGGCGGCGGTATTGGCTTCCAGGTCCAGAAACTCGTCTTCGACTCCCGGCCTGCCCTCCGACCAAGCTACGTGCTGTGCCATCCCTACAGAATTATTCTGCAAGAAATCAATTCCGTAGAGGGCGATATGGAAGATGGGCCAATTGAGTTTGCGTTGGACAGCTTGCTGATACGTGGCCTTGGCTTCATCGAGCCGGTTCAGCGCGAGATAGTCAAGCGTCAGGACGAAGTAGGGTACGGGATTGCCTGGCGCCAAATTTATGCCTTCGACGCCTTCGGGAATTGCTTTCTCATACTGTCCCAAGGCCGGATAAATGATTCCAGACAGGAAGCTATGCGGCATCCAATCGCGAGGATAAGCCTGCACCCAGAGGCCGCAGTCCTGTTCCGCCTTTTCCAGGTCTCCGGTGACCATCATATGGAAGGAAGCAGAGATGAGATACTTCTCCGCCTCGCTGGTTCTATCGCGCAGTTCGTAAGCCTTTCGAGTGTAATCTGCGGCGGTTCCGGAAGCTCCAATATCGCCATACATGCGGCCCAAGAAGGCATAGGCCAGAGCAAAGTTCGGGTCCAGCTCGGTGGCACGTTTGAAAAATGGAATCGCTGCTGCCGATCCTGTCGCCATCAGCACCTTTTTGCCTGAGCTGAAGGCTTTCAGGGCTTCCAGCGACGGGGTGGTGGCCTGCTCGAGAGGCGTATCAAATTTATGCACGGTGCTCAGCGACTCGCCCAGCTTGTTCCGAATGTCGGAGGCTGTTCTCCCCAAGGCTTCGAGCACGTGGTTCTTGTCTCCCGCCTGCGCTTCGGTGCTCGCCAGCGAGGAGCCGCTCGCGCAATTGACCGCCTTCAAAGTCAGCAGGTACTCCGTGCCGATCTGGGCAATCGAACCTTCGAGGACTGCCGCGCTCGCCGTCCGCTGGCAAATCTCACGGGAAATTTCGCCGCTGAGTTTGACGTCAGGCTTCTGCCCCATCATTTGGAGGGTCTGCTGGATTTGCTGCTCCGAGATGATGCTCAGGAATGGGGATTGCTCGAGTTGTACGGAAAGCCCCTGACGCAGAGTTCCATCGAACACCGGGTCGCCGGTGGCGTTAGTGAAATCGGCGAGAACGATGGTGTCCTTTGCCGTGAGCGCGTGCGCCTTGCGTGTATAAAGCAGCCACCCGGCCACGGCCAGTCCGATTACCAGCACGGCCCCGCCGATTGCCATCGCCCATCGCGCCCCTGCGGATTTCTGCGCTACCGCCGATCCGGGCGCGGCAGCAACCGAGGCGGTGCGCAAAAGTTCATCACCCCGTTCTGCAGCGGCCACGGGCGCGCCGGAATCGCGCTTCAGCCGTTGCAGGTCGGCGCGCAGGTCCGAGGCGGTCTGATAGCGCAGCGTGCGGTCTTTTTCGAGGGCTTTATGAATGACCCGCTCCAGGTCCGCGGCCAAGTCCGGATTCAGCCGGACTGGAGCCACCGGGGTCTTGTGCAGCAAGGAATCGAAGAGGGCGGCGGAGCTTTCCCCTCGAAACGGCAGAGTGCCCGTGGCCATTTCGTAGAGCACCACGCCGAAGGAAAACAAGTCCGTGCGCGCATCCAGCTCTTTGGCCAGCGCCTGCTCGGGAGACATGTACGCGACGGTTCCCACGGCCGCTCCCGGGCGCGTCAACGACGCTTGGGAAACACCGGCCGAGGCGTCCGCAGAAAGAGTGGCGGTCCCGCCAAGGTCGCGCTTCGGCATGAGTTTGGCGAGGCCGAAGTCGAGGATTTTCGCGTGGCCTCGCCGGGTGACGAAGATGTTTGCGGATTTGATGTCGCGATGGATGATGCCGGCCGCGTGGGCGGCCTCGAGTCCATCGGAGACTTGAATCGCCAGCTCCAGCAGCGGCTCCGTGTCCAGTGGACGGCCGGCGATGCGCTGCTGGAGCGACTGGCCATCCAGGTACTCCATGGCGAGGAAGGCCCGGCCGTTTTCCTCGCCGATGTCGTAAATGGTGCAGATGTTGGGGTGATTGAGCGCGGATGCGGCTTCGGCTTCGCGCCGGAAGCGTTCCAGGGCCTTGTGGTCCCGGGCCAGCTCCTCCGGAAGGAATTTCAGAGCCACGGGCCGGTGCAGGCGGGTGTCCTCGGCTTTGTACACCACGCCCATTCCGCCGCCGCCCAGTTTTTCCAGGATGCGGTAATGCGAAACAGTCTGCCCGGTGAGGGATTGAGATTCTTGCACTTCCTGCGGATTTTAGTGAGCGCCAAGGAGCGAGTCAACGCGCCACGGGGCGCCGCGGCGCGCAGGCAGCATTCCCGGAAACTATTCCATGCGGCAGCAGCCGCGGCCTTCGCGGCAATGCTCCAGGCTGGCGATTTTCCCGTCCGGACCGATGAGCGATTGAGTGATTGCGCACCAAAACGGGCCGGCCTTCTGCGCCTCGAGCGATTCCGGCCGGTCGTGGTCCGGCGTGTCATAGAACATGGTCTTGGCGCGCAGGCAGCAGCAGACTTCGCCTTTTGCAATGAGGGATGGTAGCAATGCCATGACTATGCCCTCCCCGCGGCCAGAATGGCCCGCTTTACCGCGACGCGGGCGAGCTGGACTTTGTACTTGTTCCCGCTGAGCGGCTTCGCGCCGGCCACTGCGGCTTCTCCAGCCTTGGCCGCGCTTTCCGCTCCAAGAGATTTTCCCGCGAGCGCACGTTCCGCTTCCGCGGCGCGCCAGGGATGGGGCGCCACGTGGCCGAGCACGATGCGCGCCTCGCGCACATTGCCCCCGTCCACGCGCAGAGCAACGGCGGCGGCGGCGAGCGGCCAGTCGAGCGCCTGTTTCTCGCGCACTTCGTAGATGGCGGTCTTCCAGGCTTCCGCGCCCTTGGGCAAGTGCACGGCGGTAACAATCTCGCCGGGCTCCAGCGAATACTCGCGCTCGTTCTCTTTTTGCGGAGCGCGGTAAAATTTTTCGAGCGCAATGTTGCGCGCGCCCTTGGCCCCAGCGATCTCAAGTTCGGCCCCGAGCGCGACGAGAATGGGCGCGAGGCTGGAAGGATTTACAAAGTATGCAGGGCCGCCGTTGCCCAGGATGGCGTGATAGCGGTTGTCGCCGCCGGGCACGAGCGGGTTCCCTTTCGCGTCGCGGGCCAGCAGGCCAAAGCCGTTGCGGAAATACCAGCAGCGCGGGCGCTGCAAGAGGTCGCCGCCCACAGTGCCCATGTTGCGGATCTGCATGCTAGGCACGGCTGCGGCTGCGGCGGCGAGGCCAGGGAAATTCCTGGTCAGGTCCGCGTGGCCGGCCAGTTCGTGGAGGGTGACGGTCGCGCCGATGCGCCAGCCGCCGGCTTCGCGCGAGATTCCGCCGAACTCCTTCACGCCCTTGATATCCACCAGACGCTTCGGCGAGACCACGTAGTTTTTCATCAGGCTGAGCAGGTCCGTGCCGCCGGCCAGGATGGCGGATTCTTCCAAGCTTCCGCCGAGCAGGCTGAGCGCCTCGGCCCGTGTGGTGGGACGCGCGTATGCAAAGGATTCCATTTACGCCCTCCCCGCGCGCGGAGCGCTTTCCAGCGCCGCCAGCACTTTCGGCGGCGTGATGGGAATGGTGGGCACGCGCACGCCGATGGCGTTGGCCACGGCGTTGGAAATGGCCGCGCCCGGCGAGACGACCGGCGGCTCGCCCAGGCCGATGACGCCGCGCTCGTCGTAGCCGGGCCCGGTCATCATGTGCACGCGGAACCTGCCGATGTCCGCCAGTCCGGCCAGCTTGTAGAACTCCATGTCCGGATTCAGGCAGCGGCCGGTCTGCTCGTCCATCAGCTTTTCTTCAAAGAGGGCGTAGGTGACGCCCATGATGAGCGCGCCGTACACCTGGCTTTCCGCCGTCTTCATGTTGAGAACGAGGCCGCAATCCTGCACGGCGACGATTTCCTCGATTTTGACCACGCCGGTTTCCGTGTCCACACTGACTTCGGCCATCTGCGCGCCGCCCACGCCGCTGGAGATCAGGTCCATGGAGCGCTGGCCGGCGGCGGTGATCGGGGTGGCGCCCATCTTCGCGCAGGCTTCCTTCCAGGAAATCGCCCGGCTGGGATCCGAGGCCACGCGCACCTTGCCGCCCACGGCTTCGAGTTCTTCCGGCTTGGCGTTCAGTGCTGGAGCAACCTTGGCCAAGAGCTCGTTGAGCGCGCTGGTGGTGGCCCGTCGTGTGGAGGAACTGACCCCGCCGGAGGTCGTCGAACCGCCCGAAGCCCCCGAGGGCGGGTACTTGCTGTCGCCGATATTCACGGTGATGGCGGAGATGGGCAGGCCGAATGTTTCTCCGGCTACCAGCGCGATGATGGTGCGCGTGCCCGTTCCCAGGTCCTGGCTGCCGAGGGAGATATCCACCGAGCCGTCGGGATGAATCGTGCAGTTGCAATTGCTCTGGTGGCCGCCGCCGCCCCAGGTGTGGATGGAAAGCCCCAGGCCGCGCCGGAGATGGCCCTCGCCTCCCGCGCCGCGCGGATGCCATTTCTTCTTCCACTCGATCATCTCCGCGGCCCGGAGCAACTCTTCGTGATAGACCTTGCTGCGCTCGCCGGTCAGCTCGATGTTCTTGATGAAGAAATCGAGCGGGTCCATGGGAATGGCCGCAGCCAGGTCGTCCAGCGCGCACATGGTGATGACCGCGCACTGCGGGTGATTGGGCGCACGCCAGGCGCGGCCCGGGCCGATGTTCGTGAGCACCGCGGTGTGCCGGGTGCGGCGATTCGCCGCGCGCATCACGTAGGGCAGCGGCGGATTGCCGCCGCTCTGCGGGCCGGAGGTGCCCCAGGATTCCGAGTCCCAGGCCACCAGCGTGCCGTCTTTTTTCGCCCCCACCTTGACCCGGGCATGGATGGAGGGGCGCGCTCCGGCCTCCAGCAGCTCCTGGTCGCGCTCGAGCATCATCTTGACCGGCCGCCCCGCTTGTTTCGCCAGTTTGGCGCACGCCGGGCCCCAGGGGTCCGCGCCGAATTTGCTGCCAAAGCCGCCGCCCATGTACTGCGTGATTGTCTCGACATTGGCCGCGGGGATATTCAGCATCTTGCTGAATTCTCCCGCGATTCCAGTGACGTTTTGAGAGGAAGCCCAAACGGTGAGCTTCTCGCCTTGCCATTCGGCCACCTGGCCATGCGCCTCCAGGCAGCAATGTGTGATCACGCTGGCGCCGTAGGTGCCTTCGCTGGTCACTTCGGCGGACTTCATGGCGCCGTCGGGGTCGCCTTCTTTGGCTTCCGAGCCGGCCTGCGTGCGATCCGCGCCGGCCGCTTGCGGCGTCGTGTCGCTCACCAGGTGTGGCAGGACTTCGTACTCGACTTTCACTTTCCGCGCGGCGTCGCGCGCCTGCTCCTCCGTTTCCGCGGCCAGGGCCACGATTTCCTGCCCGGCCCACAGCACTTCCTTGCCCGGCTCGAACATCACCAGCACGGCGTGGACGCCCGGCATTTTTTCCGCAGCGGAAGTATCAATGCTCTTCACATTCGCGTGCGCATGCGGCGAGAGCACCATCTTTCCGTAGAGCATGCCGGGGCGGTTGATGTCGTACGCGTATTTCGCCCGGCCCGAAGACTTCACCGGACCGTCGATGCGCGTGAAGGATTTTCCGATGAGCGAGCGCTTACCGGCCGCGGGCCATTTGTAGTCCGCCATCACGCCCTCCCGGCCAGGCGCGTGGCGGCATCCAGCGCCGCCTCGCGCACGCCCATGTAGGTTCCGCAGCGGCACAAATTGCCGCCCAGCCCCGCGGTCACATCTTCATAGCTGGGATTCGGATGCTGCTTCAGGAAGGCGGTCACGGCCATCACAAAGCCAGGAGTGCAGAAGCCGCACTGCTGTGCGTCGTGTTCTACGAACGCGGCGGAAACCGGGGCGAGTTCGCCTTCCGCGGCCAGGCCCTCGATGGTGGTGATTTCATAGTGCTGCGCTTCGATGGCCAGCACGTTGCAGGAATAGGCTGCCTTGCCGTCCAGCAACACCGTGCAGGCGCCGCAGACGGCGCGGTCGCAGACTTTTTTTGCGCCGGTGATGTCCAGGTGATCGCGCAGGGCATCGAGCAGCGTGACGCGCGGCTCGAGTTGCAGGTTGTGCGTCTTCCCGTTGATCTTCAGGGTGATGGGCACCCGCCCGGGGCCGGTGAGGGCGCCGGATGCGGGTTGCGCGGAAGCACTGGCCGCCTCCAGCAGACCTTCCGTGGCGATGACGCCGGCGGAGACCGTCACCCCGGCGCCCTTCAAAAATGCGCGGCGCGAAAAGCCCTTCGCGTCCTCCTCACCCGCGAACCCGCCCGGCGGCAGGCCGTCTTCGGGCGGACGGCGCTTCTCTTGGTCACTCATGCGCATACCTCCACGGATTTGCCTGACAGCGGAAAAGTAGAAGAGGCGGACAAACTGGCGAGCCCGGAAACATCTTCCCCCTCAGCGGAAGGCACATCGTACTCCACTCCAGCAGGCTCGGCAATCGCGCCAGCAGCGGCGCAAGGCCGGATTCTCTTCCGCCAGAATGGACGCGCAGCGGCGCTTTCCAGTTTCTTCGGTTCTCTTCGGTCACAGATTATCCAGGAAGAACTGCGTCATGCGCCGGAACAGATGGATGCGCGCCTCCGCGTCCGTGATGCCGTGACCCCGATCGGGGTAGAAGGAGAATTCCGCGTAGCGCCCCGCCTTGATGAATTCGTTCTGCAGCTCGACGCTATTGGACATGTGCACGTTGTCGTCGCCGGTGCCGAAAGCGATGAGCAGCTTGCCCCGCAGGGCGCCAGCGAAATTCACGGGCGAGGAATCCTTGTAGCCTTCCGCGGGCCCCTGGCCGGGGATGAACCACTGGCCCATGTAGCGCTCCGTGTAGATCGTGTCGTACAGGCGCCAGTTGGCCACCGGCGAGCCGGCGAATCCGGCGCGAAAGACGCCGGGCGCGCGCAGCATCGCGGTGAGGGCCATAAATCCGCCGTAGCTCCAGCCCCAGATTCCAATACGCGAGCCGTCCACATAGGGCTGGGATTTCAGCCAGGCCACGCCGGCGAGCTGATCCTCCAGCTCGACGCGGCCCAGGTGATGAAAAATGGGAGTCTCGAAGGCGTGGCCGCGCGCGGGACTGCCGCGATTGTCCAGTTCGAAAATGATGTAGCCTTTCCGGGCCATCA
>OCOJ01037307.1_pt3 | contig 15846 bp, 16 predicted proteins | sample 1539251 | NCBI WGS metagenome assembly OCOJ01 (sample SAMN01911457, study PRJEB22624) | soil metagenome | biome: Soil | place: Malaysia | collected 2012-04-30 | depth RA_metagenome m | reverse complement strand
CGGACAAGGAGACAGTGACACTGCACCTTCACTGAATGGCTGACCCATGCAACTCGGATAACGCTAGGAAGTCACACAGGTCAGCAGTCGGCTCAACCCTTCGAACCTTTTGTAAGTATCACCGAGGTCGAGGTCCTAGCTCCCAGATCCATCAACGAAAGTCCCGAGAGCGGCTGGTCCGACGGCGTCCTCAACTCCGCAAGACAATCTCAGAACGGCAACGCAAGAGGCTTAAGGGAGTTGTCAATGACTTGGATCGGCATCCTAGAGGCGGCTGCGAGTTCGATGAAAAGACTCCAATTTGCAGCGCCCGCTTCATATGCCAGCCCCACCAAAACCGCAGGCTGGACCCTGCCAGGCCCGATCCATGAGCGCAGGCTGAGCCGGTTGATCTTAGGGAGATTCAACTGGTGCAGTTAGCGTAATAACTACAGAATGCATCTGCAGGTTGTGCCCACCACAGGACGGGGCTTGAGGCAAGAGACGCGAGGTTCCATTCGGGCACAGTTTCACGTTCGGTGGAGCGCTTACCCTGAAACCGCCGGTGTGCTGCTTACTTCTTCCTGGTGGATTCTTCCGGAGGGTCGTCTATTCCCTTCTCGTTAAGGACAAAGACCGTGTCCCTCTCCGGGTGGTACGGGCTGTCCACCATCCTCGCGATGCGATTCTTGGCAGCCTTCCTGAGATATATCCTATAGGTGCTCGTGTGGGCTACGACATGACCTCCCGTCGGCCTCGTGGGGTCTCCAAAGAACGAGTCCGGGGCTGCCTGGACCTGGTTCGTCACAACCACAGCGATGTTGTAGATCTCTGCCGTACGTAGAAGCTGATGCATGAACCTGTTCAGCCTCTGCTGTCGCTCTGCCAGCGTTCCCCTCCCCAGGAACTCCGCCCTGTAGTGGGCGACAGCGCTATCAAGGATGACGAGTTTGACCTTGTTCGGTTCGAGTATCCTGCCCAGGTCTTTGACTATGAGCTCCTGGTGGGCACTATTGTACGCCCTGGCGACGGTGATGTGCGAAAGTATCTTTTCGGCGTCTATGCCCCTCGCCTCGGCTATCTCCTGAATCCTTTCGGGCCTGAACGTCCCCTCTGTGTCTATGTAGACAGCGCCCGCGTCGAGCCCCCCCTCCCCCTTGGCCTGTTGCACCATCACGCATAGCGTGTGGCAGATCTGTGACTTGCCCGACCCGAATTCCCCGAAGAACTCTGTCATCGCCCAGGTCTCGATGCCCCCACCTAGGAGATCGTCGAGGTTCTTGGAACCTGTGGAGATTCGGTCTATCGCCTTCCGCTTGACCAGCAGATCTGCGGCGTTGATGAAATCAGGCTCAAGCCTGTTCATCTCGACAAGCTTCTTCCGAGCCTTGTTGTTCAGGTCGATGGCCTTGCTAATGTCAATGTCAACAGCCTCCGCGATATCCATCGGACCAGCGGTGGCCAGGTCGAGGATGGTCTCGATGCCCGCGTCCTTCAGCTTTTGCTTTGTCGCCGGACCAACGCCGGGAAGAGTGTCCACTTCGAGGTTCTCTTCAGTTTCAGTCAAACCTGTCTCGCGAACGTCTTCCACTAGATAAGTGTGCCTCAGGGAGAGATGCGCGAAACTGTTCTGGGAAAGAGGCTCGCAGAGCGGATGTGCTTGAGCCCGGCGATCCATCTGGTGCACCTTTCCACGCCGATGCCGAAACCAGTGTGGGGGGGCATCCCGAACTTTCTCAGCTCGAGATACCATGAGAAAGACTCCGTCGGGAGATTCTGGCTCGCGATCCTCGACATCAGCTCGTTGTAGTCGTGGATCCTCTGGCCTCCGGTGGCCAACTCGCCACCCCCCTCGGGGGCGATTAGGTCGGCTGACATGGTGACCGTGGGCCTGTCGGGATAGGTCATGTGATAGAACGATCTCGCGCTCAGGGGGTAGTCAGTGATGAAGAAGGGGGAGTCCTGGGTGAGGCTTACTGCCCTTTCAGCCTCCGTCGGAAGGTCGTCCCCCCACTCGAACCCGAATCCCTTCTTCTCGGCGATGGCCCTCGCCTCGTCGTAACTCATCCTCATGAACGGCACCTCGGGCTGTCTGAGCGTCCTTCCCAGTATCTTCAGCTCAGCCTGCCGCCTTTCGAGGACGCGCTCCACCATCTTGGAGAGGAGCCCCTCCTGGACCTGCATGTTCTCAGGCTGGGTGGTGAACGCCTGCTCAGACTCTATCATCCAGAACTCGGTAAGATGCTTTGCAGTTTTCGACTTCTCAGCCCGAAAGGCCGGTTGGAAGATCCAAACCTTCTGGAGGGCCGGTAGGGCCGCTTCCTCGTAGAACTGGGCGCTCTGGCTGAGGCTGGCTTTCTTGCCGAAGTAGTCCACGGAGAAGAGAGTTGACCCCCCTTCGACCGCCGCCTGGACGAAGGTAGGAGCGCTGATGAGCTGGAAGCCGTGTTCCCTGAAGTAGTCGAAGGCAGCGCCAATTACCTCTGACCTGATTCTCATGGCGGCAATTGCCTTGGGACCCCTTATGCTGAGGTGCCTCTTGTCGAAGAGGAACCCAGGGGACCGCGCAGCGGTTCGCGTGATTGGCCAGCTTTCTGCCAGAGACACAATCTCGAATTCCGTCGCTGCAATCTCCTTGCCCCCGGGGGCCCGCTTGTCGTCTCTGACGCTCCCCTTGACAGTGACTGCCGATTCCTTGGTTGCTCCCCTGGCCGCTTCGTAGGCCTTGTCCGACGCCCCCCTTCGAGCGGAGACCTGAACGTACCCCGTGCCGTCCCGGATGAGCGCGAATAGCAGCCCCCCTACGGTGTGCTTACGGGCGACCCACCCTCTCACCTCGACCTTGGAGGGTGCCCTGCCTGCGAGCACTTCCGCCGCTGTCGAGATGACGTAACTTTCTCTCACGCTGAGAGGGCCGACCTCGTCGTGCTAAAAGTGTGACGTGCCCCAACGGTTAAAGGAGCCGCAGCGGGGTCGCCCCGAGTTCCTAGATGTCCACGAGGAGGACCACGATTCTGCGTTGGACAGGCAGGGGAGACTTCGATGATCTGCGATCGTCCGTCGATTACATCCTCAGCGAGGAAGGGGCGAAGGCGCGCGTCTCCAGGATCGGGGACTCCTTGACTCTCGATGGGCCAGAGCCGCTTGGCCTGGCAGCCATCTTCGGGTACGCCCCCGGAGTGTCGTGGGTGGCGGCGGGGTATACGGCGCGCTCCTACGGAGAGTTGTCGTCTTCAGCCAGGCAGCTCGCAGGTAGGTACCTGAAGAAGGGAGGCAGCTTCGCGGTCGACGCTGAAGGAACCAGAGGGTCGGTGGTATCGGACATTTCAGGAATCATAACTTCGGCTCTGCTGGACGAGGCAAAGGGGTCGAAGGTGTCAACGGAGTCCCCAAAGGTTCGTTTCAGGGCAGCCTTCGACGGCGGGAAGGGCGTCGTGGGGGTCCAGGTGAAGAAGGGGCCGGGAGGTGCTCCTACGGGGAAGGAAGAGGTGACGTGCCTGGTCTCTGGGGGGATTCACAGCTCGGTGGTGGCCTGGGAGGCGTTATTGCAGGGTTTCAGGGTCAGGCTCGTCCACGTTAGGTACTCTGAAGAGAGCTTGCGGGCCGTGGCGAGATTATACTCGGAGCTCTCGCACCGCGCGGACCCCAGGGGGTTGGCCCTCGAGGTACTGGAGGGCGTGTCCGTGAACCAGGCAATGAAAGGACACATCGGCTCGTCGGATATGCTTACTTTCGCGGGATTCTCTGCTGGGGCTCATCGAAGGCGGTATCCTGCGAAGGTCCTCGCCCCCCTCTACCTGATGCCAGAGGAGGGTTTCGCTGCAGAGTTCGATGGCTTGGGCATCATGAGCTTCGACGCTGAAGAAGAATGGAACGAGAAGGCCGAAGGGGAGCGAGTAGTGAGGAGATTCGGGGGCAGGCGTGCCGATGTCAGCGGCGTCCTCGATGGTCTGAAGTAGAGAGCAATCTCGCTCGCATTTTGGGCAGTTCGCAGAGCACCCTTCATGCGACCGATGTGTCCACGCGGACAACGGGGCCCCTGGGCGACTCTTCAGCGAACACCTCTGCCTGGAAAGTCTCGACCTTCGTGTCCGCATTCAGCCATGAGTCGAAGGGGAGGCCCGCCTTGCCGCACGCCTCCGAAAGGAAGGTCACCTGGTCCCAGCCCTGCTCGGTGGCAACCTGTGGGAGGAAGAGCCCGGAGGTGAAAGAGTTGGAGACAATCAAACCGTCGACGCCGAGCCTGATCTTAGATGGGAGATCTCGCCTCCTGGGTGCCTGCATCTCCACAGGAAGCGTGAGGACACTCACTTCGACCACGATCCTGTCAAGCTCCTCTGCAATGACCGGGGACGGAAACCGCGGATCTTCGGACGCATAGACTGTGACGTCCAGGATTGCCTCCCAGAGGGGTTTGATTGGTTCGGGGTACCCTATGCACCCCCTCAGCTCCTTCGCACCCTGGTCCAGCGTGCTCAGGGTGACGAAGACCCCCCGTTTCTCGGCGAGCACCCCCGAAGGACGGGGTTCAGGCCTGCGCCGCGTCCCCCTGACGTGCCATTCGAGGGTCTCTCTTGCGAGCTCAACCGCGGTTCGACCTTCGTCCATGGAGATGGGCATATTGCCTCTAATCGAGCCGCCTGGCAAGCGACATTAATCTCTTCCAGTGGCTCCCCCGCCAGTACAACTGACCGCAGGAAGTGCACCTGAAGAAGAGCCGGTGGTGGCGCCTTACCCCAGGAGGGACTTCGGAGATTTCGTCCCTCCCCACTGGTCGCAACTCCCGTCCGCAGAGCGAACAAAGTGAGTCCCCTCTCACCAAGTCTATCCCGCTGGCGGCGGCCCGGCGGGCGATGGTCCCGACTCGCTCTCTGTCCGTAGTTCCGGTGACCAGGATTGCCGTGATTCCCTTCGCCTCCGCCCTGGCCGCAAGAGACCTGTCCGCGGTCAGGATGATCCGACCCTCCCGGATGGAGCACTCTAGCAGGCCCGCGTCTTCCCCCGACCTGTAGTAGGCTGCGTCGAAGCCGAGCGCTCTTAATTTTCTTGCGAGGGAGCCCAGCATCGCGTCGACAATGAATCTCGACCTTGTGCCCTTCCCAGAGACGGAGCCGGCCCTCCCGGCTCCCCTATCTAGTTGTCTCCGCCGCCCTGACCGTTTCGTAGAGCTTCCTGGCATGTGGGTCTTTCACGAAGTGCTCCCGAATAGGCGCGATGATCCCATCCAAAGCCTCGGCCACCCCCTTTTTCAAGTCAGCCGGATGAAGAGTCCCCTCTGTGTACGCCTTCTCAAGCTCTGCGAAAGAGAAGAACTCTACTCTTCCTCCGTACTTTTCCGGGCGGTCGATTGTCAGCGACCTCTGCTTGCGGAATATGATGTATCTCGAGTACTCGATGGGAGCGTTCCCTTCCAGCACCCTCGGCGGGCAGTAGGCGGTGTTCATCTTCCGCGTTATCTCCTCGGCGCTGTCATGAACGAAGATCGATGTTTCGGGTTTGCTCTTACTCATCTTGCTGGAAATCTCGGCGTCCACCTCTCCGTTCTCGTCAAAGCCCTCGGGATCCTTCTTCCCCTGGAGGCCGACCAGCATGTGATGGTGGACAGCCACAGGCTTCTTCCACTTCAGCCTGTCCGCAATCTCTCTCGCCAGTATGTTGGCCCTTCGCTGGTCTACCCCCAGCTGGCAGATATCGACATCAAGCCAGAATATGTCAGCAACCTGCATCATAGGATAGAAGAGCTGGGCGGTTTGAATTGATTCCTTTGTGGTCCTGCCTGCGATGGTGAGAGCCCTCTGCGCCCTAGCCAGCGTTGAGTTCTGGGCTACGACTATCACCTTCTTCCAATACTCCTCCTGCCTTGCTGCGTCGCTGGTCCAAAGCACGTCCACTTTGCTCATGTCAACTCCCGCCGCCTTCCACACCTCCACGAAGTACCTGCCCACCTCTTGGATCTTCTGAAGGTCGCCTCCCATCTTGTTGTTAACCCAGGCGAACCAGTCTGCGATCCAAAGCTTCATTCGAACGCCCGCCTTGATCATGTCGTCTACCAGGATGGGTCTGAGTACCCCAAATGGGAGATGCGCCAGCCCGCTCGGTTCGAATCCGTCGTAGGCCGTGGGGTGGTCCTTGCTTTCGAGAAGGACCTTCAGCTCACGCTCCGTGATAATCTCTTCCCCGACTTGTTTGATGTAGGCTAACCTTGATTCTACGTCCATCGGGCAGTCCCTCGCCCTCTCAGAGGGAATTAAAACCGTTGGCGGCGGTGCGACTTCAAGCGACGCCTCGCGACGAAGGCGCCGGCTGCCACGACCGCGAAGATTGCACCCACTGCAATCAGGAGAGGGACCTGGGGAGCCGAGCCCCCTGTGACCGTGAGTTTGAGAATCGTAGAATAAAGGACCGAATCGGCCTCATCGTTCGCTGTCAGAGTGAGATAATACACTCCGGGCTTGAGGTGATTAGTCGTCAGCGTCAGGTCAGAGACCGTGCGGTTCGCGCCGGCGACAGAGACAATTGAGGGGCTGAAAGCTGCGGTCATGTTCGAGGGCGCACCGGTGCCTGTAATTCCGCTCAGGCCGAGCGAAAGGGTAGATGGTGTCGCCGACCCCGAGCTGAATTCAAGCGGAATGGTGACTGAGCCCCCGGACCCGGCGACTGAAGCCGCGGTCGGGAGGTCGACTTTGGTCGGCGAAGTGCCGTTGGTGGGAATAAGCTCCCCGATAGCATTCCCCTGAATCTCAACGAACCAGGGGGTCCCGTCCGGCGCGAGAGCCAGAGTGTAGACTCCGGCATACGAAGAGGAACAGCATGTAGCCTCGTACTCCGTCAGCTGCCCCGACGCGGGGTCGAACTCCGCGACCCTATTTCCGTAGTGTTCTGCTACCCAGACGGTCCCATCTTTACCCGCTGCTATCCCGTTCGGAAAGGACACCGAAAACCCGAAGGCACCATGCGTTTGTGACGTCCAGTAGCGGTCCAGCGACCCCGTCCTGGGATTGTAGCTGTCGAAGGAGCTGTCCACATGTTCTGTGACCCAGAGCTCCCCGTCTGGAGCGAGGGCTATGCCGCTCGGCGTTGGCAGGCTAGACTTCGCGTTGGTGGTCCCCCCTAGGAAGGATGTCTGTAGGCTATAGTCGAAGACGTAGGTCTGGTTGAGGGGCGCGAACTCTGTGATCCCGTCACTGGTGCCGCTGCTTAGCTGCGAGATGACCGCCCTCCCAAGCATGTTTGCGTCCGCAGCGGTAAACCAGAGGCCTCCCTTTCCGTCGAGCACGAGCCCTGCGGGCCCCGAGGGGAAAACCGGAAGATCGAAGCTCTCGAAGGTGCCGCTTCCGGGGAAGAACTCGTCTACCTGATTCGAGAACAGGCAGGCAAGCCAGATCGGGCCTGACGGATCAGATATCACCGCACCCGGGCCACAGCTAAGCGGTTCGGTCGACGACCCGAGCGAAACTGGGAGGCTCGGAATCGAGTACTCTGTGATGCTGGTGCCGCCGTGAACCAGCTCGCCCAGCTTGCTCGAAGTAAGCTCGGTGAACCAGACGTTCCCACTTCCGTCTGTGGCAACGGCCTGGGGCGTGGATCGGGGGGTCGGTATGCCGTACTCGTGGAACACTCCGCTTCTGGGGTCGTAGGAGCCCAGCTGGTTGGCTGTCTCCTCCAAGAACCACACCGTCCCCAGGGAGTCGACCGAAACGGACCACGGACTGGAATCGTTCGTGGGGACTGCGTGGAGCGCGATCCGGTATCCGTCGGAAAGCGAGAACACGGACCCGCCAGAAACAGTCGAGACGGCGGCCCGAGCCTGAGGCGGTGTCGCACTTTGGAACGGAGAGAAGACCAAGAGCAGGACGACCGCCCAGATCAGTAGCTTGGGCACGGCGCGAATGCAAGAAGGCCTCAATGAAGGCTGTCGCAGTTTGCAGTTGCTGGTTTAATCTTTCTCAGGCATGAATCGAGGACGCCGTGCACGTCCGGTCTCAGCTCCGCCCGAACGCCCTTGTCGCTGCTGCGACGGTGAAGCCGAACACAAGCAGTGCAATGCCCTGATGTATGGTCACAACCGCAGGGGAGAGATTCGTGTTAACGACTATCCCTCCCAGAACGATCTCCACAATTATGGAGCCGAGGGCGAGATACAGGAGCCTTCTAGCGGTCGCGTCCGCCTCCTTGGCCCTCCAGAAGGCTACGGTTGTAAGTATCAGGAAGAGCCCGGAGAGCGACGCAAAGATTCTATGGGTGTATTCGACTATCGATGCGACGTCGGCCGGTGGGATTAGCTGACCGTTGCAGAGCGGCCAGTCTTCCGGAGTGTTCACTCCGCATGCGCCTCCGTAGTCAGCGACGGTTACGTAGGCTCCAACGACCAGCAGGGAGAAGAGGGTCACTACCGTGATAGCCAGAAGGACGTTCCTCCCCTGCATCAGACACGTCGGTGACCAGGTGGCGTTTTAACGCTTCTGGCCGGCGACTCCAGTGGAGCCCCTCAGGAGACGACCAGGGCACCGTTCTGCATGAACGGATGAATGGCGCAGAAGATGTCGCAGTATACCCTGAAGAGCCCTGTCTTCGTTGCCGTGAAGGTGACATCGTAGGAATGCCCCGGCTGAACCGCTACGAGCGATTTGTCGTAGTAGTAGGTCACTGCGAACCCGTGCGCCTCGCTTGAAGCGCAGTTGATTACATGAATCGACACTATCTGCCCCACGTGCACGTACATAGTTGGCCACTGTGCCGAGCTTCCTGCATAGTAGCTACCGTTGAATCCCGCGTAAGGGTTGGGTGGGTCAGCCGCGACTATTAGGAAGTAAGCATGGTCCCCGCTTCCCCCGTAGGCCACGTTTTGTACCGAGGAGCTAGACTCATTAGCGAGGGAGCTGCAGGTGGCGTTCATCAGGGAGGAAGCCCCCCCCTGCCGTGTTTGCCCGACTCCTTGTCCAAAAATCTCGAAACCGACAAACACCGAAGCTACCACGAGTATCGCAATCAGATACCCGACCCTGCGGCGCGAGCCTGCCCTCCCCGGAGCCGTCGTCACGCTCCGCCACATCGTTAGGGGGCGAAGTGAATGTCTCGTCGGCTAGGCCTTCTTCAGGAGCGAGTCGACTTTGCCTTTCAGGACCGGGGCGGGCACAGCGCCAATGAGTATGTCCTCCACCTTTCCCTTCGAAAAGAACATCACAGTCGGGATGCTCATGATTCCGAACTGCATGGCCAGCTCTTGGTTCGCGTCGGTGTCCACCTTTACAAACTTCACCTTCCCCTGGTACTCGTCGGCGAGCTTGTGGACTATCGGCTCTATCATCTTGCACGGGCCGCACCAGTCGGCATAGAAGTCCACTACCACGGGCTGAGTGGACTTCACCACTTCGTCCTGGAACCTGCTTGCTTGAATCGCCACTACTGCCTCGGTCATCTTGTTGAGGGGCGGCTGATTACCCCTCTTCATAAATCTGCCTTGGTACGCATGAGAGAAGTGGCTCCGGAGACGGACTCCGACAGCCCTGAGGTCTTCAAGACGTTTCCGATGGGGTTGTAGGAGACGAGGGTGGCTCCGTCAATGGATCTCGATGCCAGCTCGTGAAAGCCGAGGCGCCTGGAGTAGTCGGAGATGAGGGCAGGCTTGACCCTTGTCCTAGGATGGCGGGTGATGATGGCGCAGCAGTCCTTGTATTCCTCCAGGGAGGGTTCGTAGGTGGAGATCCTCCTCGCTAGGCTCACGATTTCTTCTTTGTCGTAGGTCAGGAGGGGCCTGAGGATAGGGACCGAGGTGCCCTCGTCAAACGCGGCCAAGTTCCACAGGGTCTGCGAGGCCGCCTGAGAGAGCGAGTCTCCGGTTGATATGGCAGTTGCCCCAAACCTGGGGATGAGTATCTCAGCAGTCATCCTCATGAACCTGCGGAAGAGGGATGGCTCGAGGTCGGCGGGGGCGTCGGCGGTGGCAAGCTGATACTCCGCGAAGGGTACGAGCACCAATGTGCTCTTCCCCGAGTAAGAGGAAAGAACCTTCAACAGGCGAACAATCTTGCTCTCGAGCGGAGCCTTCGCAGTGGGCGCGAGGTAGAAGTGCAGATAGACGGGGATACACCCTCGTTTCATGAGCAGCCAGGCGGCAACGGGCGAATCAATCCCTCCAGAGAAGAGATGGATCACCCTGCCCGCGGTACCGACGGGGAGTCCACCCGGCCCGGCCTGTTTATCGGAGTAGATCAGGGCGTTGCTCTTGGTTACGTCCACGCGAAGGTTCACTTCGGGGTTCGACAGGTCGACGGCCATCCCGGTTGCTCCCGCCACCTCGGCTCCAAGCTTCACCGCGAGCTCATGCGAGGAGAGGGGGAACGACTTGTCGGAACGCCTGGGCTCTATCTTGAATGTCCTGCCACTGGAGGCCCGCGCCATCTCAAGTACCTTGGGGAGAATCTTCGGGTACTCGGGTTCCGCCCACGAGACTGAAGAGAACCAAGCGACGCCGAACGTCATCTTCAGCTTTTTCTCCACCTCTTCCTGTGGTCCCTCGACTGTCACCAGGAATCTGCCGTCGGTCAACTCGACATCGGGCTCGAAGCCATGGAGCATCCTGGAGAGGTTCCTCCGCAACATGCGGACGAACTCGGGCCTGTTCTTCCCCTTGAGGGCCACTTCGGAGAAGTGGACGACGTACGTTGTCTTCATCGAGGGCCCCCCATGTGGCTTCCTCGGAAGATAAAGCGGTTTGGGGCCTCAGTGGAGGACGGCGGCGACCATGGCAACAAGAAAGATCACGGCCAGGTATGGGCTGGAGAACTTGAACGCCAGCCATGCGTTCGCCTTTGTGGGGGACCTGAACAACTTGATGTTGGTAGCGAGCAGCAACAGGTCGAAAACGACTGCAACCCCAAGATAGACGTAGAAGCCGAGGCCGAGGAAATAGGAGATGTAGAGGAGGCTCACCGGGATTAGAAGAAGGGTATTCACGACGATGTATCTCGAAGCAGCAGCCGGCCCCACGACCGAGGGCAACATGGGAACGTTGACTGCAGAGTAGTCTTCCTCCGTTATCACGGCGAGGGACCAGAAGTGGCTTGGAGTCCATACGAATACCAATGCGCCCAGCAGCCACCCCACCACGGCGTCGCTAGAAGAGACGGCGTACCACCCCGCCAGGGCGGCGCAGCTTCCAGCGAAGCCACCCAGCACGATGTTCCAAGTCGTCCGCGGCTTCAGGAAAAGGGTGTAGACCGGGACGTACACGAATGCCCCAAGCCCGATGAAGAATGTCGCCGTGAGGTTCAGGGTCAGGAAGGCTACGACGAGACCGGCGGCAACAAGGCCCAGCCCCAGGTAGAGAGCGTGAAAGGCAGGTACTATCTTACCCGCTGGAAGGGGCCTCCCCATCGTTCTCTTCATCTTGGAGTCCATCCCCATCTCAAGGTAGCTGTTCAACGCCAGCGCGCCGCTGGAGGCTAGGGCGCCTGCCACCAGCACCCCGAAGAGGATGATAGGTGACGGGATACCCCTCGCAGCGACCACGGCAGAGCCTAGGGCGGCCATGAGGAGGAGGGGGGTGATCTTGGGTTTGGTGAGGGCGAAATAATCTGAAAAGCTCAACTGGCCTGCTCCGAATCGAGGCTGCCCACTGTTAGAGGTATTTTGGCTTTCTGCGAGGCAGGAGCGCAGCGGCGGATGCTGGACCATGAAGCAAACCGAGAATGGATTTAAGAGCCCCCGCTCCGCGCAAGAGAGAGAGTGCAGTATCGCCCCTCTTCCGTCTCCACTCTGGCCGTAGGGATCTTCGCATTCGCCGCGGGTTGCATCTGGGCAGCCATCGACATGATTGGGTGGTACCTGGGCCAGCAGTATTTTGAAATCTATGACCAGCAGTACCTCTCCGAGATAGTGCTCCGCTACTATCTGGTCGAACTCATTGCGATTGGCGTGACTGCGGGCGGAGCATACCTGATCTACAGAGGTCTGGTCAGCAACGCCAGCGAGGCAGACCCGGACTCCATCAGAGGGATACTCGCCAGAGCGCTCCGATCTTCGAGGGACCGCAAGATCGGAATCGCAGCCGCCATCCTCTACGGCCTTGTCTATCTGCTAGTCTCCAGCATCTTGGTATATCAGCCATCAATCGATTTCCGGACGATTTACGGGGTTAGCAGCCCGACCTGGAACGCGGCCGCATGCTGCGGTTCGCCAGGGACTGTGCCCGCCCTCATAGTGTACTTCCTCCCCCAGGCCCATCTGGCGCTGCAGATCCTCCCCCTTGACGCTCTCTTTGCATTCGTCGTCCCCATCCTGGTCGGGCTGAACGTGACTCTGGCAACGCATTCCTTCCGAAACAAGACCCTAAGATCGAACACAGGTTGGCTGGGCTCAGTTGGCCTGCTGGCCGGGCTCTTCACAGGCTGCCCGACCTGCGCCGGGCTGTTCCTCGCCGGTGCCGTGGGAGGGTTCGGAGCGACCACTCTCGCGGTTGCTCTGGCGCCTTATCAGGCGCTTTTCGTGGTGCTCAGCATTCCCCTTCTCTTGGCAAGCCCAATCGCCATAGCTGCCTATTCCAGGAAAGCGATGCGGGCGGCCTGCCCGATTCCTGTCTCTGATTCGGGGAGATCGCCGCTAGCCTGACTCGGTGAGCTCACGTCTTGCTGGTGGACGTGCACGCAGACGAGTGGCTGTTGCAGTACGTGTTGGGGAGAACCACCAAGTATCCGAACATCCCATTTGACACGTGGTAATAGCAGAAGAACTCGAAGATGCCTGGGACGGTCGCTCGGAATGAAGCGATGCTCCAGGTCGCCTGAACCGTTGCATTCTGCTCGTCCGGATGGAACGAGTTGTCGACCGTTATGGTCTCCGGCGCCGCGGGCGACGAAGCCGGGTGCGAATTCACCGGGATGGTGTAGCTGGCTCCGGGCGAGAGCAGGCTAGATCCCGAGACGCACATGGAACTCGACACGCTGGCGCTCTGCTGCGCGTAGTTCCCAGAAACGCAGCTCGACTGGAAGTAGCCGTCGGTGATGAAGTTGTGCATCCCGTTGCCAGAGGTCCCGTTGGTACCCTGCTCGCCGTAGGTGTTGTTCATCTGGAAGTTGTAGCCACCCCTGACCAGCGTGAAGGTGTGCGCATCAGAGTCGTTCGTCACGAACAGTATCTGGACCACGTCCCCCTGATTCACTACCAGTAGCGGTGGGCAGAACCTGTCCTGACCCGAGTTGTCGGTGTTGCACCAGTCAACTTTGAACGACATCGTTCCCGGCGTGGCGTTTACCGAAGCCAGGCCCGACTTCGCCACCAACCCCGGAATCTGGGTCTGCAAGGTGCTCACCTGGCCCTGGAGATTGGAGACCTGCTCACTTGCACCCACGTACGCGAAAGCGATGGCGCCTACTCCCAGAAACACCGCAATCACGGCAACTCCTAGAGCGAGGCCGAACCCCTTGGGGGCAGCTTCAGCCATGAACCCTAATCCCTTCGGGGCATCTATATTTAACGGTGATGAGTTGATTTACGGAGCGATCACAAGAATCAGGAGATCTCGCCGCGACCGAGTAGAGCTGGCCCTACGGGGTGTAACCCTTGTTTGGGAGTACGACCAAGTATCCGACCATCCCTATGTCTTGGTGGTAGAAGCAGAAGTACCTGTAGACCCCGGGCACCTTCATCGGCCCAATGGTCACGGTGGCGTGGATTGAAGCGATCTCTGTCTGATTGGACTGAAGAAGGAATGACCCGGTGCACGGACCGATGGGACCACCGTCCACCGAGCACCCGCCCACGGTGTTACAGGTGACGTTCTGGCCCATGGTCACGCATCCAGTCACTGGGCCGGTTATTTTGGTTCCGAACTGCGGCCCCGCCTCCTTTGGTGGGAAGTACTTCCACTGACCGATCGCCGAGACGTTCAGCTGGGTGAACTGGAGAGCGCCGTTCGGGCCCGTGGGGGCTTCGATGGACCATGTGTGCGCGCCATCCGTGTCGTTGCTCTCCACGTAGAGGTTCAGCGTGTCCCCCTGGTTCACAGTGATGAGCTGTGGCAGCCACCTGTCCTGCGTGGTCGGGAGCGTCGCCTCCCATTCGATGACTATGTTTCTCGTTAGTGGCTGCTGATTGACGCCAGGCAGGCTCCCTCCAATCGTGGAAAGCTGGGACTGTATCGTGCTCACCTGGCTCTGAAGGTTTGACACCGGGCCGCTCGTGCCCACGAAGGCGAACCCCACAGCGCCGACCGCGACGAATAACGAGATTAACGCTACTGCGATGGAGATCCCAAAACCCTTGGGTGCGGCTTCCGCCAACTCCCATGGCGTGGCCGGGAACTTTACTTAAGCATTATTGGGCAAGGTACAATATTGCTACGAGGGAGACAAATTCCAGGGCGGGAGTGGACTCCGGGCCCGCTGAGCTGCGGCAAATCATATTATCCCCGACGATGTGGGTATCCAAAGTGCAGAAGCTCGCCCTCTTCATGGTCGTTCTCACGTTCGCCGCGGCGGGAGGAGCTTTGTACTTCGTCTCCCTCCATCCGTTCACGCCGTCCGCGGGAGCAACAACAGTCAGCGGCGTAACATGCAGCTCCTACTCGGACACCTTCACAGTCATAGCGAGCCAGTCAGGGTACAACGACAGTATAGGCCATGGCGCGCCATCCGTGTACTGGCCCGTAATGTGCACCCACAAGGGGGAGAAGGTCACGATAAACGTCGTGAACGAGGATGACGTCGAACCGCACGGCTTCTCGGTCGCCGGATACCTTGACGCTGGAATCACTGTTCTCCCGGGCAAGACGACAACGATCACATTCTACGCCATTTCTTCGGGGGACTTTCGGGTGTACTGCAACGTGATATGCGCAGTGCACGTCTTCATGCAAAACGGACTCCTCGTTGTCAGCGGGTAGCATGACGGATTTCGCGAATGGGAGGGCCCGAAGGCGCGATAATCCGACTTTGTGCAAAGGTTATAACGGAACCCGACCCTAACCCATAAGGATGCGCTCACAGGAATTCTGGATGGTTGTTGCGGGTGCCTTAATCTGCTTCTTCATCATCGCCGAGTGGATCGCAGCTATCTGGGTCTAATCGACCCTCACAGGTTAGTATTGACTTTTTATATTATCTAATCTACCCGATGGAGGCACATTGCTGGGCAGCAGTGCACTGACAGGCGCCTTCCAAGCATCCCCACCGTCGGCTCAACTATTCCAGAACGTCTGGAACTGGTACTTCTATCTGGGGGTAGCCTCTGGGGCCATTACCTTTGTCCTGTTCGCCTATGTGATGCTTCGCTACAGGAGCAGACCAGGCAGAACCCTCCCGCCCGAGAAGTCGAGAGAAGTCAGAGAGACCTGGAAAGGACCCATCATAGTCCTCGTTCTCATGTCGATAGTGCTTCTCGCAGTGGGGGCTCAGACGATCATAGCTCTGCCGACCTACCTGAACCCGCCAAGCGATCCCGGGAGGATGACAGTGGGAGTCTTTGGACAACAGTTCTTCTGGTCGTTCACCTACGCGAATAACAAGACCTCCACTGTGCTGGTGGTCCCCGAAGGGGAGGAGATCGTTCTGAACGTCACGTCGAGAGACGTCAACCATCAGTTCGGAATCCCCGACTTCAGGGTCAAGACGGATGCAATCCCGGGCAGGTACAACGTCGTCTGGATTCAGCCCAACGCCGTTGCCAATTACACGATTCAGTGCTTCGAGCTCTGCGGAGTCGGGCACGCGACCATGATCACGACCCTCGCCGTGGTTACTCCCGCTGCATTTGACACTTGGTACAACGCCACTGGGAGCTCCTAGGGATGTCGCATCAACCGGAGTCGGGAGGAGAAGAAGCCCTCCATCTGGGATACTCTCCCACGCTCGCCTGGCTGAGGAAGTGGCT
>OCOJ01038368.1_pt1 | contig 15850 bp, 15 predicted proteins | sample 1539251 | NCBI WGS metagenome assembly OCOJ01 (sample SAMN01911457, study PRJEB22624) | soil metagenome | biome: Soil | place: Malaysia | collected 2012-04-30 | depth RA_metagenome m | reverse complement strand
GGGTGGGCATCGCCTATTCTCTGAAGTTTCTGTGGGCGCCCTTGATGGATCGCGTCGACTTGCCGTTGTTTAAGCGGCTTGGACATCGGCGCGGATGGATGATGTTCTCGCAGATCGTCGTCGGGCTGGCGCTGTCCGCCATGGGCGGAACGGGCACGAAAGCCGGGCTCGGCCGGCTTGGCGCTCTTGCGCTCGTCGTCGCATTCGCCTCATCGACACAGGACATTGTGGTTGATGCCTGGCGAATTGAATCGGCAGACGACGGGGAAGAACAAGGCCTCCTTGCGTCTGCCTATCAGTTCAGTTACCGCCTGGCGCTCCTGGCTACGGATACCGTTATCCTCCTCGTGGCAGCGACCGTGGGCTGGCGCATGTCCTACGGTATCTACGGCGCAGGTATGGCCGTTGGAATGATCGCGACCTGGTTTGCGAAGGAACCGGAGCGCGCGGATGCGGTGATGGATGAAAAGCGCGAAGCGCCGCTTTGGACGCCGCGCGGTTTCTTCGATGCTGTTGTGGNGACCGTTCATCGCTTTCTTCCGCGCACATGGCTGGCTCGCGCTTGTGATGTTAGCGGCAATCAGCCTCTACCGGTTGCCGGACTTCATCATGGGTCCGATGTCGAATCCCTACTACCACGACCTCGGTCTTACGAAGCAAACGGTCGGAGCGGTGCGCGGGTCAATCGGGCTCATCGCGACGCTTGCAGGCANTCGCAGCGGGCGGATTCTGCTCGCTGAAGCTTGGCTACATGCGCGCGCTCATCATCGGGGGCATTGTGCAGGCAGCTGCGATTGCCGCGTATGCGACTCTCGCATTCGCGGGCATGAGCATTCCTCTCTTCGCGTTGGTCATGGCTGGTGACAACTTCGGCATCAGCTTTGCCGGCGTTGCGCTTGTGGCGTACATGTCGAGTCTCACCAGTCTGGGATACACCGCCACGCAGTATGCGCTCTTGAGTTCAACCTATGCCTGGCTGGGAAAGATCTTGAAGGGGTTTTCCGGCGCTGCGGTCGAAAGCCTGAGCGCCACGCACGGCCTCATTCACGCCTACGGCATTTTCTTTATCGCTTGCGGACTGACCGGCGTGCCTGCCGTCCTTCTGTTCGCGGCATTGGGTTACTGGCACAGGCGGAAGCAACCGGCCCCAGCCGCTGCCTAGGAAAGTCTTCACTCGTGACGTAAAGCCGCTGTCCGGTCGACGCGCGTGGCGCAGTATGCCGTTGTTTCAGGGCCTGCTCAACGAGACGTGCGGCCATCTTGTCGATGCGCCGCACATGGTTGTGTTTCCCGCACTGGCGCTGATGATTGCCGTGCTCGCTTTCAATCTTCTAGGCGATGCCTGGCGCGATTGGTTGGAACCGCGGACGTGGCCGCAACTGGCTGCGCTGGAACTGACCCGGTAATCCATTCGCCCAATCCTCTGCCTCCTCAGAGACTTGGTGTTCGTTACTGAGGGGCTGGGCCTGCAGCCCGAGGTCTTTGAACCCGTGCCCTGACGAGGAAAGGTCGTCCTCGCACAGGCTCTGGAGCCCGCTATGCTCGTGGAGAATTCTCCTGAATCCGTGGCAACTGGTGCTGATTCTCAATTAGAGAAGGCAGTAGAACGGTGAGGACCGTTTAAGAAGCGCTCTGGCTACTTGTACCGAAGCGACGGATACGAACTCCAGGGGATGAAATTTTTCTACTTACCGTCTTCGAAGCCCACTTTTCCGGTTAGCCGACTTCTATGATAGGTCCTTGTCAAGAGGCAAAAAGTCCTCCGGACGCGCTCGGGAGGAGCGCGGGTGTGAAATCTTTGGCTTCGTCAGCGCGCCGTGTTGGCCTCTTGGCCGCGGTTTCTATTCGTGAATAGAACCAGACTTCCATTTGCTGTTTCCAAGATCAGCGAGTGGTCTTGGTCAGAAGATTGAGTTTGTGTTTTCCTGCCAGTCTCGAAACTAATCAACGGGAGCATCGGGAGCTTGCGCTCTCGCGCCCAGTCGGCTTAACGGCAAGACCTGGCAGGCCGCGCGCTGAAAAATCTCTCTCCTACCTGGCCTAAGCGGCCGCGCAAGTCTCGCGGTCCACCACCAGGAAATGGGTCTGGCTGCGATCCACAGCCAGCAGGTACGCCACCAGCTTCCGTGCCACCGCCAGCGTCGCGCGATTGGCGTTGCCTTTCTGCTTCTCGCGGTCGTAGAGCAGAGCCAGCGTCGGGCTGTAGCGCGGGGCCATCTTGGCGGCTTCGATCAGTGTGGTCTGCAGATGCTTGTTGCGCTGTTTCGACAGCGGCGTGCGCTGCACATGATCCGCCGAACTTTGCTGGGCTCCACACAGGCCACAGTAACTCACGGCCTTCTTGAGCGACGAGAACCGTTGCACTTCGCCGATTTCCAGCGCCCAAGTCAGCGCGGTAATCTGGCGGACCAGCAGGTTGCGGTAGCGCAGCGTGCGCCGCCGTTCGCGAATGGCGGTCGAGACCATGTAGCACTCCGGCAAGAAATCGCAGCGCAGGCAGTCGCAAATCTTGTTGGCGTCGATGCGATCGTTTTTCTTTTTCGCGAGGGCGATGGCTCGCAGCATCAGTGGATGCGCCACCTTCAGGGCAGCAGCATGGGGCTTGAGGTGATCGTAGATCCAGCCGGTGAACATGGTGGCTTCCATCGCCGCGCTCCACGGCTGAGGCAGCGTTCTCATCCAGCGGTCCAGGTCAAAACGTGTGGCGGGAATCCATCCTTCGGAGTGAATCGCACCACTCGGGTCTTTTACGCAGTAGCTGATCTTGCGCTTGTGAACATCCAAGCCGATGTAATACATAGATTGCATGGGGAGCCTCCTTGGTGTCTCTGAACCAGCTCAGCGGCTGAGTTCAGCTTTTGTACACCAAGCGCTCCTCCCTTGACCTATACATTCAAACTAATCGGGCGCTAGCGTCGAATCGTGATAGATTCCTTCCGAACAGGGTATCGCGGCCCGTAACGAAGCACGCACCTTAACGCGACAAGAAACAAAACTCCGGGCGGAGGTGTCTCAATGAACTTGCGTATAGGTTCGAGGTCGGTCCCACCTGTTGTGCTGCCGCTTTTCTTTCTTATGGCTCTTATGGCCTTTGCCCAAAGCCAGCCGCACGAAAAATCTCCCTCCAGGAGTGTCAAAGAGACCGTGTCCAGACTCTTATCGGAGCCTATCTACACAACCGCAGACGAAAGCCTCCTCAACAGCTCGGGTGATGCGACAGCTCTCGCCGTGACCGGAATAATAAGCCAGCGAGAAATGAACTCCCCTGAGACCGGAAGACGGATTCTTCTCATCCTGCATTTGGCGTTCGAGGCTCCGCAGGCCATCATCGACCGGAAGAACAAGACGCCGACCGCCGCACTGCGGTTGCTCGACGAGTTGCAGCAGACTGATTACGGGCGACAGCCCAACGTAATAGGCAATGCGCGATTTGAAATCAAGCACAACGCGTCCACTGGACAACCGCTGCAGCCTGCAACTCTCCCGGGAGAGCCTGTTATTGATTGGGAGCACAGTCAGTGGGTAAACAGCGTGCTCGCTTGGATTGCTACCATCAAGCCCGGGATGACGCGAAGTGACCTGCTGCGTGCCTTTACCACAGAGGGCGGCCTGTCTACGCGCAGGCACAGGACCTACGTACTGAAACAATGTCGGACCATCAAAGTTGACGTAGAGTTCTCAATTTCAGAGAACGAGGCAGAAGACAAAATCACCCAAATCTCGAAGCCCTATTTAGACTACGGCATTTACGATTAGATTTTGCCGCTGGGGCCTGATTAACCGGCTAACCTCCCAAGTTCGTACTCGAACGAACCTTTTCGGTTAGGGACTTACCAGGACTTGTTCGGGGGAGCGAGGGTTATCCGTGAGAGGTGATGTGGGCGAGGATTGGTGTCTTGCTACGGTCGATTCTACAAGGGTATGCTGCGGCAGGATTGGGGAGAAGAATTATGGTGGGGACCAAGCACGTTCGAGATTCAGTTTTGCAAGCGATTGGGAATACGCCCGTGGTACGGCTGCGCAAGGTCGTATCGCCGTCGATGGGCGAGGTTCTCGTGAAACTGGAGTACTACAATCCCACTGGCTCTTACAAAGATCGCATGGCGTTGGCGATGATTGAAGGGGCTGAGGCGCGCGGAGAGCTGAAGCCGGGCATGCGCGTGGTCGAGTGGACGGGAGGAAGCACGGGGTCGTCGCTAGCGATGGTCTGCGCGATTAAGGGATACCGTTTCACGCCCATCTCCTCGGACGGATTTGCAGAGGAAAAGCTCCGCACGATGCGTCTTTTCGGCGGGGAGTTGGAGATTTTTCCAGCCGAAGGCGGCAAACTTGTGCCGGAGCTTTACCAGAGGATGAAACGACGTGCGGAAGAATTGGCACAGCAGCCGGACACTTTCTACACAAACCAATTCAACAATGCGGATGCGCTGCGGGCTTACATGGGAATCGGCCAGGAGCTGATCGAGCAAGCGGGCACGAGTCTGGATGCGTTTTGTGGCGGAGTGGGCACGGCCGGGATGATTGTGGGCGTGTCGCGCGCGCTTAAGGAGGCTGGATGCAGGGCGCGGATCGTGGCGCTTGAGCCGGCATCTTCGCCAGTGCTGACAACGGGCAAAGGAGGTCCACACCGCGTCGAGGGGATCGCCGCAGGCTTCCGGCCGCCGCACTTGAAGGATGGCGAGTACGATGAAGCGCGTACGGTGGAGGAGGGGGCGGCTCGCGAGATGGCGCGACGCCTGGCAAAGGAGGAAGGAATATTTGCAGGGACATCCTCCGGACTGAACGTCGCTGCCGCGCTGCAACTCGCGCAGGAGCTTGGGCGCGGCAGTACCGTCGCAACGGTCGCGGTGGATACCGGCTTCAAGTATCTCGTAGGGGATCTATATCGAGAGTGAAATTCAAATGTCCGGTTATCCGACCTCCATGATAGGTCTTTGTCAAGAGGGCAAAGGCTCTCCCGACGCGCTCAGGAGGAGCGCGGGTGTAAATCTTGTTCAGGCCTGAGCGCGTGTGTTGGCTCACGGCCGCCAGCAACTCGCGGAAAGAGCCGGCTTGGTGCAGGCGCTGCTTGTTGTGAGGAGAACGAACTACTTCTCAGACAAGACCACCGGCGTGCCACGGCCAATCCCCAGAGTCCGCGAGGCGTTGGCCCGGTTCACCGCAATCTCCAGATAGCCGCTTGAGCCCATATAAGCAACTGGCTCGCCGGGATTTCCCCGTGCAAACGTATCCACGACGCGCGTCACTTCATGATTGCCCACTTGCAATTTCAGCGCGCCGCCATTTTGCATGTCGCTCGGCAAGTCTTCCATCCTGAAGTTTGTCACCAGGTTTCCAAACGAATCGATTTTCAAGACCACACCCTTCGAAACGCCCTCCGCCGCCTTGGGCCGCGGAAGCGCCAGCCGCTTGTAGTCCTGAATTTCGTCTCCCATGCTGGCGGTCTGGTAGCCCTTCGAGAGCCAAGCCGCCACCGGGGCGAAAACGTCCCGCCCATGAAATGTTTTGCTCAGCGGTTGTAGGTAATAATGTTCCGCGTTGGCGTGGCGCACCACTACACTTTGTTCGCGCTCGTACACCAGCGAGAGCACGCCATTGTCCGGGGCCACAAAATATTGATTCTGCCCGCTGACGAGCAACGGCCGGCGCTCCGTACCCACGCCGGGATCCACGATGACCACGTGAATGGTCTTGGGAGGAAAGTAGGCGTAGGCAGCGCCAATCGTGAGGGCGCCGTCGAGCAGGTCGAACGGGGTGACGTGATGCGAGATGTCCACGATGGTAGCGTCCGGATTGATTTTGAGAATGACGCCCTTGAGCGTGCCCACCAGATGGTCGTCGGTTCCGTAGTCAGTCGTCAGTGTGATGATGGCATTGGCCACGAGCGTTTCTCACCTTGGATAGTCTGCGGACACAAAGCTCCCGCGATGCCAGGAAGTATGCCGCACCTATTGACGCTAATGGACGCGCGGCGTGCCGTCAAGAAATCGGCGCGCGCCTGCTGTGCAATCACCAACTGTTGGCAGAATCTGAACAGGCCGCCAATTCAGCCCGTTCCTTGATCCGGCGCGCAGGCATGCCAGTCCGGATCGTGGAAATGCGTCCGGCAAAACCACAAGCCGCACTGCGTGCACCGCCGCTGGGCGGGGCCTTCGCAAGGAACGTCGCGTGGCGAAACTCCCTTGCAAACTCGCTTTCCGGGCTTCTTCGCTGGCTTCGTCATAAGGACCTCCATGAAGGAGAGGTCGGGGGAAGGCGGCCTTCATAATAGCGCAGCCCCGTGGCTTCCGAAGGTCAAATTGAGAATAACGGAAATCGGTAGTCACTCTCCAAATGAGTCAGTACCCGAAAATCGCCGGACTGTACGCGTGGACGCGTAGTTGTGTATAATCAAAACGCTTGAAGAAGAGCGGGCGTCGNTATAATGGCAATATAGAAGCTTCCCAAGCTTCGGACGTGGGTTCGATTCCCATCGCCCGCTCCATAACTCCTGTTGACGCAGTTGGCTTTACTGGCTTTCCTCCCTGAAAATTGGCCCTAAGATGCCCGATTTTGGACGTAGATGGACGCGAATTGGGTCAAGGACAATCGAATTGGACGCGGCGCTTCGGCTCCCGTGTTGTGCGTTGTGGACACCACGTGGCGTTACGGCTGCATAACGAGAGTGTGTCTTGGCCGACCAGCAGAGGCGAGGCAGCTCAATCGACTAGTGTGTGAGTCGCTTCCCAACCCTCTCGCACAATAAGGGGAATAAGAGCCAAGGCAGCAACGGGGTCGGCCCACGATTTGTTCCAAAATGCGGTCACTACCAAGCCAGCGAGGGCGATCCAGGCCATGTACCCACACAGGGCAGATTGCGCAGCGTCAGCTTTCAGGGCTGCGCTTGACGTAAGGGCTGCCAGGTGCCGCTTCCGGATGGCAAGCCAGGGCATTACGAATGCAGCGGCCAACAAGATTCCAACGCCTGCCAGAGTGCGCCGCGCTTCGCGGTATCCAAGGAGGTTCAGGACGGAAGTAAGCACGACCACTCCCGCCAGGGCAAAAAGCAAGATTCCTGCAATCCGAGCGGCTTGTGCTTCCTTGAGCTTAAAACGAAAACGCCAGAACACGACAGCCGCAGAAAGTAGCTCAATCAAAGAGTCTCCCCCGAATGCGACCAAGGCCGGGCTGTGGGCCGGCCACGCCGCGCTGAGTGAAATCGCGGCCTCCAAAGCCATCCAGAAAATTGTGAAGGCTTGGAGTCTGAGAACTCGGCGGGAGAGATCTTCCGGGTGAGTTGGCGTTGCAACGTCCATTTGTCCATTTCCGTAAAGCTTTGTGCGCCTAGGCGAGTGAGCCAGTCCTGCGCGCGAATCTAGTTTCGATGATCTCGTAAAGCACGGGCAGGACTAGCAGGGTCAACGCTGTGCTTGAGACCAATCCGCCGATCACCACGGTGGCAAGAGGTCGCTGCACCTCAGCGCCCGAACCCGTTGAAACTGCCATGGGAATGAAACCTAAGCTGGCGACCAAAGCCGTCATGAGTACAGGTCGCAGACGAGTCATCGCGCCCTCGCGAATGGCTTCGAGCACCGGCACACCTTCCACCCGCCGGCTGTTGATGTATGCCACCATAACCAGCCCGTTCAGCACGGCAACGCCGAAAAGAGCAATGAAACCCACGCCCGCTGAAATGCTAAACGGCATCCCACGGGTAAGAAGCGATAGCACTCCTCCAACCGCAGCCATTGGGACGCCCGTGAAAACCAGCAATGCATGACGCAACGAGTTAAACGTAGTGAAGAGCAGCAAAAGAATCAAAAACAGGGCAACGGGCACCACGATGAGGAGTCGAGTACGCGCACGCTCCAGGTTTTCAAATTGCCCCCCAAATTCCGGGCGATAACCGGGAGGCAGAACGATCTTCTCTCCAAAGAGTTTACGCACATCACTTACGAAGCTACCGATGTCCCGACCGCGGACGTTCCCTTCGACGACTATTAGGCGTGAGCCGTTACGATGGCCGATTTCGGCTGGACCTTCCCGCTCCCGGATCATCGCGATGGCAGCTAAAGGGACACGTTCGCCGTGGGGCGCGTTCACAACCAGGTTTGAAATAGTATGCACATCGCGCGCCGCAGTTTCAGGAAGTTTTATGGTGAGTTCAAAGCGTCGCTGCCCCTCTAGAACGGTGGAAGCCTCAAGTCCACCAATGGCCTCCACGACTTGCATCACGTCTCCCGAATTGATGCCATAGCGAGCAATCTTGTCTTGGTCCACGGCTATTTCGAGAGAAGGCAGACCTGAGATTTGCTGAACCTTGAAGTCGGATGCGCCGGGAATTTGCTGCACGGCCCGAAGCACTTCGTCCGCCTTACTGCGAAGGATGTCCAGATCGTCGCCGTACAATCGAATGGCCAAGTCTGAGCGCACGCCTGCAACCAGTTCATTCACCCGCAATTCAATCGGTTGACTGAACGTGAAATTCAGACCGGGAACTCTTCTGCATTCCTCAGCCACAGCCTTTTCCAGTTCCGCTTTGGTATGAGCGCGCTTCCATTGTTCGCGCGGCTTCAACTCCACAAAGACATCGCTCATTTCCGGCCCCATAGGATCAGCCGCAATTTCTGCGCGACCCGTCTTTGAGACTACCGAGCTAATCTCATTGGGAAACTTCTCCAGCAGACTCTTCTCCAGCATCTCTGCTTCCGATATCGCCTCGGTCAGGGAGACGCTCGGGAGTCGGAGCTCCCCGATAGCGATGGCACCTTCATCGAGCCGTGGCACAAATTCCGATCCCAGAAACGGAATCAACAGGGAGACTCCGATGACAACAATGGCTGCTGTGCCAAGAACCGCTGTTNCCATGGCTCAGGGACCAGGTCAATATCGGCTCGTAGAGGGCCCTCGCCTTACGTATTAGAAAGGGTTCCTTTTCCTCAGCTCCGCCTTTTAAGAGCCATGACATGAGCGCCGGAGTGGCAGTAAAGGTCATTAAGAGAGAGCCCAGGAGAGCAAAGACAACGGTCAGGGCCATCGGGCGGAACAGCTTGCCTTCGACTCCTTCCAGCGTGAGGATCGGCAGATAGACGATGATGATGATTCCAACGCCGAAGATGATCGGCCGTGCGACTTCGGCGCATGCGTCGCGAATCGTGAGAATCGTGTCGAGCGTGTCCGCGCGCTCCTGATGCAGCGACAGCCGTCGCACGGTGTTCTCAACCATCACGACAGAACCGTCCACGATCAGACCAAAGTCGATTGCACCAAGACTCATCAAGCTTCCTGCGATTCCGAATTTCACCATCATGCTGACGGCAAATAGCATGGAAAGGGGGATTGTTAAAGCCACAATCAGAGCGGCGCGAAGCCGGCCGAGCAGCAAGAACAGAACGACGATAACAAGAAGTCCCCCCTCGAAAAGGTTTTTCTGCACGGTATGAATGGTGCGATTCACGAGTTCGCTGCGGTCGTAAAAAATACCAAGCTTCACTCCTTGCGGTAGCGTTTGTGCGATTTCAGCCAGTCGGGTTTTGACCTGCTGCACCACGGTGCGAGAGTTCGATCCGATGAGCATCATCGTGATGCCGCTGACGATTTCTCCGTGGCCATCCTTGCTAACTGCGCCTTGCCGGATCGCCCCGCCGATCTGTACGTCCGCAACGTCCCGGATGCGGACCGCGACGCCGTCCTTGCTCGTCAAGAAAATATTGCGAATTTCATCGAGGGACTGCACGCGTCCCAGACCTCGTACGGTGTATTGTTCGGCGCCCTTGAGAATGTATCCTCCGCCCGCATTCGTGTTGTTTTCCGTGACGGCTTCCAGAATGTTTTGGAGTGTCAGGTTGTACTTGAGCAGGGCTTCCGGCCGTACGATGATTTGATATTGGCGCTCATATCCGCCGAACGAATTGATATCCGCGACCCCCGGCACGGTCCTCAGCTGAGGTTTGATTACCCAATCCTGCAATGTGCGCTGGTCGATCAACGGCATTGCGGGAGCAATGATGTAGTACTGAAGGACATCGCCTAACCCCGTGCTCACAGGAGCCATCTCGGGAGTGCCCAGACCAGAAGCGATGTTCGTGCGTGCTTGCTGCAGGCGTTCTTGAACGAGTTGCCGACCAAAGTAAATGTTAACGTCATCGTGAAAAATCACGGTGACCTGTGACAGTCCAAATTTCGAGGTAGACCGTACTTCGTCAAGGCCCGGCAGTCCCCCCATCGCGAGTTCAATCGGAGTTGTAATCTGACGCTCGACTTCGAGGGGAGCTAGTGCGGGCGACGCCGTATTGATTTGCACCTGGACGTTTGTGACATCCGGGACGGCGTCGATCGGCAGATGGATGGCCGACCATATCCCCACACCAATCAGCAAACCCACAAGCGCCAACACTACGAGACGCTGTTCGAGAACGAAGGTGAGGGCTTTCTTCATCAGTCCACATCTCCAATCTTTTCCTTCTCCAACTCGCTTTTGAGAAGAAAGGCCCTTCGGATAACGATAATTTCACCGCGTCGTAGGCCCTTGAGGACTTCGACGCTTTTCCCATCCGAGACCCCAACGGTGATAACGCGAGGCTCGAACACCGTTGACTCGGTGTCCTTTTTGTTTGTATTTGCTCTTTCCTCTGAGCGGGCTTCTTCCTTGCTGTTGTCAACTTCGCCTGCGCTGGGTGCCTCAGACAACCGCACAAAGACAACGCTTTGCCCGTTCACTTCCTGAATCGCTTCGGAGGGCACAGCAAGAACCGCCTTTTTCGCTCCAGTCGCGAATCGCACCGTCGCGAACATCCCTGGCCGAAGGGCAAAGCCTTGGCCGCCCCCGAGGCGCAGATTCGAAACAAGTACACGAACCGGAACAGTGCGTGTTTGCTGGTCAGCTTGCTGGCCGATATAATTGACGACTCCTGTTAAGGCCGACGGGGTCGCGCCTTGCATCTGTATCTGGGCAGTGGAAGATGCCCCGCCACGCAGCTTCGCAACGTCCCCTTCACTGACCGAGGCATTCACCCAGACTTTCGACAGATCCGCAACGGTAAAGAGCACATCCTTCTGTTCCACATTCTGGCCGACCGTGAGTTGTTGCTGGAGGATCGTTCCGGCGATAGGGCTGCGCAATTCATACTGATTGATGAGATTGGTGTCTTCTTTCGATGCTGGCTCATCTGGATTAATTCCAAAAGCACGAAGACGTGCCTTCGCCGCGTCAACATGCAGACGTGCCTTCTTGTAGTCCGCCTCCGCTGCCAACAGTTCGCTCTCGCTTCTCAGCCCCTTCTCATAAAGCTGCTTCATGCGACTGAGATTTCGATCCGTTACAGCAGCTTCCGCCATGGCAGATTGCAATTCAGCTCGCGCCTCGCCGAGTTCCGCCGATTCGATAAAACAAAGCGCGGTACCTCCGCTGACCGAATCACCCGCGAGCTTCAGAATTGTGCGCACTCTGCCTGGGATTAGAGGAGTCACCTGGGCAAGATGGTCTTGCGCAATTTCAATTTCGCCCGGAACTTCCAGCATCTCGTTAATGCTTCCGTCTTGAACCGCCGCGACAACAATTCCACTCGCCTTCAAGTCTTTTTCATCCAGAACAACCTTGCCTTGGGACACTTTCCTCTCACTGGCTTCACCGCCTTCCTCTGCTTGGGCATGTTCTTCTTGGCGAGCGAGATCGTGCTTCCACTGAAGTTTTCCGCTGAAGAACAGAACCGCAATCAACACAATGATGCCGGCAAGCAGTACGGTGACAAGATTTCGCCGTATCCAGGTCATGGCTGCTCTCCCGTGGCGACCAGCGCCCCCACTGATTTCTCCACGTCAAATACGGATTTCCAGTATTCCAGTTCCTCCTGAACGAACTCACTCCTGCTTCGCAGGACACGGTCCTGTGCGGCAAGAATTTGTAGGAGATTCAGGTCTTTCAGTTGCAGGCCCGATTCGGTAAGTGCTTGGTTCTCTTCAAGCGCAGGCCTAATTTCAGACTGGAAGAGGGTAATCAACTGTTCCTGCGATTTCAGGTTTCGATAGGCCTCATTCAATTCCGCGCGATCATCGTGTAGCTTGGATATAAACGATTGATATAACTCGTCGCGCTTTGCTTCGGCGGTCAGGATCGGTCCCCGATTCAAATTGAAGATTGGCAAGTCCAGTACAAACCCTGGCCCAAGCCAATTGGACATGCCGCCTCGGTCGTTTGTCTCGCGCCGGTAGGAAGGGCCTAAGCGGAACCACGGCCATTTTTCATATCGCTCAATACGAACGGCCTGTTCTGCCTGTTCGTATTCCTGCTTCGCAGCCCGCAACTCAGGTCTTTCATCCAGCATCTTCGTCTCCANAGCATCTTCGTCTCCAAGCCTGGCAAGTCGAGCGAAATGGCCCGATACTCAAGCTCGGTCGCCGGGCTTCGAAGCGCGACGTTGTAAAGCGGAGGTAGGCCGAGTAGGCGATTGAAGTCCTGGGATGCCCGGGCCGACTCGTTGAGGACAGCCAGATGTTCTCGCGCAGCATCCCCATACGCCAGTCGTGCGAGATTTAGATCGAGACGTGACGCATCTCCGAGCTTCTGTTTTTGCTCGTAAAATTCCAGGACACGCTTTTGCAATTTAAGGGACGCATCGGCCAACCGCGCCCGCTCGCTCAATGCGAGCGCCGTGTAATATGCCTTGCGGACCTCCACCGCCAGCTTCCATTCTTCTTCGGAAATGAGCGCGCGGACTTCTTCGAGGTGTGCCTGGCTTTGAAGAATGCGCGCGTTTCTTACGCCAGGTCTGGGCGGCGCCCACGCCAGTGCACTATCAACCCCCAAGGTCGCTAGGTTGTTCGTAAAGTCCTGAATGTAGTACAGACTGACTTGTAGCTCGGGATTGGGAATAAGCCGCGCGGTTACCAGCTCGCCTTCCGCAACGCCCTGCTCTAGCCGAAATGCACGAATGCGTGGATTTAGATACTCCGCGACGAGTACGGCTTCATCGGCAGTAACGCCCTTCGAGGGATCGAAAGCCTCGTGCGGCCCGGTTGATTTGAACTGTTTCGCGGGGGCTGGCGGTTCCAGAGCTTCGAGCTTGATATTCTGCAGGTCCTGAAGGATCTGCCGGTCAACGAGGGGCTTACGCCGATATCCCGCGGCGCACCCACCAAGGCTAACTACGCCAGTCGCAACAACAACGAACATCGTGACTTGTCTTAGGCAAGACACGTGGAACTCCCTTCTCTGAGAACTTGGAAAAGACGAAAGGACCCAACTACGCAGATTGAGGGTTCAGCACTTCAAAGGCGGGCTACCGGAACTGTCGCAAATCGGAACGGACAACAAAACATCCTCACCTATCGAGTTGTGCTGTAAGGCTGAGAGCAGGTGGAACCCTGTCGTGGGGATAGGCGGGGCGAAAAGTTCAAAAGAGTGAGTGGTTGCCTGCCCGATCGTATAGTCGTGGCAAAATCCGCAGGCTTGTGTCGACATCCCGAGTTGGAGAGGCACGCGAGACTGCACGGCCAATTCATCTGGAATTATGTCATTACAGCCGTAGCTGACTCGCCCGGAAGCTTCGACACATATGATATCTGGACGCCCAAAGGCGGAAGGCAGCAAGGTGCCTATCGCAATGACGGTCGCGAGAACGCGGACGAGACTTTTCACAACACTCCCCGCAAAGCATACTAGTCAATTGCCCCCTGTCGGTCAAATGAAGTCACCACTAAAGTAACGGAAGATTCCAATTACCCCGGGAAGACACTTTGTAGCCGCCGATGCCTTTATAACAAGTAATTCTCAGGACGCTTCTCGCCGGATTGTTCAGCTTCAACTCCTGACGATCATCTGGATGGTTGTCGAGGTCATCGTCGCGTTAGCAAGCGCCTGGCGTGCCCGAAGTCTCGCGCTTCTTGGCTTTGGCGGGTGACAGTGCCGTCGAGCTTTTCTCGGCTGCCATCGCGCTGTGGCGATTTAAGTCGAAATCGAATTATGTTCAAGCTGAGAGCCTCGTGCCGCTCATCGTACGTGAAGCTTGGCACGCTTTCCACGCCTCGCGCCACTGCTGCACCTGAGTCGCGGGGCTGATCGTATCGCCGGCCATTCCATTGTCGATGCTGTGCCTCATTCTCGGCACGTGGTACTTTAACGTCTCCGTCTAATGAGAGTTGGCGCGAATCGATTTCGGGTTGATTGTCTATGCCGCCGTGGTCGCGGTATGGGACCGGCTCGATCCAGACAGTCGCTGCACGCGTTGTCGCGACGATGTTGGCGAGGTTTGATGCGTCCGCTGTTCGCATTGCTGCTCGTCATGATAGTTGGCTGTAACAAGGCCGAGCCTGATTCGGTAAACGACGCGCTGCGCAAGTTGAACTCCAAGGATTATCGAGGTTGTCTCNGCCGAGCTCGATCGCGTGGTCGCCGCCAATCCATCCGATGTCTTCGCATACGGGACGCGAGCCTTCTGCCGCGATGCTGTGGGTGATATCGACGGCGCGATCGCCGACTACTCGTCGGCAATCGCCATCAATCCTCAAAACCCGGCCAGCTTCAACAATCGAGGCAGTGAACGGCTGCGAAAAAATGACCTCGAGGGAGCCCTGGCAGACTTCGAAACGGCCGTTCGTTTGAATCCGCGATATGCGCAGGCCCAGCGAAATCTTGGGACAGCCAAGAGGTTGCGACACGATTTCAACGGCGCGCTGGCCGAATACGACCGTGCGATTGAAGTCGAACCAGACAATGCCCAGGGCTATTTCGACCGCGGAAGCACCCGCGTCGAAATGGGAGACTCGAAGGGTGCCTGAGCGATCTGAACGAGGCTATACAACGGAACTCCGAATCGGCTGCGCTGTACGCCGCTCGCGCACGCGTGTACCTCCAACTTGATAACTATCCAGCCGCGGAACGGGACTTCACTCAAGCCATCGCTCTCGACTCGAACAATCCTGCACTTGTTTACGAGCGTGGATGTCTCTCCTACGACAAACAAGAGTGGGGGAAGGCGCTGACCGACTTCGAGAGGGCGATGCAACTCGATCCCAGACATGACGAGTACGCGCGAATCAGAACCGCTCTTGTACAACTGCGTGAAGGGCAAACCGACACAGCGCACGTCACGTTACGCGAGTTGGCGCAACGCTTGAAGGCCACGCCGGACGATTGGCTGGCCTTTATTGCCGCGTTTTTAACAGGTGACCTTTCACGTGAGGACTTTTTCGCAAGGATGCAGTCGACGTACTCGCGTGGAGACATGACGCGTGAATGCCAGGCGTATTTTTACGCAGGGTCATTGCGGCTGGCTGAGCACGACGCCAAGGGCGCTCGCAGAGATTTTGAACGCGCCGTCGCGACAAGACAGACAACGCTGTTTGAATACCGGAGCGCCGCGCGAGCGTTGCGCTTGCTCAATTTCCGCGGGCACGCGTGATACAGGCAACGTTACGCTCGCCAATCCAGCGTTTTTAACTTGGATTGCAAGCTTCCCAAACTTCGGACGTGGGTTGTTGACCAATCATGGTGCACGGAGGCAACCGATAGCAACGACATCGTTTATGCGGAGCTAGAAAATTGGGAGATTCATGCTGGACCGTTTTGGACGCGGATCGCGGAATATCCTGAAGCTTTTCAATACGCTGGCGAAACTCGACGGTGGGTTCGATTCCCATCGCCCGCTCCATAGACCTCGTTGATTCAGTTGCCCTTCCGCTGCTAAAGAATCGAAAATGGGGCCAGTTGGCCCGAGTTTTGGACCCAAGTCGGCCCAGATTCTATTTGTCCAGTTACGCCCTGCCGGTTCAACCGGTCGATGCAACACCTAACGGATCAAATGTGCTCCTCTAAAGGGAGTGTTTTCTGATCGATGGCGATGCGTGCGGGCTTACTGAAGCGCGGAGGGCCGAT
>OCOJ01032902.1_pt2 | contig 15873 bp, 16 predicted proteins | sample 1539251 | NCBI WGS metagenome assembly OCOJ01 (sample SAMN01911457, study PRJEB22624) | soil metagenome | biome: Soil | place: Malaysia | collected 2012-04-30 | depth RA_metagenome m | reverse complement strand
TGCACCTGAGCGATCGGAACCAATTTGTCAGTGCGGCCGATCTGTCCAAAAGCGGCCGCCACCAAAAAAAATGTCACAGCGGTCACGCTGATTTGAAGTTTCATGGCAACGCGAAGACTAATCGAGTGTTTTCCGCTACTGGTAAATTGCGGCTTCCTGGCTTTGAGCGCATGCACTGCCAGTCCGACATATTTTTACAAAAATCGTCGAGGGGCTGGTAATGACATTCGCAGCCCGCCCGCAACAAACTCGATCCCCGGCTGGACCACTCTCTTTTCCCCGCGCGCGCTTATACGCAGCACCGGCCAAAGGACCAGCAACGCCACGGCAATGCATTGGACGATCCCACCCAGGTACTGTGCCATCTGACTCTCTACGCTGAGAAAGTTAGGAATCAGAGCGATCCCGACGGCGTTCAGCATCCACCCTGAATCACGTGCTAGAAAGGCATGCTGGAAGAAATCGAAAAAGATACCCAGAGGCAACATAACCAGGAACGGACCCCACCAACCGAAGTTGATGAAACTCTCAGCCATACTACCGACTGCAATGGACACCCCATCTAAGTCCTCCGGCCTTGTGAGGCCATATGCCACCTGATAAAAGCGGTTGGCATCGTTTACGGAAGGTTTGTCCGCCCAAAGCGCCCGCGGGATAAGGGTAACCAGCAGGTACGAATATAAGCGACCATGCTGATACGGTACCACGTCAGGTGTCACCTCAAGTACGTGCGCAGTCTGCTGCAACAGTGACATGCGGTCCAGACTTCGGTATGCCAAGAGGCGCCAGCTTTCCTTGTCTGGACTCCTTAGAGTCATTTCCCAGTTTCGAAAAGACTCGCTAGACCAGAAGGAAATTCTCTGGCTCAGCGACCCAGCGACTCGGTCGCTCCAAAAAGTCTTCCGGAACGCTGCTTTGCCTGCCTGGAAAAAAAGTACGTACAAAAGAACGAGGAGAATGGCAGAAGCTGGGATGCGCCGCCTTTCGTAAAGGTAAACGACGCTGCAGATGATCATGATGCTCACGCTCGCGCCTAGCCAGCCGGAGGCGATCCCCGCCGCGAACCTACTCACTAGAAAGATGCCGATAAGCAGGACATCCCCATGTTTTGCCTGACCGCGCAGCAGCTTGCGCAACATCAGTACAAAGAAAGCCATCGGCACGCTGGAGGCTAATAGCATGAGCACTTGGCGTCCGCCACTGCCGAATAGATAAGCGCTCGACTGCACACCAAAAGTCAAGGGAATACTGAGCAGCAAGGCGGCTCGAACGTACACCCAGGTGTTCTCGCGATTCGACTGGATGTCGGGTATCTTGCGAGGGACCAGACGACGACCCAGGCCTGTCCACTTGCCTATCAATAAACAAGCTACCCCGATTAAGGTTAGCAGCATGGCTTGCTCAACCGATTCCTCGGAAAGTTGCCCTCCTGCAAAATCCCCGCGATCGCCCCAAAACAGCGGCAGGGCATAATAGATCCAGAACATGAAACTGATCATGGGGAAGATCGGCAGGTAGCGTTCGCCATCCACTTTCCAACGGTAATAGGGTGCCCAGGCAACGCCCAGCAGTCCCGCAGCACCCATAAACTCGAACAAGGTGATCTCGTTAAGTCGTATGAGCCACATGAGAAATGTCGCCGCCATTGGCGGCCCCACTAGCGGGAGTAAGTTTCTGACACTCTTCTTAATCATGACCTTTCGATCTCCAAACACCGGCAAGCGCCCATTATCAAGGGCTGCACCACCGGGGTCACATGAATGCTTCTACGTAGAGCGAATGAGGAAGGTCCGGAACATCACCAGGCTGGTACGGCATGACGTTTTCCGCATACAGCTTGCTGTGCGTTTCCGACACCTCAAGTACTCTTGCAAACCCCGCCGCCGTGAGCAGTTCTTCAAAATACGTGAAGTCAAACGCTAGCCGGTGCTGGCCATCGCAAAAAACAAAATTTGAGAAGCGGCCACCAATGGATTCATAGCGTCGTGGAAAATGGCTGGTGAACCAATCCTTTCGTCCCTCGCTATAAGCCGCTATTGCGCTTGATAAGCTGGGAACGATCAAGCGCACTCCTCCTCCTCTCTTCAGGACCCTTGCGAACTCCCGCAGTAATGCTTGAAGTTCATCCGGATAAAAGTGTTCGAGGACATGCGTGGTGTAGATTGAGTCCACCGTTTCAGGAGCGAACGGCAGGCCGTTCCTGGCATCGAGCCACAGGTCCGTTTTCAGGAAGGGATTAGCATCAATATTCACGAAACCATGCAGGTACTTGGGGCCGCAGCCCAAGTGGAGGTGCAGGCTATCGCCGTTGTTGTTGTGCAGTGGCCTTAAATAGCGTCGAAAAAGGTAATTGGGAAAGCTGCTTTTGGAAATCAACATAAAGCACAGATCTTTGGTGCGTTGGTGCAGCAACAGGACCTCCAGTTTCAAACTCCCGGGTGTTGGACCGAGTGGGCGCCGGAGATAGCCACGTGCAGCGACCTGCTAAAACACGACGTAGCGACTGTAAATGCGTGAATAACCTCATCCTGCGGCACCAAAGAATTGAGGGTGCCAATCCATAGGCTGGATTCCGGTCGCTATTTGCGACCCGGATTTTCGCTTGGTACAGCCTACCACGAGTGAGTTCCGGAAAGGTATTAGCAATAATGATTCTTTCATTGCCAAGTTCCACAAAAGCATGTCAATGACCTTTCGTTTATCACCGAAATGCGCTCACTAGGTGCACCAGTGGGATTACACAAACGCAGATGTCGCTTCTGTGACAGCGCGGCGATATCGATCCCAAGTGCACTGCTCCGCTACGTTCCTTGCCGCATGGCCCATCGCGGGTACGCAATTGCGGTTCTTGTCGAACCATCGCAATGCATCCACCAGGCCGTCAAGGTCGCCTGCGGGCAACAAGCGGCCTGAAGCTTCGGTGAGCACATCGGCGCCGCCCGAGGCGGTGGAAGCAATCGCTGGCAAGCCGCACGCCATTGCTTCGAGCAGGACTAGTGCAAGCCCTTCGAAGAAGGAGGGGAGCACGAACACATCTGCCCGGCGATAATGATCACGGAGTGCTTCGGAAGAAAGGGACGACACGTGAGTAACACCGCGCGGCAGCGAGACTCTTTTATCCGCGCTCAAGTGCCACGCCCCTACAAGCTGGAGCTCCGCGCATCGCAGCGCAGCCTTCTCCCACGCCTGAAGCAATATGGGTAGTCCCTTGCGCAGTGAAATCTGCCCCGCATAGATGAAGCGCAGCACCTCTGATCTCCNGCAGCACCTCTGATCTCCGATTCCTCGAGTCTGCCGTCCAGAAATCCAGGTCGACGCCGTACGGGGCGATCGCGAGCACCTTGTCTGGGTGGAAGGCCCGGACGGTTTCCGCGACAAAACCACTGGGCACTAGTACGAGATCTGCAAGCTCCATTTCCTGGCGTTTTTGCTGGGGACGTACGTAGCGGCTGGACGGCAATCCACCTGCCGGCACCCAGTCGACAAACTGTCGCGCGAGCTTCGCCTGCGTTTCTTCCCATGCGGGATAGTAACCGATAGGCATGTCATAGATACATGCCTTCCCCAAACGCTTGGCTTCTTGAAATTGCCAGAGCGAACAATCTTCGTAGGCGTGGACTGCGCGAATGCGGACGCGTCGGCATTCTCTTCTCATGGTGCGCATGAGCCAGTCGTTGGCTTCGTAGGCAAGAGCTTCGTCCCCACGTCCTAGTGCGCGTGTGATGAGGCGGCGCATCTCTCCGAGCCGCCCCTGAATCTTGGGGGCGCTAGCAAGGGCGGGGAAGCGACGACGCCCGAATCGTCGCACCATCGGCTGCAGCAGGCCGACACGTTCCAGTAGCTGCAAGGACGGGAGAGACGGCATCCAGGCCACACAAAAAGCTTCTAGTCGATGTGCATCGAAATGTGCGAGCGCAGCATGGTAAGAGTTAGGATTACCGCTCGGATGCCCAAATAAGATGCTCACTCAGCCTCCATCGTGAACGAGCCTAAACTGACGACCCACGAGGCCGGCACCAAATGGTGGCATGCGTTTATTTCGAGCGACACGATCGACGTTAGTTGGCGCTTCTCTTGCTTTTCCATGCTGCTAGCCAGCGGTTATGTGCGATTGGACGTTGTTCGGGAACGAAGGATCGCCAGGCAGCGTTTGGAATGATCGTTGTTTCGAAACCTGCCGCTGCCAGGATCCCTTCACACAGCGATTCTAGTTGCTTGGAATGGGTCTCTATCAGCCAACGAACATCTGGAAGAGTATTGATTGTCTTCGCTCCCCTGAGAATCTCTTCCTCTGCACCATCCACGTCCATTTTTATGAGGCAAGGGACCTGCACAGAAGTTGCAAGGGAATCTAATCGAATCTCATGTTCAGTGTCAGAAACGCCCAATAACTTCGTGGAGATTTCTAATCGCTGGGATTGATCTAGCTCATTTAGCCTGAGATTTTCGCATAGATGTGCAAACGAATGTGTATCCGGCTCGAATGCGAATACCTGCAGGGCCGCTGTCTTCGTGAGAAAATATAGAGTATACTCTCCGTCGGCTGCACCAATATCGATCGCCGTCACAATGCCTGTGGACAGTCGATTGAGCCAACGGTGAATTTCCTTTTCAAACAACCCAACATATAACTGCGTTTGACTCCTCAACGACAGGCCCATAACTATGTCCTTAAACGGGCCAGTCAGGATCCTGCGGGGTTTGCGGTTCGGCGAAACTACCAGGTTTTTTAGAGTGGAGACTAATCTCATGTGCCCCTCACAAAGCTGCTACATTAAACCGGCACTCGTGGGACTCAGTAAAACACAATTGATGGCGCTACTTGAGCCTACCGTGCAACACCTCGCTGCTTAAGTGACGCTGGCTGTTCCCGATAGCTGCTTCGATGATTCTTTCATTCTTCGGCCCCAAGCAGGGCGAGGAACTCTCCCATGAACCGATCGCGACCGAAACGCTCCAGCGCACGTCGTCTGGCATTGTCCGCGAGGCGCTGCCGCAGTTGAGGATCATTGATGAGCCGGCACATCGCGTCAGCGAGTTCTGCCGGCCGCTGGGCCTCCACCAGGAGCCCGTTTGTCTCGTGCTCCACGACTTCGGGCAAGCCGCCCCGACGGGTGGCAATTACCGGTAGACCTGAGAAACCGGCTTCAATGGCACTTGTCGGAAGCGGATCCTCCGAACGGCTTGGAACTACGCAGAGATCCAGGTTCGAATAGATATTGCAGCGGTCAAGAACGAATTCATGCCATTTCATGCAGTTGGCGATGCCGAGCCCATTGGATTTACGTTCAAGTTCGCTTCTGTAAGTGGCATCACCTTTTCCGAAGACATGCAACTCGGAGTTCGCATGCTTCCGGTGGACCACCGCAAACGCTTCGAGAAGATCGTCATGTCCCTTCCAGGCGCCGACTTGACCCACGATGCCAATCCGAAAAGCCGCTGCACGTGGCAAAGTCGGGTTCGTCGAAAGCGGGTCGGCAATCCCATTGTGGATAACCCGGATCTTGCTTTCACTGATTCCAAGTTGCCGCAGTGAATCCGCCACAGCGTGGGAAACGCAAACAAAACAGTTCAACCTTCGGGCAAACCACCGGAAAACTCTACGATATTGGGAGAGATCGGGAACAAACTCGTGCAACCAAAAAACATCCCGGTCGGACCGCAGAAAAGGCGCCAGCAGAAGCACATGATGCCAGTTCGTATGAACCACCTTTTTCGGCTTGAGAACCCGCAGCACACCTGCGTATTTCCATAGGAGATCGGGAAGTCGCCAAATTTGCTCCCCCGTCATACGCAGGTATTCCGCTGTCAGGGTGGCTGAAATGAATCCAATGGGCAGTATTTGCGTCGGGAGACCAGCCAGCATCAGCCGATTCAAGAAGTCGCTGTTGTTCCAGAAGCTAGTGACGAAAGAGACGGTTTCTCCGTTTCGCATTAGGCCTTGGCCCAATTCCAAGGCCATAACCTCCTTGCCTGAAACGTATCCCGCTCCACAGACGATCAGTATTGGAGACGTCCTCTTACGTTTCATTTAAGTTTCTGTAGAACGGCGAGGAAATGACCACTCCGATAACGGGGAAAAAACGCAGATCGGTCTGAACACCTCCTCAAAATGCACCAGGACATAGATTTTCCACTCGGAACCAAGCTCATGGCTTATATCCGAAAAACAAAAAGTGCCGACCAAAAGGTTTCGCCAGAGTGCGTGCCCACCTCGTCTCAAAATTGCAGGTGCATAAGCGGGCAGGGTCGACTCCAGGCAGCAGGAGCCACTGATAGTGGGTGCTCTCGGTTCTCTCGACAACCAGACCCGCTCTCTTCAAATATCCTTTCACTTTAGGAAAAATGAAAAACTGTTCTAACGGCTGGACACCCGACCCAGAGTTAAAAGGGCGAGCGGTAACCCAACTCTGAAGCCACGCCAGCAACATTCCATTAAGATAATTTTCAGTCGTCAGGCAAAACCTGCCACCCGGCTTCAGGACGCGAAACATCTCCTGGGTCATCATTTGAGGTTGCGGAAGGTGTTCTAAGCATTCGCAACTTACTATCCAATCAAAGCTGTTGTCAGCGAAGGCCAGGGATTGAACATCACCAACGATGAAGCGTACGGAATTAGATTTGTCGGCGGCTCTTCTCCGTGCAATTGCAATCGCTGAAGTCGAAAAATCGACACCCGTAACTCGAACGTTAGGAATGGTGAAAGCCAACCATACTGCAAACTCCCCGCGTCCACAACCAAGTTCCAGAAGATCACCCCTGACGTCGTTTTGGATCGTGCTGAAAGCCTTTCGGTACCACGGAAATGACATCGGATCGCGGTCCCCAGCGCTTGAAGCTATTCGTTGATGCCAACGGTTATATGCGAATTGCGGATCCAGGTTCATGGGCTCACTTTCCTACCTCTTCCAGCAGATCATTTGGATGAGCAACTGGAGCTGGAATTCGGGAGTCGAGATAGGCATGAACGATTGACGAGATGCTCTCGGCTATCGTTGGAGGTGCGACAATCTTAGCACCATCTTCGGCAACCCGAAGTAGCTTCGACGACAGCATGCCAATGTCGCCTGGCGCAAACGTGTTGCAGGCCGCCAGTTCTTCAGCGCATCCGCAGGCTCGACTCACCACACATGGCACTCCGCTGGCTAGAGCTTCATTCACTACAAGTCCCCAGGTTTCTCTGTAATCGCTAGGGAGAACGAGGCAGTCGGCCGCCACGTATGCCCGAGATATCTCCTTTTGGTTCAAGAAGCCCGCAAAAGAAGCTGGAGGAAACGAAGGCGGATAGTTCTTGCTTTGATCTGGCGGAGATGGGAGCTGCCCGTCCGCATCATATATCACCTGGCAAGCGTGGCGGAGCTCCGGTCCCAGCACTCCCGAACCGACAAACAAAAGGTGCAGCTTTGCCAGCGCTCCTGTTTCGATCAGATTCCGCGCCGCCAGAATGAGGTCGAATGGCCGCTTCTTTGGGATAAATTTGCCGCAGAATAATACACAGAATGCCTCTTCAGGAATGCCCCACTGCCGCCGAAGTGCTGCGCGACGTGGCCGCAGGGCTGCTGCCTGCATCGCAAAGCGCTCATTGTCCACGGCATATGGTGCCGGATAGAGCTTTGCTTCTGTAATTCCAGCTTCCTCATAGAGCCGACGGTTTGCTTTGCCTATGTAGAAGAATCTGTCGACTCTCCGGAAAAGCCAGCCGTTTCTCGTCCGTTTTATTGCCCTTTTCCACCGCGATTGCGGAGCCAGATTGTTGCTTTCCCCGCGCAACCACACCTCAACACCGACTGATCGCGCTTCCCGAACAGCCTGCCAATAAGCCGCAACCTGCCATCCTTGAATCCAAAGTGCAGTCGCCTGACTAGCTCTAAGCCGATCTCGCAGCCGCTCGCGCAAGTGGCACTTCCAGAAACTANGACGGAGTGGCCTGCTGATCGACTTGCAGGAAACGATGGGTGTAGCCAGAAAGTGTGTCGATGTCCCAGGCAAATGTTTGGCCAAATTCGCGATCCCTGCTGCGCCTGGTCCCGTGATCGGTCAAATACCACACCTCAAATGGCACCCGACCGTCGCCCGCCAGCGCCTGCCAAAGCGGAACTTGATATTGAATTGGATGTGTCGTGAGAATTGCTAGCATCAGCCGACTCTACGGAACATCTTGGCTCAACGATCTCTCCAATACCGCTTGTAAGCTAACAGGCGGATTTCGCGACAAACATCGAGCGGGGACCCCGGCCACCACGGTACCAGGCGCAACGCTCCTGGTCACGACGGCACCAGCACCTATAACGCAACCGTCTCCTAATTCCACGTCCTTTAGGATCACAACTTTGGCGCCGATCCAACAGCGGTTGCCAATCTTCACCTTGCCAACCTGCATGGGCTGCTCATTCGGCTTAAGCCCAGGACCGAACGTGTGATTGGAGTCCGTAATGTAGACGTCCGGCCCGAACATGTTGTGACTCCCGATCTCGACTAACCCACAAGCGTCAATCATGAGATTCCGGTTAAAATAATTCCGATTGCCGATCCGGATTCGCACGCCCTCATAGTTCTGGTTGTTTGGCCAAAGCCAACATCCTTGAGTAAACGCGTTGTAGGAGCCAATCTCTATTTGCGAGCAACGGCGCACCCTCCCATGACCCTCCATTCGGTTACGTACGCCAGTTTTCATTCCGAGAAGCCGGTATAACGCCAGTCGCAGCCGGCTCGCTACACCCCGGGTGGCCGTTAGCAGTAGATACTCCAAGAAGCTTCTCATTGAGTGTTGTGGGAACGGCGTATGAACTCTACGAAAGTTGATGCGCGCACCGGCTCACGACTGTTTAAGACGTCGAGAGCACAATTGAAGAAAAGTCCGAGACCCGCCAGGCAAGGCTTGACCAAATGGTTCCTTACCGAGAAACGTACGTGGTTTATTAACTTTATAGGTATAATTCCCAATATAAGCGGAAAAGGGCACCTGCGTGCAGCAAATGCCAAGTCATTGCACACTCCTGAACGATACTGGGCAGCGATGTCACGTGCAACGGTGGTTTTGTCGTGCCAAATGTGCACGCCCGGAAGGAAATGAATTTCCCAGTTCCGATCGAGCAAACGAATACAAAGGTCACTTTCTTCTGATCCGTAAAGGCCTGGGCCGGGCACATAGAATCCGCATTCGCGGACAGCGGAGATTCGAAGAATGTGTCCGCAGCCAATAAACATGCGAGTCGGCCGAGGCTCGGATCTTGGACTCGCTTTTGTCCGGTCCGGACTCAGGATGTCGAAGGCCACCGCCGCTACTTTCGGATTCGTTTCCATGTGCTGCACTGCGATCTTAATTTCATCCTCGTTCATAAACCATGCGTCGTCATCCAAACTAAGGTAGAAATCCGCATCACCATCGCTCATAAGGTAATTCCGCGCTGCCAAATGCCCCCGCGGGCGCTCCCAACGGATCCAACGAACGGCGGGATACCTAGAACGCAGCAGCGATGTATCATCGTCCGACCCGTCGTCCAGAACCGCTATCCGAAGTCGCGGATACCTCTGGCGCAAGGCCGACTCGATCGCTTTTGGTAAGACTCCATGACGATTGCGAGTTACGATACCAATAAGCACATCCGCCGGGCTGCTTTGGGCAGTCACCTGGCTGTAGTGTTGAGTTTTCGGCAAAGCGCTCATTCTCATTTCGCCACAATAAACCGGCATGCGCTCGCCTTGCCGCGCAGCGTGGGGCCGAATGCAATTCTGCCCGCAGGGACCTGGAGTGTGGAAGCAAGCGAGAACAGCTCAAACAAGAGAAGCTTGAGATAGTCGCGAAACCGCGTTCGTCCAAGGACTTTCGTCATCACATAGTGACGGTTGATTAGCTGCATCTCGGCCATAAGCTTCGGATTCAACTTGTGAGCCCCAGGCTGAGAATCATGGTAGATTCGTGCAGTCCTGGCGTTGGCCAGCCTCCAGCATCTACCCACTGTGAGCGACAATGTCACATCTTCCATCAATGAATAGCCCTTGAAGTGCTCAGGGAACGGTGGATCAGGTAGCGCTTCGTGCCGGTACAACGTGCAGCCTGTGTTTAGCCACTCGACTGGCACCACTTCCGGAAGATCTTCGCGGTCTTCAGGGAGCAAATTTACTGCGGGACCCAGAACGCTTCCTGGATACGAGGATGCGGGGCGCTTATCGATTAGGTGGAAAACGAATTGGCTGATCCGGCCGGGTGATTGATACCGTTGGTTGGTGATCATCGCGCTGACGCCTCCAATCCGGTCATCAGAGTACAATGCTGACCACAAACGCATAAAGCAGTCTGGTTCGAAAAGGATATCGTCATCCATGAAGCCAACCACCGGCTGGGAGCAGCCACGAACTCCCTGATTGCGCTGACTTGCAGCGCCGATCAATCCGGCACGTGACCATGACACCGCGGAACGCAGACTAGGTATGACCCCTTCAGCACAAAGCAATCGAGTGCTTCCGTCCGCCGATGCGTCCACAACGATCAACTCGGCTGGTTGGGCAGATTGGCGCGCAAGGCTTTCAAGAGTCCGCCGCAGCGCCGCAGCGCGGTCTCGAGTCGGGATCACGATTGCAACCGGCAAAAGTTCAGCAGGCATGGTATTGGCCGTTTCTCGAACCAAAACTTCGAAGTGGCCTCGCTTCGTCTCCGACTTCATCACCAAATCCTAAGAACCCATGAATTGCCTCGAACACCGCCCGGATTTCGTCTTCTGACACCGCGGCAGGGGCAGCAAACAGGTTGCAACACCAAGTCAGCGAACCCAGGTCGGGGACCTCCTTCCCCGCAGGGATCTTCTGCCCTTCAAAGTCGTCTAAATAAAAAAATCGGTAGCCTCGCAACTCTGTGGCAACAGACTCTACGGCCGACCCTACTTCGCGCAGCGTCATCGGGTTCAACTCAAAACAAATTACTGGGGCACAAGGACCTTGCAAGAGAGTTCGCGCTCCTCTCAATACGTGGGCTTCGTATCCTTCAACATCGATCTTCAGCAAAGTGGGCCTGCAGCCAATTGACTGCACCACGGAATCCAGAGTAACTTCTGAGCACCACATGAGTGTGCTGCCGGGCATGGCATTGACTGTGTTCTGCCGTACTTGTGCAAATAGGGAACTCCTCTTGTCAAAGGCAACCGAACACACACCCCCTGCTCGATCCGATACGGCACAGCACAGAAGAGAGATTTGATTCTGCAAATGTAACCTTTGAACCGATTCTGTGAGCTTCGCAAACGTGTCATACACCGGCTCAAATGCGAGAATGCGGCAATTGGCAGATTTCCCTGCCTGAGCCAGTTGTGTGGCCACGAAACCAACATTTGCTCCGACATCGAACACTAGGGAGTCTGGATGACGCCGGCACCACTCGGCCATCAGCTTAATTTCGGAGCGAGAATGCTCCCGATTGTAAAATGGCACTTCGCCCGAGAAATCACCTACGTGGCACAGAAACGTATACCCCAAACCACTTTTTGCCTTAAAGGATCTCACGCCCAAGGCCCGCAGTGACTTGAGGAGAGCTTGTCTAAGAGATGTGCTCATCGGGCAGTTACAGCGCTAGCTCCGCTACGAGCTGGTGAAAGTTTTGTCTTTGTTTGAAAATATCATGGTTCGCTGAGAGAGTTGACGATGCCCTATAAACAAGCTCCTTGCTATGGCTGGGCGAGCTGACAATGTTCCGGATTCCCTTTGCTAGCGCATCGTCGGTAGGCTCAGTCACGACCTCCGCAAATCCATATTGACGAGCGTAGCGCACAAGGCTGCTGTACTCCGGTCCGAATACGAGAATTGGTCTGCCGCTGGCCAGATAGTCAGAGGTTTTGGCAGGAAAGCCGGCAATCACCACAGGTTCCTGCTCCTTGACGAAGGAAGCGGGCAAGAAAAGTATATCCGCGTTGCAAAGCGCTCGCTGCAGTTCTGAATGTGAAACCCAACCTCTTAGATTGATAAGTGCATGAGCCCAGCCCAGCTCCAAAAAGTGCTCCTTTGTAAGGGGCACGTACAGGTCTAAGGAACACGTTTGCAGCCCGTAGCGCTCAAGGCTTCCGCTCTTGATAAGCCTGACCAGGGATTCTGCATTTTCCACTATTCCTCCCGCATAGACGATGCGGATGGGCTCTCTGGTAACACCTGGCTGGAGCGCATCAACAAATGCTTCGCTCGAATAAGGGGCGATCGCAGGCAGTTGCAGTTCGGATTCCCGTCCACATGTAGTCTTCACGAACTCCTGCATGCCAACACTGACACTGTAAATGTGCGCGGCCCTTCGTATCGCAAAGCGAAAGAGAGCACGAAAATAAGGCTCTAAGAGGCGTGCTCTTTGCTGCTGGGTCTGAACCCAATCATCGTGGACCGCCAATATGAGCGGAACCGAGGTCAACCACGACGCGATCGCGGCTCCGATAAAAAACCGGTCATGGGCGACACTGACCATGAATCGAACTCGCCGATGGCGAATGACCCATGCGCAGAAAAGAGCCAGGATCGGGACCATCAGCCAATCAATTAGATTCTTGACCCAGCCTAGTCCCCAACGGCCCCAACCTCTTGTAGTGGGGAATACAAGGTGGTCGCACGCCAGGCGCCCCTCCTGGGGAGACACGCGCGAGTAACGCGAACTGGTCAGCACTACGACTTGATCCGAAGGGTAATCCTGCAGCAAACGGCTCATCAGAATAGGCCCACCAGCGAGGTTTGAAGGAGGAAAATCACAGACGTACAGCAGTCGTGCAGCAGGTTGTGGATTTTCAGCAGGTACTAGTGTCCCTCCGGCGCTACTCATTGCTGGGCCCACGCTTGTCCTTATTGAAGAGCAATGCGGCAACCTCTCTGGTCTGCGCTCGATGTTTAACATGACCCTAACGATGCGATCCGCAGCTCTCCCGTCCCACAACTCAGGATGTTTTCCATTCCCCGCGGGCGCAGAGATCGCCTCGGCAAAGGCACTCGCGATCGCCGCGCAGTTGTCGGGCACGAGGCGGTTGGTTCCCTCCGAGATCGTGATCGGACGCTCGGTGCTGGGGCGCACCGTCAGACAAGGTACGCCGAGGAAGGTGGTCTCTTCCTGCACGCCGCCAGAATCTGTGAGTACCAGAGCAGCGGAGTTCATCAACGCCAGGAACTCCAGGTAACCCAAGGGCTCGAGAAACCGCAGACCGTTGTCGCAAGAATAAGCCCCTAGGGAAGCGATCCTCTGGCGGGTGCGCGGGTGTACGGGGAAGACCACGGAAACTTCACGTGCAATCGCTTTCAGGGCGGAAAGCAGTTCGCGGAGCTTAACGGGATCGTCCACGTTGGAAGGGCGGTGGAAGGTGGCCAATACATATTTTCGAGGGCAGAGGCCGAAATCGCTGAGCAGGTCGAGACTCTGCGCTGCGGGCAACATCCGCGTCAAGCTGTCAATCATGACATTGCCGACAAAGTGGACCTTGTCCGCTGAGACCCCTTCGCGCCGCAAGTTTTCGTTCCCATCGCGAGAAGGCGTGAACAGCAAATCGGCGATCTGGTCGGTCAGCAGGCGATTGATCTCCTCCGGCATCGTCATGTCGTGGGAGCGCAGGCCAGCTTCGACGTGTGCCACCGGAATGCCGAGCTTGGCGCAAACCAGGGCACAGGCCAGGGTCGAATTGACATCGCCCACGACGAACACCCAATCTGGCCGGTGCTTGGCCAGCACGGGCTCGAAGGCCAGCATGACTCGTGCCGTCTGTTGGGCATGGGTCCCCGACCCTATGCCCAGGAATTCGTCGGGCTCTGGCATCGCCAACTGCTGGAAGAAGCAGTCGGACATGTTGCGATCATAATGCTGGCCGGTGTGCACCAAGACCTGCTGGAACTCGTGAGGATGCGAGCCCATCTCGGCCATGATGGGAGCGACCTTCATGTAGTTGGGACGCGCACCGACGACGTGCAGTACCTTCATGCCGACTCCCGCCTCAGCCCACGGCCACAACAGAGGGGATGCGGACGTTGTAGACCTGGCGCATCCAGTCAGTAGTCAGGCGGAGGCCTTCTTCCAGGTTGTAGCTGTCGCGGTGACCGAGATCACGGATGGACTTGGAGACATCGACGCGCTTGTCATGGGTAGTCATAAGCTCAGAATCCCGGTACTGCACAAGACTTTGATCCGCGCCGGTGACGCGAAGAATGGTGTCGGACAGTTCCTCGATAGAATGTGCGCGGCTGCCGCCGATGTTGTAGGTCTCGCCGGGCTTGAAATTCTCTGTGATGTTGGCCAGCGTGCGCACGGTGTCGGCAAGATACGTGGAGGTGCGGCTGTGGCCGCGGTGGACTGTCCAGGACAGCCCCATCAGCGCACAATACAGGAAGCGGCAGTTCACTGAACGGTAGGGGCTATAGTACTCGCCAGGACCGTAGGTGTTGAACAGTCGCACGACAACCGATTCGGTGCCATACTGCTGTACCGAGTTGCGGATCTGCATCTCGTTCACCCATTTAGTCATGGCGTAGTCATTCATCTGTTTTATCTCGTACTCATCCATGACCGTTTCCACCATGAGGTCAGGCCAGTCGCCGTAGACTTCAGAGGAGGAAAAGTGGATAAGGCGGAAACGCAATCGCTCCTGTAGACGGATGACGTTCTTGGTGCCAATGCAGTTGGTCTGCCAAAGCGTTTCGTAGAAGTCTTCGCCGTTCCAGCGCCCGAACTCGGCGGCGCAATGGTAAACATAGTCAAACGGACCCAGGGTCTCGAAGACGCGCTCGAGTTGTCGGAATTCCCCGACATCACAGCGGGCATAGAGAGGGACCGCGACATCGGTCCGCACCGAAAAACCGACCTCGTCGGGTTGATGCGAGATATCGGCCGAGACGACGTAGTGCCTGCGACCGCGTAACTCCTGGATCAGTCCCGATCCAACCGTTCCCAAGCCACCCGTCACTAGAATTCTCATGTGCTGCTTTCCCCCGTGATCGTGCTCTCCCCGTGAAATGGTTTACCGGTTCAGGCACGCACCTTCCATTTCACGTTCTGGCATCGCCCCCAGCTTTTCGGAGGCGCCTCCGAACCGCCGCCACATGGCAACCTGCTGGTAGGCTGCAACGACTTGTGGTTTGACGATGCTCATGTCGACTCTACTTCTGGTCATCCGGTCGTTAAAGTCCGCAGCTTGGTTCACCAGCAGGTCATCTGTAACCGCCCTGCGGATTGCATCAGCAACTGCGACTGGGGCCTCAGGCGGAACCAGTAACCCGTTCCGCCCGTCATCAATCCACTCTCCCGTGGAAAGCGTGTCGGATTGAATAGGAAATGCACCCATGATCATTGCTTCCAACATGGTGTTGGGGGTTCCATCGGAGACGCTCAGTCCGACGGCTACGCGGGCTTGGCCAAACAATCTAAGTAGTTCGTGATGTGGCCTGCTCGACAGCACCGAGATATCGAGGCCGGTTGCTTGCGCGGCTTCCCGGGCCAACGACCCCACTTCTGATTCCGGACTTGCGGAATAGACGATGACGCGATATCCCGCAAGCGTCTCCGCACACAAACGCAGCGNCACACAAACGCAGCGCTTGCAGCGCTACAAGGGCCCTTCCACCCCAAGCATCGCTTTGGTAGCCCTTTATCATGATGAGGCGGCGTTCCGCCGGCAGGCCTTGCCGATACTCCTGCATTCGGAAAATGTCATAACCCCCGGCGGTGGGAAACACACCCAAGTCGCGGCCGCGAAATCCGAATTGTCTGGACAGGGCAATGTCCCGTTCGCAGTCGGCGATGAAGAAATCACACGACTGAAGCACACTGCGCACATGGGCTTCATGCCCGGGACGACGGCCGAAGAGGTAGATGTCGTTCCCCCAACAGGAATAGATCCACGGAGGAAAACCATCGGCTCCCAGTTCTTCGCG
>OCOJ01009895.1_pt3 | contig 15883 bp, 14 predicted proteins | sample 1539251 | NCBI WGS metagenome assembly OCOJ01 (sample SAMN01911457, study PRJEB22624) | soil metagenome | biome: Soil | place: Malaysia | collected 2012-04-30 | depth RA_metagenome m | reverse complement strand
GATAAATGTCTCCGGGATGGAATAAGGTCTTCTTGATCGAGGCCAGCCCGCGCGATGCAGCGCGGCCAAAAATCGCCGGCTCGTCCACCGGCCATATCCGGCTGAAATCGCCCATGCCATCTTTCAAGAGCGCCGGGCGCAGCTTGCGCCTCACGCGTCCAAGTCCGCGGTGAACAGGCGCTGGCCGGCGAGCGCGGCGCGCAAGCCGTAGGTCGCCACGGCCACATACAGGCCCAGCGCCATCCAGGAATACACCGCGTACCAGTGCTGCGGGTTCACGGAAATAATCGCGCGCGACCAGTTGGTGAAGAACTGCGCCATGACCATGGCCAGGATGCCGTAACGCCAGACCACGAACAGCACCGCGCAGGTATTCAGCAGTATCAGCGGGGCCTCCAGCGCCGCGTTTTCCGTGGAGAGGCTGGGCAGCACCAGGCACACCCCGAGCACCAGCAGGGCCAGCCATTGCTTGCGCAGAATCACGCGCAACACCAGCAGCAGGGCAAAGATTCCCAGCACGCCGATGATGGCTCCCAGAAATACGGAGACGATGCTGTCCAGGAAATGATTCGGAGGCCCGAGCGCGCCGAACAAGTCCGGGTTCTGCGGGGTTTCTCCGCGGATATCCAGCCAGTACGGCACAGCCTGGTTAGCGCACGCGCTGGCGGACAACAGGGCGCCAAACACGGAACCGATCAGCAGGTCGCGGCCCACCAGCGGATCCCAGAAGCGTCCGGAGAGCAGGCGCGTGGAGGAAATAATCAGTTGCGGCCAGTGGCGGCGGAAGTAGGGCTCCAGAGCCACGTAAAGGATCCAGGCGATGGCGCCGCCAAAGATGGCCTCCCGCAGCCCGCGAACGAGCATGAGCATCTCCTCCGCGATATCGCTCACGTGGTGCGCGGAAAGCAGCCAATCCAGCACTCCTACGCAGAAGAGAAACATGGCCAGGCGCGCGGCGCCCTTCGTGTCCCCGCGTCCCAGCCGGAAATTGCGCTGCGCCAGGTAGGCGGCGCCGCACATGGCAATCAGGAAGAGCACGCCGAGGGCGATACGATTCCGGCGACCGGTGGTGGAGGGCGGCTCGGTCCCGGTTTCTTCCGGCTTGTCCCAGGGCGCCATCACCCGGAAGTGGACCAACCGGCCGCGGCGGGTGGCCGCAAGAATCACCAGTGGCACCTTCGGCTCGGCCGGCTGCGTGCCCTGCCAGGCGAAACGCGCGTCCGAGCTGACGGGAGAATTCCAGACGGGAGCGGTGGCGGAGAAGCGCGAGAATTCCAGTCCGGCTTCCGCGAACACGGCATTCCAGTCGGGCGCCGGCGGATTGCCGGGAATTTCTTCGCGCCACGGCGGCACCACCGTCATTTCCAGCAGGCGTCCCGAGGAATCCAGATGCAGGTTAACCATGCCCGGCAGCGTCAGCGGTGGATTCTCCAGATTCACGTTTTGCGCCGCGCCGATGGGGGCTAGATCGCGCGGGCTCTGCCGGTAGCGGAACGAAGTTGTGCCGGGGCGCATCGTGCTCAGCGTGCGATGCCACTCCGGCGAGGGGCCGTGCGTGGCCAGATAGAGCAGATAGCTGTTGTTGCGCTCCCACCAGGAAGCGGTATCCGCCGGGCGCTCCGCATATCCGAACCGCGAGAGCACGTCGCGCGCCCGCTGGCGCAGCACGTCCGGAGTCTTCTCGATGGGATCCAAGCCGATGTCCCCGGAGTAGGGAACCAGCAACACGACAACCGCCAGACAGGCCAGCAAGCCCGCAAGCAGCAACCCGGCCGGGCGCGGGCGCAGCGCCCCTTCGTTACCCGCGGCCGCGACCATTTCCGGAGAGGGCGTTTCGCCGGCAGCAAGCGCGGCGGCAAGCGGGTCTCCGCCGGGCAGGGCCGCGGCCACCTGCAGCGCGCTCGCCGGGCGCTGTGCGGGATCCGTTTCCAGGCAGCGCAGGATCACCCGCTCCACCAGCGGATCGATGTCTTTGACGTGCGCCGAGGGATGGCTGATGACGCCGCGCTCGCGAAGCTGCGAAAGTTCGTGGAACGAGCCCGCTTCGAAAGCGCGTTTCCCGGTGAAGACTTCGTACAGCACCAGACCCAGTGAGTAGATGTCGCTGCGCACCGAGGGCCCGCCGCCACGGAGTTGCTCGGGAGCCATGTAGGCCGGCGTGCCCGCGCCCCGTTCTTCCTGGCCGATCTGCCCAGCCAACCCGGCCAGTCCAAAATCCGTGACGCGCGCTTTGCCGCGGCCGTCAATCATGATGTTTGCGGGTTTCAGGTCGCGATGCAGCAGTCCGGCGTCATGCGCCGCGGCCAGCCCCGCACAGATCTGCCGGGCGATTTCCAGCGCCTTATCCGCGGGCAGGCGCCCGATGCGGCGTAGCAGCGTGGCCAGGTCCTCGCCGTCGATGTACTCCATGGTGATGAATTGCAGGCCATCGCATTCGCCGATGTCGAAGACCCGGCACACGTTGGGATGCGATACCTGCCGGGCCACGCGCACTTCGCGCAGGAAGCGAGCCTGGGCCTCCGCGTTCTCCGCCAGCGCCGTCGGCAGGAGCTTCAAAGCCACGGACTGTTCGAGTTTCAGGTCATCCGCGCGGTATACCTCTCCCATCCCGCCGCGGCCCAACTGCGAGACAATCCGGTAACGTTCCGCCACCATGGTTCCTGGCGGGAAGTGCGCCCCTGGACCCGGGCGGAGGGTCATCCCCGTCGCCGAGGTTTTAATTCGGGATGGCGTCGGCGTGGACGTGCCGCTGGCAACTCCAGCGGCCGGCTCCGGCCGCTTCGTGGCCACCGGGGTGGAGTCCAGCGTGGGGGCGGAAGAAATGTCAACCGCGGCGCCACAGGACGAGCAGAAGCGGCTGGTATCAGCTAACTCCGCGGAGCATTGCGCGCAACGCACGGTGCAGCATTGTGGGACAGTTGGCGGGAGCACTGCAAGCGCGCAAGGATGGTCACCCCGGTGGTCTTCCCGGGCGGCCCCGCGCGCCGCGGTTCGCGCGAGTGGGAATCATGCCCCGCTGTCGATACGCGGGGCGCAGGCACACGACGGACGAACTACGGCCCCGCACTGCCCGTGTATGTCGTTCGGACAGACTAGCGGTTGAAGTGCGGCACGAACGGAACGCTCTGAACCAGCCCGGGATCCATCTCCATCAGCTTGCGGTCCGCGTAAATCTCCATGGTGTGGCGGACGGAGTTGGAGACCTTGCCGCAGTGCCTGCAGGAGCGCACGTGTGCGCTCAGCTTGCGATACTGCTTGGCATCGAGGCCGTCTTCGATGAATTCGGGAAGGCGGCGCACAATCTCTTTGCAAGAAGCTTTCATCATGAGCCCCCAATGGAACTGCTGCACCTGTGGAAAAGCTGTGCATGTTCCGTTCCGCTTGGGCTGGAAACGGAGGCGGATTCTAACCTATTGCATCGGCAGGTGTTGAGAAAAACTTGAGGAAAGGCAGGTTGCGCTGCAGTTGATCCATCTCATGATGAGACGCTTGAGACGTCTCATCATGAGATGGGCATGAGACGGTGAGACGCTCTACTAGTGAGGCGTTGGCGAGGTGGAGGGCCGGACTAGGGATCCGGACGCCCCTCGTTGGCGCGGGCGATCTGGGAGGCGGCGCTGCCTGCCGCCTGGTAGTTTGCCTTGTCCAACTGGAAAAGCGCGGAGCGCTTGTTGCCCTTCTCGTCCGCGTAGCGGATCAGCAGAAAGTGCTTGGTCTGGTGCAGGAAGAAACCCACGGCTCCGGCGGCCAAGGCCCCCGAGCGCATGAGTGACTGGTCGTTCAGCGCGATGTCCTGAATTCTGTCGTAGGGGATCTGGAGGTTCGGTCCTTTTGCTGTGGTGAACGAAAGCTGCTTCGCGGTACCGTCGAAGTTCAGCTTGCCACTGGCAACCTCGCCACCCACATGGTCCCGTGTGGTGCGGGCCGTGGGGCCGAAGAGGTAATCCACCTTGTCGAACTCCCCGGCGGCTTCCTTGGGCTTGTCCCTCTGCCCGGCGGCGACCCACGGAGGCGCGAGCAGCCCAGCGCACAAAAGAATCGAAATCGAAAAGAAGCGCTTTCGCCGATGGGCAGGGGATGAGGTCCACCGCAGAGGGAGCGAGATAAGTGGCATCCGTCGCACCGGCGTGAGCCTCCGGCCTGTTTTAGGCGTGGCTAGCAGCGGTATTTGCCGCACAGCTCTTTGCCGTCCTGCCCGGTCTTGCTGTACACCACAAACCGGATTTCCTTGCCCTTCGGGGTCTTGACGAAAATGAACGTCCGGCGCAACCCGAGCAGGTGCTTCACCTCAAAGCGCAGCTGGACTTTTCCGTTCACCGGCCAGTCTTCATCCTTGAATTTATACTCGTTCATCCCCACCAGGCCGCGGTGATGCTCGTAGTCGGCCAGGTAGGTGAGGTCCTCTACCTGGAATCTTACGAAGCTGTGATCGCAGGTGCCCGAGCTTAGATCGTTGCACTCCCACGCCGTCATGAAGCCGCTCTTGAATTGCTGCGAATCCAAAATGGTTCCTTCGAGATAGTCCTTGTCCTTCGCCGCCAGCGGGCCGGGGAGGAACATGGCCATCACCGCGGCGAGAGCGAGCAATCTGCACACTGCGCTGTTTCGTTGAAATGTCATGGGTTCCTCCTGTTCGGATTTGGTTTCGTCGCTACGCGCGGGAGGTTCTCTCCGCAACGCGGCTGCGCGCGACTCCCGCGATAGCCAGCATGGACGTAAAGAGCATCAGGAGGGCGGAAGGCTCTGGCACAGTCTGGCCTGCAGATACCGTCCAGGTTCCCGCGGTACCGATTTCATCGGCTGAGCCAATGCCTCCTGTGTTGCCGTTGGCGAACCCTGCGAGATCCTCTGTACCGAAGCCGAACCAGTTCCCGATCGACTCGACGCCCTGCACATCCAAACGGGCATCCACGGGATGAATAAATCCCCAGTACCATCGCGTGATGTTTCCCTGGGAGTCTGTATAGAACACGAAATGGGCCACGTCCTGGACATTGGTATCGACAAATGACCCGTCCGTGACGCTCATGCTCACAATCAAATAGCTCATGTCATCGCTAGACAGGTTGTTCATCAGATTGGGTGGGAGAGGCTGGGAGAGCGTAAACGTCGCGGAGACATTGGTCTGGATCCCGGGGCTGTAGGTCCCGCTATAGCTTGTGAACATAGGCCCCGTGTAGGTGTAGGTGACGCTATCCGCGCGGGCAGAAGGACAAACGAGAAGCAGGAGCATCCCTGCGATGAGAATGGAGACAATCACGTTTGGTCGTAACATTTCCGCTCCTTGGGGTGGTTCCACCACCGCGATGGTTTCAGCCAGTGACTGTCCGGACCTGCCGCTTGCTGCCCTCGGGCCCCCGCGCTAGACTGCTCTGAATCCCAGGTCGGGATTGGTCGTTCCGGCCACTTGGCGCCGCAATGCTCGTGAATCTAGGCTGCGGCTCGCAGGCAAGTGGTTAGAGAACGGTAAGGAATTGGTAAAGGTAGCGCCCTGGCCCCATGAAAACCCCGGAAAACCGGGATTTCGAGTTCGGGCCGTTCCGCCTGAACCCTGCTGAGGGTGTGCTCTTCCGCGAGGGCAAAGAAATCCCGCTGAGCCCGAAGGCCTACGAAATCCTTATCCACCTGCTCTATAACCCCGGCCGCATCATCGACAAGGAATCGCTAATGCAGGCGGTGTGGCCGGACACCTTCGTGGAAGAGGGCAATCNTGAAGGTGAACATCTCCGCGCTGCGCAAGGCACTCGGCGACACGGCGGAAGGTCCCCTGTTCATCGAGACGGTTCCGCGCCGGGGATACCGGTTTGTAGCGCCCGTACGCCAGGGAGCGAACGGAGGCAATGCAGTTGAGCCGCGCGTTACACATCCTCTGGCTCCGGAAAACGGCGCGCAGGGTGGCGCAGTTTCGGAGCGGGGAGCCGTCTCCGCGGCCGAAGCGTTACCACATAGTGTGGTCCCTACCGCAACCTTCGCACCATCTGGACGCCGCTGGCGATTCGCCTTCGCTCTGGCAATTGGCGCGGTGCTCGCCATTGCCGGGGCAACGTATTACCTAAGCCTCCGCCCGGGAAAAGCCGTGCGCGTCACGCTGGCCGGCAAGAAGCTCCAGGGGTGGGATTCCAAGGAAGCCCTGGCGTGGGAATACGAATTTCCCGAGCGCATGGAACTGGCGCCGCTGGAAGGACGCGAAGGCATCGTCTTTGCGGACCTGCGAGGAGACGGAGATCGAGAGGTGCTGGCGCCGCTGGCCTACGCCTCTTCCGCGGGAGCACCCCATATGCCTCACGGCGCGCTCTTCTGTTTTTCCGAGCGCGGGAAGCTGCTGTGGAGCTACGACCCACAGGCCAGGTTCCGCTTCGGCGAGCAGGAGTTTGAGGGGCCATGGGCGCTGGCGGCGCTCACACTGGTGCGGGAGGGCACGCGACAAAGTGTTTGGGTGGCGTTCGACCACCGCACCTGGTGGCCCGCTTTTGTGGCCCGCATCGGTCCCGAGGGCGGCGCGGAGGTGCGGTTCCTCAATTCCGGGCGCATCTGGTTTCTCCGCGAGTTGCGGACTGCTGCCGGGACATTTTTGCTCGCCGCGGGAACGAACAATGAATACCGGCAAGCAAGCGTGGCCCTGGTGGGGACGGACGAACGCTTCACGAGGTCGCCCCAGGGACAAAACACCGCTTATGACTGCACCGGCTGCGAATTGCATCCCGTGCCCTTTTACCTGCTTTTTCCGCGCTCCGAGATCTTCGAGCAGCAAAACCAGCCGTTCCATTTGGTCCAGGGCCTGGAGGTCATCCCGGCTGGGTTTAGCGTGAACACCGACGAGGGCAAGGATGAGGCGATCCGTCCGGCATTTGTGGACCTGCTCGGGATTTACAGGGTCAGCGGCGACTTGCAGTCCATAACCGGCGCACTCAGCGACAGCTACTGGAATCTGCACCGTCGGCTGGAACGGGAAGGGAAAATCCATCATCACGCAGAGGATTGCCCGGACCAGAAAATTGCCGGTCGCGTCCGCGTTTTCGCGCGCTCCAACGGCTGGTTCACCCCGGCTGAGAGCCCGCAGGGTGTGGCTGGGAGCCCGGTGAAATAGCCCAGGCGCCCGGCTATGGCGCCGCAGGAGGGCCGGCTCTCCGCAAGTCATCCATCACGCTTTGGATGAGTTCCTTGGCCTTAGTGAGCTCGGTCCCGACGAGCTCCACGTCCCGCTTCGGGTGGCCAGGGCCGAAGCTCGAGTGGCAATAGACTGCGTGCTGCCCGGCGAGCACCAGCGCGTTGGTCACCAGGTCCAGCGCCACGGCCAGACGGCCACGGTGGCGACCCAGCATCTGCTCGTAGTGCTCCAGTTCTTCGCGGTGCTCTTCAAAGACGCTCATCAGCACATTCTATCCGTAGTGGCGGAACGCTGGCGAGCTTCCCTTAACGCAGGGCGGGGGAGTATTGCCAGAATGGAACGCTCGCCGTGCTCCTGGCTTGTTGCTTTCTGCCAGCCTCCACATAATAGAGTTGGCACTGGTGTCCCAGCCCATCTTTCTCGTCAGACACTCAGCGCCTGATCAACTCGGGCCGGCCCCAAAACGGCCCGCTGGGGGAGAATCTATGAGGCGCGCAGATTTGGTGCGTATGCCGCAGGACGGCCGCGTACCACGCACATCGCAGATCGTGTTCGGCGAACGGCAGCACCTATTGCGGGTGCTGGACTCCATCGAAAAGAGCACGCTGCCCGCGAGCCGCCTGATGGCGGAGCGCCGCGCCGTGGAATCGCTGATCCATGCGCGGACGAAAGAGCTGGGCGCCATCAATCCCGGATGGGACATGAAGGTGGGCGTGGTGTTGAACGCGGCCACCAGTGCGGAAACGCTGGACCTGATGGCCCGCCAGGCGCCGCCAGAAGATTTCTACCTCCTCCGGCTGATCAGCGAGCATCCCAAGACGTCGTCAAAGACGCTGGCGCGCCTGGCCAAGCATCCCTACGCCGCCATCCGCGAAAACGTAGCCCGGCATCCCAATGCGGACGCGGCCACACTGACGCGCCTGTGCAAAGACCGCTCCCAGCCGCTCTGGTATCTGGTGGCCTTCAACCGCAACACGCCCGCGGCACTGCGCGAAAAGCTGAAAGCGCGCATGAAGAAACTGGACGAAGTGCAAAAAACCGCCTGAAGTGCGGCATCCGCCCTGATGGCAGGGGCGGACCGGTGTCTGCGCGTGTCCGCCCGCGCCCGGAGACTATCTCCATCAGTTCACTTGAAAGTTGTCCGCCACTATTCCGACCGCAGGGCCAGCATGGGATCCACCGAAGAGGCGCGGCGCGCCGGGACGAAGCTCGCGGCCAATGCGACGAACGCGATGCCCACAACGGCCGCAAGAAACGTCAGCGGGTCGTCCGGCTCCAGGCCGAAGAGCGATGCTTTGAGCAGCCGGCCCACGCCCGCCGCGGCCGGCAGTCCCAGCAGCAGGCCCACCAGCAGAAACATCAGGCTCTCGCGCAGTACCATCCACAGCACCTGCATTTGCTGCGCGCCCAGGGCCATGCGCACGCCGATCTCCGGCGTGCGGCGCACCACTTTGTACGCCAGCGTGCCATACAGACCCGTGGCTACCAGCAGGGAAGCCAGTCCCCCGAAAAACATGGCCAGACGCGCGAACAGACGGTCGCCGGAGATGGACTCCGAGAACTGCTGTTCCTGCGTCATGGGTTCGAGCAGAGCCAGGTCCGGCGCATACTCGCGCATGGCCCGGCGCACTTCCGGCCAGAACGCCTGCGGATTCCCCACAGTGCGCAGCTCGACGGTCATGGAGAGAATGGACTTTACCTGCATGTATGGGAAATAGGCCATGGGGCGCTGCTCTTCGCGCACTTCCGTGTACTTGCTGTTCGCCGCCACGCCCACAATGGTGTACGACTTGGAGTCCGCTCCGCGGTCAATCTGCACCGTGTGGCCGATGGCGTTGATCCCCGGCAGATAGCGGTCTGCGAAGGTCTTGTTGATCACCACCACTGGCGGGGCCTCGCCCGAGTCTGCCTCGCTGATGTCCCGTCCCAGCAAAAACGGGATGCGCAGCAGATGGAAATAGCCCGGGCCCACCGAATTCCAGCGCATGCTGGGCCATCCGCTCACTTTGGGCTTCTGGCCGTCCACGATGGCGGTGGTGTTGCTGCTCCATCCGGCGCCCAGACGCTGGCGCATCAGGCTGGCGGATTCCACTCCCGGCAGCGCGCGCATATGCTCCAGCAATCCGCGGTAAAAAGTCACGGCTTCGTCGTCGTTGTGCACGTACTGCTGCGGGGTCAGCCCGAATACCAGCAAATTCGAGGCGCTCAGTCCCAGGTCCAAGTCTTGCAGATTGCGCAGCGTGCGCACCAACAGGCCTGCCCCCACCAGCAGCACCAGGCACATGGCCATTTGCAGCGGGATCATCACGCTGCCGGTGCGCCTGCTGCGGGGGTCCTGAGCGGAAGTGGCGTTGGAGGTCTTTAGCGCCAGGCCGGCCCCGGCTTGCACCGCGCTGCGCAGAGGAGTCAGGCTGAACGCGAAGCCCACGATCACGGACACGGCCAGCGTAAAGACCAGCACGCGCGCGTCGGGCGCCAGGCTGCGTTCGAGCAAGGACCACTGCGCCAGCGCTCCGGTGGCCCAGATGGCGAAGAGCCACCCGAGCAGCGCGCCTCCGGCCACGAGCAGCGTGCTCTCCGCCAGCAGCAGCCGGAAGAGCTGCATGCGGCTCCCGCCCAGGGCCATGCGCAGGCTGAACTCCCGCTGCCGCGAGGCATTGCGGGCCACCAGCAGCATGGCGATATTGCCGCAGGCAATGGCCAGCACCAGCACGACCATGCCCATCAGGATGCGCAGCGGCTGGTCGTAGCTTTCGCGCGTCCCGGGCATGCCGCGCGTGTCGGTAAAGGTGAGCTGCGGCGGCTTGTCGTGGCCGCTCATGTCGTCCGCGTTCAGTCCTTCGAGGGCGGCGCGCCGGAAAATGGGGTTCAGGTAGGCCAGGGCTTGCTGCTGGTTCACGTTCGGTTGCAGGCGCCCCACAGTGAGCAGGAACCACCACTTGGAGCCATAGAGCGTGGCGGTGTTTCCGTAGGGTGTCTTACCGGAAGGTGTGCCCCAGGGCTTCACTTCCTCGCTGATTTGAAAGGGAACCCAGACGTCGGTGGGCCCGCCTTCATCCAGTCCCACGAAGCCCTGCCGGGCGATGCCCACGACGGTGAAGGGCACTCCTTTGAGAAAGAGGGTGGAACCGAGCACGGCGGGATCGCGGGCGAAGCGGCGGGACCAGTAGGCATCACTGAGCACGGCGATTTGTGCGTGCTCCTGCTCATCCTGCAAGTGGAAGGTGCGGCCGCGCACCGCGGGCACTCCCAGGCCGGAAAAGAAATTGCCGCTCACCATGTCCGCGCGGAGCTCTTCCGGTTCGGCGCCAATACGGGCGGGGACACCACCTCCGGCGGAGAGCGGCACCCAGGCCATCAGGTCGGAGAAGACGCGGTTTTCCTTCCGTAGCGCTTCGTACACCTGCATGCGCATGGACGTGCCGCCGTAACCGGTCTGGCCCCCGGGAAAGTCCGAGGTGTGCAGGTAGACAAGTTGCTGCGGGTCGCGCACCGGGAGGCTGCGCAGCAGCACGGCATCCATCACGCTGTAGACGGCGGTGTTGGCGCCGATGCCCAGTGCGAGGGTAAGGATGGCAACGGCCGCGAAGGCGGGAGATTTTCTCAGTTGGCGCAGGCCGAATCTCAGGTCCTGCCCGACGGCTTCAAGTGGATGCCACATCTCGTGCCCCCCTAGCTAGAAGAGACGAGAGCGGCGCAAAAATGTTCCAGGGGAAAGCGAAAAAAAACCGCGGCGAAGAAGTGAATAGGAGGGCCTCACTCTTCTGCCGCAACATCGCGTACCAAGGACGGGCACCAGCCGAGCAGGATCCTGTGCCCGGGCGAAGCCTGCCCCAACCGTCTGCGTGGGATTTTCGGGGCACGACGTGCCGTGCCCCTGCGATCAGCCGTGCTCGGCCGGCTGGAAAATGGAAAACGAGGCGCCCTGGGGATCGGCAAGCACCGCCCAGCGGCCGACGCCTTCCATGGTGGCCGGCGGCATATAGGTGCGCGCGCCGAGTTGTGTGGCTTTGGCCGCCGAGGCGTCGCAGTTGCTCACTTGGAAGTAGATGCTCCAGTGGGGCGGCACGCCGGGACCCGCGGAGCCGGCCGGGGGCACGCCGCCGATGTACTGTTCGCCATTCCTGATGTGCAGGTAAGGCCCGCCATCCTTGCCTTTCTCGAGCTTCCAGCCGAACAGGCCGGAGTAAAAGGCTGCTGCGCGCTGGACATCGGAGGTCATCAAGTCGGCCCAGCAGAGGGTTCCGGGTACGCCCGCGATGCCGAGCCCCTGATTCTTGTTCGGCTGCCAGACGGAGATGTGCGCCCCGGTAGGGTCTTCAAACACCGCCATGCGCCCAGCTTCAAAAACATCAAACGGCCCGGCCAGCACTTTCGCGCCTAGCGATGCGGCCCTTTGTGCCACGGGGTCTGCGCTATCCACCGCGACGTAAAGCATCCAGTGCGGAGGCACGCCGTGGGCGAGCATCTCCGGCTGCAAAGTGTAACAGGCGCCGGTGTGCCGGCCTTCCAGGCTGAACATAGTGTAGAAACTGCCGGGACCCATGGGAAGGTCGTCCGTGGCCCAGCCGAAGAGCGCGGAATAGAACTGTTTGGCGGCGGCCTGGTTGGTGGTGCCCAGCTCGACCCAGGCAAAGGCTCCGGGTGCGATGCGCTCGAGGTTTGGCATGCGGGGAGTCTATCGCAACGGGGCGCTCAGCGTCATCAACACCGGATGACGGGTCCGGCGCATTGCTGCAGGCCGCTCGCCGAGGCGGGCGGAGTTCGGTCCGGAGGCTCGTTTGAGAGCTGCATCGTTGCCTGCGCCACGGCCGCAAGGCGGTAACTCCGGAACGTGCCCGGGGTCCCGCCGCAGCGGGACCCGGGGCACTGACGGAATGGCCTCCCTCGTGGGCCAACCCGGCGGAAGACAAATTGGCTCTTTTGAGCGGCGAATGTTAGTGTAAATTGTCTCGTGAGGGAGACAATGCTGCCGCTCCAAGTTCAGACCGAAAGCCACGTTCCTCTCTACATCCAGATCCGTGACCAGCTCCGCGCCATGGTGCACACCGGGGAGTTGCGCCCGGGCGATCGCATCCCGGCCAGCCGCGAACTGGCCATCTCGCTCGGCGTGCATCGCACCACGGTGGCCAATGCCTACGCGGAACTGGAATCGGAGGGCTTCATCCAGGGCCACGTGGGCCGGGGAACGTTTATCAGCCAGAATGCGCCCATTCCGCGCCGCGCATCGCCGGGCGCGCAGGGCAACGGCAACGGCAAGATCGCGCACGCCTTTACGCCCGCGCCGCCCAGCTTCAACAGCGGCGCGCTGCGCTGGGAGTCCCTGTTTGCCGACGAGCGCGGAGAGGAAGCGCTGAGCCGCATCTATCCGGAGTCGGCTCACGGCGCCATTTCCTTTGTGGCCGCGCGGCCCGCGGCCGAGCATTTTCCCGTCGATGAGATGCGTTCCTGCGCGCAGGCGGTGCTGAAGGCTGCCGGGCAGGAAATCCTCCAGCTTGGCTCGTCCGACGGTTTTGAACCGCTCAAACGCGAATTGGTGGCTCTCTTGGGACGGGAAGGGTTGCGGCTGCGCAGCGATCAACTGCTGGTGACGGCAGGCGTGCAGCAGTCGCTGGACCTTTTGTGCAAGGCGTTCCTGCGGCCCGGCGACGCCGTGGTGCTCGAGGATCCCACCTATCCCGGCTCGCTCACCGTGTTTGCCACGGCACGGGTGCGCTGCCTGGGCGTTCCCGTGCGCACCGAAGCGGCCGCTCCCGCGGGCATTGACCTGGACGGCGTGGAAGCCGCGCTGCGGCAGAACCGCGTGAAGTTCGTCCTGGTGACACCGGATGGGCAGAACCCCACCGGAGCCACCATGCCACTCGAGTCGCGCAAGCGGCTGCTGGAACTGGCGGTCCGGTACCAGGTGGCGGTGGTGGAGGATTGCATCTATTCCCGGCTGCGCTTTACCGGCCCGCGGCTGCCTTCCCTGCGCGCGCTGGATCGCGCCGGAATCGTGATCCAGACGGACAGCTTCTCGAAAATCGCCTTTCCCGGGCTGCGCGTGGGCTGGTGCATCGCTCCGGAACGGGTAATCGAGCGGCTACGCCTGGTGAAGCAGGCCACGGACCTGCACACCGACCAACTGGCCCAGGCGGCTATGGGCGAATTCATCCGCCGGGGGGGATTGGAGCGCCACGTGAAAAGAATGTGCGCGCTCTATGCCGCGCGATGCCGGGCCATGTTGAAGGCGCTGGAAAAGCACATGCCGGAGGGCGTGGCATGGACGCGGCCGGAAGGCGGCATGAGCCTGTGGATTGCCCTGCCCGCCGGCTACGACGCCAGCGAATTACTGATTCACGCACGCGAGCGCGGAGTGCTGTTCGTTCCGGGACGCTATTTTTACAGCCAGGTGCCGCAGCCCAATGTCTTCCGCCTGGGATTTGCCGGGACGGACGAACGGCAGATCGCCAAAGGCGTGGAAGTGCTGGCGGAAGTCTTCGTGGAGCAGATGAGCAAACGCCAGCGTGGCGGCTGGCGGCGGCCGGAAGCTCGCGTGGCGCTGGTGTGAACCGAGTGGACAGTCAACAGTCCAGAGTCCAGGGATCCATAGAGCTTCGGCGGCTGGAGGGATATGAGCGGAGAGCGCAGGGGAGATCCGACCGGGATGACCGAGACCAAGGCGCCCAACGTGTGTTTTGGATGCGGCGAAGCGAACCCGGATGGCATGCAGCTCCCGTTCACCCGGGACCACGAGCATCGGCGGGTGATCGGGAGATTCCGGCTGGAGAAAAAATATCAGGGAGCGCCGGGCATGGCCCATGGTGGAATTGTGGCCCTGGTGCTGGATGAGGCATTGAGCAAAGTCGCGCGGTTTTACGAGGCACGCGCGGTGACCGCGGAGCTGCACATCGAGTACCTGAAGCCGGTGCGCGTGGGCGAAGAGATTCACGTGGAAGCGCACCAGGAACGGGCCGAGGGACGCAATCTCTTCCACGTGGGGGAGATTCGCGACGGCTCGGGGCGAGTCCTGGCGCGGGCCCGCGGACGGTTTGTAGTGGTGGACCCGGAGAAGTTCCGGCAGAGGAACGGAGTAAATTTGGGCTGAGGTTGTGGCGCCGGGAGATCAGGGGGCGCCGCCGGACACGCTGTCATCCCGAATTCGCCAGCCAAGGCGAACGGGTGAAGGATCTGCTCTTCCAGCGCAGGACAAGCGAACAGCAGATTCCTCACCCCGGTTGTGATGCCGGGGATTCGGAATGACCAACTGGCGTCTGGGAATCGCGATGCCCTATAGGGGCGATTTTGTTGCGTGCTGGGAATCAACATTAAGGAGAGAGAAATGAGTCTGCTGAATGACAATGCTTGGCGGGTGAAAGTGGGCCTGGCGGAGATGCTGAAAGGCGGCGTGATCATGGACGTGACCACAGCCAAGCAGGCGGAAATTGCCGAAAAAGCGGGAGCCTGCGCGGTGATGGCGCTGGAGCGCGTGCCCGCGGACATCCGCAAGGAAGGCGGCGTGGCGCGCATGGCTGCTCCGAAAATCATCCGCGAGATCATGAGCGCGGTCTCCATCCCCGTGATGGCCAAGGTGCGCATCGGGCATTTTGCCGAGGCCCAGGTGCTGGAAGCGCTGGAGGTGGACTTCATTGACGAGAGCGAAGTGCTGACCCCCGCGGATGAGGAGCACCACGTGTGGAAGCACGGCTTTAAGGTGCCGTTCGTGTGCGGGGCGCGCAACCTGGGCGAGGCGCTGCGGCGCATTGCGGAAGGCGCGGCCATGGTGCGCACCAAAGGCGAAGCGGGCTCCGGCAACATCGTGGAAGCGGTGCGGCACATGCGCACCATCGTCAACGACATGAAGCGCCTGACCACGCTGGGCCAGGAGCAACTGGTGCACGAGGCGAAAAATCTGGGCGCGCCCCTGGACCTGGTGGAGTACGTGGCCCAGAACGGGAAATTGCCGGTGCCGAATTTCTCCGCCGGCGGCTTGGCCACTCCCGCGGACGCGGCGCTGGTGATGCAACTGGGCGCCGAGGCCGTGTTCGTCGGCTCGGGAATCTTCAAGTCGGAGGATCCGGAGGTGCGGGCCCGCGCGGTGGTCAAGGCGACCACGCATTACAAGGACCCGAAGGCTGTGCTCGCAGCTTCTGAAGAACTGGGCGAAGCCATGCGCGGCATTGACGTGCGCCAACTGGATGAAAAAGAACTCCTCCAGACTCGCGGTTGGTAAACGGGCAACCCATGCGGGTGGAAATCCTCCTTTTTCAAGGGTTCGATGAACTGGACGCCATCGGCCCGTTCGAAGTGTTGCAGCATGCGCGGAAGCGCGGGGCGGATGTGGACGTGCGGATGGTGAGCATGGGCGGGGCTGGAGAGGTGAGCGGGGCAAACGGCCTGCGCGTTCGGTCCCAAGGTTCTCCCGGGGAGCAAGGCCGGCCCGACCTGATGATCGTACCGGGGGGAGGTTGGGCGGCGCGCTCTGCGCACGGCGCTTGGACGGAGGCCCGGCGCCCGGTTTTGCGCGAGCTGCTGGCAAACTGTCACGCCGCCGGAACAGTGATGGCGGCGGTGTGCTCCGGCACGATGCTCCTGGCGGCAGCGGGATTGTTGCGCGGCCGGCGAGCAACGACCCACCACACAGCGATTGAGGAGTTGCGTGCACAGGAGGTGGAGGTCGTCAATGCGCGCGTGGTGGATGAGGGAGACATCGTCACATGTGGTGGCATCACCTCCGGTTTGGACCTGGGCCTGTGGCTCGTGGAACGGTTCTTCGGAGCCCCCATCGCGGCAGAG
>OCOJ01034204.1_pt5 | contig 15891 bp, 12 predicted proteins | sample 1539251 | NCBI WGS metagenome assembly OCOJ01 (sample SAMN01911457, study PRJEB22624) | soil metagenome | biome: Soil | place: Malaysia | collected 2012-04-30 | depth RA_metagenome m | reverse complement strand
TCCATTTATGGCGCGGGATTCGCGAGCCGCAACGGCGCTCGTCCCACCGTGCGCTTCGGGAGCAATGAGGGCAGCCTGGTGCTTTGCACGGAGAATCGCCTGGTGGTGCGCGTTCCGGAAGGCGCCACGGGTGAAGTCCGGGTGGCTACGGTCCAGGGCGAAAGCAAGAAGTTTCCTTTCTCCGTGGGCATTTCCATTGCGGACAATCTGCACCCGGTGGCCAACCCCGCCGTTGACCGGGACGGAAACGTTTACGTCACGTTCAGCGGCCAGCGCGGTCAGAAAGTGCCCGTGTCGCTTTACAAGATCACGCCGAATTTCCTGGTCAAACCGTTCGCCACCGAACTGATGAACCCCACGGGGCTCGCGCTCGACCGGGAAGGCACTCTTTACGTCTCCTGCCGGCACGACGGCACGGTGCACCGCATCACTCCGGACGGCCGCTCGCAGCGCTGGGTGGAAGGCATGGGCATTGCCACAGGACTGGCCTTCGACCGGCAGGGCGCTCTTTATTGCGGCGACCGCAGCGGCACGATCTTCAAGATCTATCCCGACCGACAGATTCTGGTGTTCGCCACTCTCGAGCCCTCGATCTCCGCCTATCACCTCGCTTTCGGCGCCGCAGGCGACCTCTACGTCGCCGGGCCCACAACTTCGAGTTTCGACCGCATCGTTCGCGTTTCGGCCGGCGGTGAGGTCAGTTCCTACTTTCGCGGCCTCGGCCGGCCGCAGGGCATGGCCTTCGATGCGGCGTCCAATCTCTACGTCGCTGCGTCGTATGGCGGCCGGCGCGGAATCGTGCGGATCTCGCCGCAGGGAAAAGCGGAATNTGGTGCTTTCCGGCAGCGGTCTGGTCGGACTGTCGCTGCTCCCCTCGCGGCGCGCCTATCTCGCCACTGGCTCCGTGCTCTACACGCTGGACTGGGATGTGGAGGGCGTCCCGCTGCCTCCCTGAAGGTTTGGCCACCTTTTCTCACTGCTCAGCAAATTAGTTCGATGGCCAGACGGGACGAGCCTCCGGACTGGGCAGCACAGGCATGGCCTGTGCGGCCCAACGGAATACGAGAATGGTGCCCGCGACCAAGCCGATGGAAAGGCCCCATTCCCACACACTGGGGAAATATCCCGTGGGCGCAATCTGTGGCATCGGGCCCTTCAGGTTCATGGCAAAAAACACGGCATTGGTGCGATTCAAGACAACACCCGTGACCGCGAGCAGCGCGGCCAAATTGAGCGGTGCGGGCCGCTGGCGGATCGCTTTGGAGCCCAGAAGAACCAGCGGCAGCACACCGAAGGGAATCATTTCCACGAGGAAGAGCGCCCCGCTCGAACCTGACAGCACGCGCGGCAATTGCCCGCGGAAGATCACATCCGCCATTCGTCCAGCCTCGTAGATCAGCAAGAATGCGAAGGCCAGATTGCCGAGGGCGGCGAGCTGTTTGATTTCGAGCGGCCGCCGATAGCCCTTGGCGATCCAGATTTGGATGGAAATCAGCAGCGCGGTCCCCGCCGCGAGCGCTGAGAAGAGGTAATGGGCCGGGAGCAAGGGCGACCACCACAGCGCGTCCATCTTGTCGGGCATGAGCAGAAACAGTGCACCGAGCGAACTCTGGTGCATGGTTGCAAAGACCACGCCGGCGATTGCCAGCATGGTGGGCGCCGCCTCTTCGCCTTCGCGAGTCCGAACCCGAACCGCAAGGACCCCGAAAAGCGCCAACGCCAGCACGGCATACACGAGGCTGCGCGACATCAGAAACACAAACAGGGTAAGAATCGCGACCACAAAGGCCGGAGAGAACCTGCGCCACAACTCCGCGGCGCGCGCCCATCCCCAGCGCTCAATCGGAACAGGCAGGAACTCGACGAGGAGAACGATGAAGTAGAGAGTGATACACCAGGAGACCTCATACATCGCGGAGTGCCGCGGGGCTCGCAGCAACAGTTGCCAGAAATTCCAGGGCCTTCCGACGTCCGCGAGCAAGGTGACCAGCACCGACGCATAGCTCAGCGAGCCGACCAATACGGCGGTTCGGCCGATGGGGTAGAGGTCTCTGCGGCGCGAAACATAGATGAGTCCCGCGCCGACGAAGGACCCCGCGGAAATGGCGATGCGGATCAGCAGAAACGCGATCCACAATCCCCAGCCGTACGTGTCGGAGAGATTCGTGCTGCCCCCGAGACCCAGAAAGAAGCGGGCCAGTAGGGACAAGCCGCCGAAGGCCGCCAGCGCCATCAGGAAGACGCTGGCCCGGCTGCGCACGTCGCAGGCAGAAGCAGCGAATTCAGCGTGGCGCGCGGGTTCTTTGCGCTCGACGCGCTTTGGCTTGGTCTTGGCCGCCGCGAGTGCGCCGAAAGTTCCGGCGGCCTGCGGATTCGCCTGCGCCACCGCTTGCCTGCGCTGGTAAAGGACGTGCGTTCCGCCCAGCAGCGCGCCAAGCCCCAGCACCGAGGGAGCTACGGCGCTACGAGCCGCCGCACTGACCTGCATATAGCTCTGTGTGGGAACGGGAAGATATTTCAAGTGCCCAAAGCCCGGATAGCTCTCCGGGTGAACCTGCGGAAATCCCAATTGCTTGAAGGGCACGCTCGCCAAGTAGAGGGCGCTGGTGCCACCGGCCTCGTGTTCGCCATAGACATGATCGACGTACTTACCGGGAGCAGCCTGGATGCGCCGCTTGGCTTCCCCCAGCAGGGCGTCGCGTTCGCCATACGCCAGCGCGCCCGCGGGACACTGCTTGACGCAAGCCGGGACAGCTTCCGTTGACAGGAACCGTGCTGTTTCCTGCGGAGTGAGCGCTTTCCCATTGCGCTGTTGCGGAGCGGGCTGGGTGATGCGGTCGTAACAGAACGTGCACTTGCGGATTTCCGGAGCGAGCGAATCCCATTCGACCGTGGGTACGCCGAAGGGACACGCCCAGACGCAATACCGGCAGCCGATGCATTTTCCGCTGTCGTAGATGACCGGGCCTTCCGGCGTCTTCCGCAGGGCCGCGACCGGACAAGCGGAAGCGCATGCCGGGTCGTCGCAATGCATGCACTGGCGCTTGGCAAAGACGTATTTCAAGCCGCCGGGAGCGTTTTCTTCCGCAACCTCGTGATAGGTGACTAGGGTCAGCGTCTTGGAGGAAACCGTCACCGGATTCTGCAAGCCCAGTCCCGCCCGCGGCACGGCGGTTTTCTCCCCGGGAAGATCGTTCCATTCCTTGCAGGAGACCTGGCAGGACCGGCAGCCAATGCACTTGGTCGTGTCGATCAGGATGGCCTTAGACATGTTCGCCTCCCTGAGCCACACGCGCCAAACTCACCAGGCATGCCTTGGTCTCCTGCGCACCGGCGCCCGGATCGACGGCGTCGATTGTCAGGAGGTTCGTGCTGGGACCCGTGCGCGCTCCCTGAAAGCCCCAGTTGTACGGCATCCAGACAACCGCTACTTGTTTGCCGTTGATGAGCAAAGTCTGCATGCGCTTGGTTACTACCGCGTGGACCACCACCGCGCCGCGGGCAGAGCGAACCTTGACGGAATCGCCCGTCGCCACTCCCAGTTGCTTGGCCAGTGTTTCCGGAATCTCCACCACCGGATCCGGAACCAGTTCATTCAGCCAGGGAATATTCCGCGTGATCGAGCCGCCACACCAGTGCTCCGCCATGCTCGAGGTCATGAGCACGTAGGGGAACTCGGCCGGAGTTCCGACGGGCTGCCTGTCCTTAATGCGCGGATATCTCAGGCAGGGGTTGCTCTTCACTGCGGGGTGCAGCGCGTTCTCCGTCGGGCTTTCCACCGGCTCGTAGAACTCCGGGAAGGGACCGTCTTTGGGAACAGAGGAAGCGTCGCGCGGCAGTTGCTTGTTCTTGGGATCGGGATCCGTATAGGGAGCGGCGAGCAGGCGGGCAACACCCTCCGCATTCATGCGGAACGGCTTTTGGCCATTGGGAGTGTCGGGACCGTCGGTGGGCATGGGAACATCCGGAGTATCGTTTCCCGTCCACTTCTTCTGAGCCTCGTCCCACCAGATCAGCGCGTGTTTCGCGTCCAGCGGCTTTCCGTGGGCATCGCAGGAAGCGCNGGTTATAGAGGACGTGCATGTTGCCGGGCCAGGTCCAGCCGAAGCCGGGATAGATGCCCAGGCCGCTGGGATCGGTCTTGTCGTCGCGCCGCTTGGTAAGATTCTTACCGCCTTTGAAGACACCGGCGTAGATCCAGCATCCGGAAGAGGTGCTCCCGTCCGGTTGCAGGTCAGCAATGCCGTTGACCGGCTGGCCGGTCTTGCCATCGAAGCCGCCAATCTCCTTGATTACCGCTTCGGCGAGACCCGCCGCCGGGTAATTCCACGCGGCATTTCGGATCGGCCGATCCTTCTCCGCGGCGGAATTCCGATAGAGCTCGCGCACCCGGCAGAAAAGCGCGTTGAGAATTTCGAGATCGCTCTTCGCCTCTCCCGGCGGATCGACCGCCTTGTAACGCCACTGCACCAGACGTCCGGAGCCGGTGATCGTTCCGTCCTTCTCCATGAAATAGGCCGCGGGGAGCAGCAGGACTTCCGTCTGGATGGTCTTTGGATCGACGCCCGGCCGCCGCCAGAAGGCAGCGGTCTCCGTTTCCCAGATATCCTGGACCACTAGCGTCTGTAGCTTCGCCAATGCATCGTAGGTCACGCTCAGATTGGGGTTCGTGACCATGGGGTTCTGACCCATGACGTAGAGGAACTTCAAGCGTCCCTGGTAGGCAGACTCCATCATCCCCAGGACGGAATAATCCTTGCCGGCGTTTTTCTTGGGCAGCCAGCCGTAGCCAAAATCGTTTTCGGCAGTGGCCGCCTCTCCGAACCAGGCTTTCAAGGCGTTGACCAGGAACTTGGCGCGGAAGGTTCCGCTCGTCTTGGTCCACTCTTCCAGCGTGGGCTGGTTGTGATTCGGGTAGTTCAGATAGCCGGGCAGATAGCCGTTGAGCACGGCCATGTCCGTGGCGCCCTGCACGTTGGGCTCGCCGCGCAGAGCGTTCACTCCGCCGCCCGGCACGCCCATATTGCCGAGCAACATTTGCAGGATTCCGTAGCAGCGAATGTTCTGGATGCCCACGGTGTGCTGCGTCATACCCAGGGCGTAAAGGATGGTCCCGGGCTTGTTACGCGCGAGCGTCTCCGCAATCTTCTGGATCTGGTCCGCCGGCACGCCGGAAATCGCCGCGCCCACTTCGAGCGTGTAGCGCGAATAGAACTTCTTCATTTTGGCGAAGACGCAGCGCGGATCCTCGAACGATTTGGCCTTGGCCGGTTTCTTGTCCGCCGCGAGGTGATAGGCCCACGAGGCGGTGTCGTATTTGTGCGCGGCCTCCTGGAACCCCGTAAACAGGCCGTCTTCGAACCCGAACTCGTCCTTGGTGAGATACAGCGCGTTTGTATTCCGCTTGACGTACTCCTCGTCGTAGCGCTTGTAGATGAGCAGGTAGTTGATGATGGCGTTGAGGAAGGCGATGTCGCCTCCGGGCCGGATGCGCGCGTAAATATCCGCAATCGAAGAGGTGCGATTGAAGCGCGGGTCCACGTGAATCACGATGGCGCCCTTCTCCTGCGCCTTGCGGACCCACTTCATGGCCATAGCGTGGTTCTCCGCCATGTTGCTGCCTTCAATCAGAAACACACGGGCGTTCTGCAGGTCGAGCCAGTGATTGGTCATCGCGCCCCGTCCGAAGGAGGCCCCCAGACTGGGGACCGTGGGGCTGTGTCAAAGACGGGCCTGATGCTCCACCTGGACGCTGCCTGCCAGGCGCGCCAGCTTGGAGAACAGGTAGCACTCTTCGTTGGTGTTCTGCGCACCGCCCAGAAAGCCGATCGCGTCGGTGCGATTCACAACGAATTCGGCGTCGTTGCCGGCGGCGTCTTTTGCTTTTTCCTTCTCAATCCAGGCCGCGTCGCGAGTGTCTTTGATCCTACGGGCAACTTTATCGAGCGCCGCGTCCCAGGAGATGGGCTGCCAGCGGTCGCTGCCGGGCGCGCGATAGAGCGGCTGGCGGAGCCGCCGTTCCGACTCGTGGGCGGCGATGATTGCTGCGCCTTTGCTGCACAGGGCGCCCTCGTTGATGATGTGATCGGGGTCACCTTCCACGTCCACCAGCTTGCCGTCTTTTACATAGCAGAGCATGCCGCAGCCGCAGGAACAGAAATTGCAGGCGGTGGTGAAAACCTCTGTGCCGGCAAGCTTGCGGCGCTTGGAGGAAGCGCGGGCCTGTGGAACCGTGAGCGCGGATGCGCCCAGGATGGCCCCAGCCCCGGTCACGGCGCGCTTCAACCAACTTCTGCGATTCACTGGCGATGCTCCTTTCTCCGTGAAGTTCTCCCGAAGCTAGGGACGCCAAGCATGAATTGGGGCACTCTCCCTCGGAGCACAGGGGAAAAGCTGTGGTATGGGTCACTTCTCGATGGGGTATTGGTCACAACCCATTGTTCATCGGTCACCCGCGGCAGTGCGCAGTCCGGATGCGTAGGCTTGCGCGGAAGGCGGCAGCGGCGCCCGGCGGTGTCACGATAGTAGCAACGGTCAGATGGAGCGTGTGATGGCATGCTCGTTCACCTTATAAGCAGTTGCAATCATGTGGCTTAGAAAATGCGGGTACCCCCTCCCCCCGGAATGCGTAATCGCTTGGAAAGACAGGAGTTGCGAAAAATTGAGTGCCTAATCAGTTGAAAATAAATAAGATAGATTTTCGGGGTTAAGAGTGAGAGTCCAAAGGTAAGCGTCGGCGGGAAAACAACGAAGCGAGGTGCAAGCGCTAGCGCTAAGGACATGGTGGACTGGCCCAGCATCCGGGCAGGATGCTGAGGGTCACCTTTCCGACCAGCTGGAACCCCGATAAGGGAGTCGGGGAGCCCAACTACACGGGCTACAAACCGGCGTCCAAGTTATTCCCGCTCAAGGAGCGGGGGTAGCACTAGCGGAAGCAAATATAGCAAACGAAAAATAACTTGCAAGGAACAAAGGAAAGTGCCAGTCGCCGGTGGCGTGTGGCGAGCAAGGGGAGGCCTCCCGACCACGGGTTGCAAAAAGCGCGCTTCGACTCCGGTCGGGACGGACAGAATGACAGGATTTTCTAATTTGGCGATACGGCGGGGCTGAAGCCCCGCCCTTCCCATCTTCCTATTTCCTTGTCGGAGCCCCTCGACTTCGCTCGGGACAGGCTGAAGCTCCGACCTCCTAAAGGAGCTTCCACCTTTGCAGCCCCGAATTCTTGCTTTCACTGCGGATTCTGGGTAGAAACGTAGGAGATGAAGGCGGAGATTATCGCTGTCGGCTCCGAGCTGTTGACGCCGGAGCGGCAAGACACCAACTCGCTGTTCCTGACCGCGCAACTGAACCGGCTGGGCGTCGAAGTCGTGCGTAAGACGATCGTGGGTGACGATTCGGAGAGCCTGAACCGGGAGTTCCGCGCGGCTTTGGATCTGGCCGACATCGTGGTGGCCAGCGGCGGTTTGGGCCCAACCGAAGATGACTTGACGCGCGAGGCGCTCTCCGCGGTGCTGCGCCGGCCGCTGGTGCAGAACGAAGCCATCCTCAAAGACCTGGAAGCAAAATTCGAGCGCTTTGGGCGGAAGATGCCGCAGATTAACGTGAAGCAGGCCATGGTGCCGGTGGGCGCGACTGTGTTGCCGAATCCGCGGGGAACGGCGCCTGGGTTGTGGATCGAGGACGGCCCGCGAATCGTGGTGCTGTTGCCCGGCCCGCCATCGGAACTCGAACCCATGTTCATCGAACAGGTGGTTCCGCGGCTGGAGACGCGGGTGACGGGCGCGCATCTCTACGCCCGCGAATTGCGCATCACGGGCATGGGCGAATCCGCCGTGGATCAGGCCATCGCGCCCATCTACAAAGGCTACCGAGAGGTGCAGACAACACTGCTGCACGTTCCCGGCGAAATCCACGTGCATCTGCAAACGTGGTCGGCCGACGGGGCGGCCGCGGAGCGGCGCCTCGAGGAAATCGTCGAGCGCATCCGGCTGGCGCTGGGCGAAAGCCTGTTCACCACGACGGGCGAGGACATCGAACAGGTAGTGGCGCACGAACTTACCTGGCACGGGGCCACCATCGCCATCGCAGAAAGCTGCACCGGAGGAATGCTGGGGGAACGGCTCTCGCGGCTGCCGGGCAGCTCGTCGCACTTCATGGGCGGAGTGATCAGCTACAGCAACGAGCTGAAGACGGCATGGCTCGATGTGCCGCGAGAGATGATTGAAACGAAGGGAGCGGTGAGCGCCGAGGTAGCGAAGGCCATGGCGGAGGGGGTGCGGCGCCGCTCCGGCGCCACGCTGGGGCTGGCCGTGACGGGAATTGCCGGGCCGACCGGGGCGACGCCGGAAAAGCCGGTGGGCACGGTACACATTGCGCTGGCGGATGCGAACGGGGTGCAGGAAAAAGCGTTCCGGTTTCCGGGCGACCGCAGCCGAATCCGCGGGCAGGCCACCGTGGCGGCGCTGGACATGGTGCGGCGGTATTACCTGCACCGTTCGGAACGGACGAAGCCGTGAGCGAGGCGTGGATTCGGCTGTTCGTAGCGCTGGAACTGCCTGCGAGCGTGCGCGCGGGTCTCAGCGAGGTGGCGGCCCGGCTGCGGCCGGCGTCGGGTTCGGGCGTGCGGTGGACGGATCCGAACGGCATGCACCTGACGCTGAAATTCATCGGCAATGTTGCAGGCACGCGGCTCGAACCCATCCGCGGGGCGCTGGCCGGGATTCACGCCGCTCAGCCGATTGAAACGGTGTTTCGCGGGATTGGCTGGTTTCCCAATGCGCGGCATCCACGCGTGCTGTGGGCCGGAGTGGAAGCGGATGCCGGGCTGGCGGCGCTGGCCGCGGATATCGAGCGCGTGTTCGAACCTCTGGGAATTCCGCGGGAGTCGCGCGAGTTTCGTCCGCACCTGACGCTGGCGCGCATCAAAGACGAGGCCCGCCTGGAGGGCCTGCGACGCGAGGCAGAGCGGCTGGGCGTGCCGGAGTTCGGCCGGGCCAGCTACGCCGAATTCGATTTGATGCAGAGCAAACTCCATCCGAAGGGCGCCGTGTACACGCGGCTCGGACGATTCTCATTCGCCGCTTCCGTGCCCGCGGCCCATGCGGGAGAGAGCTGACGTGAATCTGCTGTGGCTCCTGCCGCTGGCGGGCTATCTGCTGGGCTCCATCCCGTTCGGCTATTTGATTGTGCGGCTGACGAAAGGAACGGACGTTCGCGCGACCGGGAGCGGGAATATCGGCGCGACGAACGTGAACCGCGTGGCGGGCACGGGAGCCGCTCTGGTCACACTGCTGCTCGACGTGGCGAAGGGATATTTCGCCGTGTGGCTGGCGAGCCGCTTTACTAACGGGGAAGTGAGCTGGATGGCGGCGAGCGGGTTGGCCGCCGTAGTGGGACATCTGTTCCCGGTGTGGCTGCGCTTCCGGGGAGGCAAGGGAGTGGCCACGGCGCTGGGCGTGTTCGTGCCGCTGTGCTGGCTGGCGGTGGCGGCGGCGGCGGCGGTGTGGCTCGTGGTGGTTTCGATTTCGCGCTACGTCTCGCTGGGGTCGGTGGTGGCCGCGGCGATCCTGCCATTGTGCTTCTATTTTCTCTACGCTCCGGGCACGAAGCACGCTCCTCCGCTCGGCCTTTCCCTGGCCACGGCGGTGGCGAGCCTGTTGATCATCGTGAAACATCGCGAAAACCTGCGGCGGTTGCTGGCAGGGACGGAAAACCGCTTGAAATTCGGCGGGCGATAGAAAGCTGCGGGCGCCAGGGATGAAAAAAATCGCAGTACTGGGGGCGGGGGGCTGGGGCACGGCGCTGGCGCTCGTGTTGCTGCGCAGCCGCAAGCCGCATCANAAGCCGCATCACGTGTGCCTGTGGGCGCGGCGGGCGGAACTTGCCGATGCGCTGTCCAAAAAGCGCGTCAACACGGACTATCTGGACGGATTCGAACTGCCGCCGCAGCTCGAAATCACCAGCGATCTGGGCGGGGCGCTCGACGGGGCGGAAATCGTGCTGGGGGTAATGCCGTCGGAACATGCCAGCGGGATTTACACGAGCGCGCTGCCGCATCTGCGGCCGGAGACGGCGATTATCAGCGCGACGAAGGGGCTCGATTACCCGGAACTGGAACGCATGACGCAGGTGATCACGTCGGTGACCGCGCCGCACTTCCCCGCGCGTGTGGCAGCGCTTTCCGGGCCTTCGTTCGCGCGGGAAGTGGCGCGGGGCGACCCCACGGCCGTAGTTGTGGCTTCCGAGGATGAGGGGCTGGCGGCGGAGATCCAGGAAGAATTCTCGGGGCCGACGTTGCGGCTGTACACGAACACGGACGTGACCGGCGTGGAGATGGGGGGAGCGGTGAAGAATGTCATCGCCATCGCCGCCGGAGTGTGCGTGGGCCTGGGCCTGGGGCACAACAGCGTGGCGGCGTTGATCACCCGGGGACTCGCGGAGCTGACGCGGCTGGGGTGCGCGCTGGGCGGGAGGCGCGAGACGCTTTCGGGCCTGGCGGGTCTTGGCGACCTGGTACTGACCTGCACCGGAGCGCTTTCGCGGAACCGCAGCGTAGGCGTGGCCCTGGGACAGGGACGCGGCCTGGCCGAAATCCAAAGCGGCATGCGCATGGTGGCCGAGGGAGTGCGCACCACCGCGGCAACGGTGGAACTGGCCCGGCGGCACGAGATTGAAATGCCGATTACGGAACAGATGCACGCGGTGCTGTACCAGAACCGCCCGCCGCGCGACGCGATCCGCGAGCTGATGGAGCGGAGGCTGAAGAACGAGTAGCCCCAGCCGTCCTCAGGCTGTAGTGCCAGGCAGGTTCCGGGAAAACACACCGAAAAGTGCGGCGCATTGTGAGGCGTGGGAATCCCTATTAAACTTTGCTGAATGGGTGCACCCAGTCCAAGCCGAGGTGTGTTGAGCCGCGTCCGGATTCTGTGGCTCGTGCTCGGCGCCTTGCTGATGGTCAGCCTTCTTCCCATCCTGGCGTACCACTATCAAGTGCTGAAACTCAGCCAGGAAAAACTGGAGGACACGGAACGCCTGCAGCAGGTGGAAATCACGCGACTGCTGGCTGGAGAAATTCTTCTATTCCAAAACAGCCTGGACCAGCAACTCAGCGATGAAATCAAGCTGCTGGGGCTGACCGGCGCGCTTGCGGATGTGAATTCGCCGAAGCACGCGGCCGACGTGACCCAGCNGGCTCGAAGAATTCGTCAAAAACAACCCGGACATCCTCTACGTGACGGCGGTGAACCCGCAGGCCAAAGGGCCCTGGAGCGGGAGCTTCCGCGCGGACGGCGACCCGTTCGTGAAAAAGGCGCTGGAGCGAGCATTCACAATGGCCGCGCAAGGCGCGAAGTTCTCCAGTGGCGCGCTTGCCATCGGCGAGGGAAAGACAACATCCCCCGCTTACGTCATCGCGGTGCCACTCGTCTGGGAACAGAAGCAAGCGGGAATGCTTGCGATTCTCGTTTCTCTGAAGCAGGTGGAGGACAGGCTGAAGAATGAAAGTGTGCGGAAGCGCGAGGTGTTCGTGGTGGACGCCGAGGGACGCATCGTGGCGCACCCCGACCGCACGCGCTGGGTGGCGGGCGAAGACGCGTCAACTGCCTACCCGATCGTCGGACAGTTCCGGGCTCTTCCGCCGGGGTCAAGCAACCCGCAGAGTTCGAGGTTTGTCGCCGACGTTTCCGGCCACCGCGTGGAGTTCTTCGGCGCCTTCAGCCCCATCCCCGAGATGCGCTGGGCCGTGATCGCCAAGCGCAGCGTGGAGGACGCGCAGGGCGACGCGGGTCTTCCGGAGCTGAACCGGCAGGCGCTGATCATCGCCTTTGCGCTGACGGTGGCCGCCATCCTCATCGGCTACTTCTTCGCCGTGGGCATCTCCCAGCCCGTGCGCGCGCTGGCCGATTCCACGCGGGCCATCAGCCGGGGCGAGTTCCACGAGCGCGCGCTGGTGGCGGGCGCCGCGGAAATCAGCGACCTGGCCGAAGACTTCAACTTGATGGCCGAGGACATCGAGCGCTACATCGAGCGGCTGAAGCAGGCGGCGGAGGAAAACCGCGAGTTGTTCATCGGCTCCATCCGCATGCTGGCCGCGGCCATTGACGAAAAGGATCCGTACACGCGGGGCCATTCCGGGCGCGTGGCCAAGTACTCGGTGATTATCGGCGAGCAGCTCGGCCTGGATCCGGAGGCGCTGGATAAATTGCGCATCTCCGCGCTGCTCCACGACGTGGGGAAAATCGGGATCGACGACCGCGTGCTGAAAAAGCCGGGCGCGCTGACCGATGAAGAGTTCCATATCATGAAGCAGCATCCCGTGAAGGGGGCGAACATCATGCGCCCCGTGCCGCAACTGAAGGAAATGCTGCCCGGGATCGAGCTGCATCACGAATGCGTGGATGGGCGCGGATATCCTTACGGGCTGAAGGCCGAGCAGATTCCGCAGATGGCGCGCATCATCGCCGTAGCGGACACGTTTGACGCCATCACCACGAACCGTCCCTACCAGTCCGCAATGGACCTGGAATTTGCGCTGAAGCGGGTGCGCGAGCTGGCCGGCACCCGATTCGACCCGGCCATCGTTTCCGCCATGGAAAACGCCGCGCACGCGGGCAAACTGAAGCTCAGCGCGACGCTGGTCGAGGTCTGAGCAATTGAGAACGCGTCCGGACGTTGCGGCTCTCGGAACCCGCATGGTAGGCTGACGCCATGAAGCGCACCATCCAGTCCCACGTCTGGCGAAGCGAGCGATTCTATGTGGCCGAGGCCGCGGACGCACCCATCGTTACGCAGGGCGCGACGCTGGACGAAGTCGCCAAAAACATCCAAGAAGCTGTGGAGCTCTATTTTGAAGGGGAGGATCTGGAATCGCTGGGCTTCGCTGCCTACCCTCAGGTGCTCGTCAGTTTCGAGATAGCCCCCAACGCTGTGCATGCCTAAGCTGCGGACCCTTTCTGGCGACGAAGTAGTCGCGATCCTGGTCGGATTTGGATTTCGTCAAACGAGCCAAAAAGGAAGTCATTTAAAACTGAAGCGTGTAACCCCGCAAGGAGAATCCAGACGCTCATTGTCCCCCTGCATCGCGAACTCGACCGAGGCACGCTGCGTGCCGTTTTCAACCAGGCCGCCCGCTATATCCCCGCAGGGCAGCTCAGAGAGTTCTTTTTCAGCGAATAGAGTCCGGGATTCTTCCCCATCACAGTACAGCCTAGCGTTCGGTTGCTAACGCTCCGCCCCATCCGGGGCGAGCCCGGCCTTCTGCTAAGATGGTTCTGATGATCACCCTGTTCGGACCTCCGGAGCCCACGCTGGCCGAGCGGCTGAAGAAATCCGTCAGCCGGACGCGCGAAGTGCTGACCATGCCGCTGGGCGAGCTGCTGGCCGGCGGGAACAAAATTGACGAAGCGCTGCTGAAAAAACTGGAGACAGCGCTGCTTTCCGCGGACCTGGGAGTGCGCACGACACGCGAAGTGCTCACCTCGCTGCGGGAAGAGGCGGCGCAGCAGAGAATCACCGACAGCGGGCAGGTGCGGGGCGAGCTGAAGAAGAAGCTGGCGGGCATCCTGCTCTGCCCCGCGGCGAAAAACGGCACGGTGGAAGCGGCGCCAATGGTGATTTTCGTGGTTGGCGTGAACGGAACGGGGAAGACGACCACCATCGGGAAGCTGGCGAACCGTCTGCGACGCGAAGGCCGAAGCGTGCTGCTGTGCGCGGCAGATNACGTTCCGCGCCGCGGCGGTGGAACAACTGGAAATCTGGGCGCGGCGCAACGGCGTGGAAATGATCCGCCAGAAAACGGGCGCAGACCCCGCCGCTGTGGTGTACGACGCCATGGCCGCGGCGCGAGCCCGGGGCGTGGACGTGGTGATTGTGGACACGGCCGGCCGCCTGCACACCAAATCGAACCTGATGGCGGAACTTGAAAAAATGAAGCGCACGGCGGCCAAGCAGGTGGCGGGGGCGCCCCATGAGGTGCTGCTGGTGCTCGACGCCACGACCGGACAGAACGGGCTGGTGCAGGCGCGCGAGTTCACGGAACACGCCGGCGTCACCGGACTGGTGCTGACGAAACTCGACGGCACGGCGAAGGGCGGAATCGCCGTTGCCATCGTGCGCGAACTGGGGCTGCCGATCCGTTTTGTGGGCACGGGCGAGCAGATTGACGACCTTCTCCCCTTCGACGCCGCCGCATTTGTCAATTCCCTTCTGGACTGAGCGGCGATGACGGCCATGAGCCCGCAAGAACCTTCGTCTCCCGCGAAGGAACACTCCGCGGTCGATTACAAATGGATGGCGCGCGCTCTCGCACTGGCACGCCAGGGCGAGGCGCTGGCGCACCCGAATCCGATGGTGGGCGCGATCGTCGTAGCCGACGACCGCGCCGTGGGCCAGGGCCTCCACACGTACGACGGAAAAAAGCACGCGGAAATCCTGGCGCTCGAAGAGGCCGGAGGGCGCGCGCGCGGCGCGACGCTGTATCTGAACCTTGAGCCGTGCTGCCACCAAGGACGCACGCCTCCATGCGTGGACTCCGTGATCGCCGCGGGAATCACGCGCGTGGTGGCCGCGATGGCGGATCCCAACCCGCGCGTTTCCGGACACGGATTCGAAATCCTGAAGCGCGCGGGCGTGGAGGTTGTCACCGGGGTGCTGGAGGCGGAAGCCCGCCGGTTGAATGAAGCGTTTGCCCGCTGGATTCGGACCGGACGGCCTCTGGTGACCCTGAAGGTGGCTCTTACGCTGGACGGGCGCATTGCTTACGACGGAATGGGTCCTGGCGCGCGGGGGCGCCAGTCCGCTGGGCGGCAGCGATGGATCACCTCGGAGTTTTCACGGGCGGAAGTGCAGCGCATGCGGCACGCTTCCGACGCGGTGCTCACCGGCATCGGCACGGTGCTGGCCGACGACCCGCTGCTCACGGACCGCACCGGCCTCGAGCGGCGGCGCCCGCTGGTGCGTGTGGTGTTAGACTCGCGGCTGCGCCTGCCGCTCCGCTCGAAGCTGGCGCGCAGCGCGGCGGGCGACTTGCTCGTGGTGACGCGAGCATCGGAGAATTCGGCAAAGGCGTACGCGCTCGAAAGCGCGGACGTAGAGCTGCTGCGCATTACCGAATCGCCTGCGTCGAAGAGACCGCGGAGCCGCTGGCGCGCCACCGGGCTGCCGCTCGATCAGGTGGTTCAGGCGCTGGGCGAATTGGACCTCCTCGCGGTGATGATCGAAGCCGGACCCCGGCTGATGTCGGCGGCGCTCGAGGCAGGCATTGTGGACAAAGCCGTGCTGTTCTACGCACCGAGATTTCTGGGAGGCGGCGCGGTGCCGATGCTACCGGCTCTCGAGGGCCGCGCTGGGCGAGGACGCGGCCAGCACGCGCACGGTTTGGCCTTTCGCGTTCCGGAACTGCACAACGTCACGCTGCGCCGCTTCGGAGCCGATTTTGCCGTGGACGGTTATCTGCACGATGTTTACGGGAATCGTTGAGCATCAGGGCGTAATCGCCGCGCTGGAACGCAGCGCCAGCGGCGGGCGGCTCTGCCTGCGGGCGACATCGCTGGCCGGACAGCTCGCCATTGCCAACAGCATTGCGGTGAATGGCTGCTGCCTGACCGTGGTGGAAACCTCGGCGGACGAGTTCGCCGCCGATCTTTCCGGGGAAACTCTGCGGCGGACTTCGTTCGGGGAATTGCGCGTGGGCGCGGTTGTAAACCTCGAACGGCCGCTCAGCGCCGGAAAGGAATTCGGCGGACATTTCGTGCAGGGCCACGTGGACGGCGTTGGACGCGTCACGCGTTTGACCCAGGAGGGAGAGAACTGGTGGCTTGGGGTGCGCCTGCCGGAAGAACTCGCGCGCTACGTGGCCATGAAGGGGTCCATTGCGCTGGACGGAATCAGCCTGAC
>OCOJ01048936.1_pt1 | contig 15895 bp, 18 predicted proteins | sample 1539251 | NCBI WGS metagenome assembly OCOJ01 (sample SAMN01911457, study PRJEB22624) | soil metagenome | biome: Soil | place: Malaysia | collected 2012-04-30 | depth RA_metagenome m | reverse complement strand
CCCCGAACTGGCCCCCCTGGAGGAGCGGGGCGGTCTCGAGAACGATGGTCTTCATCCCGAGTCGCGGCCGGTCCTCGGTGGAGAGGAACATCCGGCCGACGCACGTGTAGCGCCCGTTGGCGGCCGGGTAGAGGAAGATGTTCGGGTAGAACGACAGGGGCTGCGCCGGGTCCGGGTCCCAGTAGTCGTGCGTGTCCGCGATGTTGATCGTGAGGTTGCCGACGATTCGGATCGCTTCGAGGGTCTCGCGCCGGCCCGGGAACTCCTCGGGGATGGTGGTGTAGCCGGGGCTCTCCGCCTCGTTGTCCACCTGGCGGCACCAGACGACGGCGACCGGGGCGAGGGTCCCTGCCGGGGTCGCCTCTCCCGCGCTCATCAGCTCGCCTTCGTCGACCGCCTCTCGAGGACCCGCTCGCACGCCCGGGCGAGCGGCAGCGTCGTGTTGACCATCACGGGAACCCCCATCGTGACGGTCCCCGAGTTCGGGGCTTCGTCCCCGGTCTCCCCGATGAAGAGCGGATGGCCCTCCCCGGTCGAGACGGCGCTCGAGATCATGAAGACGTCCTCCCGGGTCGAGATCCCGCGACCCTCCTGGGCCACCAGGATCGTCCCCATGCCCGCGCCGTCCCGGCGGAGCAGGAAGTCGACCGTGTCGAAGGTGCTGCGGTACGTGCGCTCCCGCACCGACTGCTCGACCTCGCTGTAGAACTCCTTCAGCTTGTCGGCCTTCGAAACGGCGATCACGAGGGGAAGGTTCCGCTGGTGCGTGTAGCGGAAGACGCCCCGTGCGAGGTTGACCTGCTGGGCCTGGTCGCGCAGCGACGGAAGCCCCGGCGAGAGGAGGAGGATGATCGCATCGGCCTCGCAGACGAACCGCCCCAGCAGCGTGAGGCCGCGCTTCCACAGGTCGCGCCGGTCCGGCCGCCACGAGTCGAAGTGCGGGATGACGCGGCACGTCTTTTCCGAGACCTCCGCGTCGGTCGAGTCGAGCCACATCCGGTCGTAGGTGAAGTAGTCGGAGATGATCCCGCCCGCCTCGTCGACCGTCGAGAGCTCCATCGGGCGCGACCCGGTCTCCCCGCCCGGCGCGGCGTAGCGGAACCGCATCTTCATTTCGACGAACTGGTTGAACTTCGTCGGGAGCGGATACTTCGTGAGGATCCCCTGCTCCTCCCGACCGGCGCTCAGCTCGACCCAAAGCTTGCGCTTGTCCTCCATCGGTCGGTTGACGTAGTAGCGGGTGGTCGTCTCGAGGCTCCCCTCGGGGTCGGTCGGGTCCGTGGTCTCGTAGGTCGTCTCCTCGAGAGCGACGTCGTTCTCGAGGTCGCCGTAGAGCGGAAGGCTCCCGTTGTCCGCCCGGGACGGGATGAACAGGATCGGCAGATTGAGCCCGAAATGCCCGGAGAGGAACCGAAAGTACGTCGTCTTCCCGGACGCGGGGATCCCGACGACCGCGATGCGCGTCGCGTCGACCGACTTCGGTTCCCGCTTGCCGGTCGTCCGACGACGGGTGGTGGACTTGACCTCGGCCATCGACCTCTACCCTACCGCATCTCCGCCAAGCATATTTCAATGAAGTCCAACGCGCCCTCTACGGTCGGGCCCTCGGCGGACAAGTCGAGCCGCGCGTCCTGGAGGAGGCCAAAGACCTCCTCGACCGCCGCTTCGTGCTTCACGGCCGCGTCCTGGACGTCCCCACTGCCGGCGAGGCGGGTGAGCTGGTACGTGCCGCGCAGCTCCATCAGCTTCGCGAACAGGTCCATCAGCCGCTCGCGCGTCTTCGGGTCCCGGTTCGTGAGATGGTGCTCGGTCTCGTCGATGAACCGCACGAGCGTTTCCGTCTCCTTGTCGTTCTGCATCCGCGCCTGGAGGACGGCGAGGCGGCGGAGCACCGGGGCCTGTGCGGTGGGCGGGAGCTTCTCCGCTTCCGCCCAGGCTTGGAGAAGCGCCCTCGCGGCCTCCACGACCGCGCGTCGCGCGAACTGGATTCGGGCCTCCCAGTAGAGCCGGGTGACGGCGGGTAGGAATCCCTGGCTCCTCTGGACCAGCTGGAGCGCGCGGTCGAGGTCCCCAGCGAGGTACGCTGAAACGACCTCGCCGAGCGGGCCATACCGTTCTTTGAGGTACGCGGGGGGGCCTCCCGGACCGCTCGTGAGGAACTCGACCTCGAGGTCGGGGGCCTCGGAGTAGGTCGACTCGGGAGAACTGGCCGGACCCGCGGCGCCGCGGATGCGCGACACGGTCGCGTGCTGCTGCGGCTCCTTCAGCGCTCGCGCCGCGTTCGCGGCGTGGCGGGCGAGCTCCTCCGGATGCAGTTCCTCGATCGGCCGGTCGTCCTCGTAACCGACGTCGACGAAGGCGTTCACCATCTGCGCGAACAGCTGGGAGCCCGTGGTCACGAGCTGAAAGCTGAAGGCCGGCGGGAGTCCGAGCTCCTGCGCCCGCTGACCGAGCTGCCCCACGAACTGATTCATCCGGTTCGTGTCGACTCCCTTGTCGCGTTCGTCCCCGCTCCCGATGCCGATGATGCGGAGCGTGAGTCGGGAGTGGGCGGGCAGCATGTAGGGCACGAGGTCGACCTTCCCGCCGGGTGGTTTCCCGACCGGCTCACTTCGGACCTCGAACCGGGTCGACGCGTTGTCCCAGCCGTCGGTCACGAGGACGAGGTTTCCCTGGACCCCCTGGGTCCCCATCCGAAGAAGGTCGGCACCGACTCCGAGGGCGTCCCAGATCGCAGAACGGCCGCTCGGAGTGAGGAGCGAGATCAGGTTCTCGATGTACGGAAGGTTCTCTCGGTGGATCTCGCCAAGAGGCACTGGGACGCGGACGGTCTCGGTGAACGTGACGAGCCCGAAGAGCGTGCCGGTCGCCGCGGCGTCCTGGAGGATCCGGAACACGGCGGTCCGGGCGACCTCGATCTTCTGCCGCTCGGGTCCCTGCCCCTGAGGGTCCGGCAGCGGCGCGTACATGCTCTTCGACAGGTCGAGGAGGAGGACGTTGCGTTCCCGCGGGGGGGAAATCTGAGAGTCGTCCGGGTCGCTCGGCATACGTTTAGGTCATGTGGTCGGGGGCGACGAGGGGTCGTTCAGTCCCCGGCCTGGAAGCCCCCCCGGATGGCTTCTCGATGAGGCACGCAAGAAAATACCTCGGCCAGGGTATTTGTGCATATCGCCGGAGAGACCGTCCCCCTCTCGGCGGCCCGGCTCCCCGGGGCCTCCTTCGGTTAGGGTTATAACCACGACTCGAGTCGGCCCCGCCCGCATGGGCAACATTCGCCAGACGTACATCAAGCGGGTTGCGATCGAGCTGATCCGCCATTACCCCGAATCGTTCACCGGCGACTTCACCCAGAACAAGCAGAAGGTGCTCGAGCTCACCGACCTCGGCGTGACGGTCGAGGGGCATCTCCAGGCGAGCCACAAGAAGCTCGCGAACCGGATCGCCGGCTACGCGACGCGATACGTCAAGCGAAAGCGCGGGACGTAGGACGGCCCTCCCGAAACGACGGGCGCCGTCAGTCGAAAACGCGAAGCCCTTCTTGGATGTGGACGACCTCGACCGGGGTTGTCGGCCGTCCCACTAGGACGCCGTGGGAGTTCGCGACCACGCAGGCCCCGACGATCGGGACGCCGAAGTTCGCGGTCGAGCGGTGAACCGGTACGCCGAACAGTTCACTCACATGGTGCGCCTCCTTCTCGGTCGCGCGGGGGTGGACGATGACGCCGCGATTCGTCGCGACTCCCGCCATCCCGACGGTGCCGAGACCGGCGATCGTGCCGCGCTCGGCCCGGACCCCCAGCGCGAACGCAATCGACTCGAGAGCCTCGTCCGAGAACTCGGGGTGGACGAGCGCCGCCGTGTCGTTCGCGAGGATGTTGTTCCCCATCGCGTTCTGCCGGTGCGGGACGACCGTGAGGGGGGCGACCTTCTCGAGGACCCTCCGTTCTCCCGGGTCGACCTCGCCTCCGACGACGATCCCGCGGGAGGTCGCGGCGAGCAGCGCCCCGACGACCTCGCAGTCGAGCACGGACGTGCGGACGACGTTCACCTCCAGGACGTGGACGAGCTCGCGCTCGACCGAGCGCGCCATGCTGTCCGGAACGATCGCGAACCCATCCCCGACCCGGAGGTACACTCCGAGGTAGGGGCTACCGCCGATGAGGGTCCGACCGACCGGCACCTGAGCGGACCCCCCGGCCGCGCCTACTCGGTCTCGAGGAGGTCGACCTCGATGAGGCCGTCCTCGAATCGGATCGCTTTCACGCGGACGCGGCGCGGGATGTGCTGGATCCCGCGCTCCCAGATGTGCTCGTTCAACCGGGGGTCAATCCAGACGTCCTCTGGCTTGCCGTGCATGTGACGGATGACGAAGCGACGGACGGTCTCGAGCGCGTGGCCCGCTCGCCGCCGGCGGGAGGGCTGATACTGGCTCGGCCGCAGCGGGATGACGTACTCCCGTTCCAGCTCCTCGGTGTGGCGTGTAGGGGTGGTCTTCGCGGGCATCGGAACCTACCTTGACCCCCTCACTTGTGGAGGTGCCCTCGCTTCCACGTGTGACGCTTCGGATGGCGCGTGAACCGGCGGCTGGTGCGCTGGAGCACCCAGGCCGGGACACGGCGGTTTCCCTTGACCACCCGGAACAAGCGGGTCTTGCGCGCCAGGCTCTTTCTGCGATTTGCCATCGTTCGTTGCTCCTTTCACCGTCTCGTGATCCGGATTTCTCGCTTCTCGGGAGCGATCCGTTCCAGGAGAGCCTTCAGGGTGACGTCGTCGATGGCCCGCTGGATCCGGCCGCTGGCCGCGAGCGCGATCAGTTGCTGCTCGACCGCACCGGCGACGTCGGGCTTCGCGAGCCGGATGCGCGCGAGGCGTTCCCGGGCCTCGGGGGTCAGGATGCGGCGGAGGATCTCGGACCGTTCCTGGTCGCGGCGGGCCATCTCGGCTTCCTGGGCGGCGTACATCTGGGCGTTTGCCGCCTCGGATGCCTGCATGTCCTGGAGTTGGCGAAGGCGTCGCCGCCGGAGCTCGGCCAGCTCCGAATCGTCCCCGGTCGCCATCGCTGCGCTCCTGGCCCTCGAAGAGACCCTAGAGATACTTGGCGAGTTCGGGCCGTTCGGACGCCATCCCCTTCAGGATGTCGCGCGAGAGGCCATCGAGGAGCTTCTGACCCTGCGCGCTCACTCGACGGCCCTTCGTCTTGTACGGTTGGACGAGGCCGGCCTGTTCGAGCTGATGGACGATCTCTCGCAGGATCGACCGCGAGCCGGCCCGGGCATGGTAGGGAGCGCTCCCCCGGTCCCGGCGGCCTCCGTATTCCGCGCTGAGCCGCTCGATCCCGACGTTACCCTTGAGGTAGATCTTCCGGAGCACCGAGGCGCTGCGGAGGTACCACCAGTCGACCTGCGTCGGGGCGCGCTGCTTGTGCACTCCGGTCTTCGCGAACGTCGCCCAGGGAGGCGGGGCGACCGCCTTGCGCGACCGCAGCTCCGTGGCGAGCTTCGGAAGCAGGGCCGACGGAGGAACGTCGTTAGGATGGGTCATGAGGTGGCGCGGCCACCGTCTCGAGGTATTTAAAGAGAGAGGAAACGGGCCCACGCGTTCTGTCGGCGCGGGCCCGGGACGCGATTCCACGGACGGGCGCAGGGGAGTCTCCTCCGCGAAAGCCCCGTCGCGGTCGGCGGGCTTAACTAACCGGCTCGCCGTGACTCGAACCGAGGAGGCCGAGCGATCCCTCGATGGCGACGGCAGCGCTTCTCCTGAGCGGTGGCGAATCGAGCCGGTTCGGAGGTCAGCCGAAGGCCCTCGTCCCCGTCGGCGGCGTCCCCGCGGTCCGGCGAATGGCCGAGATCTGCATCGAGCGAGGTCTCGAACCGGTAGTGGTCGTGGTGGGGCCGCACCGGGGCCCGATCGCCCACGAGCTTCGGGGCCTCGGGGTCCTCGTGGTCGACTCGGAGAACTGGCGGGAGGGTCGAACGGCATCGGTCCGTTCCGGCATCGAGGCGATCCCTCCCGGCCGGGACATCCTCTTCTGGCCGGTCGACCATCCGTTCGTCACCGTCGCGACCCTCGAGGCTCTGGACCGCGCCCGTGAGAGCGACGCTCTCGCGGTCTGGTTCATCCCGACGTTCGAAGGCCAGGGAGGCCATCCCGTCCTCTGGCGGTTCAGCGTCCGGTCGGACGTCCTCGACCTCCGGAGCGACGCTCCGCTTCGGTCGCTCCTCCCGGAATTTGGTGTTCAGGTCGTCCGCGTCCCCGTGGACGATCCGGGGGTCGTTCGAAAGATTGAGACCCCCGAGGACTACCGTCGCGCGGCGGACGAGTGGCAATCCCGGTCCACGGAGCTTTAGGCCGTGGACCGCACCCTCACGCGCGAGTCGTTGCGGCTCCTCGACCGGCACGAGGCGTTCGTCCGGGCCACGGTGGTGAAGGCGGTCGGCTCCGTTCCCGGAAAGCCCGGTGCTTCGATGATCGTCCGGGCCGACGGCTCCACGATGGGGACCGTCGGGGGGGCGCAGCTCGAGGAAGAAGTGAAGCGCCTCGCCCGCGTCGTCTTCGAGAGGAAGGAAGGCGACCTCCGGCACTTCGACCTCCAGGCATGGAAGCCGGGGGGGCTACCGAGCCTCTGCGGCGGGTCGGTGGAGATCGCCCTCGAATACGTCGGAGCGCGCCCGAACCTTCTCCTCTGGGGCGGGGGTCACGTCGCCCACGCCCTGGCGGAGATCCTCCCCACGCTCGAGTACGACTTCAGCGTCGCGGACGACCGACCCGAGTGGGTGGGGGTCGAGCGGTTTCCGGCCGCCGAGCGTCGCGAGGTGGTGGCGCCCGAGCGGCTCTTTGAGGTCTTCGAGCCGTCGTCGTTCACGCATCTCTACCTGCTGGGGTACGACGCGTCGAAGGACCTCGAAGTGCTGGCCCGGGCGGTCGACCGGTTCCCGAACGCGATTGGCCTCATCGCGAGCGCGTCGAAGCGCGAGCACCTGTTCGCGAAGCTGCGCGAGCGCGGCGTCTCCCGCGAGGCGCTCGCGCGGGTCCGGTCGCCGGTCGGGATCGAGATCGGGGCCGAGACGCCCGCCGAGATCGCGGTCAGCATCGTCGCCGAAATCGTCCAGGAAGCGCATCCGTCGTCCTTAGGTACCCCGACGCGTGATGTCGTGGCGGTGCGCACGAACGAGGATGTCGTCCCCCGAACTCCTTAGGTTCCGCCTCAACGGGCATCCGGCCGAGACGGCATGCGAACCCGAGCGGATCCTCCTCGACCTCCTCCGGGACGACCTTGGGTTGACCGGGACGAAGCGGGGGTGCGACCTCGGGACCTGCGGGTGCTGCACCGTGCTACTCGACGGCCGGCCGACGCTCAGCTGTCTCACCCTCGCCCGCCTGGCCGGGGGCCACGAGGTGACGACGATCGAGGGGGTGACGCCCTCGAACGGCCTATCTCCCGTGCAGCGTGCCTTCGTCGAGCACGGGGCGACCCAGTGCGGGTTCTGCACCCCGGGATTCGTGATGACCGCGACCGCTCTCCTGCGGGACGTTCGACAGCCGAGCCGCGAGGAGATCGAACGCGCGATCTCGGGCAACCTCTGCCGGTGTACGGGATACCGGAAGATCGTGGAAGCGATCGAGGCCGTCGGCCGGGAGGGGGCTCCATGACGTCGTCCTCCCCGAGCGCCTATCGGATCCTGGGCGGCCGAATCCCGTACGTCGAAGGTCCGCTCAAGGTCACGGGCCGAGCGGAGTACACCGACGACATCCGTCGGCCCGGGATGCTCGTGGGCGGCCTCCTGCGGAGCCCGTGGCCCCATGCGCGCCTCACGTCGATTGACACGAGCGCCGCGCGAGCTCTTCCCGGAGTCTTTGCCGTGCTGACCGGCGAGAAGTATCCGACGCCCTTCGGGGTCCTTCCGATCACGCACGACGAGACCGCGATCGCCGTCGGTAAGGCGCGATACCTCGGGGACATCATCGCGGCCGTCGCCGCGGTGGACGAACGGACGGCCGAGCGCGCCCTCTCGCTCGTCCGGGCCGAGGTCGAGCCGCTCCCCGAGTACTCCGACCCGAGGACCGGGACGGGACCGGTGGCCGAGCCGATCCACTCCCGCGGACTTCTCGGTTCGAACATCCAGAAAGAAGTCGTGCAACATTTCGGGAACGTCGATGCCGCGTTCGCCCGGGCGGCACACTCCGCCCGGGTCCGGGGGAATTTCGCCGGGGTCACCCACGCGTTCACAGAACCGATGGCGACCATCGCGGAGGCGACTCCCGACGGCCGTCTCACGGTGTGGAGCGCGACCCAGGTCCCCCACTACCTCCACCGGACGCTCAGCGAAGTGCTCGGGATCCCGATGCACCGGATCCGCGTCATCAAGCCGGAGGTCGGTGGCGGCTTCGGAGGGAAGTCCGACCCCCTCCCGCACGAGATCGTCTGCGCGGCGCTGTCGATCGAGACCGGCCGTCCCGTGAAGATCCTCTTCGACCGGGAGGACGTCTTCTACACGAATCACGGCCGCCACCCGACCCAGAACGACGTCCGGATCGCTCTCGACGCATCGGGCCAGATCCTGGCCTACGATATTGACGCGCTCATCGACGGCGGAGCCTGGAGCTCGTTCGGGACGGTCACGACGTACTACAACGGAGTCCTTGCGATGGGACCGTATCGCGTGCCCAACTTCCGCTACCGAGGTCGCCGCGTCTACACCACCAAGCCTCCGTCGGGCGCGATGCGGGCCCACGGAGGAACGAACATCCGCTACTCCATCGAGGTGGCGCTCGATCTCCTCGCGGAGAGCACCGGCATCGACCCGTTCGACCTTCGGGACCGCAACGCGCTGCCTTCGAACTCGAAGACCGTGAACGAGTTCCGGATCACTTCGACCTCCTTCCGGAAGTGCCTCGCGGCCGTCCGCGAGAAGAGCGGATGGGACGCGAAGTTCCGTCGCCTCCCGTACGGCGAAGGGATGGGGCTGGGCTGCGGCTTCTACATCTCGGGGTCGAACAGCCCGATCCACTTCACGCCGAAGATGCCGCAGTCGACCGTTCATCTCAAGGCCGACATGGACGGGGGCATCGCCGTCCACTCGATGCAGGCGGACATCGGACAGGGGTCGAATACGCTGCTCGCGGCGATCGTCGCCGAGGTCCTCGGGGTCGACCTCGACCGGGTCCACGTCCAGCGCGTCGACTCGGACGTGAGTCCCGTCGACCTCGGCTCCTACTCCAGCCGCGTGACGTTCATGATGGGGAACGCCGCCCGCGCCGCGGCCGAGGAGCTGCGGTCGAAGATCGTCGGCGCGGCCGCCGAGATACTCGACCGGCCGGTCGAATCCCTCGAGGTCGTGCGCGAACGCATTCAGGATTCGGGCCACCCCGAGGTCGGGGTCTCCTTTGAGGAAGCGCTGCACCGCGCCATGGAAACGGTCGGCGCACTCACCGCGACGGGCTCATACAATTCGCCGACGATCGGGGGGACGTTCAAGGGGGCGCGCGCCGGCACCGCTCCGGCGTACTCGTTCGCCGCGTACGTGGCCCGCGTCTCGGTGGACGACGAGACCGGGGAGTATCGCGTCCCGAAGATCTGGGCCGCGTTCGATTGCGGTCGACCGCTCAACCGGCTCGCGGTCGAGGGCCAGATCGAGGGGTCGATCCACATGGGGCTCGGTCAAGTCATGGGCGAGTCGATGAACTACCGAGGCTCCCGCCTGTTCAACCCTTCTCTCCTCGAATACAAGATCCCGATGCCCCAGCAGATGCCCGAGGTCGAGATCCTGCTCGTCGGTGACGACGACCCCGAGGGACCGTTCGGCGCCAAGGAGGCGGGCGAAGGGCCGCTCATCGCGACGCTCCCGGCCGTCGGCAACGCGCTCTACGACGCCGTGGGAGTCCGGTTCACGGACCTCCCGATCACCCCCGACAAGGTCGTGAAGGGGATCGACCAGCGACGCGCCGAGGGCCGAGCCTGGAAGGGAAGGTAAGGGCATGCATCTCGAGCCGTTCGAGCTCCACCGGCCGACGAGCATCGACGAGACGGTCCGCCTCGCCGAGCGGTGGGCGGGACAGTTCGACTACCTGGCGGGCGGCACGGACCTCCTGCCGAACTACAAGATGCACATCAACCTGAAGCCCCACGTGGTCGCGCTCGACGCGGTCCCGGACCTCGTGGGGCACTCGCTCGGAAGAGTCGGCGCGATGGAGCGGCTCGCGGACCTGGAGCGGGACTCCGGCTTTCTCGGCGCCTACCCTCCGCTCGCGGACGCGCTCCGCGAGGTCGCGACGCCGCTCGTTCGCGCGAGCGCGACGGTGGGGGGGAACCTGCTCGTGGAGACCCGGTGCTTCTTCTTCAACCAGAGCCACTTCTGGCGAGCGAGCCTCGGCTTCTGCCTCAAAGCGGAGGGGGACCGCTGCCACGTCGTGCCCCAGAAGGAGCGCTGCTACGCGACCTTCTCGGGCGACCTCGCTCCCGCACTGCTCGTCCTGGGGGCGGAGGTGGAAGTGGCGGGTCCGGCGGGTCGCCGCCGGATGCCCCTCGGGGACCTCTACGATGCCGGCGGGGACGGGATCCGGCGGTTGACGACGCGACCGGGCGAACTCCTGGTCGCGGTCCATTTGCCCTCCGCGTCCCGCCGGCTTCGCGGACGGTACAAGAAGCTCCGGGTGCGGCCGTCGTACGACTTCCCCGAACTGGGGGTCGCCGTCGCGGGCTCGTGGGACGACCGTCGAGTCGAGTCGCTCTCGCTCGCGGTGGGGGGCGCGGAACCCCGCCCCCGGGTCTTCGACGAGCTCACGGAGCCCCTCGTCGGGGGGACCCTCTCCGACGACCGGGTCCGGTCGCTCGCGGACGCCGTGACCCGCGCGGTGCGTCCGGTCCACAACACTTTCCTGCTCCCGGACTACCGCCGTCGCATGGTCGGGGTGTTCGTCCGGCGGGCGATCGCCGAGGCGCGGGAGGCCGTCGCGGCATGACCGGCGGGGCCGAGTTCGTCCTCGTCGCGCTCACGGACCTCAAGGGCCATGAGGAGATCGATGAGCCGAGCCTCCTCGAGCTGATCGCTCACCTCCGTCGCTCCCGCGTCCTCTCCGACCCCATCTGGGTCACCCGCGAAGGCTCCGTCATCCTGAACGGCCACCACCGCGTGGAGGCGCTCCGCCGACTGGGCGCGGACCGGGTCGCCGCGTGGGTCCTCGATTACGACAGCGACCTCATCCACCTCGAGCGATGGCGCGCGGGGCCCCCGATCGCGAAGAGCGAGGTCCTTCGAAGGGCGCGCGAGGGACGGCCGTTCCCGCCCAAGACGACCCGGCACCGCCTGCTCCTCGACCTTCCGGCGCGGCCGACTCCGCTCTCCGAGCTGATGCCCCGGCCGCTGGCACGGCGGGCTCACCGACGCGCGTCCGTCCGTTCCTGACCGCCCGCGGCGGCCGGCGGGCTCGGGCGGTAGGGGAGGGGAAGGTCCCCTTCGGCGAACCGTCGCAGGGTCGCCGCGAGAAGCGCGACCTCGATCGGGTGGAGGCGGGCGCGCAGAGAATCGGGAGTGTCGTCGTCGAGCACGGGCATCCGCTCCTGCGCCACGACCGGTCCGCCGTCCACCGTGGAGGTGACGACGTGGACGGTCGCTCCGGTCTCCTTCTCTCCCGCGGCGAGGACCGCCCGATGGACGCGAGGGCCGTACATGCCGGGACCTCCATGCCGGGGGAGGAGCGCCGGATGGACGTTGACCGCCCGGCCGGCCCAGAGGTCGACCCACTGCGGAGGAAGGATCGAGAGGTAGCCGGCGAGGACCACCAGGTCGACCCCCCTCTCGACGAGTTCCCGGGTGAGACGGTCGGACCACTCCTTCGGGTCGGTTCCCTTCGTCGGGAGCACGATGGTCGGGATCCCCCGACGACGCGCGCGTTCGATCGCCGGCGCGTGCGGCCGGTCGGAGACGACGAGGCAGATCCGGATCGGAAGATGCCCGCCGTCCGCGAGTTCGGCGAGCCCTTCGAGGGTCGTTCCTTCTCCCGAAACGAGGACCGCGACCGGGAGCGTTCGCGTCACGCCGACGGTAGCGGTCGGGATTAGAAGAGCGTGGCGGAAGTGAACCGGAACCCGCCGAGCGCGAGGGCCGGGGCGGTCACTGCGCCGCCCCCCTCCGAATAGATTCGCCGGGCACGTCCGATCGCGCGAATGCTGGCGAGCGCCGAGAGCACGCTCTCCGTGAACCGAAGGTTGCGGACCGGCGTCGTTACCTCCCCCTTCTCGATGAGGTAGGTCCCGTCCCGGGTCATCCCGGTGATGATGCCACGGCCCGGGTCCACGACCCGCACGTAGTGGAACCGCGTGACGAGGAGGCCCCGACCGACCTCGCGCGCGAGCTCCTCCTCCGAGGCGGTCCCCGGAGCGAGGATCAGGTTCGACGGCACCGGTCCGAAGTCGCCCCAGGGCGCTTCGGGCGGGAGCGCATGACCCGTGAGCGGAAGGCCGAGCCGGCCCGAGGTGATGAGGTCGGTCACCACGTTCCCCGCGACGCCGTTGGTGATGAGCGGGACCGGTTTCGTCCAGGTCCCTTCGTAATCGATCCCCTGCGGAACGGACTCTCTCGAGCGAGCGTCGTCGGTCAGCTGGACCTCTTCGGGAGCGATCGTCTTCCCCCGGCGCCCAGCAAGACAGCTCCACCCTTCGACCTCGCCGTTGGCCGCGAACCCGAGGGAGGCTAGGAACCGAAGGAGGTCCGCGACGGCCGGACCTCGAAGCACGACGGGGAGCTTCGCGGGCTCGGTCCGTTCGGGCGGAGAGCGCGCCATCCGCTCGGCCGCCTCCCGGCCCAGCGCGGCGGACTCGAGCCGACCGGAATCCCAGTGCGCCCCCTCCGACCACCCCGAGACCGGAGGGTCCTCCGTCGGGCGCTCGACGAGGACGCTCCCGTAGGCGAAGGAGCGGTCCGAACTTCGGTCGAGGCCCGAGGAATTGACCACGCGAATCGTCTCCGATCCGGCGACGACGACTCCGGCGACCCGCGCACCGGGGGCGGCGGACTCCGCCGCGGCGAGGACCTCCTCGGCCATCCGCGAGACGGCCTCCGGCGTGGACCTCGCGGTCGAACTCGAGAACGCGACCGGTCGACCGCGCCGGCCTTCGGGAGCTCGGAACCCCGGGAACTTCCGTTCCACCGGAGCGATCCGTGCGAGGTTTCGCGCGGTCTCGAGGAGGGATTCGAGACCGACCTGCGACGCGTCCGAACCGGTCGCCGTCGCGAGACGCTTGCCGTTCGCGACCCGAAGGGAGACGTGGCGGGACCGCTCGAGGTGCGGCTGCCGGATCCGGTTGTTCGCGAAGCGAATCGTCGTCGACGCCGTGGTCGTCAGCCGAAGGTCGCCCGCGAGGCGCGGGGGGAGATTCTCGAGGAGCCGAACGGCGTCGCCCTCCGGAGGAATGGCGCGACGCTTCGCCACTTCGCGCTATCCTCCTCGCACGGCGACCCGGCGGAACCGCGCCGACGGAGCTCCGTGGCTCACGCGTGCGACCTGGATCGGTTGGCCCTTCCCGCAGTTGGGAAGACCCCAGAGATGGCGCGTCGTCTTGTCCCCGACGGCATCCATCGAGGCCCAGAACTCGGGAGCCATGCCCGAATAGAGGGGGTTTCGGAGGAGCTCCCCTAGCTCGCCGTTCACGATCCGTCGGCCGACCTCGGTGCCGAACTGGAAGTTGAGCCGTCGGTCGTCGATTGACCAGGAACGATTCGTCTCCATGTAGACCCCGTCGATGACCCCTTCGAGGAGCTCTTCGAAGCTGGAGTCGCCCGGCTCGAGGTCGATGTTCGTCATGCGGACGAGCGGGGCCCGGTCCCCGCCGGACGCGCGCGCCGTCCCACCGGATCGCGAAAGCCCGAGCTCGGCGGCGGACTCTCGGGAGCTGAGCGTTCCGACGAGGAGACCCTGGTCGACGATCGCCGTGCGTCGGGAGGGAACCCCTTCATCGTCCCAACCGAACGTGCCCAGTCCGCCCCGCTCGGTCGCGTCCGCGACCACGTTCATGAATTCGCTTCCGTAGCGGAGCGAGCCGACCTTTTCGGGAGCGATCCAACTGGTCCCCGCGAAGGCGGCCTCAGAGCCGAGGATCCGGTCGAGCTCGACCGCGTGCCCGACGCTCTCATGGACTTGGAGGGCGAGCTGTTCCGAGCCGAGAACGAGCGTCGTCGTCGCGGTGGGGCAGGCGGGAGCGTCGAGGAGCGCGACCGCCTCGCCTCCGACGTCTGCGGCCCGGCCCGCGATGTCGAGGCCTTCCACGAACTCGAAGCCGGCTTGCGAGAAATCCCCGCCGTGCGACGCGGGGTAGCTGCGCCGCTGCACATGGGAGCCGCGCACCGCGGTCGCCGAGACTCCGGCGCCGACGTGAACAATCCGGGAGGTGTACGACGCGCCCGCCGACGAGGCGAACCACTTGTTCTCCTCCCATGCCGAAAACGATGCGATCCCGCTCTTCACCGTCCGGGAAACGTGGAGACGCTTCTCTGCGGTCCGGAGAAGGTCGATGACCGGGTCGAGCGAGGAGTTGAACGGGTCATGCCGGAGCGAGGTCTCGTACCGCCCGCCTCGTGGGTACCCTTCGTCGGTCACGCGAAGCGGCTCGCGTCGGGATCGGCCGGCCGCCCGGGCGAGACGGACGGCGAGGTGGGCCACCTCGCGGACCGGTCCCGGCCGAAGGTCGGACGTCGTCGCGAACCCCCAGGCCCGCCGGGTCCGTACCCGCACTCCGAGCGCGCTCGTTCGGGAGTCCGTGAGCGCGCTCGCGGAGCCGTTGCGCACCGCGAGCTGGAGATACCGATCGGGAGCTACGACTCGCACCTCGGACTGGACGACCCCCCGCTCGCCGGCGGCGTCGAGGGCGGTCCGGATGAGCTCCTCCACAGCACCTCGTGAACGCGGGGCCAACTGGCCCGTGCATTTACAGATGCCGCTCCTCTAGGGCGGCGACCGCGGGGGTCCTGTCCGGGCGTTTAGAGCATCACGCGGAGGTTCAGCTTCTCGGTGAGCTCTTTGTACCGATTGCGGATCGTGACCTCGGTGACGCCCGCCACCTCGGCGACCTCTCGCTGGGTGCGCCGCTCGCCGCACTGGACGCTCGAGATGTAGATCGCCGCCGCGGCGACTCCCGTCGGGCCCCGCCCGCTCGTCAGTTCGCGCTCGGTCGCTTCCTTGAGGATCTCGTTCGCGCGGGTCTGAATCTCTCCCTTGAGCTTGAGCTCGGAACAGAAGCGCTGGATGTAATCCTGCGGCTTCGTCGGCATCAACTTGAGGTGGAGCTCACGGGTCATGAACCGGTACGTCCGGCCGATCTCCTTCCGTCCGATGCGGGACTTCGAGGCGATCTCGTCGAGCGTCCGGGGGACGTTGCATTGACGGCAGCTTCCGTAGAGGGAGGCGGCGACCACGCCCTCGATCGAGCGACCTCGAATCAGGTTGCGGTTGACCGCCTTCCGGTAGATCATCGCGGCCGTCTCCCGGACGTTCCGGGGGAGGGCCATTCCGGACGCGATCCGGTCGAGCTCGGCGAGCGCGAAGGCGAGGTTGCGCTCGGTCGCGTTCGAGACGCGGATCCTGCGTTGCCACTTCCGAAGGCGGTAGAGCTGGGCGCGGTTGCGGGTGGGGATCGACTTCCCATACGGGTCGCGGTTCTTCCAACCGATCTCGGTCGAGAGCCCCTTATCGTGGATCGTGAGGGTGGTCGGCGCGCCGGTCCGGGCGCGCTTCTCCCCCTGCTCCGCGTCGAACGCGCGCCAGTCCGGACCCTGGTCGATCATCGATTCCTCGAGGACGAGGCCGCATTCGTCGCAGACGAGCTCTCCGCGCTCGTAGTCGCGCGTGAGATGCGTCGAGCCGCAGCTCGTGCAGCGGGTCGGCACGACGATCTCCTCGGCTC
>OCOJ01067368.1_pt1 | contig 15908 bp, 15 predicted proteins | sample 1539251 | NCBI WGS metagenome assembly OCOJ01 (sample SAMN01911457, study PRJEB22624) | soil metagenome | biome: Soil | place: Malaysia | collected 2012-04-30 | depth RA_metagenome m | reverse complement strand
AGTACTCGCGCAACCTGGGGCGAAGGGAAGTCAAACCGGCAGGTTCCCTTCGAGTGGTGCGGGTGGCTCCACAACTACGCCGGGTATGTCGCCATGGCGAGCACAGCCGCGAAGGGGCCGTCGACCTCGCAGTTCTACGTGAACCTCGTCAACAGCACCACTAACCTGAACCTGGACGACAATTACACCGTATTCGCCAAGGTGATCTCTGGGATGGGCGTCGTATGCAGCATCTCAAAGGTCCCAGTCTACGGCGGATCAGCGACCCAGAGCGGTACCTCGATAACGAACCAACCGATCACGCCCGTCTATCTGGCCAACGTCACCATGATCAGTTCTGCGCAGGCACCCGCTCCGCAGCCCGTACAGCAGTGTAAGTACTGACCGGCCTACCAGGTTCGCCTTTCGGCCTTCGCCCTAACCTTCACGATGCCGTAGTGGACTGCACATGAAACACAATAGTAGCGTACCTGTGTGGGCGCCGCGATGTACGCGCCTGCTGCTCTGAGCTCCCTTGCCAGGGTCGGCTCCACCAGGCTCAGTCGGGTTGTGACCTTCTTCGCCTTGTCTCTCGGTACGCTGGCGCCGCAGTTGCTGCAGTAGATGATGTTGCTCCGCCCCTTTCCTCCCTTGGAGCGCCCTCTGCTCTTCCTCTTCTTCGACAAGACTTACGCCCCGAATCCTCTCTCCCTTTAAAGATATACGGGCAGAACCGGCCGTTATTCCTTCTGATAGGGGACGCCGAGAGCCGCCGGAGGCCTGAGCCTCTTGGATGCGATGCCCAAGACCGCGACTGTAACGACGAAGGGGAGCATGTATGTGAGGTAGACCAGGGCGCCCGGAGCGATGAGGACGAACCTCAGACCCACGCACCCGCCGAAGAGGACGCTCATGCCTAGGACGTAGGCGGGGCTCCACCCCCCCGCTATCACCGCGGCCAGGGCGATGAATCCTGGGAACAGGGTCCCGGTCGGGTCCGGGATGAAGGAGTTGAAGAAGTCCACCGTGAGATAAGCCCCTCCGAGACCGAGCAGTGCCCCGCCGATGGAAGTCGCCACCATCCTCGTCCTGATGACGTCAATCCCGGCGGCCTCGGCCGCCTTCGGGTTCTCGCCAGCCGCCCTGATGTGCAGGCCGAGCTTCGTCCTGCTGAGGAAGAGGAACACAAGGGCGGGGAGGATGAACATGACGACCAGAAGGGGGCTTATCTTCGGCGCGATTCCCTGAGACAGGCCGCCTATGGTGAAGAGGGGGGCCACCGAATTCGAGATGGGGGTCCCGTCAATCACGAAGAAGCGCTGGAGCAGCACGTAGGTCATGCCCACGGCGAATATGTTAATCCCGATGCCCGCGATCACCTGGTCGACGTAGATCTTCGTGGCAAGGAACGCCAACAGGAAGTTCATGCCGACCCCTGCTGCCATGCCAGCCACGAGCCCCAGATAGGCGGACGACTCGCCGAGGACTTGACCCGTCTCGTAGTTCGCAACCGCGGCGGCGAAACCTCCGATCACCATAACCCCGTAGATGCCTATGTTGAGGATCCCTGACTTCTCCGTGATGAGCTCCCCGTCCGCGGCCGTGGCGATCGGGACCGCCCACTGGAGCCCGAACACCACCAGAAGGACGACGGATGTTAGGTCCATCTCTTCCTACCTCCGAGCCTCAGGATGCCTCTGCTCAGGGCCGGTGCCGCCATGAAGAGTATTATGATCCCCTGCATCGCCCAGACGACGTACACGTCCTGGCCAACCGATGCGGTCCCCGAAGCGAGAATCGCGAAGAACATCGCTGAGAAGATGGAACCCAGGGGGTTGTTGGCGGCCACCAGGGCGACGGCTATGCCCGCGAACCCCTCGCCTCCGAACCAGCCACCGGCGAAACCGTCCTGGTAGCAGGCGACAAGGTAGCAGCCGTGCCCAACGCTCATGACGTCACCGGCTCCCGCCAGGCCGGCGACCGCCCCGCCTATGATCATGGCGACCACCTTCATTGTCTTGGGGTTTATGCCCTTGGACTCCGCTGGCCTCGCCCCCAGTCCGGTAGCCCTTATGCTGTAGCCGAGGGTCGTCCTGCTCAGGAAGACAGCAGTGCCTATTGCGATGAGGATCGCGACTATGAACATTATCGACGTGTTGAAGTACGGTAAGGTCGGCATCGTCGTTGCGGAACTGAACGTGAGGTAGCTAGTCTGTGGCACGTATTTCACCTTGGCTCCGATGACCCATAGCAGGAGGAACGAGGCGATCGATGCAGCCACGAAGTTGAGCATGATTGTCGTGACTATGGCCGAAGCGTTCCTGTATGCTTCCAGGGCGCCGCATATCGCAGACCAGAGGGCGCCCACTATGATTGCGGCAACAATGGCTACGAGCGGCCAGATGACGGGGGGGAGAGGAAGGAAGACAACTATGAGGGCGACAGTGATGCCACCGAGGATTGCCTGCCCCTGGGCCCCGACGTTCCATATGCCCGCCTTCCCAGGGATTATGAAGGCAAGAGCGAAGAGGATGTAGGAGCCCAGGTAGGTGAGGGTCGAGGACTGGCCGAAGTGAGTAGTGAGCGCGCCTGTGAAGAGAGTGTAGAAGACGTTGAACGGGTTGAGCCCCAGGATCCACATGAGAATCGAGGCAGCTGCGAGGCCAAGGAAGAGAGCGACCAGGGACGGCACCGCGGACTTGAGGGCTCCTGTAAGGCCGGTGCCCCCAGTGCTGCTCACGACGCCCCGATTCCTCCTAGTAGCTTGCCGAGCTCTCCGATGCCAGCCCCTCTCTTCAGCTCTCCTATCACCTTCCCCTCGTACAGCACCACTATCCTGTCGCTGAGGTCGAGAATCTCGTCAAAGTCTGCGCTCACCAGCAGCACCCCTCGGCCAGAGTTGCGCGCATCCACCAGCAGGGACTGGATGTACTCTGTGCTGGCGACGTCCAGCCCACGAGTCGGCTGGTGGGCGATGAGGAGGTGGGGCTGGCCGGAAAGCTCACGGCCGACAATAACCTTCTGCTGATTCCCTCCGGAAAGGTTGCGCGCCTTCACGTTAATGCCTGAGGTCGAAACATTGAAGCTCTTGACTATTTTGCGGGCGTAATCGCTGATCTTCTGCCGAGCCATCACCCCCCGATTCGAGAAGGCGGGGGTGTCGGCGGTCCCCAGCACGCTGTTCTCCGCGATGGAGAAGTCGAGTATCAGCCCGTTCAGCGCCCTGTCTTCGGGGACGTGTCCGACGGAAAGTTTCAGTATCTCATGGGTGCTGAGCCCGCTGGTCTGCTTCCTACCCATCAGGATCGTTCCCCCGGAAGGCTTTGTCAGTCCCATGATGGCCTCGACCAGCTCTGTCTGGCCGTTGCCCTCCACCCCTGCCACACCCACTATCTCCCCGGTTCGAACGCTGAAGCTGCATCCGTGCACTGCGTTCTGTTTGCGCTTGGTGTGCACGGTCAGGTCCTTCACCTCAAGGAGAGTCTCGCCGGGTTCGTAGGGTTTGAACGTGAACTTCCTCTCGACGTTCCTGCCCACCATCGCGTTGGCCAGGATGTCGAAGGTGGCGTCCTTGGTGTCTAGCGTGGCCACGACCTTCCCACGCCTCATGATGGTGATCCTGTTGGTTATCGCCATGACCTCTTTCAGTTTGTGGGTGATGAAGATGACCGTCGACCCGCCCTCGGTGAGACGTCTGATTGACCTGAAAAGCTCCTCCGCCTCCAACGGGGTCAACACCGCTGTCGGCTCGTCCAGTATCAGCACCTTCGCCCCCCTGTAGAGCGCCTTCAGGATCTCGACCCTCTGCTTGAACCCGGTTGGGAGATCTTCGGCCCAAACGTCGAGGTCGACTTCAAGCCCTACCTGTTTTATCAGGTCCTGCACCCGCTTCCTCGACTCCTTCCTGTCGATGACCCCCGCGCGCGCCGGCTCCGACCCCAGGACGATGTTCTCCATCACGGTCAGGTTGGGGACGAGGGTGAACGCCTGGTGGACCATCCCCAGGCCACGCTGTATGGCGTCCTTGGAGCTCTTCATGCGCACCTTCTGGCCCTCTATCTCGATGCTCCCAGAATCCATGGTGTACAGACCGTAAAGGACATTCATCAGGGTGCTCTTGCCGGCTCCATTCTCTCCTAGGATGCCAACGACTTCGCCGCGTTCGGCCGCGAAGTCGACTCCGTCAAGGGCCACCACGCCCGGAAAAGTCTTCTTTACTCCCGTCATCTTCAGCATTTGTTCAGTCATGTTCCTTCACAAAAGGAAGGGGTAGGTGAGCGGCTACTCACCTATCTCTAGATGCCCGTGTCGGTGTAGATTTCTGGTACTTTGATTGTGCCGTTGAGGATGCCGGCAGTGATCTGCGCCACTACCTGCTTTGCGATGGGCGTGAGGAACTGAGTCGTGTACTGGAACGCCGTGACGCCAACTGCGCCCTGCTTCAACCCTAGGAGGTAGACCCCCCTCACGTAGCACGGCGCGTCGCCGTTAGCTCCGCAGAGCTGGGTCTGACCGTTGAAGAACGAGGGAGCGAAGGTGCTCGGGTTGCTCCAGAGGCTCGAGTAGTTCCCGTCGACCACCCAGCTCATCACCTTGAAGACACCGTAGTCTACCTTCTTGATCTCAGAGGTGAGGATGAACGAAGGCCCCGTCAGAGTGGATGCGGTCTTGTTCTGCTGCGCTGCTGTGAAGTACTGCTGTGTACCGTAGTAGTCCTGGTTCGCGTCCACACCTATGGCCCAGACCGGGGGCGCCGTGGAGTTGGACCAGTTCCATCCCTGCTGCTTGTCATACTGCCCGATGGCGTTGAAGGTCCCGATACCCGTCCCTCCGGCAGCCGTGAAGATGATCTTGTCGCCTCTTGCGATCATTGCCTGCCCGTTGGAGAAGCCTCCGCTGGGGTCGGCGAAGCCGGCGAAACTGGTGGAGTCGTAGACCTCGTCGAGGGTGTTGTTGTAGGTCGAACCAGTGACCTTCGTGAGGTACTGGTCTGCCCATGCTACGCCGTACTTCCAGCCATTCCAGAACTTGTAGATGATGCCCGTGGTCACTCCGCCGAGGAACCCTAGCTTCGCGTGGTTGCCCGCCATTGCAACGGCGAGGGCGCCGACTACGGCGCTGCCTACGTGCTCCTGGTACTTTATGGCGACCACGTTGCTGACGTTGTAGATGTCGCCGTCAACCTGGGCGAACATCTGGGTCGGGTACTGCGCGGAGAACTGCGAGATGGCCTGGTCGTCGTCGAAGCCGACCCCCACGATAAGGCTGAGGTGGTCGGCGTATAGGGATGCGAAGAGCGATGGGATCTCTGTGGTTGAAGTTGCCACCTGGTACTTGTAGTCGACTCCGAGGGTCTTGTTCGCCTGGATCATGCCTGCGTAGGCAAGGTCGTTGAAGCCTCTGTCACCGAGACCACCTACGTCGAAGACTACGCCGATGGACTTGCCCTTGCCGGGGAGCGGACCCGTGGTTGTCGTCGACTTTGTCGTGGAAGTGGTTGTAGTCGTGGACGAAGTCGTCGTGGATGACGACGACGAAGGAGCGTAGGCGATGAAGTAGTAAGCACCTGCGGCTACCACGAGGATGATAACTACTATTGCGACATATGCACCTGTGCTGATTCCTTTTCTAGACTGAACGTCCAAGATTTTCTCGGCCCGCGCTGTCCCTGTTGGTTATTTAAACGCCAGCAGAGCCCGGTCCGACAATTCCCACGTCCGACGAAATTCCAGAGAAAGCCTTCATAAGACGTCTTCGATGCCGGCGGGCGGTTTGAAGATTCTGGTGGCGGGGTTCATCACCATTGACACCATCCAGCTCCCCATGCGCCAGATAACCTCGGTAGGCGGACCGCCGTCCTACGCGGGGCTCGTCTGCACCAGGTTCGGCAATCAGGTGACCCCGCTTACGAAGGTGGGGAACGACTTCCCTGACGAACAGGCGGTCTGGCTGGCGAGAAACGGAATCGTTCTCAGGGCTTCGGACAGAAGCGCAACCAAGCCGACGACGCGGTTCAGAATCACGAATTCGTCGGGGGCGAGGGCCCTTTCGCTAACGAGCCGGTGCGAGGACCTGGACACATCGCAGGTCCCCCCGGACACGAGGTTCAACGCGTCTCTCATAAGCCCGCTCGCTGGCGAGGTCTCGCCTTCGCTGCTCACGGAAATATCGGCGCGGTCTGACTTCACGTTTCTGGACCCGCAGGGCTTCGTCAGGTCATTCGATGGAGAGGGGAAAGTGTCCATGTCCCCCCTCAAGGAGAAGAGCATCCTCTTCAAGGCCGACGCCATAAAGATGGACAGGACCGAGGCAGAGATGCTCACGGGGAAGTCGGACCCGCTGAAGGCGCTGGAGGTTATCGCGTCCATGGGGGTGAGGAAGGCGATACTCACCCAGGGCGCCGACGCCTGCCATGTGCTTGACGGGGCAAGGATTTACCAGGTCCAGGTCCCGAAGTCGCCCGTCGTCGACACCACAGGCGCGGGGGATATACTCGGCGGTGCGACGGTCTCCTGGTACCTCAAGACGCGTGACTTCCTCCGAAGCGCCTGCTTCGGGATCGCTGCCTCATCGCTCTCCCTGCACATGATTGCGCTGGCAAAGATTGATCTGCCTATGAGCGTGGACGAGACCGCGGTGCGGCTCTTCTCCGCGGCGAGGCCAGTTGCCGCCCTCTGACACCTTCTGACTTCACCATGGCCGACTCGAGCGATCCTCTCGTGGGGCTGCCACGGGTTTCCCCGCTGGCCGCCTTTAGGGCTCCTGCCAGGTTGCCCCACCTGGCGGCTTCCTGGGGGGGCTCTCCCAAGAGAGAGAAGCAGGCGTAGGCCGCAAGAAACGCGTCGCCGGACCCTGTGCTGTTGACGGGACGCAGGCCCAGGGCCTCCAGACGGAAGGGGGCGACAGAGTGGACGGTTCGTCCCCGGGCGAGGAGGCAGCCGTTGGAACCGAGAGTCGCTACGATGACAAGGTTGGGAAACCGTTCAGCGAGGGTCGAAAGCGCCAGCCGGGGCCTTGCTTCCGAAGTCAATCGGAGGAGCTCGCTCCTGTCGACCACGAGCTCGTCGGCCAGCCCGATCGCCTCCCACAGCGGGCCCCCGTCATCAACCCGTGACCCGGGGCTGTAGAACACCCTGCTTCCCGCCCGTCTTCCGACCTCAGCCGCATCGACCGCGACCGGCAGGGGCACGTCCATGATGATCACTGCGGTGCTGGCTGAGAGTACGCCCGAGACCCCGGGAAGCTGCAAGTGCCTCGGAGCAAGGAGGTCGTTGGCGCCGAAGAGCGTGTGTATCTGCTTCGCCCCCGACCCGTCGACGACTATGAACGCCCTTCCAGACTTGGCTCCGTTCACCGTCACAAGACCGTCGGTGAGCACCCCTTCAGACCGCAGGCTCAGGCGCAGGGGTGCTGCCAACTCGTCGTCCCCCAGCGCTCCCACGAATGCTGCCTTCCCCTCTCCGAGGAGCCTTGAAGCGGCGACAGCGGCGTTGGCGCCCTTTCCGCCCGGCCATCCCTCAACCTTCTGAACTGGCACCTCTTCCCCGGATCCCGCGAATCTCCCTTCGAATATCGTGGTGTCCCAGTTTATGGCGCCGAGAACCGCAATGGTTGGATTGGCGGGGTTACGCACGCCCCTGGGGGACCTAGTACGACTTGCCGAAGTTGGCAATGTGGACTGCTTCCTTGGAGCAGACCGGGCACTTCGCCTTCGGCGCCTTCTGGCCGAGGGGGACGTTGAGGATCTTGCCCCCCGTTTCCTCCCTCATCTCGGCCTCGCACTCGGGACTGCCGCACCAGGGTACCCTGACGATGCCGCCGTGCTGGGTGAGCACCCGCTTGAGCTCTGCCAGTGTTGCTGCATCGCGAGTGTTGTCGGTGAGGGCTTTGGTGGCCCTCTGGAGCAGGCTCGCCTGGATCGATTCCAGTTCCTTGGCCACCTCTTCCTCAAGGCCGACGAGTTTCACCGAGCGCTTGGCTCCCGTGTCTCGGCGAACCAGCACCGCCTGACCCTCCTTCATGTCGCGTGGCCCGAACTCTATCCGCAGAGGGACCCCCTTCAGCTCCCACTCGTTGAACTTCCTTCCTGGCGTGAGGTGGTCCCTGTCGTCGAGCCTGACTCTGAACTTCACGGTGAGCCGCTCCAGAAGCTTCCGCGACTCGGCGACCACGGCCTTCTTGCTCTCGTCGTTCACGATGGGAACGAGAACGACCTGGATGGCGGAGAGCCTTGGAGGTATTACCGCCCCCCTGTCGTCGCTGTGGACCGCGAGCATCACCCCGATTTCCCTGGTGCTTATGGCCCAGGTGTTCTGCCAGGCGTACTCCTTCTCCCCTTTCTCGTCGACAAACGTGATCTCGAAGGCCTTCGAGAAGTTCTGGCCGTCGGAGTGCCAGTCGGGCCCCTGAATTGCCTTCCCGTCCGGCAGTAGGTGCTCGATGCTGAAGGTGGCCTCGGCGCCCGCGAACGTTTCAGACTTCGACTTGCGTCCCATATATCCGGGGAGCGCCATGAACTCTTCTGTTATCATGCGATAGATGCCCATTATCTCGTCCCGCTCCGCGTCGGCCTCCCCCCTCGTGGCGAACAGGGTGTGCCCCTCGTTCCAGAGGAACTCCCTCGAGCGCAGGAAGGGGGTCGGGTGCCGGAACTCCCAGCGGACGACGTTGTTCCACTGGTTGAGCCTGAGCGGCAGGTCCCTCCAGGATCTGATCCATTTCGAGACGACCTCGTACATCAGGGTTTCCGACGTCGGGCGGATTGCCAGCCTCTCGTCGAGATCCGAGCTCCCCGCCTGGGTGACCCAGGCGACTTCTGGGGCGAACCCCTGGACGTGCTCCGCCTCCTTCTTCAGGAGCCTTTCAGGGATGAATATGGGGAAGTAACAGTTTGAAATCCCCACTTTCCTGAATTCTGCGTCCGTAGCCTTCTGGATGTTCTCCCATATGGCGTAGCCGTAGGGCCTGAACACCATGCAGCCCGATACCGGGCTGTAGTCCGCGAGCTCTGCCTTTAGGATGACCTGGGTGTACCATTCATCGAAGTTCTCGCTCTTCTTCGCCGTCATGCCTTCTTGGCTTGGCCCTGACATCGGGAGTCGAGGACTCCCAGGCGTGCTCTTAATGAAGGTGCCCCTGTTCTGAGGTCCTCTTCTACCAAATGGAGCCGAAGAGAATGATGGACAGGCCCAGCAGGATGAATATCACCGCGGACCCGATCTGAAGCCTTCTTGGCGTGAGCAGCCTGCCCAGCCTGTTACCGAGCGCGGTCTCCACCGCAGCGGCCGAGACCAAACCAGAGCAGACCGATGAAAACACGAAGAGGGTTGCCCCGTACTGGGCCACCAGCACCACGGTCAGCACTTCCGTGGCGTCCCCGGCGAGGTCCAGCAGGGCGAGGGAGGCGACGAGGGCGAGGAAAACCCTGAGCTGGTTACCGGCGCGGGCGATGCGCGACTCCTGCTGCTCGACCGCCGCCTCTCCCACCAGCCCGCGTGCTTCCCAGAGGCCATACCCCAGCATCACCACCCCGCCGGCCAGCCTCACCCAGCCGACTGGCACGACGGCGACTATCAGCGAGCCGGCCGCCACTATGATCGTAGTCGTGATCAGGAACGCACTGGCGCCAGCCAGGAAGGCGGTTCGGGCTCTCACCCTTGTCGAGACGGCGAGCAACAGCAGCGCGTCCTTGTCGGTGAGCTCGGCCACGAACAGTGTTGCTGCAATTGTCGCGAAGGAGGCTATGGAGGGGTCGGCCATTGGGCTACCAGCCTTCCCGCCTGCTTCGGTGCCTCACTCCTTCTTTGGAGGCGGGCGCTGCTTTTCGGGGACCATGTAAAGGGTGATGCCAACGACCAGGAGGACGAATGCGATTCCGACTCCCAGGGCGGTCTGCCTCCTGCCAATCTCGTAGAGCGAGACCGGCACGAGGAGCAGCGAGACAGCGGCTTCAAGCTGCCTCCTTGTTACGCCCGGGAGCTTGAATCTGACTGTAATCAGGTAGCTCAGCAGCACGAGGGCCGCCGGGAAGACAAGGCCGTACCTGCCGATGATCAAGTCCGTAGCCGCGCCCCCAAGGTCCGTGAACCCGTTCGCGTACACCGCGGCGATCAGCACTATGACAAGAGACGCAACAGCTATCGACTGCAGGGTTCCCCCCAGAGAGGCGAGCTTCGCCGAACGCTCCTTTGGCTCCGTCCCGTTCATCTCTATGACGATGCCCAGCATGACAGCAAGCGATGCCCCGATGAAGAGCGTCGGGTCCCTGGTGACGGTGAGGTAGACCGTGGACGGGAGAGTGGCCGAAATCCCATTCTGGGCCCAGAGGACCAAGGCGTAGATGATCGGGACCACGATGGGGACGAGGTAAAGAAGAGTCGAGATGTCTTCGTAGCGTCCCCTGATGTTCATTGATTCGCCTGCGCGACTGACTTGGCCTTAAAACCGTTGCCCCCGCGGGATATCTCGCCACCAAAGGCCTGTCGTACAGAACTGATGGTCCCGCGTGCGGAGCTGAAACGGGATTCCGACATGATGGGAGCCAAGAGGGCGCGTGCAGTGAGCGAAGCGGCCGCCAGGTTCATCTCCACCTACGGGAAGGTCAGGGTAAAGGCTCGCCGGCTTCCAGAAGAGGTCAACCTTCGCGAAGCTGTTGAACTCCAACTCCTGAAGGGATACCGAAGAGATGCTTTCGAGGCCAAGGAACGCCTTCAGGACCACCATCAACGTGGACTTCCCGTTGCACCCTTCGATTACGAAGAGGATTGCATACCGCGCGGGAATCAGGACCCTTCAGTAGAAGATTGAATGATAGTAGAACTTGGTCCCCTTCTCAGCGCTGCCTGGGGAGGCCGCCTCGGGGCTCGCGTCCACTTCCTTCTTCGAGTCAGGTGCGTCATCAGCGGAGTCCAGACCGGACGGGGGTTTCCCATTCCCCGCTGGATTCGATGAGAAGCGGCATTCCCATACCGCCTCGTAGAGTGTCCGTTTCTTCTCGTTACCCATACTTGGACGACCACGCAGACATTTCATTAGGCTTCTTGGTGCAATGTCCAGTCTGGAGGGGCGGACTCCACGCTAATCTCACGAAACACGAAGCTGGATTCAGGACCCTTAAGCCGAGCCGGGGAAACCAGACACCTAATCCTTCCGCACCCTGCTCACCGTCTGCGGAAGGTCCAAATCTCGGACGCCCCAAGTGAGTTGTTCGACCCACTGTTTTCCTGTTAAGAAAGACAACACCGAAGGCGGGGGCCAAGATGAAGAAATGCACAAGCGAACGGCATTCGCCGTTCCAAGAGGAAGAGCGTTCTTCGTCCCAGTCTTGGCCTAATTCACGAAACCACCGTCAAGATGAAGGCGGTGGCGAAGTCCTTCGGCCGAAGGTGAGATAGGCCGTGTGTCCCACCATGATGTTAGAAGGCCTTGTCATTCCGACCCTCGCCTCCAGGTGCCTAAGCAGGAGCTCCACCGTCTCGATGCCGACGAACCCCTCCTCCTTCATTTTCGCGACGAGCCTCTCCGCCTGGTTCGTGGTTGGCGTTATGACCGCCATCGGAGCGGAGGCCTTGAGGGTCGTCCTCATGCTCCTAACGACCTCCCAGGGGTCGCCGACGTCCAAGATGCCTGCGTCCATCTCTCGCTCCTCGAACCCGAGCCTCGAGTCGCCGACCCTGAATGTCACGGACTGCGAGAGTCCGAGCTTCTCGATGTTCTTCCTCGCCACGTCTTGGAATTCGGGGTTGATGTCATAGGTGAAGACCATTCCCGTGGGCTGAACGAGGTAGGCCATCAGCGCGGTTGTCGCCCCGCTCCCTGTGCCAGTCTCTATCACCTTCGACCCGGCGTGGACGCCCAGCTTGACGGCGATTAGCCCCAAGTCCTTGGGGTAGATCACCTGGGTTCTGCGCGCCAGCTTTGCCACCATGTCTTCTACGGTCGGCCTCAGAATGGTGAGCTCGTCACCAAGGGTGGTCGTTACGGTGAGGCCATACTCCTTGCCCACCAGGGCCGATACGTCGAGGATTCCCAGGTGGGTGTGCAGCTTGGGCGTGTCCCTTGGCCGTATCAGCCACTTCCTTCTCCGGTCCCGGTAGACCAGGATGTAGGAGTCCTCGCCGATCAGGTCCATGGTCTCAGTTCAGGCGCGCCACCAGTCATACCTCAGGAACTCGATGGACTTCTTGTCAGTGTCTGAGATTGCAATTATGAACTGCTTCCTGACGGTCGTAGCCAGCCTCCCGGAACGCACCATGGAAGTGGCGGTCATCTTCGAATCGGGGGAAACCACCTGGACGATGTAGGGGGCGTGGTCTATGCCAGGGCCGTGCTCGTAGACAGCGAAGTCCGAGCCGAACTTTATCCCGGGCGTCACGACGAAACCATCCTCCCTCAGCTTCCTGTACACCTGGAACTTCGCCTCGAAGTCGGGATAGGAAGCCTCACATGTCTCGTGGAGCTGTCTTGGCGTGAGCTCCTTCCCGGTCTGGTCCTCGACGTCGAGCTGCTTCTTCGTGGCCAGGTAGTACCCCTCCATCAGGTCGAGTATCAGCGGGGCGTCGAATTCGAAGTCCTTGGGCTTTGGTATGCCGAGCGGCTTGCCGTAGTACCCCTCCTTGAACAGCTTCCTTGAGGCGTCCAGGTCCCAGACAACAATCCTGTTCTCGAAGAGCCTCCCCTTCGGCCTCTGCCTCGGCATGACTACATGCCCAGTGCCAGGATGGTGCTCGCGTCGGAGGCGTCCAACATGGCGTCTGCACAGTCCTCTATTGCCTCTACTACTTCCTTAACGGTAATCAGCTCCTTGACATTTGTTGCAGTCTTCATCACAACGACCATCAGCTCCCTGTAGTCGTTGTCGACCGACCTCTCGATCTGCTGGACCTGGGCAGCCATCTGGATGGACTGGTCTGGGTTGATGGAGAGGGCGCGGATGCTTTCGTTCAACTTGGAGATGCCGTCGATTAGCATGCCGAGCAGTGACGTGATGGAGTCCCTGTACTTCTTGTTCTTCACGGAGGACCTTTGCAGCTGAGACATCTTGAAAGCGACCCCGTTGATGTAGCCGAAGATGTCCTCCACTGCGAACGCAGCGCGTAGCAGGTCCTCCCTGTTGACGAGGAGCGTCCCTACCTGTGACAGTTCCCGGATGAGCGCCGTCCTCAGCGTCATCACATCCTCTTCCGCCCGACGAACCTTTTCGAGGGCTGCAGACACCTGATTCCTGTCACCCTTGACGAGGCCGTCGAGCTCCTCCAGCAGGACCCTGGTGGCGTCTAGGACTCGCCTCATCTCGTCCTGGAGAACTACAATCGTCCGACGTCTTGCTTGGGTTTCCCCTTCTTGACCCGACACTCGGCCGCTCGCTCCAACCCTTGAATTCATTTGGATATAAGACCGAGGCGGGATTGGTAGTCGTTCTTAGAAGAAATTCGTTTTCTGCCCGGGGTTTTGCCACTTCTTCTCGCTTTCTCACGCATCTTCCCTCGGCCGCGCCCAGGGCGGACGGACTTCATTCGAGGCCAGGACTCCTCGGAGCCCCCCTGGCGAGAGCTCGTCCGAAGTGTCAGAAGTCCGGCGGTGGCAGGAGAATCTGACGGAGGCTTGATTCGAAGGGCCCTTCTACTTCTCGCTTTCCTTGGCGTACTCCCTGAGAGGAGCTAGCAGGTTGGTAAATTCCATCGGGAAGATGTACTTCGTGGACGGCGAAGCTCCAAGGGCCTTCAGTGTGTCGAGGTACTGAAGCGTCATGGTCTTGGAGTCGATTCCCTTCGCAGCCGAGAAGATCTGGTTGAGCGCGCCCGCGTAGCCCTCGGCCCTCAACACGGCAGCCTGCTTGTCCCCCTCGGCCCTGAGGATGTTGGACTTCTTCTCTCCTTCGGCCACGAGGATCGACGCCTCCCTCTTCCCGTCTGCCTCGGTGACCGTCGCCCTCCTGGTCCTCTCGGCCGACATCTGGCGGACCATGGCCTCCTGGACGTCCTGAGGCGGCCTGATTTCTCTGATCTCGACGTTGGTGACCTTGATACCCCATCTCTCTGTGACCTCGTCCAGCTTCGTCCTGAGGACCTGGTTGATCTGTTCCCTCTTCGCCAGCAGCTCGTCCAGAGGGATGTCACCTACAACGGCCCTGAGCGTGGTCGTCGCGATGCCTATGGACGCGCCCTCGAAGTTCTGGACCTGGACGATGCTCTGGGTGGCTTCAATAACCTTGTAGTAAATCAGGAAGTCGATATCGGTCGGGGCGTTGTCCTTGGTGATGCAGGTCTGGTGCGGGACCTCCAGGAAGCGCTCTCTTAGGTCCACCTTGTTGACCCTGTTGATGAAGGGAATGATGAAGACGACACCGGGGCCCCTGGCGCCTATGAGCCTTCCCAGACGGAACACGACTATCCTCTCGTATTCGCGTATTATCTTGATGCTAGCCCCCAGCAGCGCGATTACGATTAGCGCGACTATCGCGTAGATTACGTAATTGATTATCTCGCCCGTGGTCTGCAGGACGACGGGGCCAAGGAGGCTCAACTATCCACCTTCTCTACCGTCAGAGTCTGGCCAGCCACTCCTTTTACCCTTATCGAATCGCCGCGCTGGAGGTCCTGGGCTGATGTCACACTCCACTCCTCGGACGCGACCACGGCCACACCCCTCTCGCCGGCCTTCAGGTCCGACTCCATCCTCCCCTCCTTTCCAATCAGAACCGAAGGCTCGTTGACCCTCGGCCGCTTCCTCAGCGCGTCGCGTATCGATCTGAGATAGATGCTGGCCACCACCACCGCGACTCCCAGCGCCACGAGCAGGCCGTATGTGATGTCAGGGATGCCGCTGAAGGTGCCCACGGGGGGAGGGGTCGAACTCCCGGAGGGAGCGGCCGCAGCCGGTGGGAACTGGTATATCAGGAGAAAACCGATTATGAAAATCGCGACCCCCACGGTGGCGCTGATGCCATGTGCCGTCTTCACCTCGAGGAAGATGAAGGCTGCCCCTATAATCATGAGTATGACGGCGAGCGGAGACGCACCGAAGACACCCAGGCCGAAGAGGGCCGTCACAATCACTGCAACGCCCACGACGGAGAGTATGATCGTCGGGTGGTAGATGTCAGCAAGAACAGCGAAGACACCGAGGAGGAAGAGCAGGCTGGACACGTTGGGGTTGCTCAGAACGGAGATGAGGGACGACCTGATGCCCGGGGTGTTAATCGGCGTGTTCGGAGGGACGCCGAGGTAGTCGAGCGCACCCTGAAGGGTGGACGAGTTGATCACACCGTTGATCACGTGTTCCCTCAGCGCCCTGTCGTAGGGGTAGGAGACACCGTGGGTAACCATCAGCGCGGTGGCGGAGGCGTTTCTACCGTTGGACTCTGTGAGCGTGGTCATGTAGGACGCGAACGCGTCGATGTCCTTGGTCATGGTCGAGTTCTCCTCCCCGGTAGGAATCCCCGAGACGATGGGCGTGGCCGATCCTATCGTCGTCCCCGGCTCCATGTAGATGCCGTTGGATGCCTCGGCGATGTAGGAGCCGGCGGAGAAGGCGTAGGCTCCCTGAGGAGCGACCACGGTCGAGATGTTGCCACCCCACTGCTGATATCCCTCTATCGACGAGATCATCGACTCCATGCTCGCCCCGTCGCCCCCGTTCGTCACCAGCACGAACACCAGGTGCCCGGCGCAGAGTGACTCCGCGTTGCCGACGGTGTTTGCCATGAAGTCCGCGGTCCCGGGGTCGATGTCCGCGTTCAGGGAGGCCACGTAGTACCCCCCCTTGCTCGAGCAGGTCTGGCTCTGGGCGTGCGAGGCGACCAGTGGTATCGCGAATGCAATCAACAGCGCGATGAGCAGGAGCCCATGGATCCTCCTCATGTCAGGCCTGGCGCGGTTGCACTCTCTGATAAAGAGTAGCCTGGCAACGAAAGAGAGCCGTTGGTATCC
>OCOJ01033382.1_pt2 | contig 15919 bp, 13 predicted proteins | sample 1539251 | NCBI WGS metagenome assembly OCOJ01 (sample SAMN01911457, study PRJEB22624) | soil metagenome | biome: Soil | place: Malaysia | collected 2012-04-30 | depth RA_metagenome m | reverse complement strand
CGCAGGCTTGCTAAGCCTGTGTCTCTCACGGGACTCGTGGGTTCGAATCCCACCCCCCGCGCGCCTCTTGCTCTAGAATCTCTTCCCCGCGTAGGACGCCTTCGACCCGAGCTCTTCCTGTATCCTGAGCAGCTCGTTGTACTTCGCGACCCTCTCGCCCCTTGCGGGCGCCCCTGTCTTGATGAAATCGGCGCCAAAGGCCGTGGCGAGGTGCGCGATGAAGGGGTCCTCCGTCTCACCTGACCGGTGTGACACTGCGACGCTCCACCTCGCCTTCCGTGCCACGTCGATGGCAGCCTCTGTCTCCGATACCGTCCCGATTTGGTTAAGCTTGATAAGAACGGCGTTGGTCCACTTACCGCGGATTCCTCTCCGAATCCTCCTTACGTTGGTGACGTAGAGGTCGTCGCCGATGACTTTTGCGAACTTGCCAATCTCCTTCGTCAACCAGGGAAATGAGTGGATGGCACCCTCGTGGAACGGATCTTCGATGGTCAGCAGGTTGTACTCATCCTGGAGCGCGACGTAGAATTCCTCCAGCTTCTCCGGGTCCAACACCGTCCCGTCTACTTTGTAGGTATTCGATTTGTGGTCATAGAACGTCGTGGCTGCGGCATCAATCCCCATCCTCACCTCTTTGGTCCCATAGCCTGCCTTCCTGATGGCGGCGGCCACCGCATCCAGCGCCTCGCGCGTCTTTCGCAGAGGCGGAGCGAATCCTCCCTCATCCCCGACATTGGTTGCATTCCTCCCGTATTTCGAAACAAGCACCGATTTCAGCGACTGATACACCTCGGTCCCCATCCTGATTCCATCGGAGCATGATTTCGCTCCAACCGGCTCTACCAGGAATTCCTGCACTGAGAGGTCGTTCCCGGCGTGTTCTCCCCCGTTCAGGACGTTCATCATCGGGACTGGCAGCGTGTATCTCCTGGCCGCTCTCAGCCGAGCAAAGAGGCTGACCCCCGCTGCGCTCGAGGCCGCCCTGGCGCTCGCCATCGAGACCGAAAGAATGGCGTTCGCCCCGAGCCTTCCCCTGTTGGGCGTGCCGTCCAGACGCAGCATCGTCTCGTCAATCCTTCGCTGATTCATCGGGTCCATCCCCGTCAGTTTCGGGGCCAGAATCCTGTTGACATTCGAAACGGCCTTCAGCACTCCCCTCCCGAGGAACCTTCTGGGATCGCCGTCCCGCAGTTCCACTGCCTCGAAGGTCCCTTTCGAGGCTCCCGATGGGACGCTTGCCCGCGCGAAGGAAGATGACGTCTTCACCTCCGCCTCGACAGTCGGGTTGCCCCTCGAGTCCAGAACCTCCCTTGCCCTCACCGCAATGATGGTCGCCCTTCTCCTGGCCAAGTTCCGCTCCTGCCAGTTCGCCACTTGGGCTACGTTAAATCTGATTCGCCGTCCTAACCGCCTCCAACGCTTATTACACGTCCGCCTCGCGAGACGTTCCGGGCCGGTCGTCTAGCATGGTTAGGACGTCGNCCCTTACACGGCGAAACGCTCGGCGCGCCATGGTCGGCAGTCCGAATCTGCCCCGGCCCACATCTTACTCCACGTCGCTGTCGAAGAGTTATCTACGGAGGGCCTAATGGCCGTCCAGATGCCCAACTTCAGGTTCATCAGCTGGTCGGAGTACGGCAACCTGGCCGAGGCACTGGCCGAGAAGGTGCGAGCTGACGGGAGGCACTACGACCTGGTCGTCGGCATCGCCAGGGGAGGCATCCCTGTCGCCATGGTGGTTTCAGACAGGCTCGGCGTGAAAATCGACTTCGTGAACGTGAAGTCCTACAATGACGTCGGCAAGAGGACAGCGCCGAGAATCCTGTCGACTCTCATCGAAGGGGTAGATGGGAAGGACGTGTTGCTCGTCGACGACCTGGTGGACCAGGGAGACACGATGGCGTTCCTGACGAAGTATCTGAACGATCAGAAGCCGAAGTCCCTGCGGACCGCAGTGATGTTCAAGAAGCCATGGAGCAAGACAGAGCCTGGTTACTTCCTCGAGACCGTGTCCGAATGGATCGTCTTCCCCTTCGAGCTCGGCGAGTTCGGAGGCCAGCGGAAAGCGACGGAAGGCGCGCTAAAGGCTGAGAAGTAGGTAGCAATTGAGCGCGAGGATGGTGCCACCGACGGCAAGCGCGATAAACGTCGTGACCTTCCTGTTGACGAACTCTCCCATAACGTTCCTCTTGGCTGTGTAGTAGAGCAGCGGAATCATCGGGAGCGGTATCATGATGCTTAGAATCACCTGACTGTATACCAGGAGCAGAAGTGGCTGAAGGCCGAGGAGGATCGCAGTCTCGGTGGGTATGACGTTGATGAAGCGTGTGACTAGCCTTCTGACGTAAATGTTGACTCTGGTCCCAAGAAGGCCCTCCATTATGGCCTGCCCCGCCAGGGTCCCGGTGGTCGAAGAGGCCAGGCCTGAAGAAAGGAGCGTGATGGCGAATACGGCTGCCGCAGCCGACCCGTACAGCGTCCCCATGGTGCTCGCAGCCTGAGGCACGGTCAGCCCGTTGGCGCAGCCCGAGATGTCATTCGCGCACGCAGGAAGGGCCCCGTGAGTCGACCAGAGGACGCTGGACGCCGTCACGAGGATTGCGACATTCACCAGGGCGGCTATGGTGAGCGTCAGTATGCACTCAGAGAGGTGGAGCCTCCTCACCCGTCTCTTCTCCTCGAGGGAGTCGTCCTTCAACTTCTGTTTCGCAAGGTGCGAATGCACGAATAGGGCGTGCGGCATCACCGTCGCTCCCACNCAGCTTCTGTTTCGCAAGGTGCGAATGCACGAATAGGGCGTGCGGCATCACCGTCGCTCCAACGATACCGACAACGAAGGGGATGTTGTTCTGGTCCAGGTTCGGAAGGAACGTGTGGGAGATTATGTCGGAGAAGTTGGGCCCGATTACTACCAGCTCGTAAAGGAATCCGACGCTGATGATGGAGACGAACAGCATGAATAGGTATTCTATGACCCTGAATCGCCTGGTAGCGAACGCCAAGATGATGAGCACATCAAGCGCTCCAAGGAGCCCTGCAACCGGGAGCGGGATTCCGAACAGGATGTAGAGGGCGAGCACTGTTCCGAGGTACTCCGCTAGGTCTGTCGCAGCGGCTGCAGCCTCGGCGGCNCAGCCAATAGGCGAACGTGTAGTACCTCGACCTGAGGGAGGCCCGGACCAATTCCGCAAGGCTCTTGCCTGTTGCGATCCCGAGCTTGCCGGAGAGGTACTGCAGTTCCATGGCCATCAGGCTAGCCAGCCAGACGGTCCAGACGAGCCCGTTCCTGAAGAGCGCCCCGCTCTGTATCGCGGTTCCATAGTTTCCCGGGTCCATGTAGGCCATGCTTACGATGAGAGCGGGTCCTACGTAGGCGACGAATTCGCGAACGGAACTGGCTTTCATCGGTAAGGAACCGACTCTCTGGCTCCTACTTAAAGTTAGGCAGTCCTAACATAGTTCTAAAGGCTGAAGATTTCTTCAGAGCCTGAACTTTCAGGGCTCTAACTGCGCAAATCCTTTTATCAACTCTGTAGCCCGTCCCGTCGATGGTNTCCTAACATAGTTCTAACTGCTGAAGATTTCTTCAGCGCCTGAACTTTCAGGGCTCTAACTGCGCAAATCCTTTTATCAACTCTGTAGGCCGTCCCGTCGATGGTCGCCCAGACGCGGGCAGTTCAGCCGAAGAGGGACATTTCGAGGCTGGAAGACTACCTCGAGGCGATCTACAACCTGAACTCTGAGAAGGGATACGTAAGTGCTGCCGACATCTCAGACAAGCTCGGAGTCACTCCCCCCTCCGTCTCCAGCATGGTGGTGAACCTGGCCAAGAAGGGGTATCTCGAGCACGAGAGGTACAGAGGAATGAAGCTGACGCCGTCGGGGGAGAAGGTGGCCAGGTCAGTGATAAAGCGTCACCAGGTAATCTCTGAACTGATTTCGATGCTTGGCGTGGACGACCAGACAGCCTACGTTGATACGGAAGGGATTGAGCATCACGTCCACCCCATCACGGTGCGGAGGTTCGAACGGCTAGCGGAGTACCTTAGGGAGAACCCGCAGATCCTGAGGGTTATCAGAAAGTACGTCGAGGAAGGATAACTCGACCCGGAAGTCCTATTCTGCTTTTCTGATGAGAGAGCTCAGTATCCTATGCGTCAATCCCCAAACTATGTAGTCCCCGACTTTGTAGGCAGGAAGGTCGCCCCCCAGCCGGCCGTCGCCTAGCCTGTAGGTTGACTGGGCCTCCGGGTTTGTCAGGTCCTCAAGGTCAACCCATCGGTAGGAGGCCACCTCCCCGTTCGGCCTTATCTCGACGCTCTCCTTGAGGACGAAAACCACTGGGACGACCTCCATGTTTCCAGTGTGGGTGGTCGCCGTGGGGGCGTAGCCCATGAATTCGGCCCTGCTCAGGTCTAGCCCGACCTCCTCCATGGTCTCTCGGACAGCAGTGTCTCGGGCGGTCGCATCTCCTGATTGCATCTTGCCACCTGGGAAGGCTACCTGCCCGGACCAGGGGTCCCCCGCCCTTTCCGCCCTCTTGATAAGAAGGACGCTGGGGAACCGGGTGTCACGGATTATGATCGAAACGGCCGCGAACCTCTGACCCTTCTGCGGTGGCTCGTGGGGGACAAGTTTCTTCGCAAGCCTCGCGAACGCCTCGCTTCCCAAGTCAAATTGTCGTGACAGGCCTCCAATTTTAAATACGCATCGCAAAACGACGGGAGAGAATCAGATTTGGAAACCGAAAGTCATGAGGATTCTACGGTCACGCTGACGGACGAGAACTTCGACAGGCTGAGCGCTTCAGACAAGCCGATGTTCGTCGACTTCTGGGCGACGTGGTGCGGCCCATGCAGGATAATGGAGCCCATCGTGGAGAAGCTTGCGGTGAAGTACTCGGACAGGGTGCTCTTCGGCAAGGTCAATGTGGACGAAGAGATGAACATCTCATCCAGGTACGAGGTCTTCTCCATCCCCACCTTCATGGTTTTTAGGAACGGGCAACCCATGGATGCAGTCATAGGAGCCGTTGGGGAAGCGTCTCTGGAGCGTCTTGTGAAGGGCGCCATTGAAGGGTCCCCAGCCGAGCCTTAGGTAACCCTGGTCCCGTCCGTCAGGAAGATGTCCGCATCCTTCAGGCTCAGTGACCTCGACGAAAGAACCGGCCCAAACTCGAAGGATCTGCTGCGGTTGATGGGATGACCTCCAACGAGCCGGTTGAAGGGAGGCATGACGGTCACCTTCCCCTTGCCCTTGGCCTCGGATTTGTACCCGGCCCCCTCCATCAGCTCTGCGACATCGTATTCAGCGGTGACCCACACGGCCTCCCTTGTCCTGCCTCCTAGCGAGTCCCTCATCTCATAGGTGAAATGGGAATGTCCGATCACCAGATTCTTCGTGGCTATAGCCTCCTCAGACGGCCAGGCATGCCCGTGGGCGACACCGATCCGCCCCCTCCCCTTCCCCAACACGGTGCCCTGGGAAGGATGAAGGACCACACGGGGAGGGAGCACAGTCTTCAGACTCCCGTCGTGGTTCCCAGGAACCACTTCAACGGATTCGAAAAGGTCGAGCATGGTGTCGAAGAACCACGGCACGACCCCCCAGTCGATGTCCTCGACCTTGCCGACGGTGTGCTTCACGTCCCCCAACACTGCGAGCCGTTTGGTTCCGTACCTATCGGCGAGCCCCTTCACCCGCTCCACCATCCTCACTGAATACGCCGGCAACCGGAACCCCTTCTTCGCCATCTCCTTCTCGAGGCCGAGATGCAGGTCGGAGATCAGGAGAATGCTATGCTCCTCGGTTGTGAATACGAGGGCGGCGTCGCCAGGGACAATCTTCAGCGAGCTAGGCAATGAGCGGGAAGACCTGCCCAGTCATGAAGCTCTTGAACTCAGACAGCTCCATCCTGCTGAAGGCGGTCAGGATGCAGTTCCGCGTGAGCCCGAACACGTACCCGTAGGCTTTGCTCTTGAACACTATGTACCAGAGCTTCCCATGGGTCAAGTAGTCACTGTAGAGACTCGTGTTCCCCAGCTCGGCGCCGTAAAGCGATAGCTTGCTTATGTTGGGGAGGTCCACGTCAGAATAGAAGATCACCTTCGTGTCCTCGAAGTTCGCCTCGTGGAACTTTCTCAGTGTCTCCGGGTCGATGCGCGCCTCCACCACCTGGCCAAGGCTCATGAAGACGGCCTTGCTCATCTCGTTGGCTACGTTGTTCGCCCTGCTCTTCTTGTCGTAGACGCTCAGGAACATCCTGTCCTTGTACATGTTGAAGGAGAATGGTGCCTCGTAGGTCCTTGGGACAGGGACGGACTCCCCCCTGTGGGGGATGACGAACACAGTATCGAAGGAGAACTTCCCCTCGAGGCTCCCCTTGCCGACGCTCAGGTCGGTTATCTCGGTTAGAAGCTTGAACTCCTTCTCCTCGACGCTCGTCTCCGTCTCTATCTTGAACGACTTCAGCTTCTCAGCCAGGGTGTCTATCTCGTAGTTCTCTCTGACAAGGAAGACCTTCCCCGCAAGAACCAATTCGAATCGCCCCCGGGTTCTCCTGTTATTGGCTTTTCAGCTGCTCCAGAACTGCCTGGTGGTGACGAACCGGATTTTCGCCTCGAGAAGGTCCCTGTAGAATGTCTCTTCGTCGTCGTGCATCTCAGCGAGTATCCTAGAGGCCGTCTGGGGCCCAATGCCGTACACCGTCTGAGCCACCACCGCCTTCTTCCCGTAGGACAGCACCAGGTCAGCGCCTCGCCGGGCCTTCGAGAGCTCAGAGCGCTCCTCCTCGTTCAGCTGAGCCTTGGTCTCACGCTTCTTGACAAGGTCCTCGAGCTTGGCTGTCCCCCAGAAGCAGGGGACCAGGAGCCCCGACCCGCACCTGACGCACTTCGGCTCCTCCGGAAGCTCTCCCACTGTGGTCGCCCCCTGGTCGGTCCCGCACTTCACACAGAGGAGGCTGACATCAGTCCCGAAGATGCTCGCCTTCATCCTCTGGTAAGAGGATTTTCCGAGGGAGTCGGGAGCTACCGCCTCAGGCACTTCGAGGTATCTGTAGAGAAGTCCGTAGGCTATGGGGGTCGGCCTATCTCCGGCGAGGAAGGTCTCCACCGAGATGCCTCCGTCTGCAACAGCCATCAGGACCTGCTTCGCCCCTTCCATGTCAATCAGGTCCCTCCCGGTCTCCTGAAGTGCTTCTTCGAAGATGGGGGTCTTCTCGAACCTCGTAGGAAGAGAACAGAGGTTGGGGTGAGCGATCAGCTTCCCCCTCTTCAAGGCGCCGAACCGCTCGGCTACGTGTTTCACCCTTGCGGGGAACGGGAAGTTACGCTGGGCGGCCACGGCATAGGTCCTTTCAAGCTGGTCGGGGGTCATCCCCATCAGCTCCTTCGCAATCGCCTTGAGGTCGAGATCCTCTGTATCTGTGGTGAGCTCCATCAGAAGCCTGTACCCGTCAAGCCACCACAGCCTGACCAGTCCTCTCCTGGAGAGGACCTCCTCGAAGGTGTACGCGAAGGTCCTGTTGACAGACTCGCCGAAGCAGAGATGGACGATAAGGTACTTTCCGAAGCCCTCGAACAGGACGAGCCTGTCAGAGGGGACTGGCGCGCCCATCTTCTTCTGTTCGGCAATCTCGTCCAGCACCAGAGCTCTCGCCGCGTCTTCGCCGGGGATCCTCTTCGACGCTTCGGCGACCGCTGCCTCGCCCTTGTCCAGGGCCTCGGAGATCTCCCGCCTCAGCTTCCCCGTCTCGACTGCGAGTTCGTAGGGAATCGGAAGCATCTCGCCGTCCCAGCCGGGCACGGCTGCCAGTGGGTCTTCCACTGGCGTCACGTAGATCTTCCGGTCGTCGGCTACCTGCTCCACCTGCCAAACCTTCCCTTTGCAGACGAAGTGGACCCCGACCTTCACGCTCAGCAGGACGAACTCCTCCCCGAGTATGCCGACGGACTGGTTGGACGACACGTCTACCACGAGGTACCGCGTCTCGTCCGGGATCATGGAGAGGTTCTCGTAGTAGTACTCCCTCGTCAGCCTGGTCCGCGAAAGCGTCGTACCGTCGAACCGGAGCTTTCTGAGCTCGGCCAGGTAGTTAACAGTCCGGAGGAACGCCTCCTCGGAGAGGGCTCTATAGGGAGCCGCCCTCCTTAGTTCGGCAAGGAGTTTGTGGGAGTCCATTGCCTCGAAGTCCATGAGATACCCCGCAATCTGATGGGCGAGCACGTCTAGGGAGTTCGAGTAAGGCCTCGTCGGTTCAATCCTCCCTCTGGATGCCGAAAGTATGCTGGCGGACGATTCCAGGACGTCGTCCGCAGACACGGTCACCATAACCCCCTTCGACACCCTCCCCAGCTTGTGCCCGCTCCTTCCCACTCTCTGAACAAGACTGGTCACCTGCCTGGGGGACATGTACTGGACCACGAGGTCGACAGACCCGATGTCGATTCCAAGCTCCAGAGTGCTTGTGCAGACAAGGGCCTTCAGCAGTCCGGACTTGAACGCCTGCTCGACCCTCTCCCTCTCCTCCCTGGGGAGAGAGCCATGGTGGACGCCGACGTCCTTCCTCAGCCTGGCGAGCTTCTCCCCTAACATCTCGGCGACTGTCCTGCTGTTGACGAAGATCAGAGTCGAGGTATGGCTGTCGATGAGTGCGTTGATCCTCGAAAGCCGTGCGGCAAGGTCTGGGGCCGAGTAGGTCTCCTTAGCTGCCGACTGGTTCGATGGGTCGGGGACCGGGTACTCGATTGCATAGGTGAAGTCCTTCGGCGCCTCGGCCTTCACGATGGTCCGTCGGCCGTCTCCGAAGAGAAACCCTGCGGCCACCTCCGGCGTTCCCACTGTGGCAGAAAGGGCCACCAGCTGGAACTTCGGCGCCACCCTGCGCAGCCTCTGCAGCCCCACGCACAGCTGCACCCCCCTCTTGCTCTCGACTAGGTTGTGCAGCTCGTCGACGACAACGGCTTTCAGATGTGAGAGGTTCTCCCTCATCCTTCTCCCAGGGAGGACCGCCTGGAGGGTCTCGGGGGTGGTCACCAACACGTCCGGCGGATGAGCCGACTGCCTGGCGCGCTGCGTCTGCGGAGTGTCTCCGTGCCTAATGTCGACTGACAACCCGAGCTTGGAGCACCAAACCTGAAGGCGCTTGAGCATGTCCCTGTTCAGGGCCCGCATGGGGGTGATGTAGAGCAGGGAGATTCCCTCCCCGTGTCCCTCCGACACCACCCTCCCCAGGAGGGGAAGAAGGGCAGCTTCCGTCTTGCCCGAGCCGGTGGGGGCCACCACAAGGACGTCCTCCCCCCTTGCCACCAGGGGCCATGCCCGGACCTGGGGCGGGGTCGGCTCGGTGATCCCCGTTTCAGCCAGGAGTTCCCTTACCGCCGGGGTCAGGTACTCCAGAGCACCCTGAGGGGTCAACTGGGCTTCAGAAACCCATCCACGGATTTAAGGCCTCGGAGGAGAGAGGTCACTGAAAGTGTTTTTGGCCGAAAGAGTCAGCAAGGTCTAAATGCGCCCCGCCTCCGCGACCTCTCGAAGATTGTCACGGAGCACTGAAGAGGTCTCTCAAGAGAGAGCTGGTCATCTCACAACCGTCAAGGAGATTATCCTAGAGAACTTCATGAGTTACGAGTATGCCCGAATCCCGCTGAGGGAAGGACTCAACCTCATAGTGGGACCTAACGGGGCGGGCAAGTCCTCGGTCCTTCTCGCCATTTCGGTGGCCTTCGGCCAGGCGTACACCGAACGCTCCCGGAAGCTTTCAGACCTCATCCGCAGGGGGAAGGACATCGCCAGAGTCTCCCTCGTCTTCGACAACTCGGCGAAGTCGGGCAAACGCCCCATCCCGTACTCGAAGTCAGACACCTTCATGCTGAGCAGGTATCTCAGACGGGACGGCTCCTACTGGTTCGAAGCAGACTACAAGGAGATAGACAAGAGCGAGGTAGTCAGGCTCCTGAGGGAGTTCGGGATCAACCCCGACAACCTGCTCATCATTATGCACCAGGGGATGATCGAAGAGCTCGGCGCGGTCTCGCCGCAGGAGAGGCTTAGGATGGTGGAAGAAGCGGTCGGCTTCTCCGAGTACAGGCAGAGGATCCTTCAGGCGGAGCAGGACCTCAGTGGCCTGATCGGCGAGGAGAGTTCCCTCCTTCAGCTGATTGACAACGCCAACCAGGCGCTCGAGTACTGGAAGCAGATCTACGACAGATACCAGGAGAAGAGGAGGCTTATCGAGCACAGGGACCTGCTGAGCAAGGAACTCCTCTGGAGCAACGAGGCGAAGCTGACGAAGTCCCTGCAGGGGGTGGAAGAAAAGATCCTGGCCAAGACCCGGGCCCTCGAGGACCTGAAGTCCCAGCAGGCCGAGGTCTCCTCGGACGCAGAGCAGACGCACCAGACCCTCCTAGACAAGCAGGTGGAACTGAGGAAGCTGTACTACGCCCTCGTGAGAGCCGAGTCAGAGAAGGCGAAGGACGAGTCGGCCAGGGACGCGTACCGCTCGATAAAGGAAGACCTAGCCGGCCTATCCGGGACCCTCGACGAGCTCCTCGCGAAGAGCTCGGACAAGAACGTGAACAGGCTGAGGGAGCTTGCCTCCTACATCCAGAGCAAGGGCGCAGCCGCCGAGGAGGACGCGCAGCGAAGGAAGTCGGAGCTGGACAGGGAGGTCTCTTCTCTACAGCCCGAGATAACGCGCACCGAGGACCTGATCAGACGGACGATGGAGAGCTACGTATCCTTCAAGGTCAAGGCAGAAGTCCTCGCCTACAGGATAAGGGTCACAGAATCCGACCTTCACGACCTCGAGAGGAGCGCCCGCGAGCACAAGGCCGAGCTAGAGAAGATTGCACCCGACCTCGAGAAGGCTGGGGAGAGAGTGGAGACCCTTAGACAACCCTACGAAGTGTCCGAGGAGCTCAAGCTCGTTTCGGCCCACATCCAGAAGATGCAGGACATCCCGGACGACGCCGAGAAGATCTACAACGACTATTCTGGTAACATCGAGGAGCTCAAGGTCAAGCTAGCCCAGCTGCAGGAGAACAAGAAGACGATGCTCGTGGAGCTCGGCTCCCGCAAGGACGTCTGGAGGAAGGCGATAGAAGACCTGGTGGAGGCGGTGGACCCATCCTACCAGACTGTCCTCTCTGCCGCGGACGCCAGCGGCTTCATCAAGTTCGAGCAGGCTGACGCCATGGAGGACGCAGGCCTGGACCTCTTTGTGGGCTTCAGGGGCGGGGCGCCCACCACCTTGGACCCCTTCACGCAGAGCGGTGGGGAGCGGTCCGTCGCGCTGATGGCGTTCATACTCTCCCTTCAGGCGAGGATCGTCTCCCCGCTGAGGGCCATGGACGAATTCGACATACACATGGACNCCGAAGAACAGGGAGGCGATGTTCAAGATGATACTCTCCCAGATGAAGCAGAGAGAGGCGTCGCAGTACATCGTCATCACCCCTTCCATCCTCACCGTCTTCGACAGGAGCGCCCACGTCATCACTGTCCAAGCGGTACACGGCCCGTCGGAAGTGAGGGAGCTGAAGTAGTCTGTCCCAGACCAAGCTGGACGACTATCTGAGGGTCATCGAACTCTGCCGGGACGTCGAGACGAGCAGCGCCAACCCCTTCGACGTGGACATCCGCGAGAAGATACTAATCCTCAAGCAGAGGCTCCCGGAGCTGAAGCTCCTCGACGAGCTCCTGGTGGACGCCGAGGCGATGCTGGAGCTCACCCAGATAGTCAAGCTGCAGGACCAATGGCTGAAGTCGAGGGCCTCCTCCCTCTACATCGACCCGATGCTGATCCAACTGAAGGTGAAGCTCCTGCCAAAGGAGGCGCTCTCCGAGGCCTTCGTCAAGAGCTGGCACCCAGTCGCCCAGATCGATCAGCTGTCTCCCCGCGGTCTCGAGAAGGCCTTCGTCTACTGGAGGGACCTGGTCCCCATCTCCGAGAGGTTCAAGGAGAAGTTCGGGACCTATGGCATCAGGCCTGGGCTGGTCGACTACTCCGAACTCGTGAGCCTCGGCGTCTTCACCAAGGAGCAGTTCGAGACCAGCCTCGCCGAGCTCCATGACGAGCTCCTCCAGACGTCCGACGGGGACTGGGAAGACTACAGGAAGTTCATAGGCGACGATAGCTACGAGTCAAAGGTAAGGAGGGCATACCTCCTCGCGTTCCTCATCACGGAGGGCAGGGCCCTGCTGAAGACCGAGCCTCTCTCCGGACAGATCTGGACCAGGGCGATAGCGGAAAGGGTGAAGGGAGTGCCGAAGTCTGTGGCGATATCTATAACGGGTGAAACCTAGTGGAAGCCGAATCGGCGGACAGGGCTCTCCTTGAGCGCAAGGTCAGGAGGGCCTTCCAGGTCCTCGTACTCCAGCGCGGCCGCAACCCTGGCGTCAAGGGGTGGGAGATGAAGCGCCATCTCGGGAGAGACTACCGGAAGATCATAGAGGTCCTCTCGGAAGACGTGTCCCCCATGGGGCTCGAAGTCTTCGAAGTCAAGGGGCCCGACGGCACCGACGATTCGTCGAGGTTCCTCCTCCGTTTCAGGGAACCACCAACCGTCAGCGAAGCTGAGACCTCGGGGATCAGGATTGACGACCTCGCGGTGCTCGCGGCCACCATAGCCTTCGTCAACTCGAAGACGGGCCGCGTCTCCCGCCGGGAGGTTGAGCAGTTCCTCAGGGAGAAGTTTCCGAAGTGGCGCGTAGATTACTCGCTCGACAGGTACGTCAAGAGGGGGTACCTCGAGCAGGACGACAGAGGGATGCTCCACATAGGGTGGCGCACCCATGCCGAGGTTGACGAGAAGACCCTGATGACCCTGCTGCTATCAAGGGCTCAGGAAGCAGCGAAGAAGTAGCGCCTTCTGAGCGCCTCCCTCTCTCCCTCGATTATCAACTCGACCACATCCGTCCCTTCCTTCCTCATCTTCGCCGCGAGCGCGGCGGCGTCTGTCAACCTGATTCCCCGGCCCGCCATCAGCAGGTCGGCCCCGTGACCATAGTCCTTTCTGAGTTCGGCAGACTTGCGAAGAGACTCGACCTGCTTCAGCCTGCTCCCCCGCAGGTCCGCCCTGCTCCTCGCCTTCATGGCCAACGAGAACACGGTCTCGTAGGAGTCGGTCGATAGCCCCAGGGCTGGTTTCCCGCAGACTGGGCACTTCTCGAGCCCCTCCAGGTCCCTTACCTCCTTCAGCTCGAGGAAGTTCCAGCAGGCAGTGCAGACCGCAGTCAGGAAAGTGTCGTTGATGCGCGCCCTCGTCGACTGCTTCAGCAGCGCCCTGAGCCTCTCTGGGGATACTATCTCCCCGCGCCTGCTGATCTCCTCAACCCCGATCCTGGCTATGGGGGTCAGGCTGTCGGAGTCAATGAGCTTGACCTCGATGGCACCGGCGTTCATCCTCTCCACGACTTCCNCGGCCTCAGGGAGGTCGAAGTCGTCGTGGAAGATCATGCTCATCGCCTCCTCGTAGACAGGCGTGTCCCTTAGGGCTTCGATTATCCCAGAGATGGAGACGCTGGCATAGTCGGCGTCCTTCGCGATGGCGCCGCACTTCTTCCCGGCGTGGATGAGCCTCCTCTTGAATATCCCGCTCCTCTCCACCGCCTTCTCGGTCGCCGCCCTCAGGTCGAGCTTGTGCAGCTCCTCGATCACGCCGAGGACCGACGCCGGGGAGACATCGGCCTCGATTATGATACGGTACGGATCCTGGTGGACGGCGACCGACTGCCCGATCCTCTCGGAAACCAGGTGGCCGATCACCCGGGCCAGGAGCCTGTTGACCCTGTGACCGAACGCCGCTTGGATGACCAGGTATCTGTCCCACTTCTCTATGGTCACAAGCCTCTCAGAAGGTATGGGAAGCTTCGCGGCATGCTGTTCTGCCACCTCCTTCAGGGCCTCGGCCAACGTCTCCTTCGGTACCGGGTAGGTAAGCGCCATCTCCGCCAGGAACTCGCCGTCCTTCCCCTTCTCCAGCGCCTCCGCGTACCTGCGCCTCAGGGCGCCGACCTCTGCCGCGACCGCCATCGGGACTGGGATTTCATCCCCGACCCAGTTGGGGACCGCCCCAGTAGGGTCCTCCTCAGCCTTCACGTACACCTTATTCCCGTAGATCTGCTCGACCTTCCAGCACCGTCCGGCCTCCACGAACTTCACCCCCACCTCGCCATATTCGGAAACGAACGCCTCGTCGAGGGTCCCGACGAAGTTCTCCCCTTCGATTACCAGGTACTGCTTCTCGTCGGGAATCATCGAAAGGTTGTCGAAGTAGTAGGAGAACAGGGGCTTCACGTCCCTGGCCCTGAACACCCTCCCGTCCGACTCGCTGTAATACGCGAGGCGCGGATACCTCTCCCTCATGTAAGTGAGGACCTTCCTCAGCTTCTCGCCGCTCACCTCAGCGTAGGCGTAGCTCCTCCTGAGGAGCGCCAGCATGTCGTCGAAGTTCCAGCTTGTCTGCTCTATGAGCAGACCTGCGACCTGATGAATCGCCACGTCGTAGGGTTCCATGAACGGCTCCAGGGGCTCCAGCTCCCCCATCACCGACTTCCTGCAGAGGACCGCAGCCTCCAGAGTGTCGTCCGAATCCTGCGTCATCACGAGGCCGTTGGAGACCTCGCCTATCCTATGGCCGCTCCTCCCGACCCTCTGGATTAGCCTGGTGACCTGCCTGGGCGAATTGTACTGAATCACATACTCCAGGAAGCCTATGTCGATGCCGAGCTCGAGACTGCTCGTGCAGATGACCCCCAGCAGCTTCCCATCCTTCAGGCTCCTCTCCACGGCCTCCCTAGTCGCCTTGGATAGGGAGCTATGGTGCACTCCTATCGGGAACTCGGGGTCCCACACTCTGAACCTACTCGAGAGCGCCTCCGCCTCTGTCCTTGTGTTGGTGAAGACCAGGACTGACCTGTACTTCTCAACCAGCTCTCTCACTGTCCTGAGCCTCGCGGCGACCTCAGGATAGGAGTAGATCGCCTCGGCCAGGATTCTGTCCTCACCGGTCGCCCTCGGCGCCACGACCTTCAGCGAGAGATCCTTCTCGACTGGGACCCTCACCACCTCGCACTGGCGCCCTGACCCGACCAAGAACTGTGCGACTCTCTCGGGAGACCCGACCGTGGCGGAAAGACCGACGATTTGGAACTCCTTCTCCGCAACGTCCCTGAGCCTTTCGAGCCCCACGCTGAGCTGGCTCCCCCGCTTGTCCTCCGAGAGTTCGTGGACCTCATCCACGACCACCCAGCGGAGCTTCGTCAGGTTCTGCCTGATTCTCCTGCCGACCAGCAGGATCTGGAGGGTCTCGGGGGTGGTTATCAGGATGTCAGGAGGGGCGAAACTGAGGTTCGTCCGCTCCGCCTGTGAGCTGTCCCCGTGCCTCACCCCGAGCCTGATGTCGAAGCGCTTGCACCACCACTGCATCCTGTCCAGCATGTCCCTGTTCAGAGCCCTCAGCGGGGTGATGTAGAGGAGCTTCGTCCCCTTCTCCCTCGACTCCCCCTCCCTGATCATCGCGTCCAGAATCGGGAGCAGAGCCGCCTCCGTCTTGCCGGTCCCGGTCGGTGCCATGAGCAGGGCGTTCTTGCCTTCCCTGACTATCGGCACCAGCTTCTCCTGCGGGTCGGTCGGAGAGTCGAAGCCTCTCTCTTTCAGGGCCGCGACGAGGGGCGGGGACAATAACTGGAATACGTTCTGCCCGCTCATCGGAGGCTCTCCCCAGGGCTGGCTGATGTGATGACGAACCGCAAGAAGCTCCCGATTGCTCTCATTCTCCTCCAATAAGTTTGCGGTCTCTCACGTACCCCTCGGGGGTACTCTGCGAAACTGAATCGAGCCCGACCATCGGCTTAAATAACGGGGTATAACATAAGTTATTGGAAACACATGTCTCACCTGATCAGCCCGTAC
>OCOJ01045895.1_pt4 | contig 15964 bp, 14 predicted proteins | sample 1539251 | NCBI WGS metagenome assembly OCOJ01 (sample SAMN01911457, study PRJEB22624) | soil metagenome | biome: Soil | place: Malaysia | collected 2012-04-30 | depth RA_metagenome m | reverse complement strand
ATTCGAGGGGGAGAAGCATTCTGCTCACACTGCGGATGCTCGCAGGGTTCCAGTATCGGACGCATCACAGCTGACACTCGCGAAAAGGGGTATGAAGGCTAGCTTTGCCCGTGGCGTCGTATAAATTTATCGCACAAAACGGAGGACGGTATGAAGCGTGAGCGCGCCTTACAGGTAGTGTTGGTGTTGGTGGGCCTGTTGTATTCCTTTTGGGGCTATCTCCTGTTCGACGATCTGTGGAACTCTAGGTGGCTTAGCGGGCATAGTGACGTCATGCCGATGTTCTTGAGTCTTAACACGGTGCTTGGGGTCTTTCTGTTGCTGGCCGTCAAGCACCCGGCGAAGCATCGCTCCGTGATCGCCTATGGGGCGTGGTCAAGCCTTGCCCACGCGTTCACGATGACCATCCAATCGGCGCAGGCCGTGGCCCACGGGATGCACAGGAAGGATAGTCCCCAGGATATTGTGTACTTTGTCGTGATTGGAGTCGCGCTGCTTGCACTCCTCCCGGCAACACAACCATCACCGGCCGGCTCGCCTGTCAGTGAGCCGCGCCTTGCCGAACGCTAGAGGACCTGGTCCACCGCCGCGTGTACCGAGATGCAGGGACTCCTCAGGGAAGCGCGGCGATTCGCTTCGTTGACTACATGCTTGGCCTTGCCGCTGTGTTAATTCTGCATTGTCGGCCAACCGGGAGCAATCCGTTCCATCCATCCAGTCACCGTCACGATTCTCGGAGATAACCCTGATTCCCACTGTCGCGCTCTCCAGGTTCCCGCGGAGCTTCGGCAGGGATTCGGCGCTTCGTAATTCGGGAGGATAGAGCACGGCAAGGCACACGGGAGAAATGCCCTGCTCGACTCTTTCTCTGGCGACCTTAAGCAAAGAATCACGAGCCACCCTGCCACTATTGAATCGCCCCTCGATAACCATGCGGATTCCGAGAAGGTCAGCGACAATGATGTCGGGCAGGTCGCGGGTATTGCGCGTAATCGATCTTCGGATTGCCTCGGGGACCGGGAGCATTCCGCGCCGTTCAAGAAGTTCGGCGAGAGCGACGTTAACGACTTCTTCTCGGAAATCAACTTTCTGCACGGAGCGAATTATACAGATAGATGTGAGTGAGATGGTCTCGGCATTCGATGTTCTGTCGGCCCTCCATTTACAGCGCGCACCGACCCTCTGGGGTCCAGAGATTCCAAAGGCACTCCATTTACCCCTGCAACTCCCCGCTTCCCCCGTCTCAACCTGCGACGCCGATTCCCAATTCAGAACCCCTCGGTCAACCAAGCCCTCACCTCTCCGTCTCAATCTGTGACCGGCCGCTTTTCCCCCTCTTTCAACATTCAACTCTCAACCATGGCCCCTTCGCTCGCCTGTCCACTTTCCGACACATGCTACTAATAGGGTCTTTCTTCGTTTCCGCCTCTGATTCCCATTGAATTATAATTATTCATATAGTAATATACCCGGCGGAGAATCGCCTTTGGAACTCTTTACACCCATCCGAGACCGGCATCCAGTTCCCGGAATTTTCCGCTCCTTCCAACCTCGAACCTCCAACTTCCAACCTCTGAGTTTTCTATCGCTCGCGAATTCCTCGCGGCACACGCAAAATGCGCGCTCAATGTTTTCAATGGTTTGCGCATTCCTCTGCGTTCCCGTATTCGCCCATCTCCTGCGTTCTCAGGCGTTTGGCCATTCCTCGGTGCATTCCACTGGGGGTGGGGGCGATCGCGTTCTTCGAAAGCAAAATCATGACTCCTGCTTTGTCTCACTCCGCGACGCCGGGTCGCTCCAGCCTTGCCGGACCGCTTTCGGAGCCGGTCCCGTGTCGCGCCTTCGCTCGCCACTCGTCGAAAATCCTGAGCGCAGTCGAAGGGTCAATCGCCACTCGCCACTGGAGTTTCCCCATGCCAAGATATGAAGTCCCCAATCGCTGTGACCACCGCGACCGCTCCGGACGCCGCTGCCGCCTTACCCGCGCCGCGGGACATCCCGCCTTCTGCACCCGCCACGCCCGCAAGGACGCGGAGGGCAAGGTCGCGCCGCCCAATCAGCTCCTCGCCGATCTCCAAATCTCCAACCAGGATTACGACTGCGCCAAGTTCGTCAATCGCCTCTCCAGCCGGATTCTCTTCGGCTTCCTCTCCAACCGCATCTCGTCGCGCGACGCGGCCGTGGCCGGCTATCTCTGCCAGATTCTGGTGCAGACCCTGCCCCACCTGGAGCGCGACAAGAAAGCCGCGCAAGCGGAGCGGCCCTTCATCTACGTCTCGAGCATCCCCCGCCCGCGTTACCCGGGCGACGACGACCCCGCCATGCCCAACAACATGCAGCCGGACGCGAGTTCGGAAGAATCGAGCGGCCGGTTCCACGAGGCCGCGCGATGACTCCGCGCCTGCTTGGGAGTGCGGGGTCTCGCCCCACCAAGCCTCCAACATCCGAAACCGTGCTATTTTGGATTGCACCCATGAACATCAGCCGGGAAGACGTGTTGCGCGTGGCCGAACTGGCCAATCTGGAGCTGACCGAGGCGGAGATCGCCACCTATGGCGCTCAGCTCGCCTCCATCCTTTCCTACTGCGAAAAGCTCAACGAGCTGGACACCACCACCGTGGAACCCATGGCGCAGATTTTGGAGGTTGGAGGTTTGCAGCTGGAAGTTGGAGCCGGAAGGGAGCCGGCCAAGGAGCCAGCCGACGCTTCGGAAGCTCAACATGCGCGCAAAGACACGCCGCGAGACGCCGCCATCATCTCCGAGGTGGTACGCCGAGCGCCAGGGGCGGTTGCATCCCCCACGCCCTACTTCCGCGTGCCGAAAGTGATTGAACGATGAGCGCCGCGCACCCCTCTGCCCCTGGCGCCGCGCCGCCTGCGGGGTCGAATCGCTGGACCATCGCCGGCATCCGCCGCGCGCTCGAATCGCGGAAAATCTCTGCGCGCGAGCTGACCCAGGAGTTTTACGGCCGCATCGAGCGGGAGAATCCCCGGCTAAATGCCTATCTGGCGCTTTCGCCGGAGCGCGCCTTTGCCCAGGCGGACGCCATTGACGCAAAGATCTCCCGCGGCGAGCCATTGCCTCCCCTGGCCGGAGTGCCCGCGGCGCTCAAGGATGTGCTCAACACCCGCGGGACGGAGACCACGGCGGGCTCGAAGATCCTGAAGGGCTACGTCCCGCCCTATGACGCCACGGCCATCGAACGGCTCGACCGCGCCGGCGCCGTCTTTCTGGGCAAGACCAACTGCGATGAATTTGCCATGGGCAGCTCGAACGAAAACTCGGCATACGGCCCGGTGCAGAATCCGGCGGCGCCTGGGCGCGTGCCGGGAGGCTCGAGCGGTGGCTCGGCAGCGGCCGTGGCCGCCGGGTTAGCGGTAATTGCCCTGGGAACGGATACCGGCGGCTCGATCCGCCAGCCGGGAGCGCTGTGCGGCATCCCGGCGATGATGCCCACCTACGGGCGCGTTTCGCGCTACGGGCTGATTGCCTTTGCCTCTTCGCTCGACCGCATCGGTCCTTTTGCCCACACGGTGGAGGACGCGGCCAGGACTCTGGAGGTGATTGCCGGGCGCGATCCACTGGACGCCACCTCGGCCGACAACCCCGTGGCAAGCTACACCGCCGAATTGGACGCGCCGGTAAAAGGGCTGCGCCTGGGCATCCCGGCGGAATATTTCGGCGAAGGACTGGACGCCGGGGTGCGGGAGAAGGTGGAGGGCGCGGTCGCGCGGCTCGAGGGATTGGGCTGCATCCCCACGCGCATCGAGATGCGTCACACGCCCTACGCCATCCCCACGTACTACCTGATCGCCACGGCAGAGGCCAGCTCGAACCTGGCGCGCTTTGATGGCGTGCGCTACGGCCTGCGCGTGCCCGGGGCCACGCTGGGAGAGATGTACCGCAAGACGCGCGGCCAGGGCTTTGGCGCGGAGGTGAAGCGCCGCATCATGCTGGGCACCTACGCGCTTTCCGCCGGCTATTATGACGCCTATTACTTGAAGGCCCAAAAGGTGCGCTCGCTGATCAAGCAGGATTTCGACCGCGCCTTCGAGCAGGTGGACTTGATCCTGACGCCAACTTCCCCGGTCCCTCCTTTCCACCTCGGGGAGCGCACCGCGGACCCGCTGGCCATGTACCTGGCGGACATTTATACGGTCACCGGGTCTCTGGCCGGGGTGACCGCTATTTCCGTCCCTTGCGGCAAAATTGGCGGGACGCTGCCCGTGGGTTTGCAGATCATCGGGCCCCATTTTGAGGAAGGCCGGGTCCTGCGGCTGGCGCGGGCGTTTGAGGCGGTGGGAGGCTTTGCCGGCTGAACCGAGTTTCCATAGCATGAATCGTCCATGACCAAGGTCGCTCCGATCCTCGCCCTTCTCGACCGGGCCCACCAGGGCCTGGTTGCGGCATGCGCGGAAATTCCTCCTGCGCGGTGGAAGACGCCGTCTTCCGGGGGCGGCTGGTCCGCCAGCGAGGTCCTGGCGCACCTGACCATGGTGGAAACGGCGGTATGGGACGGGGCGCGCGAGGTGCTGGCCCAGAAACCGGGGCGGCATCCCCTGCGCAAGAGGCTGCACATTCCCCCGGCGTTCTCCCAGTGGCGGCTGTTAAAGGTCAAGACGCCCGTCCCGCTGGACTCGGCCCTGGTGCTCTCGCGCGACGAATCCCTCCAGAGCTTCGCGGCCGCCCGGGACCGCACGTTGAAATTCATCGCCGAGGCCGGCGCCCGCGACCTGCGTCCCTACCGCCGGTCACACCCCTTTCTGGGGAGCCTGGACCTCTACGACTGGCTGCGGGTGCTGGCGTACCACGAAATCCGGCACACCAAGCAGCTTCGGGAAATTGGAAAATATTTCCGCACTTAGGAAGAAAGTTTCACTCTTCTGCAACGCCTCCGCAACTTTAAGGCCTCACACTGGCCATGGAGCGTTTGCCCTTCCGGGCGCACAATGACGCTGAAACGGGCGATGTTCGGGTGGCGAAAACGATAGCAAGCCTTTGGTCAAAGCAGGTGGAATCTGAGTTGCTCAAGCCGGAAGGAAGCGGCAGAGTTCAAGTTGCCGCGCAGGAAGCGGGAAGAAACCATGGTACGCGTTCGAGCCAGCCAGCAGTTTTTCACTGATGAGGAAGTGGCCCGCCTGTTTCAGGTTGGGTTGGATGAGGTGCGCCGTGTGGCGCAGCTAAAGCATCTGGGAATGCTCTCCCGGGCGGCAGAAGCTGCCGGGGCCTCCGCCGGCCGCTTGCTGTTCACGCTTTCGGACCTGATGGTCCTCTCCGTCCTCTGGCCGCGCCTCCAGCACTAGGCGGCGCAACTACTGCTAGCTGCGCGCTTTTGGCCTTCTTATCCAGGGTGTGAGCGATTACCTGCCAGGTCTATGCGCCGGTCGCCGGCGAAGTGGCCTGAAGGGACGCATCGAGCGCAGCCAGGAGTGGCTGCGCCACCTACTCCTGGATCTTCCCTGAAATCTCCATCCAGGCGCGCTCCACGGCGGAGTCCGCAGCGCGCTGGAAGGCCGCAGGGGTCTTGTACGCGGCAAAATCGGGCGAGTGGCTCGAGAGGTTGACGGTCTTCCGGGTCTCTTCCAGGCTCTTTCCCTGGGCCACCGCGGATCTTACCTGGGCGACCATGTCCTTCATGAAGGTGATGAGCCGGCCAATCTGCTCCTTGCCGTGCTGCACGTCGCCGTGGCCGGGGATGGCCACGGTCCAGTCGAGCTTCTGGACGGCTTCCAAAGTGGCCACCCACTCGACCGGGTAGGCGTCCCGCATGAAGGGTATGCCGTTGGTCAGCAGGTCGCCGGTGGCGATGGCTTTCTCTTTCGGCAAATACACCACCACGTCGCCGCGGGTGTGTCCCTTCCCGAAGTACAGCACCTGGATGGTGCGGTCACCGGGCTTGTGCAGGTAGAGGCTGCGCTCGAAGGTGATGGTGGGCAGGGTGATCTGCATGTGTTTCAGCTCGCCGAGGTACACCTTCTGATCGGCAATCTGGGCGTTCAGCCGCGCGCGGTCCTCGCCCGTCAGCGGCTGTCCCCTGTCGTCTTTTCCATCGGCCAGGGATTTTTCCATTTTGGCGATGGCTTCCGGCACGTCGCGAAGACTGTCCTGGATGCTGGGGATGGCCTTGTGAATCATGTCGTCGCGGGTGTTGTGCTGCGCCAGGTATTCGACGGTGGGACCGAAGACGTTCACGTACGCTTCGTTCCCTTGCACGTGGTCCGGATGCCAATGGGTGTTCACCACGTAGCGCACCGGCTTGTCCGTGATGCCTTTCATCTGCTGGATGAGGTCGTGGGCCCAGAGCGGGCGCAGGTGCGTGTCCACCACCAGCGCGTCCGCGCCATTCACAATCACCGCCGCGTTGCAGAAGGCGCCGTTCTTCCCGATGGCCGCATACACCCCATCCGCCACTTGCGTCACGTCGAAGTATTGCCCTGCCGCAAACGCCCTCGCCACGCACAACAAAATGAGCGCGATGCTTGCTGCCATCCGGAATCCCCGCATGGATAACCCTCCAGGAGAGCGAATTTCGCAGCAGAATGGCGCACTCTAACACATGCACCCATGCCGGCCCAAACCTGGCCTGCGCGCGGAGATCCCTGGTCGCGCACAGACACAGCGGGCCACTGCGCGGTTAAGTTTGACATGCCGGATCCAAGCTGGTTCCTGAAGAGACATGTCAGAATGAGCCTGGGAGCCGGCGGAAAACCTCACAGGCGCCCCGGCGCATCCCTCAGGGCACGGGCGCAGCAACGCCCGGCCTGATATCATTGCTCATGAACGCCATCTGCATTCACGGCCTGCTTGCCGCTTCCCTGCTCTTCCTGCCTGCCGGAGCGGCGCACGCACCACAGTCTCCGCAGCCCGCACCTCCCGCCCCAGAGCAGAGCGGCACATCCACTGTGGCCGTGCCGCTGCCCCAGGGCATCCACCTGGTGCTCAAAGACGGCAATTTCCTGCTGGTGCGCGAGTACAAAATCGAAGGCGACCGGGTGCGCTACTGGAGCGTGGAACGCTCGGCGTGGGAGGAGATTCCGGCGCAACTCGTGGACTGGGATGCCACCCATGCCGGCGAGGCCGCGGAGGCACTCCGCAAGCAGCAAATCAACAAGAAGCTGGAGGAAATCGCCCAGGAACAGCGCGCTGCCGCTTTGCAGGAGATAGACGCCAGCATCGAGGTGGGTCCCAACGTATTTTTGCCGCCGGACCCGGGGCTCTACGTGGTGGCCAATGGGAACGTGGCTTCGCTCTCCCAGGACCTGGCGGTATCAACCATGAATAAACGGCGCATCCTCTTGCAGGTGATCACGCCAATCCCCGTGGTGCAGTCCAAGCACGACGTGAAATTGGCGGGCCCGCGCGCCAGTCTGCGCATCAACGGCGCGCAGCCGGAGTTCTACTTCCGCACCGCGGACGCGCGGGAACCCAGCGTGACACTGGTGCGCGCCCAGGTGCGCGGGGACCATCGCCTGCTGCTGGAGATCAATACAAACGTGGCGGGGATATCGAAATCCAAACAGCGGCAGATGCTCACCCAGGGGTGGCTGGTGGCCCGCGGCGTCTACCGCTACACCCTGGAGCAAAAGCTCGAGCCGGGCGAATATGCATTCGTGGAAAACGATCCGGACCGGGGCGTTGACCTTCTGGTGTGGGACTTTGGGGTGGACTCCGGGGCAGGCGGCGCGCCGAAGCATTGAGTGCCGCCCGGCGCGCGGACTCGCAGCCGGAACGCCTGCTGCGAGGCCCGCCGGGGCGCAGGGCTGCCGCTGGGAAGCGGACAAATCGACCACATGGCAACCAAATCTCCGCCCTATGTGACCCGCGAACTCTCCCCGGAAACCTGGCCGGATTTTGCGCGGCTCTTCTCGCGGGGGAACGGGTGGGACTTCTGCTGGTGCATGCACTTCCACCGCTGCCGGACATCGCGAGAAAACAAGCGGCTGCGCACCCGGGCGGAGAAGAGCGCGCAGAACCGCCGGGATAAGAGAGCGCGGGTGGAGAGCGGCACGACCCACGGGATTCTGGTGTACGCGGAAGGCGTGCCGGTGGGCTGGTGCCAGTACGGCCGCAGCGCGGAACTTCCGCGAATCGACGAGAGCCCTCACTACCGCGCGCGGTGCCGCAAATCCGGCGCCTGCAATCTCTGGCGAATCACCTGCTTTGTCGTGGACAAGCGTTACCGGAAACAAGGAATCGCCCGTGTTGCTTTGCGGGCCGCGCTCGAGTCCATTCAGGCACAGGGCGGCGGCATCGTGGAAGCCTATCCGCTGCTTCCCTGGGAATCGCTGTGCCGTTCGGAGCTGCGCCGGCGCGGCCGCACGCCGGCCTTTGGAAATGTGTCTACGCACGGAACCAGTTCCATCTTCGAGCAAGAGGGATTCAAGGCCATCGCCCCGTTCGGCCATCTCAACGTACTGATGCGCAGGACCGTCTGAGCTGGACTGCTCTCCCTGCCGGCGGGCGGCGGGGAGCGCTCACGACAGCGGACCAATCGCTCCGCAATCCTTGCAAGCCTTAAGAGAACCGGGAGTCAGGCGGAGGGAACAGGGGCTGGTGCTTCCTCGCTCGCCCTGGCCGCGGGAAGCGTGACCACGAAGACCGAGCCGCCACCTGGGACTGCCTGCACCTCGATCTCCCCGCCGTGCTCCTTGACGATGGCCATGGAAATACTCAGGCCCAGACCGGTGCCCCGGCCGGGCCTCTTGGTGGTGAAAAACGGGTCAAAGATTTTCTCGAGGATTTCCTGGGGAATTCCCGGCCCATCATCCTGGATGGAAGCCCATACCGAGGAAATGCCCGCGGCGCCGCGGCCCATGCGCACACGGATGGTGCCTCCCTCACGGACCTCGCGGATGGCCTGTTCGGCGTTGACCACCAGGTTCAGGAAAACCTGGATGAGCTGATTGGCGTCGCCCACCACGTCCGGAATGCCCCGCTCCGGCAGAAAATCCACCGCGACGTTGTTCCGCCGCAGCGAGTATTCGTGCAGATGGAGCGCGCGGCGCAGCACATCCGCAATCTGCACCCGGCCTTTGCGCGGGGCCGGCGGGCGCGCAAAAGAGAGCAGGTCTTGCACGATGTCCGCGGCGCGCCGCGCCTGCTGGTGCAGCAGCTCGAGCTGGCGCTTGTGTCCGGGGTCCTCGGAGTGCTCTCGGAGCATGTCGCTGACCGCCAGGATGGCGGTGAGCGGGTTGTTCAGCTCGTGGGCCACCCCGGCGATCATCTGCCCCATGGCCGCGAGCTTTTCGCTCTGTGCCACCTGCTGCTCCAGGCGGTTCAATTCCGTCACGTCGCGCAGCGACACCACCATGCCGCCGATGGTGCCGTCCGCATTGGCAATCGGGGCGGCCGTGGCGCGCAGCATGCGCCAGGTGCCGTCGAGGTGCTGGCTGCGGTATTCCAGCGTGTCGTTGGTTTTCTCCCCGCTGATGACGCCGCGGACCAGCTCGTCCAGGCTGGCGCGGTCTTCCGGGTGCGCGCGCTGCCCATAGCGCTGGCCGAGCAGGTCTGCCGGCGCCATGCCCAGAACGTCGCGGATGCGGTTGCTCACAAACGTAAACTTGCAATCCCGGTCCAGCACCACGATCAGGTCCGGGAAACTTTCGATCAGCCGCCGGGCGAACTCCTGCTGCTCGTGGAGCGAACGCTCCATCTCGCGCCGCGCGGAGATATCCACCAGGGTGCCCTGGTAGCGAACGGGCTGGCCGCTGGCATCACGCACCACGGTCGCGGAGTCCAGGCAGGTGATGGTCTTGCCGTCCCTGCGCCGCAGCACAATTTCCTGGCCCAGCAGCCGGCCCTGCTCCTCCAGGATGGCGCGCCCTTTGGCGCGCTCCGCCGGATCCACATAGAAGTCCCCGGCATTCACACGCAACAGGGCTTCCCGGGAGGAATAACCCAGCATGCGCGCCAGCGCGGGGTTGGCGTCCAGAATCTCACCCTGCGGGGTGGTGAAGTAAACGCCTTCCTGCAGGGAATTGAAGAGCTCCGCGAAGCGCGCTTCATTCTCGCGTTCCTGGGTCACGTCGCGCGCCAGGCAGCTTACGCCCGCGGTGCGCCCGTCGCGCAGGACGGCGTGCAGCACGCAATCGTAAAAGCGCACTTCGCCGGTGGACTTCAAGCGCACGCGCACCACTCCGAACCAATGGCGCCGCTCCTCAAAACGCGGCAGGGCGCCGAGAACGCCGGAAACCACGGGCTCGCTGAGGAACTCCTCGAGACGATGGCCGATGACGCTCTGGAAATCGTGGCCCAGCGTCTCCACCACGCGCCGGTTGGCGGCGATGATTTCTCCCTCGAGAGAGAGCGCCAGCACCGGGTCATCGAAGCTGTCAATCAGGTCGCGATAGCCCTGCTGGGAGCGCTGAATGATGTAGTAGAGCCGCTCGAATTCGCGGGCCGCGGGCAGGCCCACGGCCATGGCCAGCTGCTGCGATTGCGCCTCCACCAGTTCGCGGCGCGCGCTCACTACCCCAGAGCGCTTCTGCCAGACCAGCCAGGCCAGCACAGCCACCAGCACGACCACGCCAATGGGAAGTACCACTAAATTCATATGCAGGGCTTCCCAATGTTGTGAGACCTCCGCCCCGAGCGCGACGGCCAGCAGAATCAGCAGGAGCAGACACCAGCGCCACAGCTCCTGCTCCCTCCGCTCCTGCACGGCCATCAGTTCGCGGGAAGAAGGCGCCGGGACGCGCCCCTCCGGCTGAGCCGCGGGGGGAGAAGGTGCACTTTGGCCCGTGTTGGAAGGGAGCCCCGGCATGGAAAGGGTTCGGAGTACCAGCCGATTCTAGAGCGTCCATGCGGGAACGCAACATTGCCGCTCGTGAAAGGTTTCTATCCGCCACCGGGCCGCAAAGGCCAGGGCGCCAGACCGCACAGGCACCGCGCGGGAAATTGCTGATGAACAGCCGGGCGATTAATCGGTGAGCCAGCGGATCACGGCCTTCAAGCCGGCTTGCACGAGGTCGCCTGACTGCGCGTCGTCCCACCAGAGGGAGTCGTGGCCGGCAGCCGGAGCGAACGCTTTCTCCATTTCCGCTTTGGCCAGAGCAAGCTTCATGGGCAGGGTGGGATCCACCGGCATCGGCTCGGCGGCTTCCTTCAATTGCTCCAGCATCTGCTTCTGCTGCTTCAGGTCCAGCATGGAGATGGCGGAATGGCAGTAGGGACAAACCGTGTTGGATTGCAGGTCAATCGAGGCGCCGCAATTGGCGCAGTTCACCGTCTGGACCTTCTCCCGCAGCTCCTGGATCTCCCGCGGCGAGAGCGGATGAATGAAGTTCTTCTCCTTCAGAAAGTCGAAGAAGCCGATGAAGTGCCCGTGGCCATTTCCGCAGCGCCAGTAGACGAAGCGCGTGGCCATGGCGATATCGTGCGTCAGCGTCAGTGTGAGCGCACACTTGGGACAGTGCAGTACCGCCGCGAGCGCCGGCTTGGGCGAGGCCGAGTGTTCGCCGATGTATTTCAGCAGCTTCAGTGTGGATCCGGGCGCGAGCTGCAAACTTTTCATGCGATCAAACCAGAAGGCCTGGCACGCGGTGCAAACATCCACCATCACCTGCGCGCCCAACTTGCCGTCGAGCGTCCAGTCGGTCATCTCCGCGGCGCAACTCGCGCACTTCATGAGTGACGATTTTAGTGAGTTGCCGGAATGAAAGCTATCCGCGCGCTGGAGAGCGTGCCCTAACGTGTTGCTCAAGCCGGAGGAATTCCGGACCCTAAGGCTGCTTTCACCCCGGTGCGCTCCGGCGAGTCGCGCCACAGCGTTCCCGTGGCCCAAGGAATCGCAACTCGCAGTATCGGCGGGGCGATGCGACTTGCTTTGTCTTGCCTCAGCGGGAGAGGAGGCGATTCGCTTTGCGCGCCCGCACACCCAAACCGGCCAGACCGGCGCCGCACAGGAGGAGCGTGGCGGGTTCGGGGACGCCGTTCACGGGCGTGCCCCCCGCCGAATCCACGATCACACTGGTGCTCGGGTCCCACTCGGCGGTACCGCCGCCCGCCGGGGCCTGGAGATCGAAGATCGTGATCTCCCCAGTGCCGGACGTGCCGCAGGCGGGGATGCAGTTGTCCGGGGTGGCCGGGGTCAGGTTGTACTGTGTGGAAATCAGATCCACGCCGCTCAAGGATAAGGTGTTGCTGCAATAGCCGTTCACCACCAGCGGTCCGCACGACACTGAGATGCCGGTGATCGTACTGGTCCCGAGGGCGGTGACGGAGTAACCCAAGTACGCGGCGGCCTCGATGTAGTAGGTGCTGGCGCCAGTCACCGACACCACCGGGCCGCTGATCACGAACCCATTGCCGCTCGGCGTGAATGTGAAGTCACTGGCCGGATAGGGATTGGGCAAAAGCTCCTGCGTCAGAAATGACGTTGTGTCGGTGTCAAACGTATATTCGAGATTACCGATATCGCAGGTCGTGCCGGCAACGTTGGTCAGCGGGCCCGCCGCGCACAGAGAGGTGGCCCGGGCGGCGGGGGCGAAAAGCCACCCAAGCAAAATGGCAACCGTTGCTGCAGCGATCCGCAATCTAGTTGTGGGTCGAAACATGTTGGCTCCCCCTATCCTGATTTCCATATCAGCTCAGCTGATGTGCTACCCGGAGTCATCCGGCACCCCCGGGGGCGCTGGTGCACGAATCGCACGGCGCCCGCCAACCGTCAATGGCGCGAGGCTGTTTTCTTTCTGTTCAGGAAATAACCAGCTAAGTGATTGATTTCGCAGGCCCATTTCGAGAGAATCAAGCGCATACTTCGATGCAGTGAGGAACCGACTGGCTGAAGCAGGCAGGTGCGTGGGTCGATGCCGGGCTCATCGGGACCAATCCTCCGTTTTGCCGCTTTCGAGGTAGACCTGTGTTCCGGCGAACTGCTCGAGAACGGCCACCGCATTAAATTGCAGGTGCAGCCCTTCCGAGTCCTGCAGATCCTGCTCGAACGGCCGGGCGAGCCGGTTACCCGGGAGGAACTTCAAAAGCGCATCTGGCCCGCGGATACATTTGTGGATTTTGACCAGGGGCTGAACAACGCGGTCAAGAAACTGCGAGAAGCCCTGCGCGATGATGCCGCCAAGCCTCGATTCGTAGAAACCCTCGCCAAACGCGGATACCGTTTCATCGCGCCAGTGATTCCCGCGGACGGAAGCAATGGCGGGCGCAGCGCCGCAACCCCAACTACGGTGCCGCCCGGCACCGACACCGCAGTCAGATTGGGAGCGGCTTCAAGCAGCCGCAGGCGCATGGCGGTCTGGACCACCATGATTGCCGGCGTCCTGGCTTTGGCGGCAGTCGCGGGGTGGGTATTCCTGGGAAGGCCGGCACTCTCCTTCCGCGAGCGGGATTCCATCCTGGTTGCCGACTTTGAGAATCACACCGGGGATCCGCGCTTCGATGACGCGCTGCTGGCCGCCTTCAGCGTGAGTCTGGAGCAGTCTCGCTACGCCAACATCGTCCCCCGGGGCCGCGTGGAAGCAGCGCTCAAGCGTATGGGCAAGTCCCCCAAGGAGCACGTTTCCGGCGAGATTGCCCGCGAGCTGAGCCAGAGGGAAGGCATCCGCGGAATCATTGCTGCGAACATCACGCGGACCGGACAGCAATATGCCCTGACCGCGCAACTCATCGACCCCGGCAGCGGCGTGGCCGTGCGCTCGTACAGCGAACGCGCGCAAGGGGAAGACCAGATTCTCGATGCCCTGGATAAAGTCGCCGCGAAAATTCGCGCCGACCTGGGCGAATCCCTGTACCAGATCCGGCGCGCGGACCGCCCCCTGCCCCAGGTGACCACCAGTTCCCTGACCGCGCTGAAGCACTACACCGACGGTCAGTCCTTGTGGCGCGGAGCCAGATTCAAGGAAGCAGTCGTGGAATGGAGCGCGGCGACGGCTCTGGACGCGGATTTTGCCATGGCCCATGCCGCGCTGGGACACGCCTANCTGCAGCAACGTGCTGGACTACCAGCGCGAGCGCGGCGCGGCGGAATACCAGAAGGCCCTCTCGCTATCCTCACGGGTCACGGACCGCGAGCGCCGGACGATCGAGGTCGCGTACGCAACCAGCATGGGCCACGTCGAAGATGCGGACCGGTTCTACCAAGTGTATCTGCGCGATTATCCCGACGATTGGCAAATGCGCTGGAACTACGGACGGCTGCTGCGGATGCACGCACGGGCGGAAGAGGCCATCCAGCAATACCAGGAGGTCCTGCGGATCTCCCCCAATGATGGCGGCGCCTACATCGATATTGCGACCTTGAATAAAGGGTTGGGAAGGCCGGCGGAGGCTGTTGCTGCATACACAAAAGGCTTCAATTTGGATCCGGCGCCCCTGGAGGTGAGCAACATAAACCGCGAATATGGATTTGCTTTGATCGCGAATGGCGCGGAAGCCAGGGCCGAGCAGGTTTTCACCAAGTATGCTGCGGACCCGGCTCACCGCGCCAGTGGGCTGGACTCGCTGGGCCTGCTGGATTTCATGCACGGGCGCTACTCCGAGGCCCGGAAGCGTTTCGAGGAGAGTCTTTTCCTCGCCCAGCAGCAGCACGACGCCTTCCTTGCAGCGCGCAACCATTTTCTCCTCGCGGTCGAGGCCGCCGGCGAGCCCGACAAGCCGCGAGAGTTCAAGGAACTGGACGCCGCATTGTCGGATTTTGGAAATCTGGGTCCAAAGGCTGAATATGGCTCGCTGGTCGGCCAGGAATATGCCCGCGCCGGCGCCCTCTCGAAAGCCGAGGAGATTGCGAAGCGCATTGCGCCCCTGGCCGATCCGAATAGCGACGAGCAAAGCGGTTATCTGCGCCTGCTGCAGGGCGAAATTGCCCTGGCGAAGGATGACGCATCCACTGCCGCGCGATTGCTCGACCTGCAAGACCCGCGTTACGGAAACGCCCTCAGGGATATTTCCATCGAGGCACTGGCGCGCGCCTATCAACAAGCCGGCAAACACGATGATGCCATTACCTGGTACGAGCAGCTTCTCCGACCCGGCGGGCCTGGGGATTGCAGGTTGAATGGGTGGACGGAAGTGCAGCAGCGTTGTGTTGAGGCGCGTCTGGCACTGGCGCGCGAGTATCTCTCACTGGGCGACGGGCATAAGGGCGCCGCCGCCCTTGCCCCGCTCCTCGACCAGTGGCGGGACGCAGACCAGAACCTGGCCCTGAAAAAACAGGCCCTGGATCTCGCGTCCCGTATCCCACACTAGTTAGTTTCCGGGACGAGTTCCTACCCCTCAGCCGGGGCGCCGTCGTCCTTGCGCAGGTATTCGAGGGCGGCGGCTTCCTCAGGGGTAAGCGGCACTTCCTCGGGTTCGGGCTCCGGCTCCGGCACCTCGGTAAGCAGCCGGATATTGCGGTAATGCTCGAGGCCCGTGCCCGCGGGGATGAGCCGGCCCATGATGACGTTTTCCTTCAGGCCGCGGAGGTAATCCACCTTGCCGGAGATGGCCGCTTCGGTGAGCACGCGGGTGGTCTCCTGGAAGCTGGCCGCGGAGATGAACGAATCGGTGGAGAGCGACGCCTTGGTGATGCCGAGCAGCATGGGCCGCCCGGTGGCCGGACGCCCGCCCTCGGAGAGCACGCGGTCGTTCTCTTCGCGGAAGCGGAACTTGTCCACCTGCTCATCCAGCAGGAAGGTGGTGTCCCCCACGTCTTCCACCTTCACCCAGCGCATCATCTGGCGGGTAATGGTTTCGATGTGCTTGTCGTTGATGTTGACGCCCTGCAGGCGGTAGACCTCCTGGATCGAAGTGACCAGGTAGGCCTGGGTGAACTTCTCGCCGAGCACGGCCAGCAGGTCGTGGGGGTTGAGCGGGCCGTCAATCAGCGGCTCGCCCGCGCGGATGTGCTCGCCTTCCTGGACGTTGATGTGCACGCCGCGCGGGATCAGGTACTCCTTGACGGTGCGGCCATCCTCGCTCTCCACGGTGATCTTGCGCTGGCCCTTGGAGATTTCGCCGTACTTGACGATG
>OCOJ01000215.1_pt1 | contig 15964 bp, 13 predicted proteins | sample 1539251 | NCBI WGS metagenome assembly OCOJ01 (sample SAMN01911457, study PRJEB22624) | soil metagenome | biome: Soil | place: Malaysia | collected 2012-04-30 | depth RA_metagenome m | reverse complement strand
GAGGAAGTGCACTCCTGGTTCGGGGGACGGTTGGTGGTACGGCTTAAAGGCGAGAAGGACGCGAAACTCACCGTCGCGCGGGATCGTGCTCACGCGCTCAAACAAAGCCTGGGGCTGTGAGGGGGCGGAAATCGCTCTCTGGGCGGCGTTTCTGACGACAGCAAGGGTGGCGCGGGCGGCGCTTTGATGAAAGAATGGGGCCGCGTTGTTCAGTTCTGAGGCAACGGGCGGCGAATGGCTGATCGTCGAGGAGGAGTAATTTTGCCTGGCATTCCCCTGCGAAGTGGCGGTGCGGCGGCGCGCATCGCGGTGATTCCTGGAGACGGAATCGGAAAAGAAGTGACGCCCGAGGCGGTGAAAGTTATGCGGGCGGTGGCGGCGCGAGCAAAGCGCGCAGTGGAGTTCGTGGAATTCGACTGGGGGGCGGACAAGTTTCTAAAGGAGGGAGTGACGCTGCCGCCAGGGGCGGTTGACATGCTGCGGGATGAATTCGACGCGATTCTATTTGGCGCGCTGGGAGACCCGCGGGTGCCTTCGAATCAGCACGCCGCCGATATTCTGCTGGGCCTGCGCTTCAAGCTGGATCTCTACGTCAACGCTCGACCGGTCGAGNCAACGCTCGACCGGTCGAGTTGCTGCACGACCGGCTGACGCCCCTTCGCGACCGAACCACACAGGACATTCGAATCATGGTCTTCCGCGAGAATACGGAAGGCTTGTACGTGGGTGTGGGCGGGTTCTTCAAGAAAGGCACGGGAGATGAGATTGCCGTTCAGGAGGACGTGAATTCGCGCAAGGGTGTCGAGCGCATCATCCGCTATGCGTTCGAGTACGCGCGGCAAAACAAGCTGAAGCGCGTGAGCATGAGCGACAAGTCCAACGCCATGACTTTTGCCCACGACCTCTGGCAGCGAGTTTTCAAGGAAGTGCGGCAGGAATTTCCGGAGATCGAGTCGCGTCATCTTTACATCGACACACTGGCCATGGAGATGGTGCGCGACCCGCGGCAGTTCGATGTCATTGTGACCTGCAATCTTTTTGGGGACATCATCAGTGATTTGGGAGCCCAGCTCGCGGGAGGACTTGGGCTGGCGCCTTCGGGGAATATTCATCCCGGCAGAACTTCGCTGTTTGAGCCGGTGCACGGCTCGGCTCCGAATATCGCCGGGAAAGGAATTGCAAATCCGCTTGGTTCGGTGCTGGCAGCAGCCATGTTGCTCGAGTTTCTGTCCTGGAAAGAAGAAGCTCAAGTTTTACGTGAGGTTGTGAAGGAAGCGCTGCGCGAGAATTTTGTTACTCCGGATTTGGGCGGAACTAAAGGAACAGTTGAAGTGGGGAACTGGCTGGTAAGCCGCGCAGAAAAGCTCTAGCCGAGCACGTCTGAACCTGAACTGATTCTCCAGTGTTGCTTTCATTTTCGCCGGGACATTGCGGTCAGCGCCATGCCGGCCAGAAAGCCTCCGATGTGGGCCCACCAAGCTACGCCGCCTGTAGCGGCAGGTCCGAAGGAGCCGATGCCGGCCAGAAACTGGAGTACGATCCAGTAGCCAAGGAAAATGAAGGCAGGGAGCGGAACCAGAAAAATGAACACCAGGGTCAGCACGCGGGCCCTGGGGTAGAGCAGGATGTACGCACCCATGACGCCGGAAATGGCCCCGCTTGCGCCCAGAGCTGGCAGATTCGAATGCAAATTAAAGAGGATGTGAGTGAGCCCAGCGGCGATTCCGCACAGCAGGTAGAAGAAAAAATAGCCGACGTGGCCGAAGAAGTCCTCCACATTGTCACCAAAAATCCAGAGAAAGAGCATGTTGCCGAGGATGTGCAGCCAGCCAGAGTGGAGAAACATGCTGGTGACGAAGGGAAGGAAAGCCGCACTGAAGCTAACTCGGCCCGCCAAGAACGCGGGAATACGAGCCGGAACCATCGCATTGGCTAGCTCGAAGGCCTGGTAGGCATGCGGCGTTAGGGTCACGCTCAGAGTGAGTTGGTAAAAGAAGACTATGAGATTCGCCAAAATGAGGAGCGTGTTGACGGCCGGATAGCGGCGGTGAGGGTTGAGGTCTTTGAGCGGGAGGAACATTCGTTAGAGTGGTTTCTGAAGTGGAAGGGGCGAGAGGGGGCGGCTATTCCTCACGGATTCTGCCCCAGGATGATTTGATGTGCTCGCGTGGCCGCTCGTGCGAGCTGCTCTGCTGAAAACAAGCAGGGATTCCGACGGCGGCTTTTCTGCATCGTTTTCACTTTTCTGAGGGAGCAAATCCCTCCGCGCGCTCCCAGTGCCATGCAATTGAGCCCGGCGGCCGCGCAAGAGAAATCCAGAATGCGATCCCAGTCCCAGCTTTGGAGGACCCCGTATGAAAAGCCGGCATGAAACAGATCGCCAGCACCGGTCGTGTCCACGACGCGAACGCGGTTCGAGGGAGCATACCAGAACCGTTGTCCATTCCAAGCGAGGGCCCCGTCGACGCCCAGCGTGCAGCAAATCACGCGAAAGCGGAACTTGCTAAGGAGAAAGGGGAGGGCACGGAGGAGGTTCTTCTCGCCGGTCGCTTCCTGCGGGAAGTTCCTCGATGTGACAGCATAGTCCACTAGTGGAAGCACGCAGCGCAACGCTTCGGAGAAATGATCGAAGTCGCCAAGGACAGGAATGGCTGCCTGGCGTGCCCAGCGTGCGGCGACGGAGGTTGCTTCGGGGTCGTGGCCGTCGATGTACAAAAGCCGAGCCGAGGTGATCCAGCTTCTTTTTAAATGTGAGGGGGAGAGGGCCAGGCGCGGGTCGCGGCTCCAAAGAATGGTGCGCTCGCCAGAACATTTATCCAGCAGGATCAAGGAATGGTGACTCAGACAACGGGGCACGCGGACGAGATGCGTGGAAACACCCGCACGAGTTAGTGTGCTCTGGTGAAGAGCACCCGCAGAATCGTCGCCAACGGTTCCGACGTAGTGCGTGCGGAGCCCCCAGTGTTGGCAAGCCAGCATCGCGGTGGCTAACTGCCCGCCAAGCATGTTCCTAGTCGTGGACAGCTCCAACTTTGACCCCAGGGCGGGGAAGTGGGGCAACTCGATCACGGTGTCCGTAGCGTTCTCGCCGATTCCAAGAATGTCGAATCTGCGCATGCGAGGGAGAGCGTACTCGAACAAGGGCCGAATGCAAATGCCGTAAGGCGCCGTGTTTTCCGAGATTGGAGCGTCCGATAATTGTTGGCTGCGGGGAGGCCTGGTTAACAGAATCCTGGAACGGGCATTTTGTTCGGAATTCTCAGGACGAACGCGTTTGCGTTGGGAATGCCACTTGGAGATCGCGCTGGTCTTGCCTCGATTATGTTGCCCCGGTAATCTGGCAGCGCGGACGAATTGCTGAAAAAGTCTTGCGCAATGATTGCGCGGCGCATTCATGTGTGGTAAGTAATCTTGTTCCGCGTGTGCGTGCGATTCGGACGTTTTTTCTGCACTGTGTCCGGCGCCGCGTCGGCGCGCCGACTGCTCATGCCCGCCCGGGAAACGGAAGCCATCATCTTGAAAACCTTTCCGCTGGGCGAGGCCGACCGCCTGGTGAGTTTTCTCGGACGAAGCTCCGGCAAGACAAGAGGCGTGGCGGGGGGCGCGCGACGGTTGAAAAACCGTTTTGGCTCTACCCTTGAGGTTTTGTCGCACGTGCGAATCTGGTACGTGGAGCGCGAGACGCGGGAGTTGGTCCGCATTCAGCAATGCGAACTGCTGGAGTCGTTTCACAAGGCGCAAAGCGACTACGGCCTGAGCACCGGACTTGCGGTCGTCAGCGAGGTTGCAGAACAAGTCCTGCCGGAACACGAAGTGGCGGAGCCGATGTTCCGGCTCATCTTGCTGACGGTCCGAGAAGTGGAGAAGTCCGGCAGGTGGGAATTGCCGCTGAGTTATTTTGCGTTCTGGACCGTGCGGCTAGGGGGATGGCTGCCGCAGTTCGACCGCTGTGTTTCCTGCGGCGCGGCATTCGGGGCTCTGGCGGCATATCACGCCTCCTGGAGCACGGGACTGTTCTGCGAGAAATGCAAGAAGCGGGGAATGCGGCCATTGCATCTCGAGGCGAGGGAGTTGGCCGAGCGGTTCACTGGGGAGAGGGTCGATAAAATTGCGAACTCCCCGGCAATCGAGCGCGCCGCGAGGGAACTGCGAGAAGCGTCGCTAAACTGGATCGAACATCACACTGAGCGGAAGCTGAATACGAGGGAACTTTTGGAGACGGCTTGAAAGCTAAAGGAAAACCTGAGAAAGGGCGCGCGGGCCTCACCTTTCAGGATTTGATCTTGAAGCTCTCGCAGTTCTGGGTGAAGCAGGGCTGCGTACTTCAACAACCGTATGACGTCGAAGTGGGCGCGGGCACGATGCATCCTGAGACGTTTTTCAGGGTGCTCGGGCCTTCCCCTTATCGCATAGCGTATATCCAGCCGAGCCGTCGGCCCGCCGACGGGCGCTATGGCGAGAATCCCAACCGGCTGTACAAGCACACGCAAATGCAAGTCATTCTTAAGCCGGCTCCGGCGGACGTGCAGGACGTGTACCTGAAGAGCCTCGGCGCTCTCGGGATCGACCTGAAGGAACACGACATTCGGTTCGAGGAAGACAATTGGGAGTCGCCGACTCTTGGTGCCTGGGGAATTGGCTGGCAGGTCATGCTGGATGGGCTTGAGATTACGCAGTTCACTTATTTTCAGCAAAGCGGCGGCATCGACCTCGACCCCGTCTCCGTGGAGTTGACTTACGGCATGGAGCGCATCTGCGCGTTCCTGCAAGACGTGGAGAGCGTCTACGCTTTGCAGTGGTCGGTCGACAAAACGTATGGCGACATTCGACTGGCAGAAGAGCAGCAACTTTCCGAGTACAGCTTTGACCGAAGCGACGCTCCGGCTATACGCGCGGAGTTTGAGCTACACGAGAAGCAGGCCAAGGAACTGCTGAAGGGATTCCCGGAAGTAAAAGGGAAGGAGCGCGAGAGGTACCCCCTGCTCGCGGCCTACGATCATTGCCTGAAGTGCTCGCACCTTTTCAATTTGATGGATGCGCGCGGTGTGATCTCCACTACCGAGCGAGCAGCGTTGATGGCGCGGGTGCGAACTGTGGCGTGCAGGACAGCGGGCTTTTATTTGGAGCAAATAGGTGCGCAAGCCATGCGGCGCGAGGCGGGCGCATGAAGCAGAGGCAAGGAAAAAACGCGGAACGAAGACTTGAAGTGTTACTTGAGGTTGGGTGCGAAGAGATTCCCGCGGGAATGCTGACGAAAGCAGAAGAGGATTTGCGTACGAATCTGGAAAAATTGCTCGCGGCTGAGAATCTTAGTGATGGAGTTTTGATCGAGACGTTTGGAACGCCGCGGCGATTGACGGCCAGGGCGCAGGGCCTGCGCCAAAGGCAGGCGGATGTTGTGACGGAAGTGACGGGGCCGCCGAAGTCGGTTGCTTATGACGCGGTCGGCGCGCCGACACGAGCGGCGCAGAGCTTTGCGGAAAAGCAAGGCCTGTCGGTTTACGACCTGTATCTCGTGAAGACACCCAAAGGCGAATATCTGGCTGGAAAGAAAATCACCCGCGGGCGGACTGCCGAGCAAATCTTGAACGAACTTTTGCCGCGAGCCATTCATGATCTGTCCTGGCCGCGCTCGATGACGTGGACAGGCATCGAGGGCGCTCGCTTCATCCGCCCTATTCGTTGGATCGTCGCGGTCATGAACGGCAAACCTCTGGGATTTTCCTTCGCGGGGGTCACGGCAGGCGACATTACTCACGGACATCGGTTTCTAGCTAAAGGCCCGTTGCGCGTAAAGAACTTCTCCGACTACGAGAGGAAACTCCACGCTAACGGGGTAATCGTTCGGCCCTCTGAACGCCGCGAAAAAATCGAGCGGGAATTGAGCACTCACGCCAAAAAGGCGGGGTACCAACTGCATCGGGATCCTGAATTGTTGGAACTGGTCGGCAACCTCAACGAGTATCCGAGCGTTCTGGAAGGAGATTTCGACCCGGAATTCCTTTCCCTGCCGGATGAGATCCTGATTACGGTGATGCGCGATCACCAGAAGTATTTTGCGGTGAAGAAGCGGAGCGGGGAAGTGGCGCCGCACTTTCTGGCGATCATCAATCTGGCAAAGGACCCGAAAGGGCTTGTGCGGGCAGGGCACGAGCGAGTACTTCGGGCGCGATTGGCCGATGCCAGGTTCTTTTGGGAGTCGGATCAAAAATGTCGGCTCGCCGACTATTTGCCCAAGCTTGAGCGCGTGACCTATGAATCCCGGCTGGGCAGCTACCGCGACAAGGTGGAGCGAATCCGTGCCGTCGCGCGATGGCTGGCAGAGCAGTGGTTCAATACAGGCATGCTGCAGGCTCACGTAGCGGAAGCTGACCGTGCCGCAGAACTATCCAAGTGTGATCTCGCCACGGAGATGGTTCGAGAGTTTCCTGAACTACAGGGAATCGTGGGCGGACTCTACGCTCGTGCCCAAGGTGAATCGGGCGACGTTGCCGATGCCATCTACGATCATTATCGTCCTGTCGGATTGGACGACCCCATACCGCGGAATTTAACGGGATGCGCCGTTACTTTGGCGGACAAGCTCGACTCGATTGTTGGATGCTTTTCGGTGGGCGTAGTGCCAACGGGGTCGAGCGATCCTTTTGCTTTGCGGCGCGCGGCATTGGGGATTGTGAAAATCATTTTGGAAAAGAAGCTGCCTGTTTCCTTGTCCCTCGCAATTGGCGCAGCGGCGAGAGCCCTTTTGACAAATCCTCCGAAGCGGGGCCTAACTCCACAGCAGGAAACGCAGGTGATGGATTTCATTTTGGACCGCGCCCGGTTCGTCCTCCGCGAAAGGGAGAAGTTTGGTTACGACGAGGTGAACGCAGTGTTCCGGTCTGGAGCAGAGGATCTGGTGGACGCGCAGAAGCGGCTAGCAGCTTTGAGAGNCCATCCGCAAATCCAAGAACTTTGAGCCCCTGGCGGTGTCCTTTAAGAGGATTCGAAAGATCCTTGAGAAGGCCAACGTTCGAGCTGAAGACGGGCACAAGGTTCAACCTGAACTATTTGCAGAGGCTGCGGAGCGCGAACTGTTCAGCGCGGTGCGTGCGGCGGCCTCGAAAGTGCAAGCGGAGAAGCGCGGGGGGCGCTACCAAGAAGCCTTGCAAGTTATCGCGGGATTGCGAAACGCCGTGGACCGCTTCTTTGATGAAGTGCTGGTGATGGCGGAGGACGAGGCTTTGCGGAAGAACCGATTGGCGTTGCTTTCGGAGCTTCTCCGGGAGTTCACCACGATTGCNGGATTTTTCAGAACTCGGGGGAGAAGAACGCGGATAGTGGTATCAAGTTTTACTTTAAGTTTATAGATGCTGGAAAAGTCGGCGCGCCGACCAGAACATTTTGGTTCTCTTGCGCGGTTTGTCAGAGACAAATGACTTCCTTACTTCAGATCATTCGCAAACGAGGCGCACAATGAAAAAGTGGGTGTATTTCTTCGGTGCAGGAAAAGCAGAAGGTGACGGCGAATGGCGCGACCTCTTAGGCGGCAAAGGAGCGGGTCTTGCCGAGATGACCAAGATCGGCTTGCCTGTTCCCGCAGGCTTCACCATTTCCACGGAAGTCTGCGACTACTACTACAAACACGGCAAGAAATATCCGCCCGAGCTGAACAAGCAAGTGCTGGCCAATGTTGCGCGGCTGGAAAAAGTGACCGGCAAAAAGCTTGGCGATCCCAAGAACCCGCTGCTCGTAAGCGTGCGGTCGGGCTCAGCGCGCTCTATGCCGGGAATGATGGAGACGATTCTTAACCTTGGGTTGAACGACCGCTCCGTCGCTGGCCTTGCTGCTGTCACAAGCAACGAGCGGTTCGCGTACGACGCGTATCGGCGCTTCGTGCAAATGTACTCGAGTGTGGTGATGGAGTTGCCGAAGGAAGAGTTAGAGCATCGGCTCCGCGCGATGAAGGAGCGCCTCGGGATCAAAGAAGACACAGCCGTCCCAGCGAGCGGGTGGAAAGAACTCGTCGCAGAATACAAGTCCTTCTTCAAACAAAAGACCGGGAAAGATTTCCCCGAGGATCCCATCGAGCAGCTCTGGGGAGCAATCGGCGCGGTGTTCGGCTCCTGGATGGCGGAAAAGGCGGTGACGTATCGGCGCGTGGAAAGAATCACGGGTCTACTCGGCACGGCCGTGAACGTCGTGCAAATGGTGTTCGGCAACACCGGCGAGAATTCGGGAACCGGTGTGTGTTTCACGCGCGNTCTACTCGGCACGGCGGTGAACGTCGTGCAAATGGTGTTCGGCAATACCGGCGAGAATTCGGGAACCGGTGTGTGTTTCACGCGCGACCCAAGCTCGGGCGAGAAGATTTTCTATGGGGATTACCTTTCCAACGCTCAAGGCGAGGATGTGGTGGCGGGAATTCGAACACCAATGCATTTGACGGAAATGGCCAAGGCCATGCCCAAGGTTTACGCGCAACTCGAAAAGGTTCGAGTAAAACTTGAAAAGCATTATCGCGACATGCAGGACATGGAGTTTACCGTGGAAGATGGCAAACTCTACATGCTGCAGACAAGAACAGGTAAGCGCACGCCGTCAGCGACTTTCCGAATTGCCGTCGACATGGCCAATGAAAGGCTCATCACCAAGGACGAAGCAATTCTCCGTGTGAAAGCAGAGGACATCGAGCGCCTTTTTTATCCAGTGATTGACTCAAAGGTGGACCGGAAGGCGCTGCAATCCAAGATTTTAGCGACGGGGATCAACGCCGTGCCGGGGGCCGCGGTTGGCAAGGCAGTGTTTTCTGCCGCAGAGGCGGAGGCTTGGGCCGGACGCGGAGAGAAAGTGATTCTCGTGCGGCGTGAGACGAGCCCGGAAGACGTGGGCGGCATGGCGGTGGCTCAGGGCATCCTGACGGCGACTGGGGGCAAGACGAGTCACGCGGCTGTCGTCGCCCGAGGTTGGGGTAAATGCTGCGTGGTAGGCGCGGAGAAACTGAACATCGACTACAAGTCGGCGACCATGGCGGCTAACGGCAGAGTCATCAAGCAAGGCGATTGGATCACTCTGGATGGCAGCGGAAGCGAGGGATTTGTGTATCTGGGAGACCTGCCTCTGGTTACCCCGGAGTTCCCAAAGTCGTATGCCATTTTGATGAAGTGGGCGGATGAGCGGCGGCGACTCGGGGTTCGAACGAACGCGGACACGCCACAGGACGCACGAAGAGCCCGAGAATTCGGCGCCGAAGGCATCGGACTCTGCCGGACCGAGCACATGTTTTTCAAGGACTTTGAGCAGCCGGAGAAGAGCCACGAGCGCCAGCTGGCCATCCAGGAAATGATCCTGGCGGACACCAAGGAAGACCGTGTAAAGGCGCTGGACAAACTTCTCCCGTTCCAGCGGCGAGACTTCATCGGCATCTTCAAAGCCATGGATGGTCTTCCGGTGACGATTCGCCTCATCGATCCGCCGCTCCATGAATTCGTGCCTCATGACCGGGCCAAGCAGCAGGAACTAGCGAAGGAATTGCAGATTGACGTGGAAACAGTAGCGCGGCGTGTGGAGCAGCTTCATGAAGCCAATCCGATGCTGGGGCACCGCGGGTGCCGGCTTTGCATCACCTATCCGGAAATTCTGGAGATGCAGGTAAGAGCGATCATCGAGGCCGCCATCGAGTGCCAGAAAAGTGGAGTTAAAGTATTACCTGAGGTCATGCATCCGCTCACTTTGGACAAGAAGGAACTTTCCATCTTGGAACAAGCCACACGGCGCGTTGCCGATGACTTAATTAAGAAAGCAGGGGTGAAATTGCCGTACCTCGTGGGTACGATGATCGAGCTGCCGCGCGCAGCCTTGCTAGCGAAAGAGATTGCGGAAGTTGCGGAGTTTTTCTCCTTCGGAACGAACGACCTCACGCAGACGACCATGGGGCTTTCGCGCGATGATGCCGGGCGCTTCTTGCCGGACTATGTGGATGAGAAGAAAGCAGGCATTTTCCCGGTTGATCCTTTCCAGTCGTTGGACACGAAGGGAGTGGGGATGCTGATGCGGTGGGGAATTGAGCGAGGGCGCGAGACTCGGCCTAAGCTGAAGGTCGGCATTTGCGGAGAACATGGGGGCGATGCTGAAAGTGTGAAGTTCTGCCATCACCTGGGAATGGACTACGTGAGCGCGTCTCCTTTCCGCGTGCCTATTTCGCGGCTGGCGGCAGCGCAAGTGGTCATTCAAGAAAAACTTGAGAAGAAAAAGAAGCCGAACTGATGAGCAGGGGGCGGCGGAGCCGAAGTTGAAGTTAAGGTTGAACTCGTCGGCGGGCAGACATTTTTGAGATTTCTTGCTACACCGACAGCCAGTGCGCGGATCAGGTCGGCATCTTAAAGAAGAAATAGAGCCCCAGAAAAAGAAATGTAACGTCCGTCGACCAAGCTGCAAGGAAAGGCGGCAGTTGACCCACCCCGCCCATGGCCTCTAAGAGCCGGGCAGAGCTGTAGTACAAGATGCCGATGCCGACTCCCAGCGCGATACCTCCCACGGCTCCACGCGTTCCCACAAACAGTGTGAATGGAATTGCCAGCAACATGCTAACGGGGGCGATCAGTGGGTAAGCGAGCTTCACGTGCCATTGGACCGTAAGATTCGCAACGTCGAAACCTGCCCGGCGCAAGCCTTCGATGTAATCGTGGAGTTCTACCCAACTCATCTGGAAGGCTTGGCGGACTTCCCGATGAAAGTAGCTCGGAGGCTCCGTTAGTTCGGGCAATGAAGTAACAGGGAAACGGTCGAACCGGATAATGGCGCCGTCAGAAAAATCGCGAATCCATCCTCCTTCCAGGATCCACACTTTTTGCGAATCCGACCAGTGCGCGCGCGAGGCAAATACACGCCGGCGCATTTGGAAGGTGGCGGGGTCCAATTCAAGGATGTTCAGGCCGCCAAACAGATTCTGCGAGGAGTCGAACAGGTCGTAGTTATAGATCTTTGCGTTCTCGCCAAAAATCCAGCGCTGCGGACGCATGTAAGTCTGAGGGGGGCGGCCCTTGATCTGGTTGTGCAAGGCGTCCTGGCGCTGGGTGGCGTAGGGAAGATAGGTCTCGTCTAGGGTGACCATTGTGGCCATCACTGCTGTGCCTGCAAGGAGAAGAGGAATCGCGAGGCGATAGAGGCTAATGCCACTGGCGCGGCAAGCGACGACCTCGTTGTTTTTGCTCATCACGCCCAGTGTAACGAGAACAGCGACGAGCGCGCCCAGCGGCGCGAGCTGATACATGAGATATGGCGTCAAGCACGCGAAGTAGTCGACCACGACCAGAAAGGGAACACGGTGGCGCGCGATGTCGTCGAGCAGCTCGAAAAACGTGAAAGCCTCAAATAAAAAGACAAAGGCCAACAAGAGCAAAGCGAAGTGAAAGAAGAAGCGTCGCAGCAGATAGATGTCCATTATGCGGGGAAAACTGCCGCTGGAGGGAAGCACTATTTCCTGTTGTGCGCGGAGACCGTTTTGGGCCCGCGCAGCGGCTGCGCGAGCCCGTGCCTTCTTCAGTCGGCGCAGCCTCAGCCACATCCGAAATTTCCCGAATGGGCGCAGCCAGCGGCTTTCGCCGCGGAACTGTTCCATTCGCGGAAGCAGTACCAGTCCGAGAACGGCCAGTAGAAGATCCGCTCCCCAGATGCCCGCCGCCGGGGGCAGTACGCTTCGACGTGCCAAAGCCGCGCCCATTACAAAAAGCAGGTAATAGATGGCGATGAGAAGCACGGCAATTAGTGAGCCCGCGGCGCGGCCGCCGCGGCGCGGCTGCGACCCTAACGGCACGGCAACCAGGGCGAACACCAGGCAAGCGGCAGGAAATGCGAGCCGCCGGTGCAATTCGACGCGTGCTTCACGCCAGGCAGCGCCTTTCGTGTTCAGAAGCTGACGCAGCGGGAGTTCGGGATTGCTGAGCTGTCTGCTCTGCTCAGGAGCCAGACCGGTCACTTCGATGGGCAAGTCATTTCGCCCGAAGCTCGTGACAGAATACCGCTCTGCGTCCTCGCGGGAGAATTCGTGCGTGGCGCCGCCCTGGAGATGAAGCTCCAGCTTGCCCAGCCTCGGTTCGGCAATTACAATCGCGTTCTCTGCCAGGGTGAGTCGTGCGCCGCTTTCTCCGCCGGCATCTGCCAAGAACACGCCGTGCCATTGGGTGCCGCTTGCGGAAACGTCGTTGACGTAGAGGACCAAACCGGGAAAGCGTTCGTCGAAGACGCGCGGTTGCACCTGGAAGGAGACTTGGGAGGCAGCCAGATTGCTCTCGAGAGCACGGAACGTGCGAATAGCCAATGGGGCGAGCCACACAGTTGTGCCGAGGGTGAGGACGGCGCCGCTTACGGCCAGCACGCCAACAGGCTGCAGAATCCGGCGGCGGCTGATGCCCAGCGCAGTGAGCGCGATGATTTCGCTGTCGGCGGACATTCGTCCAAGCCCTAGTAGCACCCCGATCAGGATGGCCATGGGGATGGCAAAAGTGAAGACGCCAGGGAAAATACACAGAAACAATTCGAGGATTTGAGTCCCGGAGCCGGTGTGACGGACAAAAAGCTCCATTAGGCGGATAAGTTGCGGCACGAAAAGAACAAATGTGAAGACGGCTAACCCGAGGAGCGCATGACGGGAAATTTCACGGACAATGTAGCGATCCAGGATGCGCATGGCGCAAAGCGTGAGTGTAACACGGCCCTGCCGCGCGTACAGGGGAGCGTCACGCGATGAATCGCATTCACTTGGTTCTTTTGTGGCACATGCATCAGCCACAGTATCGCGATCCCGAGACCGGACGATACGTCCTTCCCTGGACCCGGCTTCATGCCCTCAAAGACTACTGGGGCATGGTGAGCATGCTCGAAGAATTCCCCCGCTTTCATGCGACGTTCAATGTCGTGCCCGCGCTTGGTAAGCAGCTTGAGGAATACGCGAGCGGAATATTCAACGAGCCTTGGTTTGCTCTGGGGTTTAAACCCTCCGCTGAATTGTCGCGTGAAGACAAAGCCGAGATCCTCGCCCGGGGATTTCAAGTAAATCATGAACGTTTGCTGTCCCGCTGGCCGCGTTTTCTCGAACTCTATGAATGGTCGCAGCCAGCGGGCGGCGCGCAGGCTCAGGTAGCGTTTACGCAGCGGGACTGGCGCGACCTCCAGGTGCTTTCGCAATTGGCCTGGATGGAGGAGACTTGGCTGGAAAAAGACCCAATTGTAAGCAAGCTTTCCAACAAAGGGAAAGACTTCACGGAGAAAGATAAGGCCGCTCTCAAGGCCAAGCAGCTTGAGCTGCTCGGGCTGGTCCTGCCTGCGTATCGCGCCGCGACGCAGCGCAACCAGGTGGAATTGACTACCACACCTTTCTATCATCCTATTCTTCCCTTGCTTTGCGACTCGGACATTGCGCGCGTAGCTAACCCGGCCACGCCGTTGCCGCGGCGCGCCTATCGCCACCCCGAAGATGCGCGTGAGCAATTGCGCCGCGCTAAGGAATATCACGAACGCGTGTTTGGAGCGAAACCCTTGGGACTCTGGCCCTCAGAGGGTTGCGTTTCCGATCAGGCCCTGACCATCGCCGCCGAAGAAGGATTCCAGTGGTTCGGTACGGACGAAGGCGTTCTTGGTAGGACGCTCAACGTTGGATTCTTTCGCGACGCGCGGGGCCTACCGGCAAACGCCGATCGCTTGTACAAAACGTGGAAGGTTCAACTCACTGGCAAATCTATCATCGGCTTGTTCCGAGATCACCATCTGTCCGACCTCATTGGCTTCGTCTACAGCCGCATGGATGGCAAGGCCGCCGCTGCGGACTTACATGGCCGCTTGCGGGATCTGGGGGACCGCGTGCAGAGCGCCCAGCCCTTGACGGTCTGTTTGTTCCTCGATGGCGAAAACGCCTGGGAATACTACCCGGGAAATGGCCGCGAGTTTCTCAAGGAGTTTTACCGGCGCATTCAAGAGGACCAGGATTTCCGTGCCCTCACTGCGAGCGAAGCCATCGCCGCAGCAGGCGAAATTCCTACCACGAACGGCATTTTTCCGGCCTCGTGGATCAACGCGAATTTCGATGTGTGGATTGGACACAGCGAAGACGTCACGGCCTGGGAACTGCTCTGGGATGCGCGAGAAACCTACTCCCAGTCCCTGGATGCCCGCACCAAGGGAATGCCGGACGCGCCCGGCGATACCGCTATGAGTCAGGCGCAGGAATCATTGCTCGCAGCGGAGGGCAGCGACTGGTGCTGGTGGTTTGGTCCCGAACACAGTACGGCGAACGACGCTGAATTCGACGCTCTTTACCGAAAGCACCTCACCGCTGTTTATCTCGCGCTCGGGCAAATGGCCCCGGAAGAGCTAGCTACCCCCATTAAGAAACGGCCCGAACACGCTCTGCTGCTTGCGCCGACGGGTTTCTTGCGTGTCACGGTAGACGGACGCGACTCCTCTTACTTTGAATGGCTGAGCGCTGGTCTGTATTCCCCGGAGCGCCGGGGTGGCGCCATGCACGGCCGCACGTTCTACCTACGTGAGTTTCGTTACGGATTCGAGGACGGGAGGTTCTGCGTGCGAGTGGACCCGTTTCTTGAACCTCTAGCAGAACTTGAAGATCCCGAATTCCGGATCACGATTGGCACGGCTGACGAAGTCACAATCATGGTGAAGCTTGTCCGTGGGCATCTACAGGAATTCGCTGTCGAGAAGGGGCGCGTCTGTTTGCTCAACCCGAAGAGCGTGGCGGAAGCTGCCTTCGACCGCTTCCTCGAAGTAGCCATCCAAAAGGATCAAATTAACTTGAAGGGGCAGACCAAGTTGAAACTGGGGGTCGCTCTTTGGCATGGCGGCTTGCCTGTCGATGTTCTTCCCGCCGAAGGATGCCTCAACGTCGCCCTGGGAGAAGAAAACTGGGCCTGGGCGCCAGTCGTTGCTTCATAGATGCCTCCGGGGCTGACCGGGAAGGACGACTGGGTCAACGGCACCTTTTCCCTTGGAGTGGCGCCCTAAGGCTTAAAACAGCTTAATGGCCAGATCCTGTGGCCGGTCTCCTACCGGAATCATCGTCAGCAAGCTGTTCGTCCGCGCTCGAATCACGGCAATGTCACCGGAGATCTGGTTGACGGCCACCACCAGATTCTCCTTAGGATCGAATCGCATTGCAGTCGGCGAACGGCCAGCGGGGATTGGGAATTCTTTGCCTGTGCCGGGATCGCGGATGACCCGGCGGTTGGGAATGTCTACTGGGATAATCCGGCCCGCGGCGGTATCAGAGACGTAGAGCATGCTGGCGTCTGCGCTCAGCAGCCCCCGCGTTGGTCTTGATCCTAATACCATGTAATCTCCTACTTCATGGGTCCACGTGTTGATCGCCTGGAGTCCGTGGGCTTCTGGCGAAATGACATAGAGCTCGCCCCCGTCGGGTTTGAGCAACATGTCGGAAGGATTTCCTGCCAACTCCAAGTTGGTGAGCAACACACCCCGCTGCAGATCGACTACAGAAATGCGTCGCTCCGTCCGGCTGAGAACAAAGGCCACCGAACTGTCTGGCAGGACGGCTACAAGTTCGGGGTGCGGAACGACCGTCACAGCTCTTCGCAGCGCGAGAGTGGTGGCGTCATGAATTCCCAGCGAGCTGTCGCGGCGATTAACCACCAGCACGGTTTTCCCATCCGGCGTGAGCCTGGCAAGAACAGGCTCAGCCCCCGTGCGGCCTCGTCCCACGATGGTTCGCGTCTGACAATCGATAACCAGAACTGTGTCCGCGCCCGAGGCTGTTGTGTACACCCGACTGCCATCCGGAGAAAAATCGATTGCGTAGGGAAGGGGTCCCACTGGAATGCGCCCGCTGACCTGATTCGCTCTGGCATTGATGACCCAGACGTATCCTCCCGCCGAGCTGACGCCCCAAATTTCTGCCCGCGTAGGATGTTCCCTCATCCCCGACAACTCCGGTCCGACGAAAATACGACCCACTGCC
>OCOJ01033177.1_pt2 | contig 15965 bp, 12 predicted proteins | sample 1539251 | NCBI WGS metagenome assembly OCOJ01 (sample SAMN01911457, study PRJEB22624) | soil metagenome | biome: Soil | place: Malaysia | collected 2012-04-30 | depth RA_metagenome m | reverse complement strand
CGCCTCGCGAAGGACGATGGAGCCGGCCACACCGACAGCCCCGTACCAGCGGCCCAGAAAATAGTTCAGAAGCAACGAAAGGATAGCGGTGAAGGCATGGATTGCCAGCGCGAAGCGGCTGGCATTTCGAGCAATGGCCCGGCTCAGAAATGTGGCATTAAGAAAAATGAAGGGCAGCGCAACCATCATCAACGCGCCCGGCAAGCCCGCTGCTTCGAACTTCCTTCCAAAAACGGTGACAATGACCATCCGCGCCAAAAGTGCAGAAACAGCGGCAACCGGCACACCGAGCACAACGACACCCCAAAGGCACTTGCGAAAATGCACCTCAAAGGCGTCGCCTTCACGTGACAAGCTCCCAAAGTCCGATAGCAAAACGCCGCTGAACAGCCAGGCGACCACATAAACGATCACCAATCCTGTATTGGCGGCCGCGAAGGTTCCCACCACCGCCGAGGAAGCGATCAGCGACAGGACAACGACGTCACCGCGCAGCATCAAGGTTGACAGTGTGTAGGTCATGCCGACGGGTGTGGAGCGTCGGACCAAGTGCCAGCACAGCGAAAGCGAACTGAAAGAATTGCGGAGTCCAAGCCTCCGCAAAACCAGGCTCGTCAAAACGAATTCCACGGTTTGCGTTCCCAATAGACAAAGCAAGAGTGTCAGGAAGCTTTGTCGGCTCAGATAGACCGTGAGCGCACAAATGGCCACAAGCACAAAATGAAACGCTTGAATCCTGGCAATAAACTTGGTTTTGTCTAACGCCTTTAGTAATCCTGCGTTCAATCGACAGTAGGAATAGACGAACGTGCGCGCAGTCAGAACTGCCGCGACGGGCCAACGGCTGCCGGGTAGTCCGACAATCCACGCGACAATAGCGAGCAAGCCTANACGCTTGAATCCTGGCAATAAACTTCGTTTTGTCTAACGCTTTCAACAACCCCGCGTTCAAGCGACAGTAGGAATAGACGAACGCGCGAGCGGTCAGAACTGCCGCGATGGGCCAACGGCTGCCGGGTAGTCCGAGAATCCACGCGACAATAGCGAGCAAGCCTATCGCGGCCATGGAAAGAGCGGTTTTGTCGATATACAGTGCAGTGGCGATGGCGCTCAACTTCCGTGGCTGTCGGCTGACCTCGGCAATCCCGGTCAACTCCAGCCCGTTATCGGCAAGCCGTTCCGCGACCGTTGCCAGAGCAAGGATTGCTGCATAGTTACCAAGCTCGGCCACTCCATACACACGGCCAATCAAGACAGCAATCCCGGCGTTGGCGGCCCGCAACAGAAGTTCGCCACCAACGACGTGCGCGAGATTGTTCATCGTTCTGCGAATTCGGCTCACGACGATAAATGCTCCTGGCCTTCCAGAAACTTTGTGTCCCCTTCTTTACTGTTTCGATTCCACGGCAGCTGACTCTTCCTGGAAACGAGCAAATATCCTTCTCGTTCGAGCAAGAATGGAATTCCACTGCTGCAGCACGTACTCCAATTGTGGCTTGACGCTTTTGGCCATGTTGAGAACAAGCAGCTTTCCAGGATCTTGCGGGTCGATGTTCTCCCAGGCATCCCTGGCGCTAACCCAGCCAATGCCGGCGATTAGGGCGAGAATTGCGCCCAGCACAACCAACAGCAGCCGTGGAGGAAAGACCTTTTTCTCGGGGACCTCCGCGGGATCCAAAACCTTGACGCTGGGCACTTCCTTGGCTTCCTGCACTTTTGCAACTTCGTATTGCTGCGTGAGCGTTTCAAAAACCGTTTCTTCCACCTTCATCCGCCGGTAAAGATCCGCATAAGCGACGCCCAAAAGGGGGAGCTTTCGGATCGAGGGATAAGGGTCATCCTCTTTCGACAGCTCCACACCTTCGGATTCTGTCTTTCCACCCATCCTCATTAGCTGACGCCGCAGTTCCTCGATGCGGGCCTGGGCCGCTCGGACGCGCACGTTCTGATCCGCGTAGATCTGGCGGAGCCCTTGCAACTCCGTTTGCGCAGCAATCAATTGCCCTTCGACCATTGCTGCAGCTTCCACCATGGCTTTTCCTTGCACCTCAATATCGATGGTCGCGTTCTTGCTGGCGAACCGGCTGAAGTCCCGCTCCGCGAATTCCAGTTCCGACTTGACCTGGCCGAGGCGTTCCTGGAGGAACATGCGTTCGCGGTGCGCGGAGGACGTGTTCAACTGAGTCACAACCTCGTTCAACTGCGTCACATACTCCTGGGCCAGGGCGTTGGCCCGTTTGGGATCGTGATCGACAACCTGAATCGTCAGAATCCCGCTCTTACGGTCTATCGAAATGTCCGTTCGCCGCGCGAGTTCTTTTCGAGCATCGACCCAGCGGCGCACGCCGTATACCTGGCGCAAATCATATTTGGCGATCAGATCATTTTGGACAGTGCGGCTTTCCAGAACGCCAGCAAACAAATCCGCCGAAGTATTCATGCCCAGCAGGTTTCCGCCTAGAGCTCCGAGGTTGGCTCCCATTTTCCCGGCAATGCCGGCGAGCATGGCCATTCCTTGGCCGCCGGGGGGATCCGGCGGCATCAATCGTGTTGTCGAGGCATACTGAACTGGAATAAGGAAGGCTATCAGCAGGGAGGCGGCGGCGCCCCACCCGAGAAACTTGCCCAACAACTTCCGCTGATCCCAAAGGCGGCCGATACGCGCAATCTTCCTGTCGCGGCTCTCCATTTGATCCTGACGAAGCCGATTGGCTAGCAATTGGTCAAGGTCCAGTGCACGCAGTAGTTCCGGTGCAGTCTTGGCTGAAGTGGCAGTCATGGCAAGGAGCTCCCGTCCATCTGATTTCCATGCGTAGTTCTCAAACGCGTTGAAGAAGTTGTGTGGCGGCCCCATTGCGGCAGAATGCCAAGTTCAAGCGCGGCAGTGACGTTGTTCCTCGATCCCGGAAAAAGCAGCGGATAAGAAACAATATGTTCAAACTGGACGAAACTTTTCAGGTAAACACCGGAAGGCTTGGCAACAGAATAGCTGGCCTGAAAGTCGTGCCATTTGCCCCCACCTGGGATGAAGTCGCTTGCTACTTGCGCGTGACGATAGCCCAATTGCAAAGTGTTGCGTGGGCTGAACCAGTATGTGGCCCACGCCTGGATTCCTTGTCCTTCACGCCCGATCCAATCTCCGATGATGTTGTTGTTGTTCGTGTACAAATCGCGATAGAAGGCTTCGTGATAGAAGAACTGGCCTCCTGTACTGCGTGAAGTGGGCGGGTTTGTATTGACAGCTTCCACGCGGAGATCGAGCTTCCGTATCAGGGGAAATTGCGGCATATGCAGACCAAAATTGAGCGCTGCCCGCCGAGGAGCGTCGAGCGGGCTCGGGTCATCGCGCGACATCGTGTCCCCATACACCGAGAGCCAATTCCGGAGCCCCGGCAATCTGTACGAGAAATCGAATCCGCCATTGCGTTCACCCGGATTCTGCGAAGCGGGATAGTTGAAGGACGACGTGTAACTAAAATAGCTATGAAATAGCGCGCCGAGGGTAAGCGCCCGGCCGAGGCCGCCAAATTCCGCCGTACGCGCAAACCCCAATTCCAGGTTCTCTGTTGGTTTGAAACTGATTTTTTCCCCGTGAATCATCGGACGAGGAGGATACTGATTTCCGGACAGCTTGCCGCAAAACAAGTCCCATTTCATGGGACCGAGCCATGCAAAGATCCAAGGAAGCTTGAACGGGGCGATCCGGCTCGCGCGAAACATGTAGATGGGTTCGGCATTGTTGCTGAACAGAAGCGCTCCTCCCTGCGCTGGTCCCCACCATAAACTCTGTTTGCCGAAGGCCAAGTCCCAATTCGCCAGGCTGGCGGATACGTAGGTATCAAGCAGTTGGAACTGATTCGTTTCTGAAACTGCCGCCGCGGGCAGCAGAGGATTGCCGTCAACATTAGCGATTACTTGGCGAGCCGGTAGAGTGTAGGCGGGGGCCGATGGTGCGTGCTGATATTCTCCGCGGACGTAGAAAGTAAAGCGGCCAGAGAGCAAATACCCTGAGAGACCATCGTAGGTATTGAAACCTTCTTGATAGGGCCGCCCGTAGTCGTTGATGATTGTCTGGCCGAAGTGGTAGCTGTCGTTTAGGGGAGTTCCACTTATGCTCATGATCCGGGTGTAGGCGGATTCCAACTGCGCAGCGTTATTGGGGTCACCGGTTTCGAGTGCGGTCTCGCGGCGAAACTCTTTGGCCAGTGCGTCTAAGAGTTTGAACGCCTCCTCTCTCTGGGAAGGCGACTTGCCAGCCGGGGACTCCTCCATTGCTTCGCGTGCTTCCTCATAAAGCCGGGCACATTCCATTCGCGTCCACGGCTTGCTCCCCTCAAAAGCCGCAGTCAGGTAGCCCAGTGCCGCCAAGCGCTCGAATACCGGGTACACCCAACTGTCCAAAGGCACATGCGGCGAGCCCATGCTTTGGGGTGACAATTCCGCGTGATCCGCAAGCAGCGCGCGTACCGATCGCCATTCTGCTCCTCCAAATTCCGGATTGGCGCGGCGTGAATAAATGTCTTGTGCCACAAAGTTGCCGATCAGCCCGCCCACAAATACGTCCGAGGGAAAGTGTTTTTGCGCGCGCACACGCGAATAGCTCACCATCGACGCCGTCCCATAGGCGAGAATCTTCGTCAGCGATCCGGAGTATTCGTGCGCGATTACGCTGGCCACGGACCATGCTGCTGCGGAATGCTCTGACGGAAACGATGTGCCGCCTGACTGGAAAAACGGGCCGGTCCCGTCGCCCTGATAGGGCCGCTCGCGCCGAAGCGAGTACTTGAGCGCCTCCGTCATCAGCAGGCTATGAACCGCGGCTTCGCCGGCAAGGAATCCCGTTTCTTGCCAGTGCCCATTGTGGTTGTGGTGGCTTAGCATCCACATGCCACCCGCTCCACCAATAAGCGCTGCGACACCAGCGTCCGAAAGGGTGCTGTAGTGCGAGAGGGTATTAGGGTTGTGAGACAAATTGTGTGTGACGTTCGAATCCGTCAAGAAAAGACCGGTGAGAAAGCCGCCGACGGGAAGCAGCCAGGCGGCATCCTCAAGGCGGAGCTTTTTTGGCCTGGTCCACAACTCTTTCTCATCGTCCAGGAAATCCCAAACGGCGTTCTTCTTTGAAGGCATCTCGAACACATTCACCGGAGCAACGGTGTGTCCTTTGGAGCCGGCAGTTTTGGCCGTCTCTTCCATGGTTTCCCTTTTCTCAGGTCCGGAATCTCCTGCGGGTTCCTGGGCGGCTGCCCAAGTCACTGACGCCCCTGCTACCAGCGTTAGCACCCACACTGATTTCCAAAAGCTCCACTTCATGGATGGATGTACGCTACGGCCAAAGCAAGCGAGGAAGCTGCCTGCGCCGCCTGGAATAGCTGCGTACGATCCTTCCTCCCGAGGTTTGGCGCGCGCTCCGGCACGATGATCATGTCTCCCGCACGCAAAGCGGTATCGAGCGGGTTGCCGGAGAACCACCCTTGCTGGTTGTTCTTTGCCGCAATGACCGAGCCATCTGCGCGGACGACGAAGACACTCTTCTTATCCGCCAGCGGCGTAAGACCTCCCGCTTGACCGAGGTACCAGTTGCCGCTTCTTCCGGGCCGGTAGCTAACTGCGGTCGGGTTGAAGACCTGTCCACTGACCATGATGTAGTTAGGCTTCTTGGGAACGAGAATCACGTCACCATTGCGAAGGGGTGTTTCTCCGGCAGACCGCTCGAAGGATTTTTCGTCGAGCGTGCCATGCAGGACGACGCGTCCGACCGGTAAATGCGTTTCCAGTTGCGTCAGAGTTGTTTCGGTTTGCGCAACGGCGCTTAGCTTGGCATTCTTCTGCTCCTCGTCATTTTCCGGAAGCGTTTTCAATTGTTTCTCTTCCGCTTTCAGACGCGTGACCAGCTCATCGTGCGATTTCATCTCCAGCTCACGTACCTCCCGCCGCGTCAGCACCATTCCGTAGGGGTAGGCCTGGGACGTGAATCCTCCCGCCTTCTCCAGCACGGAACTTAGTGAATCACCAGGACGGATCCCATATGTACCCGGATGTTGCACTTCGCCGCGTAGCGTGACCGTGGCTCCCAGATCAGTCCAGTCGGGTTTCTCGCGTATCGTGAGCACGTCTCCGTTGGCCAAAAGTTTGTTTTCATCCGCGCGCCCAGTCATCGCCGCGGTGAGGCCGACCGTGACGCTTTCCGTTTCTGTGGCCCCGCTTTTTGTTTCCTCCCCATGGCTGAGGATGGCAGTCTGGGAATCCGCGCTCGGCTTCAGTCCGCCCGCTGCGCGAACAAGGTCCTGGACACGCATACTGGAAGTGAGCGGGTAACGGCCCGGGTTAGCAACATCTCCCTTCACGTAAACTGCGGGAGGTTCGACTTTGGAGTTGTTGCGATGAACAACGATTCGATCATGGGGCTGGAGCAGCAAATTTTGCGTGGCGCTGCCTGCAAGGGCTTCTCCCAGATTTACATTCACAATCTTCAATGTTCCGTCTTTGCCGCTACGGAAAATCTGAGCGGAATCCATGGCCGCATCCGCGGTGACGCCACCCGCCAGGAAGATCGCGTCCCGGAAATGAGCCTGGCCCGAGGTGGTGTATAGACCCGGAGCTCGCACTTCGCCGTCGATCCGTACGTCAGGCGCCGGCTCAAAATCGTACTTGCTGAAGATCCGGACAGTATCGAGGGGCTTGAGTTTTGGAGCCTTTTCGGGGCCGGAAAACGCGGCTGCAAGGTCAAAGCTTTCCACGCTCGGCCGATAGTCCGGTGGATTGAGCCGAATGATCTCCGCATATTTGTCCGAGGGCTCTGGCAAGAGATCCGAATAGGAAGCAATCAGATCTCGGACGGTCATCCCTTCCTTGTAAGAATAGCGGCCGGGACGGAGCACATGGCCTTGGAGGTAAATCGCTTGCTCGTTATATGGCGCTATCGGAAAAATGTGAATTCGATCGCCGTCCTGGACTTGAAAGCCTCGAAGCTGTGACTCCGCATCGCCGGCATTTTGTGTCTCGGAGAGGTCCAGGCTGAACATCGTTCGGTTTTCATGCGCGACAAGCCGCTCCACCTCCACGTGTTTCAGCGCGGCGGCCGGCAGCACTCCGCCAGCCAGATCCAACGCTTCTTCCAAGGAGGTGCTTTCACGAAGTTCATAGATCGCAGGGCGGCGCACCATTCCTTCAATGGTGACTTGTGGGCCAACGGGCGGCACCAGCAGCGAATCGCCATTTTCCAGCCTCGCTTGATCGGGTCCGACACCGCGCAGCAATAAGTCATATGCGTCGACTATTTCAATCAACCGCTTACCCCGGTAATGTTTGATTGATCGTAGGGAGCCTCGTTCGGTCAGTCCGCCGGCGGCCACAAGTGCGTTCAACGGGCTAGAAAGAGAACTGATGTCATACGCGCCGGGCTCGGCGACCTCACCTACCACGTAGACGCGAACAGTTCTCAAACGCGAGAGGGACACGTCCGTCGAGGCGTCGCGAAATTGGGATTGAAGCAATTGTTGAATCGTCAGTTGAACATCGCCGAGTGTCCTGCCACTCACCAGGACGGGCCCGGCCTCCGGGAGGGAAATGCGGCCTTCGGCGTCCACCGTGCGCCGTAAGCGTTGTGAAACGCTCCCCCAAAGATCGATCTCCAGTCCATCCCCCGGACCCACCACGTAATCCGGGCCAACGGGCAAATCCATTGCAAGGGCGCCAGACTCCCGGGCACTTGAAGTAAGGATGTCTACACCAAATCGCTCGGGAGCCTTGTTGTGAGCTGAGACTTGAACGTAAAGATCGACGAGTGAGGGGACATCCGAATAGGGGCTTGCCTTGTGGACAATCGTCCCTTGCGCAAAATCTCCCTCCTTTGAATGCGCTGTCAGCAGCCGTGCGCCTCTTGAAGAGGTCGAAGAGAGCGATTCGCTCTTACTGTATGCGTTACCTGCCGGCGAATTGGCTGGGTAGAAGTCATCGCTGAAGTTTGCTGTGTCGTTTCCCGCGCGTCCCATGTACCTTTCCCGTTCTTGCGGAGAAACCTGGAAGCCGGACAAATCACGTGATGGACTTATGGCTGCTACGCGACGCAGGTCACTGGAATCAGCATCTCCTGTCGCCCCAGCCGACTCATCGTCGCCGTAGAGCCTCGTTTCAATCACGGTTGAGCCATTCAGCGGCGGAGTAGCTTTGTGACTGGCCGGCGGCTCTGGCATTGTCTCCGGCTCTCGGCTGGGACTTGCGAAATCCCTGTGGGAACGGAGTGGTGTCGCTTCTCGACAATTTGTGTTGTTCCGGGAATCGCAACGTCTGCTGCTTGCTAACTCCGGCACTTCGTTTTCTTTCTCGCGAGCTTTCAGCGGCTCCTGATCCTCCTGCGCTTCAATCTGCACCAATCGCCGTGCGCGCTCTTTCAGGATCAATTCCTGCTCCTTACCGATTGCGGAGTCTGGATTCACGTTTGGCAACAAATACCCGTAGCGCTGAACCAGGCGTGTGGCGGTGGCGCGGAAAGCCACATCGTCGTCGAGGCGATCGAAGATGGCTTGCTCTGTGAGGTCTGAATCTTCCACGAGCTGCCCCTTCGAAATCGCTTCCTTTTCCACCACGCGTTCCAACTCAACAAGCAGTCCCGGATCCTTCACGAGAACTGCGCGTATCTCCTTCGCAGGGGCTGCCACCCGGCTTGTTTTCTCTTGATCTGCGTCAGCTCGAGCTTGCGGCGCCGCGGATGAGGCCACCGTCTGACTGGCGAATTGCGCTGACGTTGTCTGGACACTCGCAATGCCACAACACGCCAGTCCTGCAACGCACCGCAGCAGTAGGGGAAGAGGCTCTCTTTTCAGACGGGGCAATTTCATGATGGCCTACTCACCGACTCTGCAGTGGTTTGGACAGCCTCCAGGATCCCGGCCTTGGATGACTCGATATCCGCACAATGAATGTCAAAGGAGGCCCAAAAATAAAGGGTGCGGTCTTTTCGCGATGCCACGGCAATAATCCGCACTTCAGGGTGTTCGCGAAGGACGCGGTCACAAATGGCAGGCCGTTGATCGGTTTCGTCCAGGGCGATGACCAGAAGATCCGGGAGCGTGGCACGTACCCGCTCAAGAATCTCCGCCTCGTTGGACACTTCGCCGACAATTTCAATACCGGGCTGGTCCGCGAGTGCCGCCAGGATCACCTCTCGCATGAGCTTAGGGCGGTTCGCTACGAGTATGCGTGTCATTCTTTCCATCGGAATCTCCTCGTTCAGCGAGTATCCGCAAAAGTGAACCGAAAAACAGGACCCATTTTTGTCAATTGGGGGTGCTAATTCGCTCTAACCGGTCGGTTCTAATGTGGACTAAGCGAAACATCGTCTGGATTGAGGGCCGAAAGGCTGATAGCACGAAGGTGACGCGGGTTTGACTTTCTGGTGACAACTGGCAGCACACGAACAAGTAGTCTTCGAAATGTCTCGCAGTTTTTCGTAATGGCAAAACTGTCTTGCGCTGAGACGCAGAATCTGGGCCAGCCAAAATTGCGAGTCAAAAAGGACAACTTGATGAAGCGAGTTTTGGTAGTGCTTTTGGGATTAGTTTGTGCCGCATCCGGGCTTCGTGCCCAATCCGACGTGCCTATTCTCTCGGGTGCGCTGGCTTTTCTGGGTTCGACAACTGCAGGTGCGACTTCCTATCAACCGGTTCTTGCTCCCGTTCTCGTCGCACCGTTTGGAGACCATTGGCTGGTCGAGTCCCGAGCCGAGATTGAAGGATTTATCGCGCGCGAGAATGGCACCAGCGGACCCTACAGCGGACAATTCTTTGCCACGTTTGACTATCTTCAAGTGGACTATGTCGCTAATTCCCACGTGACTGTCACCTTAGGCAGGTTTCTCACACCATTCAACATATATAACGAGCGTTTCCCGTTGTGGGTCGCCAACCTTGAAGACACTCCCATCATTTATACAATCGGCACGCGCACATCGGCTTCCAGCAACGGCGGGATGCTGCGCGGAGTCGCGGTCGCGCGTACAAACTGGACCTTAAGTTACACCGCGTATGCTTCGACGCTCACAACAACCGAAAACCTGCAGTCTGGCCGATCCGCGGGAGGCAGGCTGGGACTTTTTCTACCACAGGTAGGCTTCGAGGTGGGCGCTTCTTATCAAAGGTTTCTGCAGAACAAGAATTACAACGCAGCAGGCGCGTATTTCGCTTGGCAGCCGCCGCAAATTCCGCTGGACGTCCGCGCAGAATACGCTCATTCGCCGGGCGGGCATGGTTATTGGCTCGAAGGGGCCTATCGATTCGCAACGACCCGGGACATCGGCACCTGGTTGAGCCGGCTGCAAGCGGTTGCAAGAGTGCAGCAATACTTCAAGGGCAACCCTTCACCGCTGGACGTGTTGCCGTCGGCGGATGTGAATCAATTTGACTTCGGCTTGAATTACTACCTCCCCCACAATGTGCGGCTCAACGGCAGTTATGGCAGGCAATACAGCTCTGCAGGGAACGCCAATCTCTGGAACTTCGAAATCACCTATCGATTCCTTTTCCCCGCGTGGCCCGGAGAACACAAATGAGAACACTCTTAATCGCTGTTGTAGGAATTCTCGTGTTGGCGTGCTCGCTGAAGGTACTCGCGCTGCCACAACCACCGGCACCAAATCAGAATGCGCCTGCGGTCGCGAACAAGAAGGCCAGTGGCAACGAAGGAGAGCAGAGATTCCGAGCGAATTGCGGCCGGTGCCACAATCCGCCCGATGCGCTCTCGCCCCGCGAAGTGAAAGCCGTCTTGCGGCACATGCGCGTGCGCGCCATGTTGAGCGCGGAGGATGAACAACTCATCCTCAAATATCTTGCGCCGTAAAAAACATTCTATACCGATTGGGGAAGATAACTTATGCATGCAAGAATTTTCCTTGGGATACTCCTCTTCTGTGCAATTGCGCTTTGTTCGCTCCAGGCGGGCGAGCAGGCGCCGCGGACTATTTCGATCACGGCCCAGCGGTTTTCGTTCAGCCCCAATGAAATCACTTTGAAGAAAGGCGAGGAGGTCATTCTGGTGATTCAATCCATGGACGTCAAACATGGTCTGGTCATCAAGGATCTGGGCGTGCGGGCCGAAGTGAAGAAAGGGCAATCAACCGAAGTGAAGTTTACGCCGGAAATCACCGGTACTTTCGAGGGGAAATGCGCACACTTCTGCGGAAAGGGTCACGGTTCCATGATCTTAACGGTTCATGTTACGGAATGAATGCAATGGCGAAATCAACCACAGCGTTAATCCTTGGCATCACGGTAGTTGTGGCCGGTTGCAAGGCGACTCCTCCCGGAAAATGGGAGACTCGCGCGATCACAAAGATCAAGCACTCCATCACGGTACGAGATAAGGAAGCAAAGAATCCCCTTGCAAACACGCAGGGCAACATCGAGAGCGGTAGGGTTGCATTTTCTCATTACTGTGCCGCTTGTCATGGGCTCGATGGGCAAAACACGGGCGTGCCTTTTGCCGATCGAATGGCGCCTCCGGTTCCTTCGCTGAATTCCTCTCAAGTGCAATCCTATACGGATGGGCAGCTTCATTGGATCTTGGAAAACGGTATTTCGCCCTCCGGGATGCCCGCCTCAAAGGGGATCCTGACAGAAGAGGAACTGTGGTCCATCGTTGTATACATTCGTCACTTGCCCGCCGTAAACAGCCTTGGAGAACCCGCAATGTATTCTGGAGATGAGAACTCCCCTCCCTGTCCGACCTCTTCCACTCAAGGTCGATAGTTCAAGGAGCAGACGCAACTTCTGCAGATGGAATTGTTGGGGATATCGAGATTCTGCCGAAAATTGCACCCATTTTCTCCATTGATTACGGCCTCCAGGCTAGCGTCATGTATATTCCCGATCGATCGATGGAAAAAACAGGGCCGGACCGCGCCATCGGCCTCAATCACGGCTGAAACCCAGGGCGCATTGCACACGGGAGATTCCGGGACTTCCAACCCCAAGTGCGCGCGGAAATGGCGAGCGATCCGCCGCAGTTTTTCGGGTGACTCGGCGACGAAACCCGCGCCAAACTCCTGGTCCCGGTCGCGAATCAGCGTTTCCATCTGATTTTCCAGCGTGGTTATTTCTGAGTGCGAAAGGGCAATCTCCGCTTGCCGGCTCACGGGCCAAGCCAAGGGACGATTGAACGCAGTTGACGTCAAATCCGCGGCCAAAAAGGAAATCCCGTCCAACTGAAGTAACTTCGCAGCACGAGCAGTTTCCACTACGTAGCCGTGGTTTGCCTTTTGAATCGTGGAGCGGGCGGTAATGCGCATATCTTGCCGCAATTCTTTGAGCGCCAGAATACCGGTGTGAAGAAAGTCAAACGCCCCCTCAACACGGCGGATCATGTCATGGATTTCACGCGGACCGTCCAGCGAAACGATCACATCGTCAAAGCCCGCCGCCACCTGAACCGCATTTTTCTTGAGAAGCAACCCCGTGCTCAGGAGCGTTAGTCGAATCCCTTCTTCACGCAGAATGGAACAAAGTTGCGGAAGCTCAGGATTCATGAGCGGCTCTCCGCCGGAGAATACGACCCAGCGAACGCCTAGGCGACGAAGGGATTGCAACTGGGCTTCCAATTCATGAACCCCAAATGTTTTTGTCTCGCGCGTTTTCCAAATGTCGCACATGATACAGCGGCAGTTGCAGGAACTGTGCGCGTGCACAACGAGAATGGGAAGAGTTGTGATGGAGTGCGTATCCTCAGCGCATTCCCGAATTGAAGCTGGAATCTCCAATCTAGCTTCCAAGGCACACCCGCTTCCCGCCCAGGCAAATATCCCCGTGGAGATGCGCCACGGTCTCCTCAAACAGTCGATCGAGTGGAGCACGAATCCATCGAACGATGCCTTCAATCGAAAGTGGCTGCAGGCCTTCCCATGCGCTGGCTGGGAGACGCTGCCTGAATTCTGCCGAAACCAACTGGACACTTCCGCCTAAAAGCACAAGTTCGACGTCGCGGTAGGACAGTGTGGCTAGAGTTTCAGCTGGCGTCATTCCCGTGTCGCGTACAGCGATCAAATCGGCGAGGCCGCTCACGCGAAATGCCCCTTCTCCGTTTCTCAAACCGAGAAGCCGTGCGGGTTGCTGCGTGACGCGGGCATAGACTTCAGCGGCAGGCATTTTCAACATCCCGTGGGCGGAACGAACTTCGTCGAGTAAATCTCCCTCCGCAGTTAACGGCGAATCACTTCCAAGAGCTACTTTGGGAAACCGCCGAATTGCGTCGGAAGACATCGATTTCCCGAACAGAAATAAGTTGGAACTGGGACACCAGATCAGACCTGCACCTCTCGAGCGGAGCAAGGCGCTCCCTTTCGGCCCCATGCCAAGCCCGTGAATGATTACCGTGTCCGCATCCAGCGCCCCCGCCCGGTCAAGGGCAAAAATCTCTTCCTCGCATGGCTCGTCAATACCCTCAGCCAGATGGATGAAAAATAGTTGGCCTTCCGGAGTCTTTTTCTTTTTCAGTGCTGCTTCTGGCTCCAATGCTAGGGAGTGAGCCCATCCGTAGTTCTTAAGGACCCGAATGATAAATTCATCCGAAAAGATCTCAGGCTCGTAGGGGTTGTGGTGGCACACCGTGGTTACGCCGGATAGAAGATTGCGGATACCGCCCCACCACAAGCGCACCTGTTTTGGTACCTGTCGATGACGGGCTATCTCTGAAGCATGCGAGTGATGGATATCTTCCGCCCATTCCAAGAAGTTCTTATAGCCTCCTTTTCCCAATCGCGGGAAAAGAGCAAATTCCAAATGATCGTGTGCGTTGATTAATCCGGGGAGCGCCAAATACCCGCGCATATCAACGCCAGCCTCCGCTGCCGGTGAAGAGAAGTCTCCGTTCGCAGTGCTGTATATTGCTTCCACGCAAGACCTGTTAATGCGCATCTCTCCCCGGACAGTTTCCGTGGGACCTAGCGCAAACCGCCCTTGGTACAGGCGATGGACGGTCTTCGGTTGGCTTTCTCGCCGCACGTATCTCTTAGGCTTTTTTGGCGCGTTTAGTTGCAGCAGGTAGATAGCGGGATGTTCGCAAATTCCGTCGAAATACTCCCGCTTTCCGCTTTCCTCAAAGATGATCCGCTCCTCATCGCCGAATTTCGGCTCCAGATGAAGACTAACTTCCAGGCCTGCCTTCCTGCACAGCGCAATCACCTCAGCCATGGCTCGGTGGTGTGTACGAATTTCTTTAAACTCATCTCCCATACGAAACCCACGGCGCCAGTTCAGCGCCGTGGCCGTTTCCGGATGCACGTCAGTCAGAAAGAGCGATCCGCCAGGCCGGAGAATCTTTCTTATGAAATTCAGGAACAGCCCGGCTTCGTCAATGTAGCTCAAGACAAAATTGCAAAAGACGAGGTCCGCAGAGGCGCCGTCAATTGGAGCATTCGTATAGTTAGCACACACAAGCCGGGCTGAGTCGCCGAGCTTCGTTCTCGCACAACTCAGCATTTCTGGCGAAACATCGACGCCGAGAAGGCTGCGGGCGCCAGCTCCCTTCAACGCATGCAACCAGCGCCCGGTTCCACATCCGAAATCGACGACGCCGAGGCCGGTCAAGGCGGGCAAAAGCGGTTCGAGAATCCGTTGCTCGAGAGACAGCATCGGATTGGGCTCGCGATCGTAGGTATTCGCCCACAAACGGTAGCCCTCAGACGGAGAGAGGCAGATTGGAGATAAGGTGCCGGCCATGGTCATTTGCAGCTACAGGCTTTCCTGCTTGGGCTTGCGCAAAGTGATGAACTGCTGGGCCCACCGCAGTTCCTTTGGGAAAGCGTAAACACGCGCGGCGTAGCGCCAGGCACTTAAGGTCTTGAGGAGCGCCCTGCTCCACCGCGGCGCGCGGATATCCTGCACCGTTGGCCAGCGTGAGCTGATCACCAGCTCAAAATTATCGATGAGCTTTTTGGTTTTTCTCTTCAGCCAAGGGGTATTGGGATCGATGCGGAGCGTGAAATCCATCCAGCGTTTCGTTGCCCACTCCTCGGGCGTAGTCGGAAAAGAAACCTGGCTGTCGACATTGCCGTACATGGAAGTCCGCTGAGGAACCGGCGTGTAATGATAAATGATAATCTCGGACTGCTCATTGATCCGCTTGATCTTGCGAATGAATTGCAGGGTCTCGCGAGTATCTCGTTCGGGATCACGTGGATTGCCGATTACGAATGAAAATTCCGGGATGATTCCGAATTGGCGGATCCTGTGCGCCACGGCCAGGGTTTGTTCTGTGGTGATGTCTTTCTGCATTTCTTTCAGGACCCAGTCTGATCCCGATTCCGCTCCAAAAAAGATCATCGCGCACCCGCCACGCCGAATGGCTTCGAGGGTCGCATCGGAATACCGATTGAAGGTGTCGATGCGCGCCTCGCACCACCAACGGAGTCCCAAGGGCGCCAGGCGTTCCGCGAGTTCACTCGCGTGGTTCTCCTTCACAAAGAAATTCATGTCGTAAAATTGCACCGAATCTGCGCCGTATTGAGTTTTCAGGCGGCGAAGAATAGCTTCCGTGCGAGCTGCGCTCTCCACTAACTCGCGATTTCCATAGATTGCGTGGACCCCGCAGAAACTGCAGCGAAAAGGGCACCCGATGCTTGCATGATGCGCGGCGGTCCGCTTGCCAAAGAAAGAGGGCCGGAGGTACTTCTCCACAGGCACACGATGAAACGGAGACCAGGGGAATGCGTCGGGGCTTTTCATGAGGCGCTCTGCATTGTGGCGGTGAAGACCGAACACATCCTTGTAGGACAGTCCCAGAATTCCTTCGAATCCGCGTTTCCCGCGAATGGCATCAAGCAACTCGAGCAGCGTCTCTTCCCCCTGTCCCCGCACAACATAATCGACATAACGGGCGTTCAGCGATGCGTCCGTATACGTTGATGGAAAGTATCCACCCCATACTATGGGTAATTTCGGAAATTGATTTCGAATCTCTTTGCAACTGACGATAGC
>OCOJ01033836.1_pt3 | contig 15980 bp, 13 predicted proteins | sample 1539251 | NCBI WGS metagenome assembly OCOJ01 (sample SAMN01911457, study PRJEB22624) | soil metagenome | biome: Soil | place: Malaysia | collected 2012-04-30 | depth RA_metagenome m | reverse complement strand
GTGGCGCCCTCCTGGCGGCCGCCGCTTTTGCCGTCTATCACTTCGCGGCGGGCACAGGAGTTTCCACTGGCCCGGCAAAGATTTCCCAGATCAGCCATTGGAACCGGCCGATGGACAGTGCCCGGCTTTCTCCGGATGGCCACACCGTGGCGTTCACTTCCCCGGTGGATGGGGTCTCCCAGGTGTTTGTGATGCTCACCTCGGGCGGTGACCCTCTCCAACTCACACGGGACGAGGGCGACAAGTACGTGGAGAGCTTTTCACCCAACGGAACCGAGATTTATTACCGGAGGGTCCTGGGCCGCGATGAAGACTGGTCGGTGCCCACACTCGGAGGCAATCCGGCCCGCATCGTCTCCGGGCAGAATCTGACTCCCTCCGCGGACGGGGCCGCGATTTTTTACTCGCGGGACAGAACCATCTTCCGGGCGGACCGCTCCGGTCTGAATGAAGAACAGATTATCAAGTTTGATGCCCCGGCGTTTCCTACCTCCAGAATCCTGGCCTTCCCCGGCGGAGATCACTTGCTGGTCCTGGCTACCGACCCGGTGGCCCTGCGGGAAGGCTTCCACGCTTACGACGTGGATCTTCCCAAAAAGAAGGCCGTGGATCTGGGTGACGTTCCCGGGGATTCCTACCAGGCAGCGTGGGGAGAAGCCGGCAAGTCCCTTCTGTTCAGCCGCACCGTCAGCGGGCTGACAAACATCTGGAAGTACGATCTGCGCAGCAAAGCGCTGAGCCAGGCCAGCTTTGGAACCGGGCCGGATGTTTCGCCCATGCCGGAGCCGGGAGGGCGCGGGATTTACTTCGTCAGCGGGAAATCTTCCGGGATTCTCACCGCCTACACGGTGCGCACAAAAGAATCCCTGGACATCGCTTCGGATAATGCCACGCAGCCCGCATTCTCGCGGGACGGCAAGCGGCTGATGTACATCACCATCCCCGCCAGGGACAGAAACGAGATCTGGACCTCGAACGTGGACGGCAGCCACAAGGTAAAGCTCGCGACGGGCCCAACCCTGGCAACGACGAACTGGGCGCCGGACAATTTCCACCTGGCGTTTGTGGAAGAGCAATCCGGCTCCCTCGATCAGGTGTACGTGGTGGGCGCGGACGGCAGTGAGCTTCACCAGATCCCCTGGTCGGGGGGCAGCATCCAGAATGTGCTGTGGAGCGCGGATCAGAAGACCTTTTATCTGAACAGCTTTGAAAAGGGCGTTTCACGGATGACCATCTCGAGAATCAACGCAGACGGCTCGGGTCTGGAGAAACTGGCCGACGATTGCGGCTCGGCCTTCGATGTCGCCCCGGGCGGCCAGTTTCTTCTGACCGAAAAGTCCTTCGGAGAGCATGTCGGCGTCTACCAGCTTTCGCTCTCCGGGAAACAGTGCACCTCCCTGCTGCCCGGCGTGGTCACGTTTGGCTTGCTCTCCGCCCGGGATGGCAAATCGTTCTTGTACGCCGTCCCTTCACAGCACGACGTCACGATTTACCGCCAAGCCTGGCGGGACGGCAGCCTTATCGGCCAGCCGCAGGTCGCGCTCAAGCTTCCGTTCGCGTTTCCACTGCTGAGCGGCGGCAACGCCTACGATTTTTCACGCGACCTTTCCACCGTCGTCTATGCGCGTCCCGGCGGCCACGCGGACCTGTATCTCCAGAGCACAAAATAGATTTCCAGATGGAAGGTGAAGGCCGGAGGGAAGGTCCTGAATCGGATTTTCCCTGCCCGGCACGCGCGGATTTTGATTTATTGGGAAAAACCAATCAGGCCGGCGCGGATGAGCGCGAGCGAGCCTACTCCCACGAACACCCAAAGAAGCACGCCCTGCAGCAGCGGCCGCCAGCCTACTTCCCGAATCGCTTCGCGGGAAATTCCGGTGCCGATCAGAAAGAGCGTGGCCGTAAGGCCCAGTTTTCCGAGCTGGCTAAGGGCATGCGTGGTCCCGCTAATTGCCGGCGCGTAGGTGTTGACCACAGCGGCCAGGCAGAAGAGAAAGATGAACCAGGGAATCTGCACGCGTGATTGCGACTTGCGCACCGCGGCCGTGCCCAGCGAGAGCGGCACGATCCACAGCGCGCGGGCCAGCTTCACCGTCGTGGCGATCACCAATGCCGCCGCGCCATACTTCGCCGCGGCGCCCACCACCGAGCTGGTGTCATGAATCGCCAGCGCCGCCCACAGTCCGAACTGCTCCTGCGTCAGATGAAACACATTGCCGATGGGCGGGAAAATCAGCAGCGCGATGGAATTAAGAATGAACACCGTGCCCAGCGCCACGGACATTTCTCCTGCTTCCGCCTGCAGGATCGGCGCCACCGCGGCAATGGCGCTGCCGCCGCAAATGGCCGTGCCGGAGGAAATCAGAAATGCGGGCGTCCGGGGCACGCGCAGCACGCGGCCCAACAGCCCGCCCGCCGTCAGTGCAATGCTGATCCCCAGCGCCGTGTAAACAAACCCGCTGCGGCCGGCGCGCAGCACTTCCTGCAGGTTCATGCCGAATCCGAGCGCGATCACCGAGCCTTGCAACAGCACCTTGGAAAGCGACCGGCTGTCGCTCAGATAGGGATGCGCCAGGGTCAGCCCGAAAAGAATTCCTGCGGTCAGCGCCACCGGCGGGGAGATGAAACCGCTGGCGGATACAATGAGCCCGAGAAAAAACAGCATCTTTGTATGTTTCGCCATGATGAAGGTCTGTTTCAGTCAGTTCTGTATCGAGATTCAGGATCAGGCGGAAATTCTTCCGATAGACGCTCGACTTGCTTCCAGCAGGGAGGTGCGAATCGGCGTTGAAGCCCCTGAACTAGACCCCATTCTAGCATTTCGGCGCGCGGTCTTCACGTTCAGGCCAGGGCGATGACTTCGATTTCGATGCGGGCGTCTTTGGGCAGGCGCGCGGCTTCCACGGTGGAACGCGCCGGAGGGTTCTGCGGGAAATACTTCGCGTACACCTCGTTCATGGCCGCGAATTCGTTCATGTCTTTCAGGAAGACGGTGGTCTTCACCACGCGGTCCAGGGAGCTGCCCGCGGCTGCCAGGATGGCCTTCACATTGTCGAGCACGCGCTCGGTCTGCCTGGCGATGTCTCCCTCTACCAGTTGCATGCTCGCGGGATCGAGCGGAATCTGTCCGGCCAGGAACAGCAGACCCGCCGAGCGGATGGCCTGCGAGTATGGCCCGATGGCTTTGGGCGCCGTGTCCGTGACAATCACCTGTCGCATGTTTGCCCCCGCAATTGGGATTCAAAAACGATAGCACAGGCAGAGCAGTGGCGCAGGCACACTTGCCTGCGCGTTCTTATCCGCGCAACGCTCCGCGCGCCAGGCGCAACCAGGTCTCGGAGCTTCGGAGGCCGCGCCCTCTCTACGAGCTGCCGATTAAAATCCCCGTCAGGAAGACCAGCGCGCCGCCCAGCCCCACCTGCAAGGCCGCGGAGAGCGGCGGCGTGTCCATGTACTTGTGCCGCACCCAAGAAATGACCGCCAGTTCGGCGATCACCACCACCACGGCGACGGCCGTAGCGATGCGGAAATCGTGAATCAGGTACGGCAGCGTGTGCCCGATGCCACCCAGCGTGGTCATCAATCCTTCCACCACGCCGCGCAACCAGGGATGCCCGCGGCCGGTGAGGCTGCCGTCGTCGGAAAGCGCTTCGGCAAATCCCATGCTGATGCCCGCGCCCAGCGACGCGGCCAGCCCCACCAGGAAGGCGTCCCAACTGTTCCGTGTGGCAAACGCCGCGGCAAACACCGGGGCGAGCGTGGATACCGATCCATCCATCAACCCGGCCAGGCCCGGCTGGATAATCTGCAGGACAAAGAGCCGCCGCTGCGCTTCCTCTTCCAGTTCCTTCGCGCCTCCACCCAGCTTTTCGCGGCCCAATTCTTCGGCCCGGTCCGCGTGGTAGCGTTCTTCCTGCGCCAGGTCGTCCAGCAGTTGCCGCACGCCGGCATCCCGCGAGCGCGCGGCCGCCCGTTCGTAGAAACGGCGCGTCTCCACTTCCATGGCGCTGGCCTGCTTGGTGGCCGCATCCAGCCGCAGTGGCCGCAGCAGCCACACGGGCTGCCGCTGCACAAAGCCGCGCACGTCCTGCCGGCGGATGAGCGGAATGTGCTCCCCGAACTTGGCGCGGTAGAGCTCGATCAGCCGCCGCCGGTGGCCGGACTCTTCCTGGCGCATGCCCTCAAAGACTTCGGCGGTCTTCGGGAAGTTTTCCCGGAAGCCTTCGGCCAGGTCCGAGTAGATGCGCTCGTCTTCCTCTTCGAGCCCAATGGCCAGCGCCAGGATTTCCTGTTCGGTGAGACTCTCAAAATCTCTCATCCCATCCTCCCGATGATTGCTGCCCTGCGCACGCGGCCGGCGCGCCCTGCGGCCTGCCGCGGCGCTGCTAATACAGGCTGCGAAAATCCCCGGGGATCCCCGGATCGACCAGCCACCGGTGGAACAGGGGCGCCAGGTTTTTTCCGCTTTCCTGCTCCGCGGCCGAGCGCAGGTCGTCCGCGCGCCACGTGCCGCCCTGATAGGTCTTCAGCAGGTGGCGCAGTGCGCGCAGCAGATTCTCTCTGCCCACCGCGTCTTCCAGCGCGAAAAAAAACAATTCGCTCTTTACTCCCGCAAATTGCCGGGCCGGGACCGGGTCCGAAAGCAGCACGCTGAAAACCGGCGGCTCCGGCTGCCGCGCCTTGTAGTCATCAAAGGTCTCCACCAGCCCATGAACGAGCTTTTGCCGCGCCTGTCCACCTTCCCGGGCCGCCGCGGCCAGCTCCCCTGCATACTCCGCGAGCACGCCCATGGGCAGCGGTTCTTTTTCCCAATCCGGATGCACGCGAAAATCGAGCCAGGAATAGGCGAGCTGCCGCTCCAGCTCGGAGAGGACTGCGGACCAGGAATCCTCGCGCTGGATTTCAGCGCCCACCATCGCGGTCTCCGCCAGTGGCCAGCACGGATTCTTCCGTGGGCACTCGATGATCCACCATCTGCGGGTTGCGTTCTTCCGCGGGCCGAACACCCCTTCGTAAAACTGCACCGTGCCCGCTGCCGCCTCCGCGGCGCGCTGCCCCAGGCTCGCGGGCAGCGGCTCGCGGGTCCAGAAGACCACCTCGTTCCCGCCCGCTTTGAATGCCGCTTCGTGAAACGCTCCGCCCACGGCAAAGGGAAGGGAATCCTCTCTTCTCCGCTGCGCGAAGCGGCAGGTCACGCTCGCCGTCTGCTCTTGCTCCCCGCGCTCGCTTCCCCTCGGTCTTCCGCTGGCGTGGACGCGCCATCCGGCAGGCACGCGGATGTTCATCTCCCAGCTCATCGGGGCCTCGCCGCCCCGGGAGAACGCGTGCTTCGGCCGCAGCAGCACCGGCGCCCAATCGCCGGCGGCCAGGATGAATCCCTGCGGCGTTACGTCCGTCCCGGCGAATTCGCTTCTCGCTCCGTGCAGCTCGTAGGTCACTGCGATTTCCCGTGATTCTCCGATGGACAGCGGCGGATCGAAAGCGATGCGCACGCTGCCGTCGGCGGGCGCGGGTTCGAGGGCGTCTCCATTCAGCCCTGCGCGCACATCGCGCAGATCGTGCGATTGCGGGTCCGGAAGGCTTGCCTCCACACCGCCGAGCGGCTGATAGCCCGTATTCTCCACGTGCCAGACGGCGCGCACGCGCAGGGCGGGCTGCGCTCCGGAAACGTACTCGACGCTCAGTTCCTGGTGTTCGATGCGGTAACCGGGACCAAGTGGCGCGGCGCATCCGGCCAGGCACAGCACAGCGGCGAGCGCGGCAAGCCTCCACGCGATACCGGGTTGCGGGGGGAGCGGCATGGCCGCCCGATTCTATCAGTGGCTGAAGGTAAATTGCGGGGGACGCGCGCCCCGCCGGCCAGCGCCGGCAGGCTGCGCGGCGTTTCAGGTTCTTGGAGGAAATTCCTTCAGGATCTGTTCGTCCGACCAGCGATGCTGTTTCCGCCAGACCACCGAATCGGCATCCACTTCGCTGATGCCGCGATTCACCAGCTCCAGGATCGTCGCCTCCGCGCAGCCCGCGTCCTTCATTTTCGCGAGCGTGGCCCCGGCGGGAATGGCCTGTCCGGCCGCGCGGCGCTGGGCCAGCGCGACGATGATGCGGTCGGAAATCCCCGTCAGGCGAATGGCCTGCGCCTCGCCTCCCCATGGAGCGATCTGTTGCGCACGGGCCAGATCCAGGATGGCATCATCCGCGATGCCCGCGGCGTGCAGCGCCGCGGCCGCCTCGCCTTCCAGGAACGGTGCTTTGTGCTCGTGCGCGATGCGCAGCAATGCCACGCAGGTGGCCTCCGCCAGCCCGCCCTTGTAAGCGCTCACAATCTGCGGCACTTCCGGCTTGGTGGGCTTGAGCTGCTCCACCTGCTGGATCGAGCTGTAGTTAAATCCCGCCTCGTCCAGCGGACGCAGGCTCACGTACTCCACTTTGTGGCAGGCCACGGCCCAGAAAGCGGCAATGGCAAGGGCGCAGGCCTGGAGGGCATGTTTCGCCATGCCTCCATTCTAGAAGCCTTCTAGTACGCGCCTTTCCTGCGCAGGCGCGACGTATCGTGATGGACACTGGCCAGAAGGCGGAGGGGCGGGGCGATCTTTTCCTGCCCTCCCTCGAGCACCAGTCCGGCCAGGAACTCGCCCAGCGCGGGACTGAATTTGAAACCGTGGCCGGAGCCGCCCCCGGCCAGCCACACGGTGTCCCATCGCGGATGCCGGTCCACAACCACGTGGGAATCCGGCGTGCGCTCGTACTGGCAGACGCGCGAACGCACCAGCGGCGCTCCGGCCATCGCCGGAAAGCGCCGCGCCAGGTATTCGCGCGCGGCGCGCTCTGTTTCCGGAGCGGTCACGCGCTCGCCGGAGGTGGGATCGAATCCCGGCGGCCCCTGGTTGTCCGCCAGTTTGAAGCCGCACACGTCCGTGCCCGGCGTGCCGTAGAACTCCGGGTCGTAGTCCGCCCAGGCGGGCATCTGCGGGGCCTCGAAGCGCGCGTCGCCGGCCGGCGGGCCGAAATAGAAGACGTCCTGTTTGGTCACCACGATGCGCCGGCCGAGCAGCTCGGGAAAAAGCTGCGGCAGCCAGGGCCCGCAGGCGAAGACAAACGCGCCGGCGCGCAACTCCGATGCAGCCCCACCATCGCCCGAACGAATCCGTACGGTCTGCAGGGACGGACCGGAGTGTCCGCCCTCCACGGGGGGTTCCACCCATCCCGTAAGAACGGTGCCGCCCAACCGCTGGACGTGTGCGGCCACCGTCTGCACGGCGCGCTGCGCGCGGAGGATGCCGCTGCCCGGCTCGAAGAGCGCAAACTCGCCCGCATCCAGCGCGAACTGCGGGAAGCGCGCGGTCATTTCGCGGGTGCCCAGCTTCTGCCAGGGCTCGCGAAGCTTTTCGAGCGCGGCGATGCTGGCGCGGTAATAGTCGTTTTCCTCCCGGAACAACCACAACATCCCGCAGTTGACGAACAGGGGAACGCCCCAATCCTGTTCGCACTTGCGCCAGATCGCGCGCGCGCGGTGCGTCCATTCGCTGTAGAGATGCTTCTCCCCGTAGGAAAAACGCAGGATGCGCGCTTCGCCGCTCGAGGTGCCGCGGGGATGTCCCGCGCCCCAGGCGTCCACCAGCGCGACGCGCGCCCCGCGCCGCGTCAGGTGCCACGCCGTCCATCCGCCAAAGGCCCCGGCGCCGATCACCGCGACGTCGGGCGATGGCGCGCGGCGCACAGCAGGCGCCTTTCCGCGTGCCGCTCGTTCCCCGGATTTTCTCTTTGCGCTCATGAGCCCAGCGCCTGGAGCAAATCCTCGATCAAATCGTCGGAATGCTCGAGGCCTACCGTCAGCCGCAGCAGGTTTTTCGGCGACGTGCTGCCGGGTCCTTCGGCCGAGGCGCGGTGCTCGATCAGGCTTTCCACGCCGCCCAGGCTGGTGGCGTTGCGGAACAGCTTCACGNTCGATCAAATCGTCGGAATGCTCGAGGCCCACGGTCAGCCGCAGCAGATTTTTCGGCGACGTGCTGCCGGGTCCTTCGGCCGACGCGCGGTGTTCGATCAGGCTTTCCACGCCGCCCAGGCTCGTGGCGTTGCGGAAAAGTTTCACGCGGGAGGCTGCGCGCACGGCATTCTCCCATCCGCTGCGCACCAGGATGGAGAGCATGCCCCCAAATCCTTTCATCTGCCGCGCGGCGATGGCGTGTCCCGGGTGCGATGCGAGGCCGGGGTAGAAGACCTTCTCGATTTGCGGCGATTTTTCGAGCGCGCGGGCCACGGCCATCGCGTTTGCCGAATGGCGCTCCATGCGCAACGGCAGGGTGCGCAAGCCGCGGAGCACCAGCCAGGAATTGAACGGCGACCCCACGGCGCCCAGCACCATGCGCGCATGATAGAGCTTTTCATAGAGCGCGTCCTTCCGCTTGAGCACCAGGACGCCGCCCTGCACGTCGCTGTGGCCGCCGCAGTATTTCGTGGTGGAGTGCAGCACCACGTCCGCGCCGAGCGCGAGCGGCCGTTGAAGAATTGGAGTGGCAAAGGTATTGTCCACCACCACCAGCGCTCCGGAGGCGCGCGCGATTTCGGTGACGGCGGCGATATCCGTGACGTTCATCCGCGGGTTGGAGGGCGTCTCCAGCCAGATGAGCCGCGTCTCCGGCCGCATCGCGCGCCGGACGTTTNATTTTGTGGTGGAGTGCAGCACCACGTCCGCGCCCAGCGCGAGTGGCCGCTGAAGAATTGGAGTGGCAAACGTATTGTCCACCACCGCCAGAGCTCCGGCTGCGTGCGCGATTTCAGAGACGCCGGCAATATCCGTGATGTTCATCCGCGNGATTGGAGGGCGTCTCCAGCCAGATGAGCCGCGTCTCCGGCCGCATCGCGCGCCGGACGTTTTCCACTCCTTCCGCCCCGCTCATCTCCACGACGGTCGAGGCGATGTTCCATTTCGGAAGATATTTCTGCTGGGCCACGCGCACGTGCACATACACGTCTTCGGGGAAAATGACGTGCGCGCCGGGGTCCAGCGTCTGGAACAGGGCGGCGGCGGCTGCCATGCCGGAGCCGAAAGCCAGCGCGCCCGCGGTCTCCATTCGCGCCTTTTGGGCGGCGTCCTGCGCCCCCTGTTGGCCGTGCCCACTTTCAAGCCGCGCCAAATCCTGTCCGGCCTGGCCAAAGCGCGGGCATTCAAGCTGCGCCAGCGCCGCTTCCAGCCGGTCCTGCGTTGGATTTTCGTCCCGCACGTAGGTGTATCCGTGCAGGATTTCCGTGGCCGGCCCGTGCTCGAAGGTGGTGGAAAGATGTATCGGCGGCGCAATCGCTCCAGTCGCGGGATCCGGCTCAGCGCCCGCGTGAATGGCAATGGTTTCGAGTCTCATTCCGAATGTACCTCGCGCGGGCAGTGTAGTCGCACGGTTCCCTCGCTGCAAAATCCAATATAAGGTGCCCCCGTCCCCCCGGAATGCGCAACGATATGAAAACACAAGAGATCGTTTTTTCGGGAAGGAAAGGAGTTCGTAGTGCAAAGAAAACACAGGACATAGATCGAATTCGTGGCCGAACGGAGTACGGTCGACAAAGCAATACCTTTGGCTTTTGAAGCTTGGTAGCCTCGTGGGCGAATCGCTCACTCGGCTGCCCTGCTCCCCATTTTTGGTCCAGTCATAATGTGACATTCGGCGGGTCCTTCATAGAGCGGCACCCCCACTTGCAAACAGATGAAATAAAAGAATATTTGAAACGGGGGGAACCACAAATGTGAAGCAGCTGGGCTTCGATGTTTTTCTTACATCCTCAAGGCAAGCCTCTTGTACAACGCTTCCCATTCAACGGAATCGCCAACCTCCAACCAGCCGGGAAATTCCTCAGTTGGCACAAGGAGAGTATGTATTTGGGATGAGGCCGCGGGTAGTTCACAGTCGAGAGTTAACAGTTGACAGTCAGGCTCCGACTCCCAAGGGACAGGAGACGCCGGCGCTACCCTTCCTGCGTCAGGGTCTACGACAAGCAAAGCGGCGTCCCATCGATCCGCCGTGGCGGAGTCAGGGCGGGCAAGCCGCCGCACTCCGAAAGGCTGCGCATAGCGGGGGATTAATCGGTGTACACTTTCCGCCACGGCGGGCAGGCTCGCCAAGGCGAGCCCCCTGACCCAGTGCGCCGGGGCGCAAACTGCGCGCTTCGGCTACGCTGAGGGTCAGCATGCTGGTCGGATGGCGACCCATCGGCTCGGGGACTCGCTCAGGGTCAGCATCCTGGTCGGATGCTGAGGAGGCACAATGGGGAGCAATTCTTATCCGTGGGGACCGCATGGGCCGCAGTCCGGGCCCAACCAAGTCACACCGAATCCGACGCCCGCGTGGGTGCCGCAGCAGATCGGTGGAGGTTCGTGGGCGCCGTCAGCGCCGACGGCGTACAGTGGCGGCGGAGGAGCGAACGCCGGAGGCACGGTGGCTACGGTGGCGTGGACACCGCGGCCGAAAAACTACCTCCTGGCGGTAATTCTGAGCTTCTTCTTCGGGCCGTTTGGGCTGTTCTATGCCTCGAAGAAAGGCTCACTGGTTCTGTTGATCCTCCTGTTCGGCGTGCCCTATACGCTGGCGTCGTTGGGCGCTTACGGGCCCGCGTTCCACCGGCAGCCGCTGGAGATTATTGGGCGGGACGCGGTGATGAACCGCTTCTGGGTGCTCGCGGTGATGATCTCACTCGCATGGTCGGTCGTCGGCGTGATGCGGTATAACAAGCAATTCAAGAAGAACACTTAGGGTGGCGGGTCCCTGAAAGGCAGTGAATTCAGCGAGGGAAGGCCATGGATAGACCAAAACATCCCAAGGTTATCCAGCCGTGGAAAAGCCCGCAGATTCCAAGAAAGAAGTGGAGCGCGCCAACAGACGGAAAGAAGTCCACTCCCAAACGGAAATAAACGAACCCTTCGACTCGGAGACTCGCTCAGGGTCAGCATCCTGGTCGGATGCTGAGAAAATCTGGCGCGGGAAACAGAACGGCTTAAGGGCCAAAGCCCCAATTCTCCAGGCAGATTGGATGTCGGAGCTCAAGCTCCGATCCCTAAAGGCATTTGCGAGACCGGCTCTTGAGGGACGGCCGGCAGACCCTTTGTTCTCTCACGGCAGGCAGGGGACTAGGACAGATTCCGGCGAGGCCAGCGCAGCAAACGCGAGCGAAAGAAAACCGCCGGCAAGCCGCAGACCAGCAGCAGCAGGGATGAAGGCTCCGGAACTGTCGGAGGGGGCGGGGGAGTGTAGTTGTAGGTGATGGAGATCGAGCCCGCATCGGTCAAACCGGTGAGAACTCCGCCCGCGGTCGCTCCAGGACTGACGACTTCATCGACTTCATTGATCGGAATGATCGACTGCTGGAATCCGCTGACCGTTCCATTGACGGTGATGGGAGGCAGGAAGAGGCTTGCAGGTCCTCCAAAACTCGGGTTTAACACCGCGAATCCCACCAGGTCCGTAAAGGAATTGAACGTAAAGTTGTACGTGTAAGTTTCAATTAAAGGAAGTGACTCGCCCGCTCCGCTGGCAAGACCCGTAAACTGGAATTCCGCATTCGAACCGAATGTGAAGTATCTTCCTGCGAGCCCGAAGAAATTCTGGTCGATGGCGGCCAGATACGGCAATGGGCAGACTCCGGCAGGCGCGCAGGGGTTCTGAAAAGTCTGAAGGGTGGCGCTCAGTTGCCCTTGAATCGACACATCCACTGAAGTCAGCGTACCGAGTGAGGGATCGAAGGGCGTGAGGCCGATGAATCCATCCGGCCCGGAGACGAATCCGACTATCTGAAATGTGCTGTCTGCCGCCGCTCTACCGGGGAAAACCAGGAAGCAGAACGCCGCCAGGCCCGCGAGCAGGAATCGTTGCATACTTCACCCCCATCTCCGCCCGAAGCTCTCGCGCAATTCAGCGGCCAGAGGCCCCGGAATTGCCTGTGATGAAAGGGCTTATTTGTCATTGGTTTGCGTCGAATCAGGATCCATGGACGGCGGTCCCCGACGGAGACTGTGCAACAGTTTGCACGTTGTGACGTTACATCTTCCCAACCGCAGTGGAGGTCCCGCGAATTGTCAACTCGCTCCAGCCAGAAATACGCTGGGCAGGCCCAGGGTCTTCGAGATGCCGGAGCCAGGCAAGAAACTGCCAGAGGGCGCAGCCCTTCCTGCGTCAGGGTAGACAGGCAGCGCCCCTACACTTTATAGACGCGTTCGACGGAATAGACGCCTTGCTTGCGCTTGATGGCGGTAAGGATGCGGTCGAACTGGCGGCGATCTTTGATTTCCAGGGCGATTTCGATGCGCGAATGGGTTTCTTCCGGCCGCGTTTCCAGTGAGCGGATATTCGAGCCGGCTTCGCTGATCACCGCGGTGACTTCCGCCAGCATTCCGGGGCGGTCTTCCGTAAGCACCAGCAGGCGCGCCACAAAGCTGCCTTCCGCGGAGGCGGTCCACTCCACGTCGATGCGGCGCTCGGATTCGTAAAGCAGGTTCTGAACGTTGGGGCAACTGCGGTTGTGGACGGCGACGCCGCGTCCGCGCGTGACGTACCCGACAATCTCATCCCCGGGAATCGGGTTGCAGCACTTGGCGCGGTAGACCAGCAGCTCATCGTGCCCGCGCACCTGGATGGCCGGCTCGGTGAGGCCCAGGGCCTTCCTGACCGCGGAGACCAGCTTGGGCTGCGCTTCCGGCGCGGGCGGCTCGCCGAGCGGCGCTCCGGTGAGCTTCTGCAGCACCTGGCGCGCGGAGAATTTTCCATAGCCCAGCGCGGCGTAGAGATCTTCGGCGCGTCCGCAGCCATAGTCCGAGGCGATTCCGCCGACCGCTTCTTCGTTCAGCGCCTTCATGGGGACACTGAAGTTGCGGGCCTCTTTTTCCAGCAGGCGGCGGCCGAGGTCGGTGGCCTGCTCGCGCTCGTGCTCGTTGATCCAGTGGCGGATTTTGCTGCGCGCCCGGGAGCTGCAGACGAAGCTGAGCCAGTCGCGGCTGGGGGTATGGCCCTTCTGGGTCATCACCTCGACCACGTCGCCATTCGAGAGCGCATGCTTCAGGGAAACCATCTGTCCATTCACGCGCGCGCCCACGCACTGGTGGCCCACTTCGGTGTGCACAGCGTAGGCGAAATCCACGGGCGTGGCGCCGCGCGGCAGAGGGATCACCTTGCCCTTGGGCGTGAAGGTGTAGACCTCTTCGGGGTACAGGTCTACGCGCAGGGTGGAAAGGAACTCGGCGGGCTCCTGCATCTCCTGCACCCACTCGATGAGCTGGCGCATCCACACGATGCGCTGGTCGTCCCCGCCCGGGACGGATTTGCCGTCCTTGTACTTCCAGTGCGCGGCCACGCCTTGTTCGGCGATGCGGTGCATCTCCTGGGTGCGGATCTGGACTTCGAAGGGCTGACCGGCGTGGATTACCGTGGTGTGCACGGACTGGTAGAGATTGGGCCGGGGCATGGCGATGTAGTCCTTGAACCGGCCGGGCACGGGCCGCCAGAGCTGATGAATTACGCCCAGGGCGGCGTAACAATTGCGCACCGTATCGGTGATCACGCGGACGGCCAGCAGGTCGTACACCTGGTCGAGCGGGCGCTGCTGGCGTTCGATTTTTGCGTGCAGGGAAAACAGGCCCTTGATGCGGCCCTGGACTTCCGCGGGGATGCTGTTTTCGAGCATGGCATCGCGGATCATCTGCTGCACTTCCGCGAGGAATTTTTCGTGGGCTTTGCTCTTCAGGGCCACGCGCTTCTCCATCTCGGCGGACTTTTCCGGCTCGAGGAAGCGGAAGGCGCGGTCTTCCAGCTCGTGGCGGATCAGGCCCATGCCCAGGCGGTGAGCGATGGGCGCGTAGATATCCAGCGTTTCGCGGGCGATGCGCTGCTGCTTTTCCGGGGCGAGGAATTCGAGCGTGCGCATGTTGTGCAGGCGGTCCGCGAGTTTCACCAGGACCACGCGCACGTCGTCCACCATGGCCAGCAAAACCTTGCGCACGTTTTCCGCCTGGCGGGTTTCCGGGGCGCGCAGCTCCAGGCGGCTGATCTTGGTGACGCCGGCGACCAGGCGGGAAACGTCTTCGCCAAAGCGCTCGCGGATCTGCTCGATGGGAATCCTGGTGTCTTCCACCACGTCGTGCAGCAGAGCCGCGCAGAGCGCCGTGACGTCCAGGCGCATGTCCGCGAGCAGGTGGGCAACCTCGAGGGGATGCGAGAGGTAGGGCTCGCCGGACTGGCGAAGCTGGCCGCGGTGCTGCTCGGCGGCAAAATCGAAGGCGCGGCGCAGGAGCTCCGTGTCGCTGCCCGGGCGCTGCTGGCTGACGCGGGCGACCAGCTCCTCAAAGCGCGCGGCCAGCTTCTGCTCGGCGGAGCGGCTGACCAGATACGGTTTGCCCTGCGAAGCCATGGGAATCCATCCATTTTAATGCCGGAAGCCGGGGATTCACAGGAGGAAAGGAACGAGCCCACGGTCAGAAAGGCACTGACCGTGGCTACCCGAGCGGCAGCACTTGCTCAACAAGCGCGGGGCCTCGCTTCGTCGGGGTCTGCGGCCCCTCCGCGGTCGGGGTCTGCGGCCCCTCCGCGGTCGGAGTCTGCGACCCCTCCGCGGTCGGGGTCTGCGACGAGAGTGCCCGCGCCAGCTTAAGAGGTGGGCGTGGCGGGCTGCGACGCCTTCTTCTGCTTGATTTCGATGGATTGCTTGACCAGAGCGTCAGCGCTTTCGATCAGCTTGGCGCGATCGTCGGATGATTCGACCATGTCCGCCTTCTGGCGGTAGAGCAGGTTCAGATAGGCCATCGCCTGATCGTAATCCGGTTGCAATTCGATGGCTTTCTTGAGGGCGGCGATGCCCTCGTCCACATCTGCGCCGTAGGCCGCCGCCAAAGGCTGGCGGAGCTTTTCGGGCAAAGGATCCGGGTCTTTGATCTGCTTGCGAATGTTTTCCTTGTTGTATTCCAGGCGCGCCGCGGCGTTGGCCTTGAAGGACAGGGTCCAGTCGATCAAGCCCACCCAGTAATATGGCTCCGGGTCCGTGGGTTTGATCTTGATGTGCTGCTGGTGATACGAGCGCGACTCCTTGAGCATGTCGATGTTCGGCGGCGGACCAGCGGCCATGTTGAACAGCAGGGAGCCGATGCCGTCAATCGCGTTCAGATTGTTCGCATCGATTTGAAGGACTTCCTTGAATTCCGCAATGGCCTGCCGGGCCTTGTTCAGGTTGGCCTCGTCGGGCGAACCGGGGACGTATTGGTTCGCGTAAGCCGTGGCCAGATAGAGGCGCGCGGTCAAGAGGCTGGGGTCGAGCGCCTTGGCCTCTTTAAATCTCTCGATGGCGGCGTCGAACTGGTTGGCCTTGTAGGCCTGGACGCCCTGGTTCAGCCGGTCGCGCGCGCGCAGCTTGTCGCAGCCCGCGGCGGTGAACGAAAGAACGGCAATCAACGCCAGGCCGATCAGGCGGCCCAGCGCGCTCCCCTGGCGGCGGCCCCCCGCCGCGGCGGTGCGATTCAACATGGCTCCTATGGCCCCCCCGATTCTTTGCTGCGCGGGACATCCCTCCGTAGCGGGACGCGGCCGCGGGAAGCGCCCCGATGGCATCCACCGGGACGGCTCCTGGATCATGATTACTGCCCCGATTCCACTTTCGCGGTCATCAGCCCGACGTGGTCGATGTTGGCGCTGTGCATGATGTCGATGGCGCGGGCCACGTTTTCAAAGGGCACGTTGTCCTCGCCCTTGATAAAGGCCACGCGCTCGGCGCGGGTCTTGAAAATATCGGTGAGGCGCGCTTCCAGCGTTTCCCAACTCGAGTCTTCCTGATTGATCTTCAGCTTGCCGTCGTTGAGCACCTGGACGACCACCAGCTTTTCGCTGATGTCCTTGTTCTGCTGGGCATTCGGCGGCGCGGGCTGCGGGACGAGCGCGTCCAGGCCCTTGGGCTTGTTGGGATTGATGACCATGAAAATAATCAGCAGCACCAGGAGGATGTCGATGAGCGGTACGACG
>OCOJ01038755.1_pt14 | contig 15982 bp, 20 predicted proteins | sample 1539251 | NCBI WGS metagenome assembly OCOJ01 (sample SAMN01911457, study PRJEB22624) | soil metagenome | biome: Soil | place: Malaysia | collected 2012-04-30 | depth RA_metagenome m | reverse complement strand
AATCATAAGATCGCGGCACGCGAAAGGGGGGTGGTCCCTTTTTGCCCTCCGTAGACGCATACCCACGTGCGCGTTGACAGGCGAAGAAAAGGCGTCAATACTGGCCAACGATGATTGGCCAGCTTCGCGGACGCCTCGCCGAAAAAAGACCGAACCAAGTGCTCGTCGACGTGGGCGGGGTCGGCTATCTCGTCCAGGTGCCCCTTTCCACATACGCCGCATTGGGCGAGTTGCACACCGAAGTGACGCTGCTGATTCACACGCATGTACGGGAAGACGCCCTGGCGCTGTACGGGTTCGTTTCCGCCCGGGAAAAGCATTTCTTCGAGCTGCTGATTTCCGCTTCCGGAGTAGGTCCGGCACTTGCGCTGAAAATTCTGAGCGGGATGACGGTCGAAGAGCTTGTCCCTGCGATTCGCGGCGCCGATCTTGGGCAGTTGACGAAAATTCCCGGCGTCGGCCGCAAGACGGCGGAGCGCATGGTCGTCGAGTTGAAGGACAAATTAGATGGCGTTGTTCTCGAAGCGCAAAAACCCATGCCTGCTTCCCCTGTTGGTATCGCAGCTGACGTTGTTTCCGCGTTGGTGAATCTGGGATACGACGGCCGGGCTGCGGAAACGGCAGTCGCTGANAGCAAAACGCGAGGTGGGGACAGGAGATTTTGAAAAATTGTTGCGCGGCGCGCTGCATTCCTTGAGCGCGCCGAAAGGCAGAGCGGCGCGGGGCGCGTAAAGAATCTTTTTCTTCTCTGCGTTCTCTGTGAACTCTGTTTTGAGAATCAGTATGAGTGACGGAACGGCAAAACGGATGATACAACAAAGGCAGCCCCAGCGCATTGTGTCCGGCCAAGCCTTCGATGAGGATGTGCGCATTGATTTGAGCGTCCGCCCCAAGCGCCTGGACGAATACNATCGGGCAAAAACGGGTCAAGGAAAATATTCAAATCGCCGTGGATGCCGCGCGCAGCCGCGACGAAGCGCTCGATCACGTGCTGTTGTACGGGCCGCCCGGCCTGGGAAAAACCACGCTTGCGCAAATCATCGCCAACGAATTAAACGTTCCAATCAAAACGAGCGCGGGTCCCCTTCTCGAGCGGAAAGGCGACCTGACGGCCATTCTCACTTCGCTCGAAAAAAAGGAAGTTTTCTTCCTTGACGAAATTCACCGTCTCCAGCCCGCCGTGGAAGAAATCCTGTATCCCGCGATGGAAGATTTTCGCGTAGACCTGATCATCGGCCAGGGCCCTGCCGCGAGGATTCATCCGTTTCCGCTTGGCCATTTCACGCTGGTGGGAGCCACCACCCGCGCCGGCTTGATCACTGCGCCGCTGCGCTCCCGCTTCGGCATCGTCCACCGGCTCGATTTTTACGAGCCGCAAGACCTGCTCATCATCATCAACCGTTCGGCCAAAATTCTGAACATCCCGATCGATGAAGGCGGCGCAGAAGAAATTGCGCGCCGCTGCCGCGGGACGCCGCGCATCGCTAACCGCCTGCTTCGGCGTTCGCGCGATTTTGCGGAAGTGCGCGCCGCCGGGCGCATCACCCGGGCCGTCGCCCAAGAAGCCCTCAAAATGCTGGGGATTGACGAAAACGGCTTGGACGAAGTGGATCGCAACTTGATGCTGGCACTGCTCGATAAATACGGCGGCGGACCGGTCGGCCTGGGCACGCTTTCCGCCGCGCTCGCTGAAGAGGAAGACGCCATCGAAGAAATGTACGAGCCGTACCTCATGCAAATTGGCATGATCGACCGCACGCCCCGTGGCCGAGTCGCCACCGCCCGCGCCTACGAATACTTCGGGCGCGAATTGCCCCGTCGCCAGCCCCGCCTGTTTTAAATCGCCAACCGCCGGAAATACGCTCAATCATCTTGCGCGCGAAAGTCGTTGCAGGGACACAGCAGGCTGCGCCTCATTTTTGCGGGTTATTTGTGGCACGCAAGACTAGAATCCTTGGACCATGCAGCCCACTATCGTCTATCTGTCGCTCGGGTCGAACATTGGGGATCGCGATGCGAATCTGCGCGCAGCCATCGCTGCGCTTCCCGTCACGGGCGTGCGAGTGACCAAGGTTTCGTCATTTTATGAAACAGCGCCGGTGGATTTGCTCGAACAGCCTTGGTTCCTGAATTGTGCGGTGGAAGGCGAAACCGAAATGCCCGCCGTGGAATTGCTGCGCGTTTTGCGCGGAATCGAGTCGCGCATGGGAAGCAGGAAGCTGGTGGCCAAAGGCCCGCGGCTGATTGATATGGACATTTTGCTTTACGGATCGGAAACGATTGCCACGCCGGAATTGCAACTGCCACATCCACGCATGCTCTTGCGGCGATTTGTGCTGGTTCCGCTTGCGGAGATTGCGCCCGCACTCCGCCATCCGTTGTGGACCAAATCCGCGGCTGAGCTAGCCGAACAGACGCCGGATCGCAGCGAAGTTCATAAACTCTGATTTGTCAATCACTTATAGCGGGTCTCGCCGGAGCCTAACCCTTCGTAGTCTTTTCAACTTGTTTTCCGATAAGTCCAATATTTACTAATCGTTGCATGAAAATTTGGCTGCCAAAATACCGCTTTGCGTCGCAAAGTAGCTTACGGCTCGATTCGCCCGTTCCAAGGCACGGATTAGCATTCGTATCGATCACGAATGAATCGAAGTTCCGCATTCTTAAACCCCATATCCCAAGACCGAGTAAACTTCGAAAGATGGCGTGTCGTCTCAAGACCCCGCCGTGCCCGGCTTTGCCGCTTTACCGGAAGGAGAAGAAGTGGCAGGATGCATCTAATGAAGTTCTGACGAGGCATGCCGTGTTCAGGTATCTTTTTGCCCTCATTCTGGTTCTTGGCTCGTTCAAAATTGCGGTACCACAAACAGAGCCAGTAAATGTGAAGGTCCGCGTTGTGATCGTAGACAAAGATCTCAATCAGAAACCTGTGCCGTTCCTCGTCGTCAGTTTTCACCATCTGGCCAACGCTGCCAACTCCGCAGAAGTCAAAACCGATCTCGACGGCAAAGCTGAGAAACAACTCGTGCCGGGACGCTATTCGATCATTTCCGCCAAGCCCGTGGAACTCGGTGGCAAACGCTACTCGTGGAACTTGGAAATCCAAATCAATGCTCCCGACCAGCACATTGATCTAACCAACGACAACGCCAAGATTGAAGACCTCGCGCCGGGCTCCGGCGCTAGCGCAGAAAGCAAGCCTTCCACTAGCGCAAGCGGAGGAGACCTTTCCACGCTCTTCGATAGGCTGAAGAATTCCGTGGTTACGGTGCGCTCGGAAGCGGGTGAGGGGTCGGGTTTTCTCGTGGATTCCGCGGGCTTGGTCGTAACCAACAACCACGTGGTGCAATCTTCGAACTACATTGCCGTGCAGTTCGACCAGAGACGCAAGGTTCCGGCGCGCCTGATCACTTCCAACGCGGATAAGGATGTCGCGGTGTTGTGGTTTGATCCAGCGGCGTTCCGCGAAGCAGTGGTCGCCCCGCTCCTTCCGGACCAAGCTCCCACCAAGATCGTCGTCGGCGAGCGCGTGTTTACGATTGGCAATCCGCTGGGGCGCGAAAAGGTTCTGACCACGGGAGTCATCAGCAAAGTCGAAAAAGATGCCATCACCAGCGACATCAACATCAATCCTGGCAATTCGGGCGGTCCACTCTTCACCTTGGGAGGCCAGGTGGCGGGAATTACCACCGCGGGATTGCGAAATCTGGCTTCCGTTGTGCCGGTGGAAAACGTCCGGCCAGTCGTGGAAACGGCGCGCAAGCAGATCGTGGGTGGCGCCCCTCCCGAACCGACCTTGCTCCCGGTCGAACCTCCGGACATGTTTCCCGCCGGTGTTTTGCGCGCCTTGCTGCAGCAGGAAAAGATGGACACCAAGCCGTATTTCTTCGACGCTGGCGAATTTCAGGTTGCGTTTTACACTCCGCCGGTCAATTTCTTCCTGCGCCATGAAGATGAGATGTCCGCAGCGCGCAAAGCGGCCAAGCGCGCCGGCGGAGATTCTTCNAGCCGCCGGCCAGCGCACTCGAAGATGCACAGGACTACCGCCCGGTTCTGGTCGTGCGAGTTCGTCCGAAATTCGGCCAGTTTTTCAAGGCGCGTTTCAAGAACGGGTTTGTGCGCATGCGCCTCCTGTGTGGCGGAAAGGAAATGACCCCGATCGAGCCTGGCCGTAACGAATACGAACTTCTCAACCAGCGCGGCGGCACCATCGACACAACGTATCAAGGCCGCTACAGCTATCTCCCCGATGCTGTGTCCCCCTCTTGTGGAAGCGTGACCCTGGAAATTTACTCGGAGAAGGAGCCTAATACGCCGCTAACCAGACCAATCGACCCGGCTACCGTTGACCGCGTCTGGGCGGACTTTGAACCCTATCGGAAAGCGAAGTCCACCCAGCCTACGGCAACGAAACCTTAAGCCCGATTACGAAGTACGGCGGAGCAGCAGGCGGTGTAAGGTCATCGGTTTGGGCTGCAGGGCGTCCAATTCAATTTCCGCCAGCCCGCCTTCCCTGATCTCGCGCCAGCGGTACACGCCGGGCTTAGTCTCTTGCGTTTCTCGTCCGTTCAAGTGGCGCAGGAACTCATAGGCGCTAGCTCGCGAAGCAACCTCGCGGTACGTGGGCCGGGCAAGGGCCTCGACCGCATAACTCCTCAAAAGCTTGGGCCAGTAGTGATCGAACAGATCGCCCGAGGCGAAGATGTCGCTCCAGGCGACTTCGCCGCCGTACGCCACCACTACACCAACGACGCTTTCGCCCTTCAATCCGGAAGTGGCATTGGCGAAGCGCCGCTCCACTTCGGCAACAAATTCATCGATGGGAACGCCGACCGCCCGCGACTGGTAAATCTTTGCGTAAGCTTCGGTGTGGCCGCTCGATGCGATGGCGCCTTGGATGCGGCTCATGGGCATGCGTGGAGCATTGGGTGCCGGCGCGCCCGACGCTTCTGCTGTCAAGTTCGTGCCGTTACTCACGGCATCCCAAACTTTAGTCTGCTCCTGATCGACGGCGGCATTTTCGCGAACGCTGGGATGAACAATCGTGGAGGACGCGGCGAACTGTGAGCTGCCGGTCCAGCGGCCATGCTCCACGCAAAAGACGTCCAGGGGAAGNTGGAGAAGCGCCAACGGGAACGATGCGGTCTTTGCCGATGATGCGGTCCTGCTTGCCTCCGCTGACAAGTTCTCCTGCAAGCAGAAGCAACGGGCGCTTACTGTGATTCACCAACACGAGCTGATTGACCGATGCGCCGCTGGTTTGCGGGACGTACACTTGGCGGCCATCGCGTCCGCGCATCAGCGTTTCGGCGCCTTGCTCGCGGACCGTGACTTCGCCGCTCGCCAGGCCTTCCTCCAGCGTGAGAAAGCGGCTCGTGTCCTGGCTGGTTGAACTGACAACCGGAAACACGGAAATGTTTTCATAAGTGACGGGATCAAGCAGCCGCCACTCGCCTTCCGGTTTGGAAGGCTGCGGCTGAGGCGGGACGCCCGGTGTCCAGACGAATGCCAGACCGCCAAGCGTGCCGATAGCCAAGAATCCACCCATGAGGGCGGTGAAAATCGAGCGTTCCATGAAAGCCTCCTGTGCGCGAGCGTCGAGGGCACGCGACTCAGTGGTAGAACGGGGCCGCAAGAATTTCTTGCAAGCGCTGCAACGAGAGGCAGTCGCACGCCGGTGGCAAGGGTCAGGGTGTAAGGAAGGCGGCTATTGTGGAGGGAACAGCCAGACCAGGAAGAAGATCATCCGCGCGGATTGCCGAGATCGGTGCGCGGCTTGTTGCGCTTGGACTTGGACGTCTCGCTTTCCTCGCGCTCGTATTCGGCGANGCTCTTCATCGGTGTAGGAATAGGAGTCGCGCGAGGCGAACATGGAAGTCGTGCGGCCCGATTGTTTTTTCTTCTTCCGCAACGCGCCGAATTCCCGGCGGACTTGACGGATCGGACCCTCGATGGCCTTCACTTCCACGAGCAGGTCGCTCACTTTTTCCAGAAAATCGTGAAGGTGGAAGGGGCGAACGACATACGGTAGGCGAGCAAGCTCGAGATGACCCACGAACTGCGCCCCGCTGGTCTCAGGGATCAAATAGAGCACGCGGACCCGGCCGCCTTCATCGGAAGGAACGATGGCAAGCTCGCGCAGAGTGATGAATGCGGGAGTATCGATGCCGACTTGGGCCACGTTGGCGACAACCAGCGACCATTCGCCGGTCTTTAGCTCGGCAAGGAGCATGGTCGTATCGGGGACCATTCGAACGCGCCAGCCTTCTGAATCGAGAATCTGGCGGACCGCGCTGGCACCCTGAGAGTCGCTATCGAGCACGAGAATCCCCACCTGCGCGGAGGGGGCGATGGGACTAGTACTCACCCAATCAGTGTACGCCTCCGGGGAGCACTGAATACCATCGAATTTGGAGGCTGCCGCGTATCGGCCAATGCATCAGGTGTGCCTGGCTCATGTCGATTAAGGGGTTAAGGGCGATGCTTCTACTGGCCAACGACTAGGCCCGTGCCCGAAGCGTATTTTTGAACCCCGGTACCGTCCCAGAAAATCCTGTAGGTTGACATACCCGCGGTGGGAACCATTCGAGAATAAAAGACTTGAAGGCCATCCTTTGACCATTCGGCATTCCGGCCCCATTGATCGAGCGGGCAAAGAATGACCCGGCGTTTCGAATGAACTTCATACAGAAAGAACCCGGACGTGAGGCCTATGGCGTCTTTCGGTGCGCCAGAAGGGGTCGCTGCATAGTACGCCGAAATCAAGAGCAGGTCGGAATTCACGGTGTTGGTCCGGATCGTGTCGGAGCTTATGACCTGGAATGCATCGCCATACAAGTCCTTGAGCGGCACCGCCTCCAGTGGTTTTTCTTCGCCCATCCAATAAGCGTTTTGCAAATCGGACGCGAGCAGCGTATGTGCGTCAATCCAACCGTGTAAGGAGCTGACAGCTTGCGCCGAGAATGGAGCAGCGGCCTCCGGCGCGGCGGGAGCACAGGTCCACACCTGCCAGTCATGCTCCTGGGCTTTCAGAAAAGCAATACGTGAGTCGTCGGGCGACCAGAAAGCCTGCCGCACAAGACCGGTCTCGAGCTCTTTCGATGCCCCAGTGTCAAAATCGTAGAGGACGATCATACGCTCGGGGCCCGTCTTTGAGTCGGAGCGCGTAAATAGCAGCTTCTTTCCATCATGGGAGAGCGCCAGCTCAGAACCTGATGCTGCCGCGGTTTTCCGAACTCCGCCGCGGCTGAAAACGATGTTGCCTGACGGATTCACAAAGGCGATCGCCACTGGAGACTTAAAGTTGGTGATGGTCGGAGGGGGTGGCTTCTTCTTGTCGGTGTCGTCGTCATCATCGTCCGGTTGATTGTTGATCTTCGGAAAAAGCTCTGCGGCAATCCGGGCGCAACCCTTCAGAGTGCCCAGTTGGGCGTGGTCCACGGAAGCGGTGAAGGTGAACTTTACCGCCGGGGACGGCGGTGCGGAAGGTGCAGCGGCTGTGGTCTCCAAACACGACTCCCTGGAAAGGTGAATGGCCACCGCGGCACCCGTGGCGCTGTCTTTGGCGTGGTAAATCCAGGCGTCGGCGGCTTCGTGGGTGACCTCGGCAGCTTCAAGCGGGATGGGAGGATAGTTTGGGCGGTCCAGGCGTTCAGGCCCTTTCTGGCCAATGCGCAGGCTCCAGGCTGGATCGCTGCCAAAAGCTAGGATCAGAATGGGGTAATGCTTGGACTGGGGTGCAGGCGGGCCCATAGCCGGCTTCTTGGGTGGCTGGGCAGGTGGCGCCTGAGCAAAAGCATTATGAGCCTGGCTGAAACAACAGTTCAGCGCCACGACGACAACCCAATTTGCCTTTGTGTACCTTCGCAAGGACTCACTCCGAGGCTAGGAGGATAACCCGGTCGCAACAGGGAGGCAATTGCTGAAAGGCGGTCAGGATGCGATTGAGACACCCCGCCTAGTCACGTCTCGTAGGGCGAACTGGGAATCGGACGCTCCATGGGAGGCGAAAGAAAAGCAAAAATAAATCTTGACATAGCGAATAAAAAGCGAAATACTTGCCGGCGCTGCGAGGTGGGCTATGTCTCCAGTTCACTCCCTACGGGCGCCGAGTTTTCGGATTCGACGCCGCCCCGTTTCACCAACCCCGGTACGACTCTTTCCTGAGTGCCCTGATGGCATAAGCCCAATGCAAGAGGTCGGCAACCATGCCCCGGCTGCCGGCCGACGCGGCAACATTTCCGATGGTGCGGCGACGGAGTGCCCCCCTGAGCCGCTTTCGACCGCCGATCGCGGTTCCGCCGGAAATGCTTCCGCGGTTCCCCTGGACCGCGCGAACGCGCGGCTGGTGGGCATCGCTCGCCTCGCAGCATCGTCTCCTCCGGCGGAGACGCGCCGGAAATCGGCGGAGAGACCGGAATATTTTGTGCTTCCGGTGCGCTCCATCTTGAACCGTTGCGATTCCGATCGCGTGCCGTTTGAGTGGACCATCAATCCATACCGCGGGTGCGAGTTCGCCTGCAAATACTGCTATGCGCGCTATACCCACNCCCACGAATACATGGAACTCGATGGTTCGGAGTTCGAGAAAAAGATTTACGTAAAGAAAGACGCCGGGCCGCTGCTGGCGCGGGATGTGTCGCAAAAATATTCCTACGCTTCGGTAAGCTCCGGTGGCACGCAAGCAGAACACATTGCCATTGGCACGGCAACGGACCCTTACCAACCTGCGGAACGGGAGTATGGCGTGACACGCGCATGCTTGGAAGAACTGGCAAAGCGCGAGGGTTTGAGCGTTTCGATCATCACGAAATCGGATCAAATCGTTCGGGATATCGATGTGTTGAAGCGAATTGCGGAGCGCTCGGACCTGGACATCGATATCACCATCACGACATTGCGCGCGCGTTTGGCGCGTTTGCTCGAGCCGCGCGCGCCGCGGCCGGATCTGCGGCTCAAGACCGTGAAGGAATTGCGGGACGCGGGGCTGGCGGTGGGAGTCTCTGCTTCTCCGCTGATTCCGGGAATCACGGACCGCGAAGGAGATTTGGAAGCGGTTGGCGCTGCTGCAAGGGAAGCTGGAGCGCAGTGGTTTTTCTCCGGCGTTCTGTTCTTGATGCCTTCGTCCGCGAAGCAGTTCATGCCCTTTGTGCGGGATAAATTTCCGCGGCTGGCGAAGCAATACGAGCAGTGGTACGCAAGAAACGGCTATGCTCCGGAGGAGTATCGAAAGAAAGTCTCGGAGCGCGTGGCGCAATTGAGGCAAAAATATGGGTTTGCGTCGCGACCGTGGGTGGACAAAAAGCGCTTTTCAACCTGCTCGCAGCTGTCCCTAACTTGGGACGCTGCCGCCGTCGCCCAGGAAATGCAGGGGCCACAGGCGGCTGCCGCGGGATAGGTTCTACGGGACGATGATGCGGGATTCTTCGCGCTTGAGTTCTGGAGCCTTGGGAAATTGCCCGCGCAAGAATTCAATGANAGAATTCAATAAAACGGCGCGCGCGCCGCCGGCCGTTCGTGCGCAGTAATCCCATGCGGTAGAGAAAGACCAAAAGATAGAAAACTTCAGATTCCTTAAGCCTCGGCGCGCCGGGGCGTTCGGCTTGCTGTTTGTTGACTTCAGCGACAAACGCAATCAGCGCGGCATACAGTTCGCGGGGCAACGGCGCCTCGGGAGGCTTCTCGTAAATGATGCCAGAGCTGAGCGTTTTGTAGGTTTGCGCCAGAGCTTCCAATGCCGCGAGGACATCCGTGTCCGTTGCCAACGGATTGGAAGAGCAAAATTTTGCAATAGAAAACGCGAGCGCCGCCATGAGCTGCTGATGGGTGTGGACAATATCCTGAGGAATTTTCTCTTCAAGCAACGGGGTATCGGCAGGAAGCGAGCGCGGATGGCCGTCCTCATAGCGGTGCGCTGCCACGAGATAGGAGCAATCCGACGGGCAATCGATGGTGACTTCCCTCTCCGTGCCGCAGCAGACAGCGCAAATTTTCTCGCCCTTGGCGGGACAGTAGCGCGCGGCCTTGCGCTTTTCGCAGATCGGACAGGACACAGCTTCTCCCTGCAAAGAGAAACAGCTCAGCAGAATACGCCGCCAGCACAGAAAAGACAAAAACGGAACCTGGATGGAACCTGGACTCCGTGTTGCTGTTTTGCGATTCGGACTAGAGATGGAACGACGAGGCGCGCTACTTCGCGGCGGTCTCCTGGCTAAAAAGACAGACCCATTTGCCTTGCTTCTCGGTCCAGAGGGCGGACACGTAAACTTCGCCGGCAAATTCTTTCCCCTGATACGTTCCTGTTTCGGTCAGCCTGTAGGCGATGAGTCCGGAGTTGGAGGAAACAGGAACAAATTTCACATCCTCCATTGTGAATTCTGTCAAACGAAAGCCAACGGTGTGTTGCACAACTTCGTCTTTGGCGGCGGAGCCATGCGCGTCAACAAATACGGCGTTGTCTGCGAGCAGGCTGGAGAAAAGCGTCATGTCACCGCTCTTGAGGGAATCCAGTTCCTCGCGCTCCTTGGCCACAATTTGCTGCTGGAGCTGGGTTTCTCCGGACTGCGCTGAGGCTCCTCTAGTTGAGATGAGCCACTGAACAGCCAAGAGCGTGGCTACGACAAGGCCAATGAAGATGAAAGAGGTTTTCATAAGCCACTCCGGAAGGTGATGGCGCAGTTTACTGGAGAATTGGCGCGCTAGGCCANTGATGACTTTGTCGTGGAAGCGGCGGGCGGCGACGATGAGCAAAAGCGAGCCCATGGCGAAGAGCGCCAGCCCGTCGACCCAAAGATGAGTGAAGCCGGCGCCGCGGAGAATGATGCCACGGGTGATGTCAATGAAATAAGTGGCCGGCACGAAAAAGCTGATGACGTAGAAAATGATGGGCATGGTTTCACGCGGAAAGATGTAACCCGAGAAGAAGATGCTGGGAAGGATGGTGAGGAAGGCAAGCTGAATGGCTTCGCCTTGGGAGTTGGCTTTGCTGGAAATCAGGATGCCCAGCGAGAGCGAAACGAAGATGTAAGGCAGTGAAAGAAAGGCCAGCAGAAACACGTTTCCGTGAATGGGAACCTGAAAAACAAAGCGCATGAACGCAAGAATCATGCAGAGCTCGAAGAAACCAATCCCCAGATAAGGAAGCAGCTTGCCAAGGAGCAAGCCCATCGGGCGAACGGGCGTGACGAAAAGTTGCTCGAGGGTTCCGCGTTCCTTCTCACGGACGATGGAGAACGCGGTCAAAAAGGTGGTTACGTTGAGTAGCAGCACGGCGGTAAGGCCGGGAAGGAAGAAATTCGGCGAGCGCGAGTCTGGATTGAAAAGCAGCTTGGGACGCATGTCCACGGCGAAAGTGGAGCGATCGGGGAGCACGCGGCGAAGCGATTCATCCAAACCGATCGAGGTCGTGACGTTGATGGCCTGCCCGGCGACCGAAGAATCCGAGCCGTCAATCAAGACGAGCACCTGCGCGCTCATTTTGTGAAGCAGCCGGTCCGAGTAGNTCCACGGGAATCTTGACGCCGACCCGGGCGCGGCCGCTGACGATGGCGTCCGTCAGGTCATGGTCGTTTTCGACGTAACGGATGACGCGGAACGTGTCGGAATTTCTGAGGCGATCGATCAGCTCGCGGCTCTCGCGGCGCCCGTCGGCATTGTAAACCACCGTGTTCACCTGCCGGATGTTGGTGTCGATGCCGAAGCCCAGGACGACCATCTGAAGGAGGGGAATGATCAGAGAAAAGNCAGAGAAAAGAAAAGCGTGGTGAAGTCGCGGCGCACGTGCAGGACTTCTTTGTAGAAAACCGCGCCGAGCCCGCGAAAAATGTTACGCACGAACGGCCTCCAACTGAGCTTGATGCTTGTAGGTCAGCTCGACGAAGACGTCTTCGAGACTGGGAGCAAGCGGACGAATTTCTGTGACATTGATGCCGCTTTTCAAGAGGCGCTCGCGAAGATCGTTGAGGTCAAAGTGATCTTCGATGAGCGCATGGNATGGATTGGCCGAAAATCGTAGCGCTGCGGATCCCGGGAATTTGCCGGGCGAGGCGAAGGGCGCGAGTGACTTCGGGCGTGGTGATCTCCACACGCGTCGTACCCTGGGGCTGGACGTCGGGCAGCTCACGCAGTGAATTAGGCGTTCCGTCAGCGATCAGCTTCCCGAAATAGATGTACGCCACATGACTGCAGCGCTCGGCTTCGTCCATGTAATGCGTCGTGACGAAAAACGTGATGCCGTGCCCGGAAAGCTCAAAGAGCAGATCCCAGAGCTGGCGGCGCGCGACCGGATCGATGCCCGCGGTCGGCTCGTCGAGAAAGAGCAGGCTGGGCTCATGCAACATGGCGCAGCCGAGGGCCAGGCGCTGCTTCCATCCGCCGGAGAGTTGAGCGCCCAAACGGTTTACGTAGGGCCCAAGGCCGTTGAGCTGGATGATTTCGTCGATGCGCCGCTTCAGGCGGGCGGGCTCCAGGCTGTAAATGCGGCCATAAAATTTCAAATTTTCCGCCACCGTGAGGTCGTGGTAGAGGCTGAAATTCTGGGACATGTAGCCGATGCGTTCGCGCACTGATTCGGGATCGGTGCGCACGTCAAGGCCTTCGNACCCATGCGTTACCTCCGCTGAGCGGCAGTAATCCGGTAAGCATTTTGATGACGGTCGTTTTGCCGCTGCCATTGGGGCCGAGGAACCCGAAGATCTCGCCTTTCTCAACACGGAAGCTGACGTCATTTACCGCGGTGAAATTCCCAAAGCGCCGGACAAGGTGCTCGGCGGCTATGGCGTGTTCCGCGGAAATACGTGGGGACGTGGCCATCGACTCAGTTCCCCGCTTTCAGTTGTACGTCGGCGGCCATGCCCGCTCGGACCCGGCCGGAGGGATCATCGATGCGGATTTTCACTCCGAACACCTGGTGCACACGCTCTGAGCGGGTCTGCACGTTGCGCGGCAGAAACTCGGCTTGCTGATTGATCTGCTCAACAGAGCCGTTGAAAACCTCTTTGGGGAAGGAATCAACGCGAACTTCGGCCTTTTGGCCGATTTGAATTTGCCCGATTTCGGTTTCGGGAATGTAGATGCGCACGTAAATTTGGTCGCGTTCGAGCAAAGTAGCAATCGGTGTATTGGGCGCGATGAGGTCTCCCGGGCGGACGTCGAGAACCTCGACGGTCGCCGCGGATGGAGCGATCACCTGGCGCTCGCGGTAACGGGCCAGGTCGTAGGCGTAAGCCGCTTTCGCCAGCTCCACGTCCTCGCGACGGTTGCCGCGTTCGAGTTTTTCGAGAGTTGCCTGCGTTTGCCGATAACGGGCTTCGGCAGAAGCAATTTCCTCCGGACGGTAGCCGCGCTGCAGCTCCTCTAACTTGTGCTGAGACATCTCCTTCTGTGCCAGAGCCATTTTCCAGTTCGCTTCCGCCGTGTCTCGCTGCTGCTTGGAGACCAGGTCTTTTTTTGCCAGGGCTTCATAGCGGTCGAAGTCGAGGTGCGTGCGAATTTCATCCGCTTTGGCACGCTCCAAATCATCCTGAGCGGCATCTATGTCTTCCTTCCGGTAGCCGTTTATCCTCATTTCATAATCGGCTTTCGCTTGAGCAGCGGCGGCCCGAGCTTCGGCGATCTCCTCAGGCCGGAAGCCGCGGCTTGCTTTCTCCGCATTCGCTCGTGATTGCTCGAGGGCAGCTTGTAATTCCTTGTCGTCAAAGGTGATCAGGATCTGTCCCGGCTGAACGGAATCGCCCTCGCGCACAAGAACTTTGTCAATGCGGCCGCCAACTTCGGAACCCACGCGAATGTCCCGTGCCTCAACGGTTCCGGAGCCTTGCAGAGTGGAGTCACGCCGGAACCATCCGGCATAAACGGCGGTGACCGCGATAACAGCGCCAATCAAAACAATGACGAAAATACGTTTGCGATTCATGNGTTTGCGATTCATGAAATCAAGCTCCACTAGCCGGCAATGGGATTACGTCTGCAGATACCTCTCCGTTACGCGGCGCCAAGCCCGTCCAGAGAACATCGAAGGCAACTTCCAGCCGCGGGAGCAGCATGGCATCACCGTATAGCGACCAGATCAACAAGGTTCCAAAGACGGTCTGCCGGAAAACATTCGCAATATCGGGGGCCGGTAAGTCCTTGCGGATTTCGCCGCGGTTCTGGCCAAGTTCGATAATTTGAGAATGGAGCGCATGCGCGCGCTTCTGCAGCTCCATCATCGCCGCACGCACCGGGGTGCTAGAAAGATAAGCCTGGAGGATGGTGCGAATCATCGCAGGGTTGCGCGTGGGCTCCTGCGTCATCAAAGCTCCTAGAGAGCGGAGAAACTCCCGCATAGGGACATTGTTTCTGCGAGCTTCTTGGACAGCTGCGTCCAATTTCCCGAGCTGCATTTCACCAAACGCCAGAAGGATGTGGTCTTTGCTCGGGAAGTAATTGAAAAAAGTGCCTTTACCGACGTCGGCCGCTTCCGTGATGTCTTCGACGGTAGTTTCAACGAACCCTTTTTCCGCGAAGAGTTTCAACGCCGCCCGGAAGAGCCGCTCCCGTAGTTCGGCGCTTCGGCGCTGTCGCCGGTCGAGGGAAGCTTCGGACGGCTGATGCGTGTGAAGGGATTTGTTAGCCGGGTTCATAATGACCTATACCCATAAATGACTATAGGTCACATTTGCGCTCGTTGTCAAGTCCTCAAAGCAACCACTTCCCGACGACGAATCGTCTGCTCTCTTGACCCTCCCTAAAAGCAAAACGCCCCGGAAGTGAACCGGGGCGCGTTGCCGAGTCGCCTTGTGCTTTGCCACTACTCTTTCAAGGAGTTCGGGTCTGAGGTGTTCTTCGGCGATTTCTGATTCAGATAAGCCACTAGCTTCTGACCGGAGGGCGGAACCGCCACCGCACCTTTGAAAACTATGGATTCAGCTTCGATTTGCTTGTGGTAGAGCTGTTCGTTGGCGTCGTTATCCGGTCGCACCGTTGAACCCTCGAGAGAAATACCGGCGAAGAGTCCGCGAGCGCGGGAGTAGCTCAGAACTTCGGCGCGCAACGATACATCAGTGGAGGCATCGGCGGTGCGGCCCTTTGGTCCTGCAGCGGCGGAGGCATCCGCTCCAAGCTTTACCTTGTTTTTAAGGATGGAATGCGCGCCGCGCGGGTTCATCACTAGAAGCACGAAGTCTGTCGCTTCCCCGCCAAGCTGCAAGCCAAAGCTGCCGCCTTCGAGTGCCATCATTGTGGGAGCGCTCCACGGACCGGTGTAATGTTCGCCCGTGCGGCACGTCATCGTGCCTCTGCCGTAGCTACCCCCAAAAATGAATGCGGCCTTCAAGACGGACGGGTAAACGATCACGCATTCGGCCTTATCGATGAGGTCCTGGGGAATGTCATCGGGGATGTCCATGATTTCCTTGACGACCGTTCCGCAGTTCTCGAGTCGGTCCGTCACTTTCGTTTCTTTTGCGGAAAGCGGCAGTGCGGTTAACGCCAGGGCCATCAGGATGGAGATCATTTGCTTGATCAAGTTTCACCTCTTCGTAATTTTCTGGGCTAGAACATCATAGAGCGCCCTCGTGCAGCGCGCAACCTCGGGCTAGGAAGTGGGCCTAGAGCGGGCGAGGAACGCCGCCAGAGACGGGGATTGAGGGGGGACTCTGCTCCTTTCATGGGACGCTCTCCAGGAGGAAATCGTTGCCTTTCGACTATACTTTCANTTTCGTGTGTGAGTCCGTGATGAAGCTTCGGAAAATCCTGTGCAAGAGCGCTGTGACGATTCTCGTGGCAGCTCTCTTGTGTCTCCCGAACGCCGCTTTGCAGTTGGCAGCACAGACAAAATCCGTGAACGCGGACTCCTGCTGTGCCGCAAGAAAACAAACGGCCGCCGAGAAAAGGGCTGCCGCCAATTTCGCGGAGCGCGCGGGAGCGCTGCTTGGCGCAAACGCCGCGGGCAAGGGCCAGTGGGGCCTGCTGATCGTCGATGCGGCAACCGGTGACACGCTCT